>Ga0065711_1046801_pt1 | contig 12688 bp, 15 predicted proteins | sample Hoacrofraction12_FD_59098 | JGI IMG/M metagenome (GOLD analysis project Ga0065711, IMG submission 59098) | Hoatzin crop microbial communities from Cojedes, Venezuela - Epithelial fraction 12 v2 (version 2) | ecosystem: Host-associated > Birds > Digestive system > Esophagus > Crop | place...
AATGTAGTGGAAGGGCATGGGCACAAGCTATCACTTAGTCATTAGACAAAATAATTAAGTGAAACAAAAGTGGTCTTGGTTCTCAGCAAATAATTGGGATAATTGTGGGATAAAAGAGACTCCTAAATAATTCTGCTCCAGACAGCTGGGCCTTGGGAGGGCAAATGCGCCAAGCTACAGAGATAAAGAGGCACCAAGAAAGCAACAACATTAGAGCCAAACAACCTGAAGGACATGATATACGTGATCCTAGAACTGAGTCTGCGCAGAAAAAAATGTCAATCAGTGAACAGTGTGATGAAGAGGATGGGCCTTCATCTTGGGACCCCCGAAGACCACACAAAGATACTATCAGACGTGCGTGAAAGATATTTACATATGCTAATTAGTTCCTAGAAATATAATGAATATTTACATGTGTGATTGTATTTAACCTGAAGCAACAGGGTGTCTGGTGCGCACGTTTGGAGGAGAAATCCCCCATGTGCCCGGCGCCGCAATAAAGAATAACTGCTTAACAATATACATTGTACTGTTAGGTTTTTCGTACCGGATCTTCGAATCAATGTTTGTTTTATACTTTCTTCTTATCAGTATTATTGTTGTTACAGTTTGCTTCCTTTGCTGCTCTGTTAAACTGCCCTGATCAGGACCCATGAGTTTTGTCTTTTTCTTCCAATTCTCCTCCCCACCCCAGTGAGGGGGAGAGGCGATACAGCAACCGCATGATGCTTTGATGCCAGCCGGGGCCAAACCATGACAGCATAGAAGCCCACAAGCCCTTCTTAGCAATGAGACACATATTTGCGCTTCGAATGCAGATAGAGCCTGAGATAGAGCAGCAGTATCCTGCGGCAACATCAGCATCCATCTGCGTGCCTGCAGTTAAAGGGCAAAAATGTTTCTAAGGGTTAGTGTCAAACAAGACAAAAGTATTCATACGGATTAAGCCTACTTGTGTTACAATGCTGTATTCTCTTCAAGTCGAAGAGGTAACAAAAGTACAGGTAATATATAAAATCCATGAACCATTTAGGCATTTCTCTTTTTTTATTTCATAAGGTACTGTCACATGCCAAAAGAACTTTTCTTTCTCATCTGTCCTTTGACCTAACATAGGACATATTTCTCTGAGAAAAACTTTATACTGACAGAGCAAATGGTGGTAAAAGAAACTCTGTCATGGCTGCCCGTGCTCACAGATACAAGAGAAAGGTGGGGACAAGCTGATCATTGTGAAAGGAACCTCCTTGTTGTCTCACTGAGTCACTTGGCACAGTAAAGTGGCACCAACCCTGTCACGCTGAGACTGTTTCTCATTCTGCTGTTATCACAGCATGACTGAATCACTGTGCTTGGGACAACGCAAACATTCTTATGGTTTCTACAGTGAGTATAGTACTGGCCATATAAGTTCATTTGCCTTCTCCAGCCCTGTGTCTCTCCACGTTTGCTGCTCTGGTCACTGGGAGTGCCAGTCACCACTGAGTCATGGATCATCTCATCAGGGCTTTCTCTTACAGTGGACAGTCCCCAGAAGGGTTCCTTTTTCTCCAGCCTTCCCCTTAAGTAGTAATTAGGTAGCAAATGCTTGAAGGGTCTGAGGCTGAACACAGATGTCTCAGGTCTGAACAATATGGGTGATTTACACCTTTTATTACCTGTAATAAAAAGACCAAAACATTTGCATTTTAATTATCCTTCTTTACTCACTCCAGATCTTGTCAATTAGCTTCTGCATATAAATTCTGCAGAATGATTGTCCTGACATCATCTAAAAAAAATCAATAGAATAAAACAGAAGGGATTCCTCTCTTCTAACAAATCTCTTCACATCACCCGTACCTTTCAAACTTTTGACCAGCACAAAAAAAGAAGAAAAACGGAAGAAAGGAAAAAAAAAAAATTCATTAGAACTGGGTGCTTTCTTACAGGAACAATATTACTTGTTCTGCAGTGAGCGACTGCACCCTGTCCCTGTGAGCTGCAGTGTGATCTCCAACCACTAATCCTGTTTAATGCTGAGGTCTGGGTAAAGCTAGCACAGGATGTTATCTGCCACTTTAGATGTTGAGTAATGTCACTAAAACTCATTCCTTGAGAGACCTCTTCTAGGGCTGATGTCATCTTGTAAGTACATAATTATAGCAACCTGCAAAGCTTTAATGGCAAAAGTATTTACACCTTTATTCAGTCTAATCAGAAACATTTGAGGACATGCCTCTAGAAGACAGTTAGTCTTCTGTCTCCCCACTATCTGTCACAGAGTTTTAGTCTTAAAAATACGTATGAGGATAGTTTTTGTATTTGCAACATACTCAATGGAATCAGCATAAATAGCTGTTTTACACTTTAAGCATTCAAGTAACTATCCTGGAAATAAACCAGAAATGTGAAGAGCAGGAAAGGACTTTGGATCTATGAGAAGAATGAAATAAAAGCTGGGGTACCAAAGGGCATAGGCTTTCATACAGGAATAATCTCGATCAACAATAAGTTTACTAGTCAAAAAAGTTTTTCAGGCCTCTGTTTCGTGAAACTGGTTGAGACAAAATTTCAGAAACAGATTTTTTTGTGACTAAGGTAGCTAAGACAAATCCTCAAGGAAAGACTTAAACATTAAATTTTGAGTTCATAGTAAGAGTGTAAGTGGGAAAATTCACTTAAAGGTAGAATTAAACTAGGATGAATATCTAGCTCTGAAGGCAGAACTCATCAATCATCAAAATATGACAAAAATGTTAAGTGCAAAATGCTGTAACATGACAGAAAAGACAGGGGGGTTGGGAATTTTGTGTGGGTTTTGTTGTTGTTTTTTAGAGGAGTGTCACATTGACAAATTGGGCTGTCACAGAGCAAGTAATAAAGTTGCTGGATAAAGTGTTGTGTTTCTGCTGAATATTTCATGTCCAGGACACCATTCACAAGCAAGTCACACTCTGCAGTGTGGAGGAGCAGCAGGGGGATCGTGGGGCGCAGCTGTGTCCGTGCCGCTGTGCTGGCCCCGCATTGATCAACTCAATGAATGTGCCTCCAACACGAGGCGACATGTGGATGGCACACAAGACCTGACCCAAAGTGACAAAGAGGGCAGAGGAAGAACTGTCGCTTTTGGTGCTTTTGCTGATGCTGGAGACAGCCAGCACTGCTGATTAACAGGCTGCTAATTGGTTCAGCAGTGGGGGGCCAGGTGGCTTGTAAGCAGCCTGAGCCGCAGTGTTTCTGATCCCTGCTTGTCTTCTGCTCTTCATTCAGGGACCTAATGCTCCTCACATCTGCAGACATGTCCAGCACTGGTCCCTACAGAGGTGGGCAACAGGCCACACCACCAACCATTCCATTACTCAGCAATCAGAGAAGCAGCTCCTCAAACCTGCCTTGTGTGCAGAAGGGAGGGAAACACCTTTATTATCATGTTCTCAGTTATGCTCACACACAACCCTTTCCTAGTAATCTTGCTGTCCTTGTACTTGTCTTCACATTTGAAGCAACAAGCATCTTCAGATAGTTACCTTTAAACAAACCAGCAACACCATGCACAATGTTTTACCCTCATTTGCCTTTCCACTTGTCAATGTAGATATTTATGAAAAATACATGAACTCTTTTCACAGCCTACCAGTACAACTAGAAGCCATCAGAGACAGTGATGTCTAAGCTAAGTAATAAGCTGGAGTACCTGATAGTGTCTCCAATGTTAAAACTGGACAGCATGCAACACAGGACACTTGTTTCTGTTGGTTAGCATTGGTGGAGGCAATGCAGCAAAACATTTGCTTTCAGTTTTCTTTCAAATCTGATCTTTCTACTTCCCAGAAAGACCTGTGTGTTGTCTCAGTGTAACCATCAGAAAGCTGAACGCCTGCTACATGCTGAGTGCTCTTTTTATTGTCAGAAGAGACTAGAGACTTCTTCCTAGAGAGATTCATCCGATTTTCAGGTAAGGAGGCTTATGCAATTAAAATACCCTTATGTTTCTCTGAAAACTAAGGCACCCTAAACCTCAGGATGAAAGAATACCTTTGTAGACAAAGTAAGATGAAGTAGGAGTATATATTGGAGTCTTTGAGAAAGACACATAATACCTTCTTGAAATATTGAACTCAACCTCTATACTCTAATGTACTGGTTTTCTTGTTCTGTAGGGCAGCCTAAAAAAATGAAAAGCAGAAAAAGTGAAAAAGTTCTACAAAAGAACATTTATTCTTGAAAAACAGTAAAAGGAAGGAAATCTTCTCTAGTGGGAAGGAGCTTCTCACATCCTGGGGACTTTGCCCAGTGCTATCAGGCACTGAACATACATTACTACTGATAGCCACCAACCGACACTTTGCATTTCTGATCCATTCTTTTGTTTTGAAGATGAAAGGCAAGGTATACAGAAGAAAAATATTTCCAGCTCCTATGTGGCTAGAAACAGAAAACTAATCAAGCATGGGCTCAGCCAATGAATTTCATTGATAATAGGTAGAACAGGAGCTTTGGAGACACTGGGGGTACTAAGAACACGGAAACACAGCTCAGAAGGGGTTGGTCACTGTGTGATCCATGCAAGGATGCAGCTTGTTCTGTGATATGATTTCCCATTCCTGTTTAGAGATGTATAACTGGTAATGACAGGGGAGTCCCGAGAAAATAAGAGGCCCTGCTGAGATGAGCATCTAAGCATGTCTTTGTGACAGTTACCATCTTGGGCAACACACTGCCAGCTGAACCAAGACCCCTTTGTCACTTCAAGTAAATAAATACGCAAAAACACGATTTCTGCATTTTCAGCTAAGGAAGCAACGATGCCTGCGGGGAGTCTAACAGTCGCACATCACTGTGGAGTAGGTTTGTCATATTCACTATTGGAAAAGAAATGTGTCTTGTATATCAAATTGTATATCAACACCACTTCAGCCCAGCTTTTCCTGCTGCTTTTCTCCTTGGGATTTATTAGACGAGCAACAGGACAAGCTCTAAAAACCTTGTAACACAGGTAGGAAATTTTAAAACCCTTCTGTTAGTCCCTAGCTAATGGAGAAAAAATCTGGTTTTAAAGATATATACATGTGGGTTTTGAACATCACTATGAAAAAATGAGGACAAAAAATAAACAAACAAAATAATAAAAATTACAGAAGGGGTCAAATGTGAATATTGACAGAGACATATACTTAAGCATGCCTAGTCTGGTGTAGGTCAAATATTCACCCAGATGTAAACACAGTTTCTATCTCATGTTTTTCACCTCCCTTTGTTTTGGCTGGAGTATAAGTTGCACATACTTGCAAGAAATATGGAAACAGATTCCCTACTTGTGCCTGAACGGTCTGTATGCTTGTCTATAGTTAAGAGAATAAAGACTGACAGATGATCTTCTCAGGGTCTGAGCTGTTTTAACCTGGCACTGCAATGTCCCAGCAAAGCAATAAAACCTGAGTGTACTCCATAAGCCCTCAGAGCTTTTCTCGTCTGAGGCTGACTACCATCCAAGGGAAACATCCCTTCCAGTTTCCTTTGCTCCATTTCCCCGTCACGGGATGTTCACTGTCCAGTTCCTTCTGAGTTTTGTTTTCAAGGAAATTCAGCCTGTGGTGTACATGGTGAAGTGTGCTGAGGATCGCGTTTCTTGTTGAGTGGAGCATTGGTGTTCATGCTATCCATGTCACTTCAGCCTGGCGAAAATGAGATACTGGCACTTCCATTCCTCCTAACACTATTTCATAGACCCTCAGATAGAACACAATTTGTGCATAACATGAGCCCATATTAATCACTCCCAAATACCTCCAAGGGGACAGTTCTACCCCAAGAGACAGAGTGTTGTACACCCAAGTAGCCAAGACTCTCCTCTTGTGAATGAAGCTTGGAAAAAACTGTGCAGATCAGCTATAGAAATTCATATTCATAACCTATCTTAATATTTAAGTAAGGACAAGTTATTCCATATGTTTTCTCATATGTTTTATTTGTATAAATAAATATAATAGTTGCAATGTGGTTTAGACTTTCTGAACAGACAGTTAACATAAAGTATCTCTGTAATAATGCTGCTGAAAAAAATATTCCATATTTATTGGTTCCCTGTGGTTTTAGTTCAGGTAGAAGGAATACGTAAAAAATATATTCAGTGAAATCAAGTTGGAAACATGACTCTTTTGCACCCCTAGGGTTATGTAAACAACATATTCACTGTTAAAAAATAATGATATATTCAGACTGAGAAAATATAAGACTAGTCTTTGAGCTAGTATAGATCATGATAGATATATGGAAACAGAACTATTCTGATCTACATCAGCTAATGGGTCTGACCTAGTACATACACAACAGAATTGTATAAATATCTTTACTGTGGATTCATATTTATTTTCTAGAAATTCACCAACTACTGTCTCAATTCAAAGAACAACTAAGTGTGCAACAGCCTCACAGAGACTTTCTGGCTTTCTAAACCTAGAGGTTTAAAACCATCTCACCTCTTTTGCAAAATGTGACCATAAATACCGATTCATTGAGCCTTCTGTGCTCAAGAACTGACTACATACTGCAAACAGAAAGACACAACAATGATCAGTCCTGTAGCAGCAGACTTGTTTAAACAGAGCAAAATTACCTGCACACAAAACAGTACAGGATTTAAGAGCTATCAACCTCTCATTTTATCCTCTTGCTTAATCTTGGTATGCACATATAGTCAAAAATGAATTTGTGCTGATGTCAGTAGCCTGATTTGCTCATCAGTCTAATCTAAGAATATACATTGAGAACATAAAGAATTTAAAAATAGAGGAAAATATAATTCTTGCCCCAACAAAAGCTACTCCCATTTTATATTTTACAGCACTTGCTGACACCAACCCAGGCCTTTTAAAGGAGACAGTAGGTTCATCACTGTTAAAAATAGGCTGTACTCTGAGCATCTGGTGGACAGGAATAATTCTTATGAGCTACCAGTTCCTGGTCATTGGTGCAAGAGTTACACATTACTTTTGCTCATGTTCCTAACTGACTTCTTTCTCACATATCTTTTTTTCCAGTCTGAAACCAAAATCAATTGACCAAACAGTCCTCCACGCCACACCCCCTTCTCTGTGACACGCAGTTTCAGTTCAGCTCTGCAGTTGTCCTACTTCTCCTGTAATATGACATTGAAACTTTAATCTCTTGCAGATGATGTGATGCAATACATCAGAGGCCCACTGTTGCCTGAATTGGTCCCTTTATGCTTCTCATTCCTAGCCGGAAACAGGAATTTTCAAACGTCTAGGAAGGATGAGGTGTAGAGGGAGCGATAACATTTTTGTCTTTCAGGATAAGTGTTTTCACATCTAAAGCCACTCTCAGCTGGGAGCCTGATTAAGGTTGAGGGGCAGATAGAGTCTTGCATAGCTCTGCTCTATCTCTTTGCCTGAGGAAATAGTTTCATGATTTGTTGTCTTAGATCCACCTTAAACTCTGAGTTATACTAGAAATAAGATTTCCCCTGGTGTACACTGACTCCCCAGAATCTGAATATGCAGAGTACTTGTCTGTGAAGGTCTTTATAATGCTCTTTGAAGGCCGTAATAGAAATCATCACTTTTTACAACACACATCTGAGGGGTTATTTTCTTTTTTTTTTAAGGCAATAAAGGTAGATTATTTTTACAAGTTTAATGTAGATTTCAGAAAAAAAATGTTCTTTCAGAAAGAAAACGTTGCTGAAAAGTGCAGTGTGTGGTCTGAATTGTGAAGAATATATTTGATTTTGAGGATTTTTCTTTTTGCACTTCACTAGGGATATTGAAATACGTCCAGGCATCTTACAAAGTTTGTCTTGTTCACTGTGCTGTTGTTAGCAATGACTGAGTGTTAGGATTCTCTGCCACAGATATAAAAAATGTAAAGGCCAGAAATAAGGAACCATTCATTGGGAGACTGACTTTGCTGTACCCACTGCTCAGGGAAAGCTCAAATGTAGAAATACCGCAGGATTCAGTCACATTTCCTCTTCCAGGAATATTTCCATTCCTCCAGTGTATCATATCTTGGCTGACAGTCTAGGCTTTAATATTTACTTGTGCTCCTCATTTAAGGGGAAGATTCCCATCCTTTTCAGTAACACTCTAAGGCACCTGTTAGATTATGCATATAAAGAAAATGACACGAGCTGGAATAGGAGTGAGGATGTAGACATGCATTTGTCTAAGGGGAAAAGAACACAGCAGCTTCCACTGTGCATTAGCCATCCCTTCAACGGTGCCATAGCTGAGCTGCTGCTGATCTTTTGTTAGTGCCACAAGTATCCATTATACCACTGTTATTTCACACCCGATGAACTGCTGGGTTTCTTCAGTCCACCAGTCTGGGCTCCAATGTCAGTCACTGCATAGAGTTAAGAACACAGAGTTTTACTGAGTCCTGAGTCGATTATAATTCAGCTTCCAAATGAAAGCAGTGTTTCTTTAAAAAAATACCTGTGTTCAGCAGCCTTTCATTTTCAGACTACACAGCAACAGACTAGATTGTTCTTGGCTTTCCCACCACCTAGAATAAAGAAGCCGTTTTTTCTTCAAATACATTTAATGATCCCATGCTACAACTGAAGAAATATAAATAGTAAGGAGAGGTAGGTAGGTTTTATTCTGTAGGTAAAAGATACTCAGTCTTTAAAAGTGAATTGAGAGCAGCCCTGAGGAGAAGAACTTAGGGGTCCTGGTTGATTAGAAGCTCAACATGACCCAGCAATGTGCACTCACAGCCCAGAAGGCCAACCATATGCTGGGCTGCTTCAAAAGCCGTAAGGCCAGCAGCTTGAGGGAGGCAATTCTGCCCTTCTGCTTCACTCTGGTGAGATCTCACCTGGAGCCCTGCGTCCAGCTCTGGAGCCCTCAGCACATGAAAGACCTGGACCTGTTGGAAAGGGGCAGAGGAGGCCCCAGCAATGATCTGAGGGCTGGAACCCCTCTGCTGTGAGGAAAGGCTAAGAGAGTTGGGGCTGTTCAGCCTGGAGAAGAGAAGGCTCCAGGGGGATCTTTCTGTGGCCTTCCGGTACCTGAAGGTGCCTACAAGAAAGCTGGAAAGGGACATTTTACAAGGGCATGGAGTGATAGGACAAAGAGTAATAGTTTCAAGCTGAAATAGGGTAGATTCAGATTAGATATACGAAAGAATTTTTTTACTCTGAGGGTGTTGAGGCCCTGGCCCAGGTTGCCCAGAGAAGCTGTGGCTGCCCCCTGCCTGGAAATGTTCAAAACCAGGTTGGACGGAGCTTTGAGCAACCTGGTCTGGTGGAAGGTATCCCTGTCCATGGCAGGGCGGTTGGAACTAGAGCATCTTAAAGTCCCTTCCGACCCAAACCTTTCTATGAGTCTATGAATTTGGTAGAACTTAAGCCGTGTAATAAAATAAATTTTTTGAGCACAAAATGGGTTTCTCATACAGTAAATAATTTTATGTATTTCAACTTTTTTTCTTTTCTCCATTAAATTGAGCTATTCCACGCTGAATATACAATTTAATACGAATTATGTTTAGAAGAACACTAGTTCTATGACCCTAATAAGTGGCTATAATATTTTTTTCAAATATACAGGAGGCGAAGGTTCAAATCTCTACTCTCATCTACGTGTCCTGTATAATAATTATATTTCCCTATTACCCCCATAACAAATGCATACACGTAAACAATATCCTTTCTCTTGTTTCAACGGCATAATTGTTGCTTCAATTTCCAAAATCCCATTTACCTTCCAACCATATTCAAACTTCTTGTCAACACTCCCAGCACTCTCATATACCATCTTTTTATGTGTTTTGTCATTAAAAGCTCTATTTTTCCCATCATTTCTGCCAGTGTCTGCTCTCCCTCCACTACACGGCAACTGTGTCTTCTCTATAGGTTCCCCAGGGACCACTGAGACTCAGCATTTCTGCACTCACTCGAAGACTCTTGTGCTCCTAACATTGACCTGCATTAAGTTATGTGCCAGTTTCTGTTATTATTGCATCTGAGCACTGCTCATGCGTCTGTTTCAGGTTTAGTTTTCTTTTCGTGCTTACTCCTGTGACATGAAAGTGATGCAGCAAAAATTTTATCTAGCAGCTGTTTAGAAGGGTAAAATTTCAGAAAGGACAAGCTCTGCGAGGCTACATTAGAGAAAGAAATGTGTTGAACTGGGCCCCAATTTCAAAAACCCTGTCTTCATGTATCAAATGTTGTAGGACTGCCTTCTAATATTTGCAAACTATCTTACCTCGTGACTAAAGTATCAGGATAGACAGTTCTTCTTCACAGTATAAGCTGCAAATCTTCATTTAAAATACATATTCAGACTTTTAAAAAAAATGGAAAAAAATACCTTTTACATTTGTTAAGAAAGCATTGTAGATGATCCATTTTTTAAAACAGAATCTATTCAATTTCATTTCAGGTTTTTTTATTTTGTTAAAAATAATTTATTTCAGCTGACTTTCTGTATCATCTTGATCTTTTCTGTTTTGATTTTAGTAAGTTACACACCAAGCCTACAAGAAAAAAAGATGCCTTCAGAGTTCCGCATGGTTGAATGCTGTGGTTCGTAGACTCCCAAATATTTTCACCTATGACAGTCTATCTCATGGCAATCTGTGCAGGCTGCCTAGGTACTATGCACGGAAGTTCCCAGCCCTGGCAAGGCTGGAGCAGCCCTGGGGCTGTTCTCTCAAGCTATCACTGCATTTCTTTCCATCCTCTGTTCTCATGATCTCTCTGCTTTCTAGCCCAACTGCATAGGCTGGAGTTACTATTGTTCTTACTCATGTTCATAATTCTTCCTGTTTGTATTTCCGTTATGGTTATGCTTTGTTTTTTTCCCATGCTCTGTCCACTTTCAGGTTTCACACAAAGGCTCAGACATTTTGTCTATGACATTGTATCTATGTGTCTTTTTTCTGCATTTTCTTAAAAACAAAACTTTAAAAACAAATGTTTTGCTCATATCATTATCTATTCTTTCAAGTTATTTTTCTTCCAAACTAGAGTGTAAAATTCATTCCAGATTTTTTTGTTATGTTTTTTTCTTTTAATGTGTAATTGAACAAATACAAATGTTTATCCTTCACTTCAACAGCAGATTGGGGCCAGATTATCTAAAGAGCTCTGCTGCCCTCTAGGAAGCTAACTCAGACTTTGAACTGCCTGGTGAATTCACTCACCATGCCCACATATGCAAAGCCAGATTTTTTTCAGGTTTTGTTTCATTTTTGGGTGTGAAAAGATTGAAAAAAAACCCAAGCAAACAAATAAACAGAAAAAGAGGATTGTTGTTTGAAATTTGTGTTTAGAAGTAACTTTATGAATGTTAAACCAATGTGAAAAATTTTAAATGTCAGGCTACCACAGTCAGATTATACTGGAGCTCATTTCTCACCAGAAAGCAGATTTTCAGAAATTAAGAATTCTTTGAACAAGCAAAACCAAACATTCAGAAATGACTTAGAAATTGATGAAAAAACTCTGAAGGTTCTGAGAGGAAAAAATTACAAATAGAAGGGTTTCTGTTAGGTGCTCCTAAGGCTCGTACAAGTTGCTTGCTCTAATGTGGGTTATAATTGCAAAAAAGAAGCAGATTACTTACACACCTAGAAAGATTGAGGGTCAGATTTTCAAGAGCTAAGTATGCAGCTGGTTACTTGCTGACCTCTCCTTGAAAACCTCTCTGCATACTGTGAAGCATGAACATAAAAGTACTTAACGTTATGTTATGGGTTTGCGTGGCAAAGTTTTGGCAGCGAGGGGTCTATAGGTGTGGCTTCTGTGAGAAACTGCAAGAAGTTTCCTGCGGACCCATGGAGAGCGGAGCCCATGCCAGAGCAGGTTTGCTGGCAGGGCTTGTGACCACCCTGGTCTGGTGCGGCCTACTGATTACTGCCCCCTCTTGGTAATGCAGGATGGCGGGGATGAGATAGCAGAAAGAAGTCCCAAGGCCATCAAAAGGGACTTCAGGGCACTGCGGAGACTGGTTGAGGGATCAGGGGCGCAGGTGGTGTTTTCCTCCATCCCATCAGTCGCAGGGAACAGCACTGAAAGGGACAGGAAAACTCACCTGGTTAACAGGTGGCTCAGGGACTGGTGCCATTGGTCAAATTTTGGCTTCTTTGATCATGGCGAGTTCTACACAGCACCGGGCCTGCTGGCCACAGGTGGAACTCAGCTATCACAAAGGGGAAAAAGAATTCTTGGCCACGAGCTGGCGGGGCTCATTGAGAGGGCTTTAAACTAGGTTCGAAGGGGGAAGGGAATATTGCCCAGCTCACTAGGGACGAGCCCAGGCTTGGTGTGCCAAGGCCAGGGATGAGATTGACAGCCCAGCTCACGTGTGTCTGTACCAACACACGTAGCATGGGCAATAAACAGGAGGAGCTTGAAGCCATTATACAGCAGGACGGCTACGACTTGGTCACCATCACAGAAACATGGTGGGACAACTCGCATGACTGGCATGCTGTCATGGATGGCTACAGACTCTTTAGGAAAGACAGACAAACAAGGAGAGGTGGGCAAGTTGCTCTGTATGTGAGGGAGCAAGTAGAATGCTTTGAGCTTGGCCCGGGGGCAAATGAGGAACAAGTTGAAAGCTTGTGGGTTAGAATTAAGGGACAGGCTCATAAGGGTGACATTACGGTGGGTGTGTACTACAGGCCACCTGACCAGGAGGAGGAGGTTGATGAGGCCTTCTAC
>Ga0065711_1046803_pt1 | contig 12687 bp, 4 predicted proteins | sample Hoacrofraction12_FD_59098 | JGI IMG/M metagenome (GOLD analysis project Ga0065711, IMG submission 59098) | Hoatzin crop microbial communities from Cojedes, Venezuela - Epithelial fraction 12 v2 (version 2) | ecosystem: Host-associated > Birds > Digestive system > Esophagus > Crop | place...
CTGGACAAGATCCTGTGCAGCCTACTGTAGGTGACCCTGCTTTGGCAGGGGGGTTGGACTAGATGACCCACAGAGGTCCCTTCCAACCCCTACTATTCTGTGATTCTGTGATACAGGCCATGCCATTTAAGGGAGTTTGCAGTGCTGGAACATGCTGCAACACAGCCTACTCAGGAGAAGGATAACTCTATTTAAAAGTGGTTTGGTTTTTTTTCTTTAAAAAAAAACTGAAAACAGTTTCACTACTGACATGCTTGTTTCAGAGGTCCTAAAGGAGCAAGGAGTTCACTTAAATGAGTTCATCACCTCCCATGCGCTGGGGCAGGCTCCAGCCCTCGCCCACCTCTCCGGGGCCCTGCAGGCCATGGGAGATCTTTAGCCCGAGGAGGGAGAGAAGGATCTGGCCAGTAACAACATCTACATGCTGGAAGGCGCCTCCTCTGCCTCGCTGCTAGTCTGGTGGCAAGACCCTCTTATCCCTCATCAGCAGAGGAAAATCCCTTCCACATTAAGTACAATTATAGGCGAAAATTGGCTGCCAATTTTTTTGAAAATCTGTCCCTTTAAATTTTAAGGGAGCTAGTTTCCTTTTCAATTTTAAATATATCTCACCCATATGGGAATAATACACAATCAAATCCAATATTTTTCCTACTGCCTAGCAGCTAAGTTATTTACTTGACTTTAACAAGACTTTTCTTTCCTCGTCCCAAGTTTGAGAGCAAGCCCAAACTGAGATGAGCTGTGCTGCTGTATGAGCAGGCAGCCACTTCCAACAATTTGTTTGAAAAGAAGCAGATCTGTATGTTAGGTGGGAAAGGGAGAGACTTAGTGTAGGCGGGGGAAAGAGGGGAAAAAGTCAAGGTTTGAATTTTTTGTTGCTGTAAATAAGCGCCTTGAAACATGGGAACAGAAAATAGGAAACTTTCAAAGACTCGACACACCTATTTCCTACTGCTGGAAAATTATACAGTTCCATAAGCTGCATCTCCCGTAAATTAAAAACAATGCACAAAGAGTGTGAACTTAGCCATGCAGATATAATGGCCATTAAAAAAATCCCACTTGTACGCTGTTCGAATTTGCATGTGCAACCTGCATCTGCTCTTAAGACACGGGACTGAAGGCAAAACAAAGCGTTTTACTTAGAACCCCTTTTTTCCCCCCCAAACAGTAGGCATAAAAATTTAGCACGTTTACTATTTACAACTTTCTTCTTAGAAGACACAGGTAGAACATTCATGTCTTCCAAAATGTAACCTTACACATCTGGCCAGAAAACATCTGCATATTTATCTTCACTCATCATTTCCTTCAGTAAGTCCAAAAACTGTCAGTTATTTCAGCTGAGATTCAGCCCGAGACAGTACAAAAAAAAGTTACATCCTTCTTTTGTCCAGGTTTTATAAACTGCTTTTTACCTTTTTCCCTGGGACATCAGTAAGTATGAAAATAAGCAGTTTGGATTCCTTTGACTGTGGTTTTTATTCTGTGAATATGTAATTCTGTAGCCACAGGGAACATACATATGCAATTGTATTTATTACACAGTCATATCGGCAATGCATGTAAAATATCCTACATCTTTAAACAGGCTTTGTTTTAAAGTGTCACATACATCCAGAAGAAACCACTCAAATCACAAGTGAGAATACAGACTGATGTGTGAATAAATTACATAGCAAAACTTATGCCAATTAAATGTCCAATTCAGGATAGTCACAAAACAGGAAATGTGAGTATCAATTCACTTAAAATAAATAAAAAGAAAATCCTTCACTTGCGTAATTGTTGTAATGGAAGCACTGCCTTCGGACTGGAGGCACCAGCCTGAGGACCTCACCCCTGAGTTTGTCCCTTGATCTGCCACCGTTCTAGGAAAGTCTCTTCATCTGCCTGTGCCGTCCTTCCCCTATTTTACAGAGCAGCATAATGAAATTCATCATCTTCGCAAAACACTTTGCAGTTTAACTATAAAAAAAACACTCTAAGAAAGAGACTCATACGTTATTACCAAAGACACCTATTTAGCAAAGGAAAATGTCAATCATTTCTTAATCTATTTAATTATGATTTTACTTTTTTCTTACTATTCCGTAAATTAAAGCTACTGCTGACTTCAGTTTTTCCAAATCACCATCCTGGTATCCAATCTGAAATTGCTTAGCAAAATGTTTTGGACAAGAAGTGAAAAATTCAAACTATGCAATGAGTTTTTTCGAAGTCTGGTGTTTAGCTGAGGTTGCATTCACTTTTCCTTTGTTATTTCTTTGAACCAGCTTCATGCTTTTGAACTTAACTCTGTTTGGTGAAGTTAAAGTGCTCTTAGGAGAGGTTAACTTAAAAATCATACCCATATTTAAAGACAAAACAGCAAAAATTAATATTATGGCTTCTTAAAATACTATCATTTAGTATGAATTTCTTCTATATGTGTACTGTGGGCACTTTGCACACTGCCATTTGTCCCATAGGAATGCTGCAAAGCATCATGACTCAGATTCATTTTAACCATATGGTACAAGGGAAGCTGCTAATGATATCACAAGCTTACATACTGAACTCTGCGATTCTCCATAATACTTTTAGATCTACTTCTCAACTTTAAATCAACAAATAAAATACATGTTTAAGTACCAAAACAACATTTATAATAAAAAAAAAATTAAAACTTCACGTTAGAACGAGTGGACAAGAGAGATCAGGAGAAGAGCAAAGCTGCAAATAGTTGGAAAGACTTGAGAGCTGGTTTTGACAGGTCTGCCCATTCCTGCCTCACATCACTTCCAGGCAACAAACAACTCGGGAACCATTCCTTTTTTGTTTATCTCCTTTTTTTAAACATAGGGTAATTTCCAGTCAAAAGTATACCAACTTAAAACATTTTTTAGGTGAAAAACTGCTTTTATTTTTATTTCTGTAACACACTACAGGTTACCTTACTGAAAAAAAGGTAAGATTTTATTTTTATGACTACAAACTTTTTAGGATCTCAGCATCTATATGTGTTAATAGTGACTATAATTTAAAAGAAAATAAAAGAAAACAACAAAGCATGTAAAATATATGCTGCATATATAAAGCATCTACTTTCCTTCGACCACTGTGCTATAAAATAAAAAAAATTGTACCTTTTTCTGTCTCAATTTAATAGGCCAGCTTCCGGTTGACAGAAGGCATGAACACGATGTTACTGATTTCTGAATGATTCCTTAAGAAACCATGTCAGATGCCATAGTGTTATTACAGTCTGAGAGTCTGCACTTCCCTTTTTATTATTTATTATTTACTTAGCAACAGCTTTGCCACTGCAGAACTTACAGCTATAAAATAGCAAGGTATGCTTAGAACGACAGTGATATTTGTGATATATGTTCATTGAACAGAAATGAGTTCTCCTAATTTTAATAAAGTTAAAAGTAGCAATGGAAAATCTCACCCGTGTTTTACAAGGTCACAAGTGCCCAGGTTGCTCTGCATTGTCTGCAGCAATGCTCCTTCTGTTTTACTGACAGTCTGCATAATGACTGCCACTTACTCATTGTCATCAGAGATGCTGAGCATGGTTGTGGTTTTTTCAGAAGAAAAATTTGTGAGCGTTTCTGGAAGGTTAATTAGTAGAATCAAGAGCCCTCCTCCTGGACCCTACAAAACCTTGCACTTCCTCATGCATACATACCAGTATGATCTGATTAGTCACAATTTTTGTTTGCCATCAAGAGAGAGAAATTTTCAGAATACTTCAGTTCCCTTTTAGCCCTCAAAATAAGTAGCCCAGAGGCCAACATCCAGTGCTCAAACCCAAGTGCTTTACAGAGTCCAACTACAAATACTGTAACAACAGCTGAGTGATTTTTATTTAGGATATCTGTGTTTCATACAGCTTTATACATGAGAACAATGCAAGTATCTTCTTGCAATAGGATGTTTATGTTCTATTTAGAGCATGTTTTCATTAAGATTAAAAAAGCAATTTTACTTTTAAAATATTTAATCTTGCTGAATTTATTCAGGTTTGACAATTACTGATTCCTGAGAAAAATTGAGAAATACTGTAGGTTAATCAAATATCTGTGGTTGGAAATAAAAGTTATGCCAGAAAAAAAGGATTTACTGATAATTTTAGCTATTAAAAACAGAAAAAAGGGCAAATATCTGCTTAGTAATTTTTGTTAAGTTACATCTTCCACCAGAATGCTATCAATTTAGATAGAGTGTGATGTGGAAAAGATTGCCATTCCTACACTCAAAAAGCATTTTTGGCAGTTTAAATACTTTAGTTAAGGCAATAAAGATGCATTGAAGGAAACATACATGCAAAGAACATTGTCCAGATACAATAATGTTTTGTCTGCGCCAAACAGGCTTTAAATGTTAATTGCCAATCTTGAAATGTATAATAAAGTATTTTAAATGGTAATGGCCTCACTAGATTTTTAGCAAGCTAGGAAAACTGTTACAGACATCCAGCTTCTAGAAATCTGAGTAATATCCTGAAAGGAACAGCTTGCCGTTTGGGGGTTGGGGTGGAATGCACTTTTAGTCTGCTTTAAAAAGTCATTTTAAGTTTCTTACTCATAGCAAAAAAAAAATATCCTTTTCAAATTTGCAAATAATCATGCAGCTATTCTTTGCAAGGACTGCACATCAGTCAGTAAAACAGAATGTGCAATTAGCAATGCACAATCTTTTTTTCTTTCTTTTTTTTATTCTAGCTAATTCTGAAATGATCGATTTTACACACTTGGAACTATTTCAGTCAGTCACATAAGCTGATATCAAATACAATTTTAAAAATTTCTCTGCATACTTGCATAAAATACACATGTACTCATGGATACACACTGGAAAACTGTATTTAAATTACAGAAAAATTTGCATAAAAAGCATGGAAGAAATGGAAGTAGCAATGATATTTGTGATACGTCCTTGGTCTTAATTCTCCAGAAATGGGAGTTTTCAGCAGTGTCCCTCTGAGGAACAGAAGTGTGCGCCCAAGCCCATCAGAGCAGCCCATTTCCCCAGGAGGAGAGCCGGGTCCATGTCGTTGCTGTGCAGCCCCCAGACACAGAACCACTTATGTGCCCCAGGAGACCCCTTAGTTTTCCCTGCAGGTAGACTGTGAAGGTGCTCCAAAGCTAAACTCTGCACAGTTTGGAAAGTGTTTGAAAAGAAATTTCAAACAAGCTATTTGAAATTCCAAAGTACCATAGATCTTCGTACTGCCCCTTAGCTAAACTGCTGCTCCAGAGCAGGGATGCAGTGAGATAGCATCCTGTGCATTTCTTTCTCCATGCGCAAACTATACAGAATGACAAACAGAGCAATAACGACCAGGAAATTTTTACTAGCCCAGCAGGAGAAAACCAACTTCTTTTTGTAACAGAAAAAGCACAAGCATCTCAATGGGCCATCTGTTTTAACAATGCCTTTTATTTCTCTAGGCCTCTGCTTCTACTTTAAAACTTAGTGACAAAAAGTAGTTACTGCTGCTGTGTGATGAATTATGTGACGTGTGCTTTTACTCTAAATTTAATTCCTTACAATCACTTTTTCGTATCACAGATTAAAAACTGTTGTTACACTAGGTACCTTTTATTGCCGATCTGCTGACTTCAATAGACTGGAAAAACGAGGAAGGGACAGAACAATGCACCTTGCCCCTCTCAGAACATCCCTCCGGCCCAGGACAAAGCCCTCTAGCAAGGCAGCGTGCAAAGATGCTGTATGACAAACTGAGAGCTACCATCTCCAAAGTCATTGCAACTGCTTTAGGAAAGAAATAACGTTTAAAATGAACCGGATCAAGCGATTTCTGTGCAACTTATTCAGGAAATAGATACTAGGGAGCATTTTTATATTTCTCTCTAATTTAGTAAGAAGCCTTTAGCTGAAGTAAGTAACACAGCTTAAAATTAGGTCAAGGGAACCAAGAATATATTTTCTCAGGTGGGTTTTCACCTACTCTAAATATAAATTTCTAGCATAAGATACATATTCAAAGACAGAAACAAAAACGGAAGATAAGACAGACATAGCTGGGCTGCTTTCCCTGAACAAGTAGTTCAACTTCCAATTATACGGTCTCTCTTCTTAACTTACGAGGTCAACTGATTCAAGGTGGTTCTAGAACATTTAGGAGGTCAAACAGTGTATAATAGAACTATTTCAAACGTTTTTTCAGGTAAAAACCCACAAAAATAAAATCCTCCAACTATTGCAGAAGAACTAGTTTCTCCTCTGCCACACTCACAAACTGCAAAAAGGTTCACTTCAAAACTTGGGTAATTGACATTTTACTTTATGTTCTATAACACCTTAAGAAGTACAAGTGTTATGCACCATTTCATTGGTTTTCAGCAGCACACTTGGAAAAGTATGTCAAATGAACTGTTTCTCTGCACAGTAAGTTAGACACTTTCATACTCCTGTCTCCACTCAGAGTGAAAAGGCATTGTTTTTTCCCCTGTTTAAAACGCACATGCACAGACTAGAGGGCAGCACTATCCAAGGATACAAATGTGTGAAGACAGCTGACTTTCTGAATAGTCAATCCATGCTAATTTATAGCAATCTTTCTTCTCCCACTTCACCCCACAGGATACCATTTTAAGCTGTTCATGTGCAATGACACTTCTAGCAGATCAGTTAATATTCAGGAGCATGACTGTGATCAGAACAGTCACGTGTGCAATGTATCGGTTTCTTCATTATAACTGTTCAATCCACACACTGTGCACACTTCCTGGGGATCTCAGGAGAGAGTCATTTCACAAATGACTTTTGGAAATCATTTCAAGCTTCAGAAGTTTAGGTTTTACCACCTTAAAGAAACATTTAGATGAAAAAGAACAGAGATTTTCCTCACAGCTTTGAATATATAGGGATATATATTTTACATTTTTTAATGTTTACTGTAAAAGCATGTTACAAACTTGCTTTTGTGCAAGCAGATCCAGAGCTTTTTTCCCAGTCTGTGCACTTAGGAACAACAAATTAGTCACTGCAGGTAGGAAAAAGATGAGATTCTACCCTCCAGACACCCATAGGTACCTCTAGCTAATGCATGTCTATTCAGAGAGCCTTGAGAACACCAATGTATTACGTAAATCCTCAAAGCAGGATTTTAGTGATACTTAAGAGGAATATTAACCATGTTCCGGCCTCTTTCCCAACCATAAGAAAAGACAACTAACAAGGAAAATGGAGGAATATAGTTTCTTTTTCATTTTGTACTGGGGAGCTTGCCAGATCTCTTCATGGTGGGAGCTTGAGAAAAGATAAACAGTGCTGAGAGGAGATGGAATTACCACCTGAATTTCTGCTATAAAAATTGTGTCATAATAGTGCCAGCTCACACTTTCATGAATACATATTTCATGATATTTAAAAGATGCATTGTCTCTGCCATCATAAAAAAATATTAAAAGATTGCTCTTATACTCATATCAAGACCTAAATCATAATAACCATAGAGATACATCTCTCTCCGTATCCTGTAGCAAAGAAAAGCAATTACCAGATGTTTACAGAAAACCTACAAGAACCACAGCAAGTGTACAGCAACTTGTCTCCTGATAGCCTTCAATCATCCAAAGACAAGCCGCTTATGTCTTCTTGGACTAGATGTTGAACCCAGACCATGGAGTTTAATTCCTCACTTATAGCAATGAGCCATGTCCTACTCTCCACTACATCATATTTCCACTCCAAAGCACATCCTACAGCAGTTCTAAAGAGCCAAAAATCCACAGCGAATCACTTTGTCTGCCATCCAATCTGTTGGTGGATTTGTTATTACAATCATTCTTAATAACCTCTGGCATTTCACATATTTAGAAAATATATTCACCTGTAAACATCTTTCAGATATTCAGAAATTAAAATTAAGTAAAAACTCTCCAGTGGATTTCCTCTTATTTCCATCTTCTGAGCTCTTCGGGTTACATAGATTTTTCAGAAAGTCACCTATTATCTCACAGCTTCTAAAGTAAAACAGGAAGGGGCTTGTGCTATCTGCATGTGCCACAATAAATTTAACTGACTAAATGCGTCAACTTCACCTCATATCACGACATTATTCTTGCCAGTATACAAGAAATCAACACGAACTTATTATGAACACTAACAACTTGAAAACAATACAAACAGGCTCCTATAATTTTATGGGATCTTAGACCATTCCATGTCAAGAAGCCTCATTGCAGCCGAGGTAGTTTTCAGGCGAACTTTCTCAATCAAAATATACATTTAGTAGTCAGAAGGAATGGAAACATTTTGGTTTACTAAAATTGACTGTGGTTTTCTACAAATTCAGTGGCACATGGTAAAGGAACACCTCTTATTTCTGAAAAGTAAGACAAGGGTAAAAGATACAGTTATAAAACCAAGCGTATAGAAATAACAAATGCTGTAGTTTATTTACAGTGCACTTGGAAGGCAGGGAATGAATCATACTCACATGAACTCTATTTATTTTCAATTCATGTTATGCGGTCTGCAGGTATAAGACTAGAATCAATCAGAAGACAGAACAGAAAATATGACAACCAGCTATTGTTTCTGCTATTTTTGTGAGGCAAGCAGAGTCAGCATTTTAATATCCTGCTCTCCCAAACCTGTTTAAAAAAATAAGAAAAAAACAACTGACAGGACACAAAAAAATGTTTTCTCCAAAATTCACAAGAAGAAAATATTTTTCACTTAACCACTGCGTATCAATTCCCTTTGCAATCAACACAAGCTGCGACAAGAAAAAGAGCAGAGCCTCATTCAGTCACTTGACAGTTCCCAAAGTTTTCTATCTTTCACTGGGGTGGAATTAAATTTGTTTCATGCTGGATAATCAATACGGTACTGAATTCCTAGTCAGGTAAACAGTGGCATTTTCCCACATGCAAGGACAAGCCTAACAAACCACCACCAGCCAACTCGCTCCGCCTGCCTCATCAGATGAAGCCTTTGGCATGTGAAAGAACATTGTCATTTACTGTATTTCTAGGTGAACACAGATTTTCCTGAAAATAAAACCTTGTGTCTCTGACCATGTTGCCAATAACAAAAGTCAGACATCATTTTATTATAATGAAGTTCCCATTTTATTATAATGAATTTCCCATAAGTCTGAAATCCTTTAAATCCAAAAATATTTCAATATACTATCAATTCTTAATATAAAATCTACTTAACAAGTCCATTCTAATATATGGACTTCAGACAAATACATTATAAAATGCAGATGCAAGGAGCACTTCAAAGGCAGGAATGGGTCAGATAAATAAAGATAGCACAATCATATCATTCCAATACACCCTCCAAAAATGAGCAGTAACTGTAGATGGTGAAGAGACTTTGAGCCCTGCTGTCTTTAACACACTTGCAAGTTCAAACTCATCTCCATGTTCAACAGTGAACACAGCATTGCACTGGTGATCAAAGTGATAACATATTAGGATTATTATTGCAGACTATATATATAATTAGCAGAAAGAATAGGACTGGGTTTTAATGTTGTCCATTCCAGTCATTTTAATAGCATGAATCTGGAGAAACTACCTGTCCCAATTTATCCATTCCAGTTCCTTATAAAAGAATCAGTTACCCGCCTGTGCACTACTGGCCCAGAACATCCTCTCTGCTCTCTTTGAAGTCTCCAGCTATCTCATAGATTCTGTGCTAGAAAATCTGCTTATCTTGCTTATCTCCTTGACCACTGGGCATGACCACATGTCCTGCCCCATGGCTAAGCTGACCCCATGACTACCAAACTGAGATGAATTGTTTAAGAGAGAAACCCAGCACAAGCCTGTTTCTTAACATGGACTATTTCAGTGATCTTACGCACACAGTCTCTGTGCAGGAGATTTGTTTTCAGAACCGAGTGGGTGGTGAACTGCAGCATGGTGTAGGAAAGAGTGGCCAGAGACTTCTGAAGTCAGCTTTGCTGCTGAAGAAATTGTTCTATGAAACTGTGACAAAAGATGCTTACTGGGAGAAGAGGCAGAAGCAATGTAAGTCATGGCTAAGAGAAACCCCGTTTTTAAAAATTCTGCAAAACAGGAGATGAAAAGTTCGGAAAGCTTCCAGTTCTTGGAAATCTTAGAAAGAAAACCTCCTCAACATCCTCAGTTGAGACACTTTGCCACAGATCTGAGGCATGGCCTTTTGAGGGACAAAGCTGAAGTGAGTTTTCAGGGTTTCTTCTTTGTCCTCTGACCCTTCAGAAGCTTGCCTCGGCCAAAAGGTCATTCCTGTGTGGTGGGAGAATCTGAGAAGCTTGGAGTCTATTGCTCCAGAATACGCCTGGTGTAGTAGAAGGTTTATTTCTCATCTACCATAAATAAACCCAGAATTATTAAGACACACACCGTTAACTCAACATTTTATGTAGCAGCTGGGGAATCTACTGAGGATATAGTTATCAGCTGAGGTCTATTTTACGACCTCTGCACATAACTCAAACCACCAGCTGATATTGGCTCGGCCCTTTGCTGACAGGGACCGTGTCACGTATCCCACAGGGCAGCTGGAAGCCGCCAGCGGACAATGGGGACGAGCGGCTGACACGGGCCGCCGCGGCCCTGGCAGAACAATGCAGCTGCTGCGGAGGTTGGCCCCGCCGAAGGAAACTCACTTCTCCCAGGTTGTCTGAGGGGAGGGACACTGAAGCAATGGAAATTCCCCAGCATTAAAGGAGAACAAAAGAAGAGGTGTTGGAAGCTGCCGTTAAAAAGAGACAGGCTCTCTAAACCTGCTGGCTGCCAGACTTGGACAGCTTCTTCCAGGGCCTGAAAGTGGAGAGGAGGGTCCCCTGGCTGACAGAAAACCACGCTGCTCTGCAGAATGCAACCCCCAGGATGCATAGATTAAAAACTACTGCCTTCCACAGAAGACTGGAGCTTTACTGTTCCCCGCTGGGATGTGGGGTTGAGAGCACAGCTGCTGCCGAGGGCCCTGCTCGGCCCAGGGGTGTCCTGGGGCTCAGCAGACCCCCACGTTGGCCACGGAACCCCCCGCTGCCCCACAGCCGGGACCTGGGCTCCGCACAAGCCCGTCTCTCTTGTTTTTGCATGGGTCTGGAAGTCTCTAGATCTCCTCCCCTGATTAAAAGGTGTGGCTGCTGAAGAAATTAGTTTACAGAGACTCCAAATTCCTCACTGCCGTTGTCATATGTCTGCAGCAGGAGTCTCCGTGAGGCCAGAGTGCAGGGAGGGGTGTGCTGCACCACGGCTCGGGCTCAGCACGGCTCTGGGACCACCGGGTCCCCCCTTCCAGGGAGAGCAGCTCTGTGAGGACTCTGCACCTGGAGAGGAAACTCGGGGAGTAATCCATATATGCTAGATTGAAAAATCTGGTAAAAATCCCTCAAACCCACACATATCCTTCCCTGAAAAAAATTAAAATCAAACCTGTGATTTTACAGCTTACTTTCCTTAGTAGTATAGCCATAATGGGTATTTATACTGAAACAAAGGGAAAAGTTACATTGATTTATAAATTCATTAAAATACCAGGAGAAAAAGCAGTGGTTAACTGAGTAAGCATCCCCATTGACTGCCATGGCTTTTGGATCAGGCCCAGAAGAATGCTAGAATAAGCAATGAAACATTTTATTTTCTAACTTTTTAGTGGCTACTGCAAACAACGGAAAATACAAGCACATACTTAGAATAACTCTATGCTTTGCAAAATGAGATCACACCTAAAAAGACTTCCTCTTGTTGCTGTATAACTTCAGTTTATGATAATAGCTATTACACACATATAGTCAAGAGGCAAAAATAGCTTCCAAAGTGCTGGGTAAAATCTTGATATTGTATCGTGGAGTTTCTGCTACAGGAGGAACTTTTAAATCCGAAATTATTCAGACTATTTATTCAAATAGAAAAACAGACAATCCAATTATTGCATGGACAACACGAGACAAGGTAGTAAAAAGCCAGGGGTTTGAGTTACCAAATTATTGCTTGAAGACAGAAAAAGCTACGTGACGATGATGATTCTTCATATAAAATTATATCAAGTATTAAGAAATGACTGCAAAATGTATCTGAATTTTAGTTTTCCAGTTTGAAACAATTAGTGCTATTATTTACATCCCCACAAATAAGCCCACACAGCTTGAATATTCCAGGATATACATGTGCTATTAATTTTTAACTTTGCTTTAGGATCCAAGCCTGAATCACCAGGCCGTGTCACTTTGTAGCACAAGGGTGTGTTTTGTCCACTTGTACCAGAGACTCTTCCAGTGCCCTCACTTCTCAAAGCGCAAAGGTATTTTCCAGAAGTTTACATTTTACTTTTTGAAAGCACCTCCTATGCTCAAATTTCCTTCACAACTTCCGAAGCAGCTGACTTTCGCAGCTGTGTTGTCGTGCTACGGATTTCACCATTGCTTGACCAGAGAAAACAGTGTTGGTTAATCTAAAATCTCCATTTAGAGCGATTTCTCTATAACATTGCAACGGTTCCCTGCTGAGTAGCGCAGCCAGCCTAGTGATTTTCTAACACTTGCAGGCAATTATTTTTATTTTGAACTGCAGGAATAGCCTCCCGCTCTGGTCCCGTTCTCAGCCCGACGCTGTAGCCCTGCCAGCGCTGTTAATGTCATTGTTTGCGAAGCGTATTCCCAGTCTCGCGCACACCCACGCAGGGCTCCCAACTCCCGGCTGCGATGTCCCCCCC
>Ga0065711_1046804_pt1 | contig 12687 bp, 8 predicted proteins | sample Hoacrofraction12_FD_59098 | JGI IMG/M metagenome (GOLD analysis project Ga0065711, IMG submission 59098) | Hoatzin crop microbial communities from Cojedes, Venezuela - Epithelial fraction 12 v2 (version 2) | ecosystem: Host-associated > Birds > Digestive system > Esophagus > Crop | place...
CCTGCCTGGACAAGGTCCTGTGCAGCCTGCTGTAGGTGACCCTGCTTCGGCAGGGGGGTTGGACTAGATGACTCACAGAGGTCTCTTCCAACCCCTACCATTCTGTGATTCTGTGATTCTGTAATTCAGACTCTTAATTCCTTGTTAAATACCTCAAAAGCATCATTAAAGGCTGTGGGAGGTAGGCACTTGCTCAGGTGCACTACTGCTGGACTCTGATGCCAGGAGGGAAAGCCAAGCCAAGCCACAGCCCTCCAGATCCTTTTAGCAGGTCCTTTCCTAGGGCACAACTTGTTGTTTACAACAAAGGAAATATTACAGCTAAAACACACTCCCCAGGGGGCCCTTCCCTGTCTCCGTTAACCGGAGGAAATAAGACACACCTTCCCTGTGACTTGGGAAACTGCTCTCTAACGTGCCACGCGGACCGGAGGTAGGCAGAGATGCCAAAACCATCCCTAGGCTGCTGCTCTGTCTTGCAAAGAGCTGCAGGATTTGTTAAGGCATGTCAGCTCCTGGACACTGAGATGTGAAAAAGCAATGCAACGCTTTTTGAAGATTCCACCAGGCCCCTTGTCCGATCCAAAGGTTTTGTACTGCTATGATGCGTTTTGAAAGAAGAAAAGCAGTCCTTCTTCTTGATGAGTCCAAAGCAGCGTTGCATGCTGATGCGAATACGCGGCCCTGTTTATAATGTGGATCGTTTCCCACCAGTTGCAAACTAGAGTTCTGCTTCGTGGAGATGCTGCACGAGCCCTTAAAGCCCTTGGGCTTCGGTGGCAGCTGGGGCTGATATCATTGTGTGAGGGGTTCTCAGAAGGTTGCAGGAGCAGTTTTCAATGGGACAGCAGGTCTCTGTTCCTCTGGATTATAAACTGTGTCCTTAGGTTGGTCTCCATATTTGGAGTTGTGTTACTCAAAAGGTCAGTATTTTATCAATGTAGCTGCCTGCATCTCAATTTTGAAGACAACTAATATTTCAGAAGTGTTGAGCATCCATGATTCCTGGGCTTCTGGCAGCTCAGTTCTGAGTTTCAGTTTATGTACTGAACTATGATATTCACCCTGCATTTGTGCAAGCCGTGAAATTTTTTTTAATAAAGGTCATTTGTTAACAATAGGTGAAGTTGCAGTGCTTTTTACAGCATATATTTTATTCAGAACTTACTTTCAATAAATGCTAAACAGTTTGAAGGAAGGAAACATTTTCCATCCCTTCCAAGATCATCGCCATGCTGTCAGGCTTCTGAGTAGACTACGGGGGATCCTACACTTCGACTTTTGGAGGCTGCTGGATCCCACCGCCTGCAGCGAGGGTCTGAGTGAGATGCTCAGGCCAGGCCAGGCCACAGCAACGGAACCCTCACCTAAAGAAAACATTAAAAATATACCAGTTTAAATACTCTTGCAGAATGGTGCCCACCTCTAATCAGCACAGAAGCGAGCAAAACAATAGAGAAAACTGGGAAAAGCCTGAGAAGGATTCTCCAGAGGTGGTGGTTTGAAATCTGCCCTTATATAACTTGTTGAAGTCACCAAATATGAGCTGGGTCCAGCAAGCTAATTCAATTTTTTTTTCTATAAATAGTTTCCTCTCCCCAACGGCATGAGTTTGAAGCTTAATAGTGGTTTGGCAGTTTCCAGGGAAAAACCTGAACAGTCTGACAGTTTGCTGTGAGGGAGGAGCAGAGGGATGGCGAACCACCCTGCGACTCACTCCGCTGGAGCCTGCTGACTGAAGGTTTGAACTCAACCCCTTTGGGGGATTCCACATGTCCGATTATTCGGCAAACATACGAAAGCCCAAGCCGCAGGGGAGGCTGCATTCCCCAGCACCCTGCCTGCCAGCCTGGAGCCTCCGCCGCTCTCCCCGCGGGGCTGCAGCACCTCGGCAGGAGATCCCTGCGGTTTTATGCACACCAGCTTCTGCACAGTTTTGCGAAGAGGGGAAAAGCACCCAAAATGTTGTTGTTTTGGTTTTTTTTTTATGATTCTCCCTCATGACTTGCTTTCCCAGCTCAGTTCCGTGTTGCTAACTGAAAATGCAGAGTGACAGGAGGCAGTACGGGAGCTGCTAAGAAGCCAGGCAGGAAAGAGGAAACAATGGCTTGGATAAAAACCATTCCCCCAGACAGAATCGGATAACCAGGCTGAGAGGGGTGAAGAGGGATCCCTCAGCTCCAGCCCCTGGCTGGGAGGCTGCTTTGGGAGGGCTGGGGAGAGGTGAGCGAGCCAACCTGTGAGTGTAGGAGCCCGGCAGCAAGGGAGGGAGCCGGGAGCTGCCGGGGTGTGTCGGTGGGAAGCTGGAGACGGAGGGAGGTGGCTACGAGCGATGCCGGCTGCTCCTGTGACTCCCGAGGATGAGCAAACGGGACTTGCCTCGGCTGGGAACAGAGAGGATACGTGTTGGTAAGGAAATACGCTGGGAGAAGTACGTGCATGCCTGGGGGGTTATACCATGGCCATGTGTCACTTTGGTTTTTGTTGGGCATGAATAAAAAAGGTCTCTTGGGGGTAAGCTGCAGATTCATAGCAATCGACTGGTGGAAAGCAAACCTTTTTCTGGGAGAGCTGAAGTAGCTGTAGTTGGTCACAGCTTAGTGTGAGCCTTGGCAAACCACCCAGGAGAGGAGGGACACAAGCCCCTCTGCTCTCTGAGCATCCCCGCTGAGACTCCAGGAGCAGGGATGGTGTCTGTGACCCGGCAGTCATGACAGAACTAAATTTTCATTTATTGCTTTCTGCCATTAGTTCCAAAATCATCCCAACACATCAGAGTAATGCCTGCCTCTGCTGCGCATCCTCTGCTTGGAGGAGGCCCTGGAGGGAGGCCCTTGGAGAGCAGTGGACCAGCTCAAGGTTCAGACCTGCTTCGTATCACCAGTACAACCGCGTGTGCAAAGCAAGCACACCACGGGGTCCATGCCTCGTCCTGACCACAAAGTGATGCTTGTGCACAGCGCGCGCTCTCCTGCACAACAGGGAGAGCCTGCGGGGCTGATGCTCCTTCCCACCGCCATTGCGGGTGCAGCTGGCCCTTCGCTTTCAGGAGCAAACCCTGCTCAGACAAGAAAGGGAGGAATATCCTCTCCAGGAGACACCCGAGGGGATCAAGCGAGGAGAAAGAAACCTCTCAAGATTCTCCCTATGGGAGCTTTTCGCAGGTGCCCCCTGCCATGACAGGAATGGGATTCACTCCGCAGTCAGTCACAACGCCAACACTCTTTTCCCACGGTTCTGCCTGGGTTTGCCTGTGTCCTCATGTACTAACACAGCCCAGGTGATCCACACAACATACCGGTTGTCCTGGCTCTTCTTCTTCCTGGTTCCAGAAGTGTTTTGCTATTGAGTTTCAGTCCTCTTGTGCTTTTGCCCCAGGATCTCACCTCCCTTTCATAGTGTTTTATACTGTAGGGCAGGGCATTGTCATGGTCGTCTAGTGTTCAGGTCTCCGTTCATTTTGTGGGGCACCTGTACGATACCTGTGGAAGTAGGATTCGTTGGCATCTCAGCTGGCCTGGGTTTTGCCTGTTGCTCCTTGCCTGCCATGGATGCTGTGTGTGAGCCATGTGCTGTGGACGGCCAGGCAGGGAGAAAAGGTCTTCTCCAAAGACAGTGTCTTGCACTGCTGCAGTGCAGTCCTTGGCCAGGCTTTTCCACCTCACACGGAAAGTGGAAGCCCTGTTAGAGTGTTTTCCATTCATAAAACTTTCAGAGATCCTTCACCATTTACTTTTTCTCATTTTTATTCATTGTGCAGAGAAGAACATTTTAAGAAGATAAGCAGTATGTATGTTGTTAATTAACAAATGCATTAAATATTTCATCAAGAAAAGTGTTTCAACAAGCACTCCTGGTTTTGTGTGCTATTCACTTATGGTAGCTTAGGTGAAAAGTGTTGCTTGAGGGAAAACATGATATTCTTATGCCGAGACAAAATGTCTGTCAGCCCAAGTCATTCCAATTACTTGACTGTGACCCTGATCAGAAGAGTAGTGAAACTAGTTCATAGATTGCCTTTTATATCGGTTGCTTGATGAAAGACCAGAGTCCACAGACTCTAAAGACTGTACATGGCATTATTTTGCAGAAGTTGTGCTGTTGATGTTAATACCCTGGCCAAATTTTTATGCAAATAATTAAAAGTTGCCATATGGACTGTCTCCTGCATGTGGAATGAAACCTGGTCCTAACAAAGACAGTGTGGAACTTCACAAACATTTGGGATTAGATTCTTATTTGGGGTGAATTGCGTTTGATACATTGACTTAATTGTGCCTGCATTTGATAAATCTGTGTGGAAGTTAGTGGTGGTTTGGTCTGTGTTTAAACATCTGCATATGACATACGTTAGGCTATTTACATATAGAGTGGAGTATATAGGAATACGGTATGGTCTTTGTAGTCTGATAAATTGCCAGTGAGATGTAGGTGTGATGCAATGTACCTGTGACCAGGGACAGCTGAATCAGGGATTGAAAATGAGCTGTCAGAGAAGCTATCATGAAACCAGGCTCAGCGCGCAGTGCCAGCTCGTCTAACCTTTCGCTGCAGGGGGAAGAGGTGGGAACACATTCTCTCTTCTCCTGTGGTTTAGTATCTAAAATGACTGCATTAGTGCCTGAAAAAATGAGAAAACTAAAGCAATCTGTTTGTGTATTCCTTTTCCCCAATACAAATACAATCAAATTGTGTTCTGGGATGATTACAGTCCTATAGATACCAAGTAATTTTGTTGGAAGTTGTGAAGGGAAAAGGAGAGAAAGGAAATTTCTGTTCTTTCTTCTTTACCAAAAATTGTTGTCCACTTTCTTGGCCATACAGAGACGATAATTCAAATGCAATGGGCTTGTTCCCCTCTCACACACAGCAGCACAAATCAATAACTCTACCAGAGTCAGGAGTCATCTGCATGGGAAGTCAGACCACTGTAATTGTAGACATATTGCTGCAGTTATGCTGTATAATCTTCCATGTGAATCCTCTTATTACAGGATAGAGAGTGACTTTTTTTCAGCTTAGTTTAAACTACCTCTTAAGAAACATCAACTGTGTTGAAAATGGCCACGGTTCATATTGGAAGAGAAATACTCACATGGGGAATTATGCTGCCAGCATGATTAGTTAAATTCACACCTTCCTTTATACCGGTGTAATTCCCCTTATCCCCTTATCCGAAGTTAGTGTCGGGATCAAGGCAGTATTAATCCTTCTCACAGCCTTTTTAAATTTCTGTTGAGAGTCTGCTGCTAACGAGCCATCCAAACAGAGAACCATATTTCTGACATTTTACCAGGAAGGTCCTTCCAGCTGCTGCACCGTGGCAGGGCAAATCCAGAAGTCACTGGTGTGATCATGTCCCTCAGACCTCAAAGCAGTGGATGGTGTCCAGTAACCATTACTGTTTCCAGTTTCACATCCTTTTTTATTTGTGCTTGGTACAAAAAATGAAAACTTGGCTCCACTGATGCCAATGGCAGGAATCAGATAAGGTCGGAGCAGGACAGGTTTTTGCCCAGAGACCGCAGAGCAGTTCTCCGGGGATTAACTTTGTCTTGGTTCCCAGCCCTGGGCTCGCTCCAGCAAGCAACAGTTGTCTTCTAAAGGAATTAGTGAGTTCAGTAAATCTATCCCCATGAGACAGGTTAGTTTTATCAGCTCCAATTTCTGTAGGATGTAGCCGTATGCACAGAAACTTGCTGAAGTCTCTGCATGAAGGCTGACCTTGGGCTGGTAATAAGGTAGTTTTCAGCCCCAAGGCCATCTCTCCTGATTGTTGGTCATGACCTGCTACACCTTAGAAACCAGAATGATCTCCCTTCCATTTCTCAATTTGACTGGCAAAAAAGATGCCATATTGTCAAATATTATAGTTGTCAGTCTCAGTGCCAGAAGGGCTGTTCTTCAGAAATGCCCCTTGGCTGGCAAGACGCTGCGCACTGTGCCATTAGTGATGACCTGCCCTGGGAACAGAGGCGTGTGGAGAGCCTGCTGTTGGTAGTGCTTGCCTTTTTATTCTGTTTAAAGACAAATTGAAATAAAATGGGTACTCTTCATGTGATTTCTAAATAGACACATTCCTGGTTTTACTCCATCAAGAAAATTAAACCCTGTGGTTTTGCTTTAGAGTATGCAAACCTTTGAAAATCTAGGTTAGAAAGACACGTAAAATGTCTTTTCAAGCCGCTGAAAACACAGTGAGTAAAGATGACCCAAGAAATAGCTTCTGCGACCCAACTTGGTTATATGAAGTTTCAACAGCTGAAATCGGAGGTCAGAGATCTTTCTTCAGCATCCTAGGGTTCTGGTAGGTTTAAATTGGGGATAAGGTGATGCCCAACATTGAACAGTAGAGCTGTATTATTTTCTTTTTTAAGGAAAAGTGTGTTAAATTATACTGTCACTGAGCCAGCTTTGACCAGTGCCTTACTACATGTAAAAAATGTTAAAACCTGAATCCTGCTTTTTCCATAAGAAAGTGCGCAGAAATCCCCTTCTCCTTTCTTTGTTGGAGGACAGCACACGGTACTTGCGCAGGGATGACCCCAGCCTAGAAATGGTGCCACACAGATGGATCACAGCTCAGTGGGCCACTGACATATGAAGTCGGTGTGGTTTTGTCTTTCTCCTGACACAGCTTTCTCTCACGTGAAGCCATAGAAGGTGAGGCAAGCTGGAGCGTATTCCTCGCATCACTCTCAAAGCACAGCTCTGCATTTTTTGTGATAGCTACAGAGCAGTTTCCCATACCAGAAGACACATTCCAGATTGCATCCAGACCAGAATGGTTTCTGTGATCAGACTTGCTCCTCTTTCTCAGCCTCCAGCAAGCTTAAAACCCCATAACTCTGCAAATTGAGCCCAAAGGCCTTGCTGCCGGAGAGCTGGTCCGTAAACATGATGATGAATATTCATGGTGCAATACGGGTTCTTTCTTCAGCTGTGTTTCTTCAGGGATTAGCTCAACATTGTGCAACCAGCTCTACAAGTCCTTAGGAGTCTGTCCCTTTCTGCTCCAAACTCGGATGAACTTCTTTGCCTCCCTCTCCACTGATAGCAGCACACAGCATGGACAGGGAAGACGCACACCTGAAGCACGAACCTGTCGCGCTCTTCCTGGAGAGAAGGAAGAGCATCACAGCTGATGGATGTCGATCACCTCTGTGTGGATGGATGATGTAGAGGGATGTACGATAATGTGCCTTTTCCTACAGTTTGTGCGCTTCCCTTTTCCCTTTTGAGGGATTCTTACATACTAGGCCTGCTTCCTCAGTACTTTGAAGTAATTTTGTTGACCTAATACGTTTGGCATGCAGAAGTGATAACTGCTGATCTGAGTCATTCCCGTGGGATGAGGTAATGCTGCTGATGGCTTCCCTGCGCGCTGGGGCGGTGGTGGCGGCTCTGCCCCGTAGGAGTGGAGATCCAGAGATGCTGCAGCTGATCGGGGGGGCTGTTCCTACTTCCAGACCTCACTCCTGCAGGAGGCTGCTACACTTTCCTGTTCTTCATTGATTAACCCCATTTCTTCAGCCTTTCTTTATGCTTTCTTCCTTGTACATCCTGCAGGCAAATGCCACAGGCTGGCTCTGCTGGTTAATGGAGGCACAGATCGGTAGATCAAGATTTCGTTCTTACACTGTATGCAAGCATCTGCCCTATGCAAAAGGTCCCTGCTGCCCCCTCTGCAGGGTGCAAGGTCCCACCATGCACTATGGGCAAGCTTTGGCCAGCGGCAGCTCCACAACTCACATTGCTCTGTGCCGGCAGGGTCCCCCTTTTCCCTTGGGGGTCCCCATGCTGTCTCTGCTTCCTGTAAGCACCTGCCTCCTCCTGCCTATGCCTGCATCCCTCTATGTCCCTCTGCATCCCATCTCTCTGCATCCCTCTGTGTGGCTGTGGGTGGCCTCCTGCTTCTCCTGCTCCCCCCTGTTGGGAAGCAGCCAAATCTGACCAAGCAAGGCTTGCTGGAGGCTGTGCACGCTCTGTTTCCTCAGAGGCCATTCGCACTGTGTGCGCTATATAATTTTTTTAATTATGTTGCCCCTGGCTCAAGTGCCATTCACCTGGAACAGGCAGGTTTTCTTCCAGCACAGCAGCGTATTTATAGCCCTGCTAGAGCTGGCACAGAGAGCGTGCATCTCGGGGGCATGCCCAGGTGCGGACAGACCACCAAATCATGAAGTTTTGTTTATTTTTTAAATGTGCATTTTATATTATATCATACATTTTATAAAATATATTTGTGTTTTGTATTGCTCCCAGCCCTCCTCCCCTCTGGCTGGGAGCAATCCTCCCTGGCAGGATGTGGCCCCAGCGGCAGGACCCATGGAGGGACACCCCTGTCCCAGGGACTGCAGAGCACGCTGGGCACCTCGTGGCCAATCAGTTCTTATCTGCTCTGCCAAAGCTGACAAAAGCAGGCATAAAGCTATAAAGCGAGCATATATGTAGCATTGTCTGTGCCTACTAATCCCATATAAATGTAATTATGCGTTGGTGTCGGATCTAGATCGTATACATACCAGTGGTTTATCTCTTATTGCACAAATCTAACGCTGACGATTGCAGAACCGCAGCCACGAGTTCTCATAAAGAAATGGTCTTCACCAGGACTGATTGCTACAGGACATGGTGCCTGTGCTGTTCTGTGATATGCAGGTCAATCAACGGAAGGATGTCACTTTTGGCACCTCAGGGGACTGAACGAGTTTTTCAGAACTTTCCTGTCACTGCAAACAGTAATTTATCTCCGTGAGCATTGCCACCATTGCATGCCTCATGTTCAGCTGCTGTTTGTCACTGCTACTTTCAAAAGAGATTGATATGATAAAAGTTTGTGAGGATGCATGTTCCCATAGACAGAAGTCTTCCAGCCCATAAACAAGGCAGGAGTTTTTTGAAGACAGCATCTCTCTGAATGAAGTAGGTAGTGTGGTGAGCTCATGGAAGATGCAATCACGGGGTGCGAGTGGTCTCCAAAATACCTGCACCCTCCCCAGACTGTTCAGAAATCACCTGCTGGATTTTATCAGAATGCTAAAGAAGTTGAAGAAACACTCACTAGCCTTTAAACTTCTGATTTAAGTGGAGAAACGCACTAGAAAGGCTGTGAAATTCCACATCTAGCTTTATAATAGAAACACCCACATTCACTCGAGAGCAGTGGTACTTGCTTGTCTGAAGTCTTCAGATTTCTTATGCATGCTGTGACATTTCCCTTCCATTTAATGGCATTAATCCTACGCCGGGATTGCCTTGGCTTGTTGCTGGGACGCTCTTCTGCCCAGCCTTTTGCTACAGTTGAACAAATGAATACTTTGTGGTATGCAAAACTTGCCATTTGGGTATTATTTTTGCTATGTGTTTTTTTCTTGAATTCCAGCACCACTTTTCTCTCTTTCCCTCTCTTTTGTGCATTACTTTCCGTGTAGCGCAAGCCCATCTGCATTTAGTCGGATGAGTGGGAACTGTGGGCATGCAACAGTACATGATCCCTTCTATTACATAATTAAATTGCCATAATGTATATGACTTAGGAATATGTCTGAACAAGTTGCTATGAATCATACTTTTTTTCAGCCCGAAACTGCCCTATTTAGCTTTTGTTAATCATTTCACTGTTCCTACATTTTGAAGGAAAGCTTCCCTTTGCTTCAACTCCAAAGGCAAGAAGATTGGAAGGGTGAAGTACGTTTCCATCTCAGTTACTCTTGTGAAATATGAACAGGAGGTAAATTGCACCACATGCAGCTGAGATCAGAATCTGGCACAGTGTCTCTGTGCCCCGTGATGAGAAGTTTCGGCAGTCCCAACCTACTGAACTACCACTATCAGCAAGCAAGTAGATGGATAATTGTTGCAGTTCAACATCTCAAATATTTTTGGGGGACAGATCTGCAGGGCAAGTAGATGCTTTTTAAAAAATTGGTCCTTAAATCTGTTGTTTTCTTCTACCAGTTGCTGCTTGATCAGAAAAAAAAATAATCCTATTCTGAATAAATCCGTCCTTGTCTTTAGAGGGATCCTGCTCTGAGAAAAATCCATCTTGTCTTTATCAGGAGCTTTGTCTGATCAGAGATTGAGGGTCCTGCCAAAAACATGGGAGAGACTTGGCTAGAATGAAATACAAGAAGTCAGTGGTAAAGGGAAAAAAAGCCAACGTCTGCTTATTTACTCTGTGTGAAGCTTTGTCTTCACTGGAGTTAATTTAGCTTTCACCATGCGGCTCAGAGCAGAGCTTGGTGCTCGAGTGCCTGAGGTTTTCAGTCCAGTTCAAGTTTACAATAAGTAGACGGGGTAGCTGAATTGGACTGTCAGGAGAGCAGAAGCCAAAAATGTGAGTCAAAAATGACACATACCACTTGGTTAAAGAAATCTACATGGTTAAGAGAGCCCCTGCCCCAGTGCCGGCACCATTTGGAGAGGCAGCAGGTTTGGAGGGCACGGGTGCTTCCTCCCCGCAGGCAGCATCCCCAGGCAGGGGCTGGGGGCTGGCACCAGCCACAAGATCGCTCGGTGGGATCGCCCACCCTGCGGGTCTCAGTGGGGTCTCGCTGGTTCTTCCCTGTAAAGTCAGTATCAACGGGCAACCCGGGCTGCAGACTGCAGACTCGCTTCACTGTGGATTTTGGTGATTCACGCTCCTGCCTTTGTGTCTGCGCTATTTCTGCTGTGTCAACCACAGCACAGCGGTTGCATCTAAGGGACAGCTTATTACCACGCAGAATCTGATACGGAATGAGTAACCGAACCTCTGCAATGTGTTTTAGAGTCAGGCTTGCAAAATCTCTGGTGTAGCGAAGGGACTGACTGCAGCACAAAAGAAAGGCACAGCACAGTCCTGCCCTGCACAGGGAGAAGGTATTGAATGCACACAGTTTGATGAGAATTTAGTGTTCTGTGTCTTGCAAAATGTACTCACAGCACTGTCTGCATGGTTCCAGCCTCTTTTTCCACATTGCAGCATGGACACTGCATGAAATGAATAGCGAGTGCCATGTTATTTCTCCTGGTTCCACAAAGCAGAAAGAAGTAGTGGTTCGGAAGGGGAGGGGAGTCTTTGTCATGCAGATTAAAGCGCTTGCATTCATACAGGCAGAGACTTTCTTGGCACAGTCTTCGTTCTTTCTGCAGCTTTTTTTCTCCTATTAGAGGATTCAACAATGTTATTTCTATTCCTTTCTTAGTATAGGTGTCTGGCATGAGCTTATGTTTCATTCAGAGACTACACTAACTGCACAATGGTTCTATTTATAAATAATTTACTAGCGAGCACAATTAGAAGAATATAGGTGGTGTGAAAAAAAGTGATCACCCTTTGCTCTCAGTGGTTATGGCAATATTTTCCTCTTGCACAGCATATGGTTATGATCGCAGGGTTGTAGGGCATCTTGTAAACATTAAGTACAAATGTAATATTCTGACTTTTAGGCTGTCTTTACCAGATAAGAAAAATATAAATTTTTCTTACCTTGCACAGCGAACTCAGGCTGGCCACCCATGTGTAGAATGCTAATGGTGATAAGGCAGGGTTGTACCCGCCCCGAGATAATGAACGGAAATCCCTGCTGGAAGCTGGTGATGGGAATGGCCTTCTCCAAGCACACAGAAGTAAATGTGACCTGTATCTTGCCTCCCAGGGATTTTCCATTTTAACACAGCTGTTTGGATATACATGCTGCAAGATATGTTGACACTCATTGACTTCAGCCAAACCTGAGAGTGCTCATCACTCCTGAACCCATCAAGCTCTGAGGACCAAAATTTCAGAGGTGATCAAGCATCCTAAAGGTTAAATACCTTGAGGATAAGGATGCTAAGCACTACAGAAAATCTAGCAGAATGTGACCCTGCAGGTCAGTGGCACAAGGAGGAGGACAAACCTGGAGGTCAGTCCTGCTTCCCAGTCTCACGCTCAGCACATGCACCAACTCCGTCAGTCTCCCACTGCAATACTTAGACATCCACTCCATACAGCAATGTCTCTTGAGAATTGTGACACACAATAAATATAGAGGTTTTGTCCAAATTATTTCTTCTGTATAGCTTTTTCAAGCTATTTAAAAACCAAGTCCTTGATGTAATTCCAAATGTATACAAAATCACACAAAACACTGTAATACAAGACTGACCCTATATGAAGGATGTCCATATCCATCAGCAAAGCCCACCACACCCTGTGGTTTGAACACAAGGATCTGTTACAGGTTTGTCTTTGTGTGTGCAAAAATTAAAAAAAAAACCTTACTAGCACCTTTTCTTGGTAAATATTATTGAATTACTTTTATTAATATTTTCTGATAAGTTCTCCAGTGGAAATGTTGGAAATGCCTGTCAAGGAATGCTCCAGGTCTGCCAAGTTCATGAACTTTTTTAAAAAAAACAAAAGCATCCAATACCTTTTCTTCGAGTTCCACCACAAGCTTTTCATGTTGGTAGGCCATATACTAGCTTTTTGGATGTTGCCTAAACCACATTTTCTTAGGTAATTAATTAGTTTCCATCTCATGCTAATTGTCCCAAGTTAGCTCTCAGTTTAGAGCAAGAAGTACTAAGCAAAGAAGTCACAGAATCACAGAATCACAGAATAGTAGGGGTTGGAAGGGACCTCTGTGGGTCATCTAGTCCAACCCTCCTGCCGAAGCAGGGTCACCTACAGCAAGCTGCACAGGACCTTGTCCAGGC
>Ga0065711_1046805_pt1 | contig 12686 bp, 16 predicted proteins | sample Hoacrofraction12_FD_59098 | JGI IMG/M metagenome (GOLD analysis project Ga0065711, IMG submission 59098) | Hoatzin crop microbial communities from Cojedes, Venezuela - Epithelial fraction 12 v2 (version 2) | ecosystem: Host-associated > Birds > Digestive system > Esophagus > Crop | place...
GGGGGGGGGAGAAAAAAAAAATCCCACGTCCAGCTGTGGCTTAGCAGCGAGGGGAAGGAGCTTGCAAAGTCATCGGTGATGCAAAGCCATACCAGGAAAACACAGGGCATGGCAAATCCCACCTCGTGCACATGCCTGAAAGAGAAATCTCTTTCCCCTGTCTAATCCATTACCACATGCTTATTCCTATAACAAATAACTGAGTCAGCGGGAGAAAACCAAATTCAATCTATATCTCAATCCAAGCAAAAATGAAAAGGCTGCCAAATCTGACAATAAAACTGCAGTGATCTCAGATGTTTACCCCCTATATATTAAGAGAAAGCGGAGCAGAGGAGCTTTTGGCCACGGGGCTGTAGGTGGGGATGCAGGGTGATCAGCAGGATGCCTAGAGCTGTGTCCTCAGGTGGTGAGGAAGGCCTTTGCTCTGAGGGACACCAGCCACATGTGCTGGTACAGATGTGGCTTTGGAGCTACCCTGGGGACAGGGAGGAGGCTGGCACTCCTGTCACCTTGCTGAACTTATCCGAATAGCAGGTGGTGGAAAAAAGTGGAAGCTTCCTGCATTGGGCTGTTCCTCCTGTGTCGCTGTGGGATTCTCAGGGGTGTCCCCCTCCCCGTTTTGCAAATGTTACAGCTGGTGCCGGCAGCCCGTGGGCACAGGGATTTTTCTTCAAAATTTGTCAAGTTTTCCAGACTTTCAGTGAAAGCGGAGCCTTACAGCGAAGTGTCCTGTGCTGGGGGATGCTTTTTCCTGGCTGGGCAGCTGGTAGCAGGCTGCATGTTGCTCTACATGCCCTGGGGAATTTCTGTATTGCCCAGTGTGCGATAAATGGCTGCAGCAAGCTAAAAAGTTGCTCTTCTCTCCCGTAGAGATAGTGCGTCATCTCTCCTCCAGCCAGCACCGCTCCAAGCGACTGGGATTTCCCGCGGAGTGAGGCAAACCTCTCTGCGAGTCCCTTTATTCCCACCTGAGCTGCCCTATGGCCGCTCAGAGCCCTGGCTGCCGCAGCAATGGGACGTTCAGCTTAGCTGGGGGCTGGTTCAGCTCCCTGCTGTGCCCAGGCTGGCTGCAGGCGTGTAACGGCAGCAAAGGTGCTTTGCTGTGCAATGGTATCGAGGATGATATCCCATCACTGAAGGGATGTCCACAAAGCCAGCAGCGGGGCTGGAGTTCACGCCTGGTTCACACTTGCTGCTCCCCATTAAACCCAGGCAATGTCCCCAAACTGAGCCGTGCACCAGTGCCCGTCGGTGCCTGTCCGGACTCAGGTGGTGCCAGGCTTCCAGCAACGGCAGTGGGAACAGATGGGCAAGAGAAATTAAACAGAGAGTCAAAATAGACAGTTTGATGAACTGTTTTCCTAGAAGAAGGCATTTAGCTAGCTCAGCTGAGCTATAAATATCCCATAATGTTCCTCTAATATGTGAGGAGAGCTGGGGAATGGGAAGGGGGGGGGATTTTCTTCGTGTAAACAAATGCAGAGAAAATAGTGGCAGAAGGAACAAAAGGTACTAATGAATTCAAGTCAAACACCCTGTTTCAGCAGCGTTTCTTGGGGAGCGTGTGACCACATCCAGGCGGTTCATTGTCCTCTCCAAGCTCAAGACTTTTTGTTCCCAAATGTCGAGGGTTTGGGGTTTGTGGTAGATCTTCCTTGTTTTTTAAAAGCTTAAAAAAGCAAGTTAAGTAGCGCAAGAATGAAATCAAGCATTGCATGTTGAACTGGAATGAGATTTTTTGGTATTCTCTACCCGTTCAGCCTGAAAAGTTCCCACTTTGTGGAGCATTGCACATGAATAAGGGCTGGACTCTCCTGCAGAGTACAGGCAGAGGATGGAAGGTGGGGGGGTCCACGCAGGGAGCAAGTGGGGGCACAGGTGCTCAGGACAAGCTCTCTGTTAGACCTGTACTTTGCTCAGGAAAAGCTTAAACGTTCCCCATGCTAATTTGCTTCTTATCCACTCAAACCACAGAACAGCAAAAGGGAGGGGAAAGAAACGCTGTTAGGAACAGTTTGGTCTCATTAAAATCTGCTTTCACCTGCTACTAATTTTCTTCTGGTTACAAAGGCCTGGAATGGTTTGTTTGTTTGAATGAAAAGGGGAAAAAGAGCTGTTAGACATTCACTGCGAGGAAATGACAGCACGCGCTGGCGGGGGCACGCCGGGTAACAAGCCAGCAGTGGGGATGGGGAGAAAATTGTGGCGACAAAATCCTTCCTGGGCTTTCACAGCAGCCTGAGAAAGCCAGGAGAGATGGCGAGGTGGGAGCTGCTCTGCCTGCCGCGCCGGCGCAGGCAGCGATGTGGGCAGCGGCTGCTCCGTGGGGCGTGTAGGCGCTGGTGGGGGGCTGAGCCTTTGGGACAGCCATGCCGTGGGGTGACCGCAGCCCCATGGGGGGGGGTCCGGAATAGGACCTGCTTGGTCCTGCCGTCCTGTCTCTCCCTTGGCTCTCCTTAGCAGGCGTCAGTGGCTCAGGGCTGGGGATGTCCCTCTGTCCCAGGGAGGGGATGTTTGTTGTCCCCAAGCAGCAGCGTGGTGCCAAAATGCTGCTCCCATCCCCGCAGCTGGCAAAGGATCCTGCCAGCGACACGGCCCGGGCGAGAGGGGCCCCTCGCGAGGTGTTTGGGCTGTTGCTCTGGGGAGCTGTGATGGGGAAACAGGAAACAGCAAGTGCGTGGGGAAATGATGTCGAATGCTGAGGCTGAGCGGTGGGAATGCATGACGCCAAGCCTCCGTCCTCCCTGCAGACTACTGCATCCCGCTGTCTGTCCTGCCGGCCGTGCCTGCCCCTGGCCAGGCCGGGGAGAACAGCACGCGAGAGCTGTCTCTCGTTATTGTGACAAGTAATTAGGGTGATGCGAGATGCTAGAAAATTACTTTATTAGGCAAAGGCGGCCTATAAACTTCCTGGAACAAACAGGCTTTTTAAACAACTCCAGATTGTGTGTGAAGGCGGCTGCTCTCCCTCCCGCTCTCGCAGTGCACCTCGCCCTCCTCATCCAGACTGAAGGAAGAACTGGGACCCAGAGAGACTTTTCCCTGCTTTGCCTTCATATCCTACCAGCTGGTGAGATCCCCTCAAAACAGGAAACTCAAATCGCAGCAACCACCAGGGATGGGTTCAGCCTCCGCTCCCCCCCGGTACCCCTCTGTTTGTCACCATCCCTTCCCTAGAAGCTCCCAAAACCTCCCCTTGGGGCAGACGGAGCATCGCCGTGGCACGGGCACGGCCGGCAAAGCACCTGCTCGTGCCTGCTGCTAGCATTGGCCAGCAGCGGTCTTGGGATGGGACGAGTGTTAATAAATCCACAGCGCTGGTGCTGCTTTAGTGTTCCTCTAATTGGAGCCATAAAGTTAAACTCAGCCACTTAGGGTTCTGCTGGGAGCCGGGGCTTCCATTTGCAGGTTCCCTCACGCTACTAAAGGGCACCGTGCTGGCTAATAGGTGTTAAATTGGAGCATCACTTTTTAATAAGCCTCTTAATGGCATCTTGCAGATTCTTGGCAGCTTTGGGATGATGTCTGCATTCTCTGCCTTAGGATACCCCTGTGCAGGGAAGGCGGTGCCAGGAACCAGAGAGCTGGGGAGGCAGGGGTGATGTGGAAAGCACAGGAGAAGACCTGGATCCCGCTATGCTGCATGGAGCCAGGTCACTGCAGAAGATCGAGAAGGTGGCCTGATCTGAAAGCTGGGTCACAGGCACAGTCCAGGAGACTGCACTGCCCACAGCCAGTGGCATTGCACGGTGTGGCGTGTCTGGTCCTACAGTGCCTGTTTTTGGGGTGACTGGGTAGTTACTGCCCGGGGGTGGCATCGCCCCGAGCTGGACGAAGCAATGGCACTACCCTGTGTGATTTGTTACTTTGGTCAATGGCAAAGCCACAAGCTGCATGTCCCTCATCAGGACCATCCCCTTCGCGATGGTGTTTCTGAGGTGTCACCTCCAGGGCGATGCTTCTCGCTGCCCATCGCTCTGCAAGGACCATGATTGCTGTTTCGGTGCTGTCACAGCAGCCCACCTGCAGCATCTCTTGTTTACTGAGAAAGTTTCATAACTTCCAAAAAACCCAAGCTCCTCCCTCCCCTCGCCCCAAGTCAAAGGAGTTTCTATCCTCCCACTGCCCTGTGTGGTTGCCCACCTAGAAGGGACAATGCGGATGTGATCATGAACCATCTTGCAAAATGCAGACAGCGAAGCCATCCAGGCTGCTTTCACTTGGGTAATGCTTAGAGACTAAAGACTAAGCTCCCAAGAAATAAGCACACTATTTTTATCTAATCCCTCTGCTTTAATAACTGAGAGTTGGAGGGCTTTCATTATTCATAATTCAGACGAGGGTGTTTTGAAAAGTCCCTGGTGGGTTTTGTCTTCTGCCTCCGGCTGCTCTGCTCGTGCCTGGGTCTCCTCGCACCAGGTGCGACCCTGAGGAGGCCGTTTGCTGAGCCCATGACCACTTCCTAACAGCTCCACACCGGCCGAGAGCTTGAGATAGATTCCCACCCTTGATCTCCAGGCACGCCAAGGTTTAACTAGGAAACACCCACCAACAGAAAGCGCTTTGTCAAACTCAGCTGCCCGTGGCATCATCCACCCGGGACAGGATGGAATGGACTCGCTGTGCTCTGGGAAGGGAGATCGGGTGGGAATTGTCACCTCCAGACCAGCCAAATTTGAGGCCAAAGCAGTGGAAGGGAGTGAATGCAATTTTTGTCAGCTCCATCCGCGCCGGCGAATGCAGATCATGAATTACACACCCGCCAGATGACAGGCTGACATTTTAGCTCCAAACATTCTCCTATAATTAGAGAATCTAATGCAATACAGGGAATGGCTCCATTTTACACACACATTATCGTAATGCCTTTAAATAAGATAATTGATTATGCCTCTGCATAAGAAAGTAAAATATTCGGTGTAATTAAAACCGACATTCAGATTTTGGCATTCTGACAGGTGAGGCCGTGTGTCATTTTATAAATCCTTAAAGTGATATTCACACCCACATCCGAGTTCCCAAAGTTTGGGGAGAAGAAGGAAAGAAACCCTTGTCGCCGAGTTGCTTTTTATCTTGAGTTCAAATGTGTTTTCGTGAGGGATTTCTCTTTTTTTTTTCTGGTCTCATTTATCTTTATTTCAGCCTCATGTCATCGGCTGACAAAAAACCCCGCAGTCATACTGCTGTGAGCAGGGATATTGGTAGATCCCATCTGATAAGCAGGATTTGGCCAGCTTTCTGCTTGCAGCAGACCCCTCTGAGGCGTTCGTATGCAGCACTGCTGAATTGGCAGGCAGCATCTTCCAGCCTGCATCTACCCCGATGCTGAAACCGCTGCCGGCTGTTTATGGGCTCTCCTGGCATGGGGATCTTCGTGTAGAAGCTGGGAAAATGGTTTGTGGTGCAGCAGCTGCCAAAAGCCTTGAGGTCCTTCTGGAGGAGGCCTGACTGGGAAGTATGTCCCTGGTGCGATGGATCGATGTTGTGGGGCAGCTGAAGATGGGATGTGCCGGGGGCATAGGCCGTGGTGAGCCTGGGGGCATGAGGACCTGCGCTGAAGGACTCTGGGGACATGCAGCTGGGCTGGCAGATGCTCTGTCCTTGCCACCTGCACTGAGGTGCTCTTCTTCCTCCTTAATGAGTAATTTTGTGACAAAGACAGGAGTACTTGTTGCTTCTCCTGCCCATTTTTATGGCTGGAGGTACCTGTGAGGACTGTGTTATTGATCCAAATAGCAGGTGCCAAAATCTGCTCAGGACCCGCCATGAAACCTCCCATTTGGGGCTCCATCCTGCTGCTAATGGACAAGGTTTTTGTGACAAATCACCTCCGCTGCTAGGTAGTGAAACCTGCCACCAGTGGTCATGGGGTTGGTGATGGAGTTTGAGATCTGGGGGCTTTTGGGGGGATTCTTTAGGTCTTGAGAAGTGCTCAAAATCAACGGTGATGCTGACCTGTTGCCTTGACATTTGCTGACTCTTGCACCTTGAAACTTTGCAAACAGAGCCTTGAACACCTTCAGCATCCCTAAATCTGTCCTTGTTGTCCCATAGCATGTTTCTGGTGAGATCTGGGCAGGACCTGGGTGAGGCATCTCCAGCTGTGCCCTCTGTGCTCTGGATCCATCCCTGTCCTCTTTGAAGACAATGCTCTACTGATAAATGGGAGGGCCAAGGCTGTGACCATTGAATCTGCCTCCTGCCTGGTAGCATGCACGTGATCCATCCTGCCCTCGGCTGCCAACAGCTTCCTCTCCATTTCCTTTTGAACCAGCAGAAATGGTTTCTCCTTTCCAGCCCAGGTTACCTCCCAGTGAGCTCCTACTTCAAGCATCCCCATCCAGTCTTTAAAGACCCAGAATATCTGCTGGGATGAGGTGGCATTTCCAGCCCCGTGTAGGGTCTGTCTGGGGACTTTTGCAGAAGGAAAGGTGCAAGAGGGTCCCATTCCATGGCTCATACCTGCCTGTGGACACGCAGTGTGCAGAACGGCGCCTGTTAGATGCAGTTTCAGCAGCACTCGCTCCATAATATTGCTACCAAAACCTTCAGTGATGACCTTTCCTGTTCTGTACCTGCTGGTCCAGCTGCTTGCCCATCACACTTTTTCCCACGTGGTCCATCCAGTGTGTGGGTGTTTAAGACCCTCAGTCAGTTAGATGGCTCCCAGCCTCCAAGCTGGCTGTGGAGGCCTGATCCTTCTGCCCTGCTTGCTGCTCCAGGACATTGTGTCCCTCAGTGCAGCTTGGATGGATCTGGCAGGGCAAGGGGAGCGAGCAGCCATGTCGGAGCAACCCCCAGGGGACGCAGAGTCAGAGGAGAGGCTTCACCCGGCCTTAGCCCAATCCTGTCTCCCCATCCAGCCCTGTCAGGGCTCTTAGGGTGAGGGATCTCCTCGAGGGAGAGAAAAAAAACAGATTCCCCGGGCTCCCCGTCTGGGCAGGGCTGTGGCGAAGGGGAGGAGGAGGAGAAAGAGGCAGTGCTGTCTGCTCTGCTCGCATTAGCAGGGCTGCTCTGGCTTTCTCCACAGCTCTTTAGGCCATTACGCCAGGCTCGCTGGGCTGCGGTTGGCAGTGCAGGGCGCCGGAGCCTGCTGGGATGCCGGCACAGCAGCCAGCAGTTCACCCTGTCCTCTGCTCTTAAGTGGGCTTGTAAAAAACAAAACGCATGCCGGAGTGCCTGGAGAACAGAGGCATGGTTAACTGTCTTGTTTAAGAGCACTGCCTGGCCTCCCACGGGACAGCCTCCCCGCAGCGGGGTGACGAAGAGGTGTGCCTGGGGTGACAACAGGGGACAAGGACCAAGGGCCTTGCTCCCAGCTGTCCCAGCCATGGGTGGCAGGCGAATGGTGGGGCGATCGATAGTGGGCAGATGTGGCGTGAGCCTCCAGTACCAGTTCATGGCTGCCAGAAATGGTATAACATATTGGTTTGATGGGACAGCAGACCCTGGAGATGGGGATTTACCATACCTGGTGGCCTGGATGCTGGGACTTACCCTGCAGCCAAAGCCTGAGCTCACAGCGGTATCCTGGCCACAGACATCGGCTGTGTCCTCCTACAGAGCAAGGGCAGCTCTGGCTGGAGTCCTGCAGCCTGTGGGAGCAACATCCAAGGTTTCCATGAGAGCACCTGTGCACAGATAAATTGCGGGTGGGCATTCAAGGCTGGTCAGGACACAGCAGGCGAGAAGAGACCTCAATGCAATGTGCTTTCATACGACTGGGTTGAGAGTTTTCATGGATCTGGCATCCTGGGGCTGCCTCCCTCAGCACCCTGCAGCCCTCAGCACCCTGTGTCCCCCAGGAACAACCAACCAGTGACCTGCGTGGGGAATGGGGCCAAATGGAGACTGGTGGGACTGCTGGGGGAGGGAAGGGTCCCATAAATGTCTAACCCAGAGTGGTTCCTGAGGGTCTGACACCCTCGAGGGTGGAGAGGGTCTGACACACCATGGGTGATGGAGCAGCCCACGAAAGGGACACCGAGTGATGCTGGGTCAACCCATTGTCTCCTTATTCCCACACATCAACCTTCACGGTGACTGTTGATGGCTTGGTGCATCATGAGCTATGTCTTACCAAGTCCAGGAGCTGCACCGTGCCAGTGAGAGAATGGCGGCCTGGCAAACCACTTAAAAATAATGGCTGTGGCAATACTAAGTGTTGCCCAGGGGGAAACTGAGGCAGGGGCCTGGGACATGACTTGCCCTAAGGGTCTCAGCCATTCTGCCCAGCCTCCTGCTCTGTTTCTTGTGAGATGCCCATAAAGCAACCCAGGAGTCCTGACCTTCCCAGTGTGCCCAGTGCTTCCAGCTCCTTCAAGTCCGTGCCCCCCTGGTTGAGCAAGACTGCAAGAGCAATGTCCCACTAGAAAGTGCCACCTGGACGTCCTTTCACATCTCCAGCTCTCGCTGTGCCCAGCCAGGGAGCCCGTCTGCGCTCGTGGTCCCCGGGCTGTTCCCCGCTCCCACCATCACACACAGGCTCCTGCAGCCTGTCTCACACTCTTGCAAGCGCGCTCCTCCCTCTCTTCTGCGCGCTCGCTCTCACCCTCGCACACCCACGTGCACTGGGATGATGCACGCTGGAGAGGAGCCTGTGCCATCAGCATTAGTCACCCGTTCCTGTAGGAGGAAGGTTGCGAGCAGAGGAGGAGAAGGAGGAGCAGAGCCACAAAGTGGAGCAAGACCACAGCACCAGGGACAGCCACCGGCTCGGGAGCGGTGCCACCGCTGACCGTCCAGTTCCTTGCGGTTGGAGCTGGGGGGGACAAAGAAATTGCATGGCTGGGTTGGGGTCAGGCAGGCTCCTGGCTGGGGGCTCTGAGCAGACTGTTGGGGGACACTGATTCCTGCATGACTCCTACGGAGGAAAAAAACTACCCTGGGAACATTGCAGCCCCCCCGGCAGGGAAGGGAATGGTCCACCATGGAGCTGCTGATGCTGGGACACGTGGCTGGGATTAGGTAGAGAGAGGGGCAGAGCCAGGGGAGCGTTTCCCTGAGATGGAGCTGACATGTTTCCAAGCATCCCTTTTTGGGGAGGAGGAGCTGGGTATGAAGGAGCGTGAGAGCAGGTGGATAAAGCTGGAGGAGGTGGACTGGAGAGGGGAGAGCAAAGCACCCCAGGCAGTCTGGTTTACTGATCTGGATGAGAAACCACAGCAAGGGCAGAGAAAGGTAGTCATAGAGGGGCTGAGAATATTTTGGGGGGGCTCCGAGGGGACAAGAGCGGGATTGAGCAAAGGGACATTCCACCTCAAGCAGTTACCAAGAGGTGACAATGAGAAAACAGCCTGGCCAGCTGTCCTGCAGAGGGGCCCCAACAGCAGCAGCCATGGCCAAGAAGCGTGGAGTAACTGCTCAGCTGGGAGAGGAGCCCTGCCTGCCAGCCCCTCGACCTGCAGCCTCTGAGTCCTGTGGAGTCTGTGGGCAGCAGATCGGAGGAGAGAGTAACTGCAGACACTTCCTTGCACTGTCTCCTTCCCTACGGATTAGCCTCAGCCCAGCTGGTAAGCGAAGGCAGGCTGCGTTTGAACTGTGAAGCAGGCAGCTGCCCTATTTTCCGGGCGGGTGGAAGTGCAAACCAGCAGGTGAAAAGCTCTGGCTGCGGGATGTTGGTGATTTGTGGCAATGGTGCTGGCCGAGAAGAGGCCAGGGGAGTCAGGGGTGGCAGTGGCACAGCTGTCCTTGGCTGGGGGGTTACAAGCACACCAGGCTCTGCAGTCCCTCTCTGATGATGAGCAGGTGACTGTGAGCTGGTGCTGGAAGCTGTCCTGGGCTCGTGGGACCTTCTCACAGACCCGCCATATGGTTCTGTCCAAAGGCATCCTTGGGTTTGGGTGTCTAATCCAGCCTGTCTTTTACATGTTTTTTTTCTCTCCTCTCCCCTCTCACACCCGTACTCCTGTCCCTGTCCCCCCTCTCCTGCCCCAGAGACATTTTGCTGTGGACTGCCATCCTCCACGTCTTCTCCAGCCCCAGGTGAGCTTGGAAAAGGGTGGTCCTGCTCAGGTAGGACTTACTGCTAGGAAGTGAGATATGAGTGTGCAGCACAGGAACGTGCCATGCCTGGGGCTGGTCCTGGGACATTCTGGCATTCCTGCCCTGTGAGCTGCTACTGCCTCACAGCTGCCCATGTGCTGCATGCCTGGACCTCCTCTGGGAACCTGCCGTCTCCATGTGCGTGTAGTGCATGTCTGTGTGTCTGCATCTCAGCCTGTTCCCACCTTACCCTGTTTCCATGCCTTGCACCAGACTCCTTCTCTGTTTACAGCTGTGTGCTTCTCTTTCATCCTATACATCACCAGGTTGTCATGATTGCTTTCCCCATGGTAGACTGGATCATGAAGGGATTAAAAAGGTCATCTAGAGCAGCGGATAGCAACTGTGTTTTGAGCATTAACTGTTGCATCAAGCTCCAGCTCCATTTTATTTGCCACTGAGGTTGAGTTGCCAGACTTCAGTTGGTCTCTTCCTTCCTGTGCACCTCCAACTTGCCAGCAGAAGATGAGCATAAGGGAGAACCAGCTTTCGACCAGGGCTGCTGATTTATCCATGGACCCTGGAACACCAATGCATCGATAAATGACTAATGAATCACAACATCACTTATGCATTAACTTCTTTGAAATGCAAAGCACTCCCCTGATATTTCAGCATTTTCCACCTAGTCCAAAGCAAAACCCAGCAGGCAGAGAAGAGACAAGTAGGAAGCTATGCAAGGTAACATTTCCACCTTGTGTCTGTTACAACGATTGCATCAGACTTAATTACAAGAAGACTTTCTGCCCTTTAAAGCAGTTCGGCACACGTCGTATTCTCAGCTTTCCTGCCTGCGGCTGGCTCTGGCTCTGAAACGATTTCTTTCATGCATTCAAAACAGTTTGTAATTAACAATCACATTGTTTTCCTTTGAACATCAATGGAGATACAGAAAACAGAGAGATTGGGAACTAAGATGCCGATATGACTGAGTATTATTTTGCTTCCATGAAATGACTTTTCTTATTTTACAGCAAATTTTGTGCAGATGAAGTGTTCAGGGTAGTGGAGAGACTTTGCTCACCAGTTGGTCATGAAGCTTGGGAAGCTGGCTCAAACATCTGAAAAAATTCTCTCCCATATTGATGGGGAAGAAGGAAATTTTGGCTTGGCTGCCCTGTTATCTTTGGCTCATGTTCTTGACCTCAGTGGATGCCCATGAAGAAAACATCCTTGACACTGTTGTTGCTTTCACAAAATAGCCCTTGATGTGAAACCGGCAGAAAAGAATAATTAAAACCAGGAGTATCTCAGCTCCGTGGTGTGTTCCTGAGCTACCCGGCAAGTCAGACCAGAGGGGACTTAATTTGAAGCCTTGGCTCTGTAAACAAGAACCATATTACGAACTTCTTCACTTCTGGTGCAAAGCTTGGACGGGAGGATGGTTCCCTCCATCTGTTCTTCTCATAGACAAGCTGCCTTCGAAAGCCATCGTTGCATAAATCTGGAGGAAGCGTAAATGCAGGAGCACCTGAATATTGTTTAACAGATGGGGACACACATTTTTCAAGCAGAGATTTCCCTTACATTGCCCCATTTATTTTAGAGCGTGTTTCTCAGGACCATCCTTGCAATACCATGGCTGCCTGGCAATCAGATGGCATCCCAGTCTGAGGTTTGTGGCTAACCAAGTTGATTTTCAGTAGCAAACTTTACTGTGTGAACACTGTTGTGACATTTCTGGTTTGCTTTCACTGCTTTCAGAGCTAATTCCCTTCCGACTAAACTCACGTTTCTCACCCAAGACTCTCAGGTGGACAGTTAGCTGTGAGCACTCGATGTCACCCGCTCTCACCCTGGAAACAAAGTGGTTTGAAGAGTTCATCCACGCACCTCACACAAAACTCATTCTGGCATAAATAAACAAACATGCACAGGAATAAACACAAAGTTGGGTTTTGAACCCTGTGAATCCCTGCACCCGTGTGTCCTTCTCCTGCTTCCCCGACAGGCAGTCCAGCAGCTGCCCTCCTGTTGACAGCACTCTCTCCTTTTCTTCCACCTTTCATCCCATTTAGCACAGTGGCGTTGAGCTTTGTCAACTCAAGGACCACTACAAATTTTCCAACAGTAACACAGCTGTGGACTGTTGAATGGCAGAAAGGAAATTGCTTTTCTTTGCAACCTTTTCACGACTCCTTGCAAGTAGTCGCTGGACCCGCAGGCCTCAAGGACTGCAGATTGAAAGCCACGGACTTATCAAGGTACATATGGAGATCGCTTCAAATAATGTGTCTGGGTGGAACGGGTTAGCCATCAAATTTAGCAAGTGGCAGCATTTCATGTGGATACAGCAGGAAATACGAAGCTACTGAAATTGCAGTGGGAGTTTGGATATTCCTGATGGAGACAGGGAGCTCTTCCCTGCTGCAGTGTCCCGCCTCATGGCGAGCAGACCCTTGGCTGTGGAGCCACAAACATCTGCCTGAGGAGACAAGCCAGGCTCCTTCACCTCCTCTCCAGCGCAGAGACACAACAGATGCCATACTGCTGACCCCAGACATTCAAAGCTCGCCAGTCTGGTCTCCAAATTCAAACAAAGATATTAAGTGCTGTTTTCTTTCCACTTGCTTTCTGACTCTGGAACCAGTAGGTTGCACTCAAGTAACACTCACAGTTTTTATTTATTCCCCCCCCCC
>Ga0065711_1046806_pt1 | contig 12686 bp, 6 predicted proteins | sample Hoacrofraction12_FD_59098 | JGI IMG/M metagenome (GOLD analysis project Ga0065711, IMG submission 59098) | Hoatzin crop microbial communities from Cojedes, Venezuela - Epithelial fraction 12 v2 (version 2) | ecosystem: Host-associated > Birds > Digestive system > Esophagus > Crop | place...
AAGTTTCAGTTTTGGAAAATGGGGCTAAATGTGATCATAGGGCATAAAATTAGAAAAATGAGAGAATCCTTATTAAGTAGCTCTAGTAGGACTGGGTGACCTGTCATGGCCTCGAGTTGCATCAGGGGAGGTTTAGACTGGGTATTAGGAAAAATCTCTTTACTGAAAGAGTGGTCAGGCATTGGAACAAGCTGCCCAGGGAAGTGGTGGAGTCCCCATCCCTGGAGGTGTTCAAAAAATGTATAGACGTGGCACTTTGGGATATAGTTTAGCAGACATGGTGTTGGATTGGTGGTTGGGCTTGATGATCTTAGAGGTCTTTTCCAGCCTTAATGATTCTACGATTCTAGGACTAAGCTGCCACAGAGATCATAGAAATGGGTCAAAACATAGCTAATCTATGACAGTTTAAATGGCAAAACAATGACAAAAGGTATTTTGTAAGTGGGAAGTGGATGATGGATGGTTCGTCTCTTCAGGTAACTGGCCGATGGATAATCAAGTTGTTAGCAAGAATAAATGTAAGGGTGTATCTAGCCAGGGCAGTGTAGAGGCACTGGAAGCTGCAGGAACGTGTTAGCCTGCTGTCCTGCCCAGCCTAGTTTACTCGGCTGGAAATTGCATGCTGCGTTCAGGAGGTCAGGCTAAGTCGCCCGGGGGCTTGCTTAGGAATCTCGGAATCGCTGAAACTCATCAGTCTGTATCTTTCTGCCATTGATCTTTATACAATCAAAAGGATAACTGTGCCAAGTAGAAACAGCCCTAAATGGATATGAAATAGCCACAATTTCCAGTGTCTTGCGGCCTTTTTGGAGACTCCCAAAATGGATGCCTTCCACATGTGTGTACTGGTTACAGATATTAGATTTGTCTAGTCCAGCTAGTTTTCAGAATTCTTTTGTCCAAGATTTTTAAAGCTGTAATTACTTTTTTTTTTTTTGTCTGAGAGGATAGTTTTGAATCTCTGAGAAGAAAATAAGATATGAGCATTGCTGTGAATGAGCTGCAGTGGCTGGCTGAAAACACTGAATTCAGTGCTTGGAGGAATGCTGACTGGCTACTGTATTGCATATGAGAAATCTTGGTGTTTTCAGAAGCTTGAAAACACAAAAGATGAGCAGGGCAGTATTGCATAGAAAGCTTCCATTAAAATGAATTCACAAGGAATTGTTCATAGATCTCTTGTGCATGAGAAGAGGCCATGCAAGGTGTGTTTTCTGGGGGCATAATAGACCACTCTGTCTTTCAGCAGTAAAGTTTTTGCCAATTACCCTATCTTTAACCTTCCTTTTATTATGGAAAATTAATTAGAAGATTCTGGAGAGGAAATGGGGACTAACTGGGGTCTTTATTTTTTTATGGCCTATTTAGCTTTGAAAGCCCGAATTAAAGTATTTTCCTAATATTTATAATGAAATCTGTCCTCTCGTTCTCCTGTCTTGGTGATTACAGAACAAAAACCCAGACTGCAAGGCTTCAGCCTGTATAATGTGACAAACAGCAGCTATGTCTTTACTGTGCCAGCTGAAACAGAGGCATGAAGAATTTAACGAAGGCAACATGAGATGTACCGAGTCACAGAAGTCTTTTTAAAACAAAAATGTTAGTATTCACCATGTTTGGAAACTGGGAGCAATATAAAACAGTGAGACCTAACATGACAGGATCTGGCTTCAGTTATAGTGTTGAGTGGAGATTTCATCAGAAAAATGAAATAGTCTAATGTAATTTACGTTAAAATTACAAGGAATACAGCTCCTACTTAAAGATTCTGAGGTTTTTTTAGGTAACTGAAATTGCATAGTAGTTTTGATCCTCTTATTTAAAATGTAGTTGCCCCTGTTTGAAGAAGTTTACAAAACCATTAGCAACACCGTTCCCAGTCTTCATACCCTGCACAGATAGGAAGTCTGTCTTTCTGCTTTCATCTGACATGGCACCTCCCTCACAGCTTGAGTCCTTGCTACGAGATGGGTATCACAGATTGATAACCATGGAGCAGATGGAGAGCAGAATGCCTGGACAGTTATTTTATGAGAAGATCGGGAATTATGACTTTATAATCTTCCTTCTTGCTGTTTTGGAGAGCAGCCACGTTTACTGCTTTTACAAATTATGATAGCAAATTATGCTATCAGCCATAGCGAGTAGTGCTAGTGGGAGAGGAGGTAAAAAGTGAGATTGTGAAAGATAAGCCTGAACCTGAAGAGATGAGAATCCTGATTGGAAATAAATGTTGATTACGCAGCCTGTGCACCGAAACATCTGTGTCTGATGGTGAGTCAAGCCTGAAGAGAACTGAAACAATTTCTTACTCTGTATTTCTTTTACTGGTACCTGCAGACAAACTGAAACAGGAGGCACCTGTGTTTGGCATGTTCCTGTTCTTTGCAGAGGACATGGACAGGAAGCGTTAAAGGAAACTAAGGGTTTTCTGCAGAAATATTTTTTAATATAAAATCCATTTGTTGTTGTTGTTAATTTTTAAGTAAACATACTCAACTTTCAGCTTCAGCCTCCTGGAGTCAATTTAAGAAATTATTTATTTCATTCCAATTGTGACATTTTTATACTTCTAGAACCAAGCTGCAGTGTTTGCTTTGGGTCAAATGCATATTAATTTTTCTTTATCTGTATGAGCTTTTATATTTTTTGATAATTTGTAATTGAGATCCTTTGCACCCCCATCATATTTCTTCTCTGTGAATCTATTTTTCTTTTTCCCTTCTTCCTCTTGCAAATCCCCACAGCTTTTCCTGTTCAAGAGATCAGTACCATAACTGTTTAAAAAATTAGAGTGGATAGTAAGTGTCTCCACAGTACCTAGTACAGAAAGAGAAAAAATTTCAGGTAAGTATTTGTTGATGAACTCCACTTTTGCTAAATGGTTAAAATCAAAACATTTCCAGAAGTTTTATCTGTATATGAAACAACTGCAGTGAAATGCTGTTAGTTTTGCAGTTATCATAAAAAAAGAATTTAAGGCAAAGGTAGTAAGTAGTCTGTTGTCTCACATACACTGCAGAGCGAAGTAGAGCTGTGGGAACTTCTTGTATACATATTGATTTTGTTCCATTTCTGTACTAGCAGAGGGGTTTTCATCTTGCTAAATAAGTGGCACATACATTCCCATCTTGTCCACTGCCATTTTGAGCAAGATTTTTCTATATTGAGTAGGAGTTCATGTCAGATAACACACTTCAATTAAGGCTTTCTGCAGGAGATAGTGACTGTCTGTTGCCATTCTACCTACCTCAACTTATGAGGTACAGTGTGGGAGATAATTCTGGAAATTGTCTTGTCCCCACTGTAACCTGAGAACAGGTTACATTTAACAGGTTGCCCATAGAAGCTGTGGCTGCCCCCTCCCTGGCAGTGTTTAAGTCCAGGTTGGATGGGGCTTTGAGCAACCGGTCTAGTGGAAGGTGTCCCTGTCTATGGCAGGGGGGTTGGAACTAGGTGACCTGTAAAGGTCTCTTCCAACCCAAACCATTCTATGAATCAGAAGAGGTAATAAGGGCAATCCAAAGCTTTTTGTGGACACTGTGACCTGCCCCTGATTGTTTTGTAAATTACAGCAAATTTCTGCAAAGAGGTCTGTGAAACTACAGAGCCAGCTCCAAAGTGGCTCGGAGGATTTATCATCACATTTGCACTAATAGCTCGTATGATCGTGATCTTCAACAGTGGGTCTCGAGTTGTCTGGTAGTAATTCGAGAATTTTGTTCTTAGGATTGATGACAAGGTTTAACAAGCATGTTGTTTGATCATCAGTTCCAGAGCCTCCACTTGATGGTGCAAGAGAAGAAAACAAGCATAAAATTGAGCACTAGAACACTGCATTGGAAGACAAGTTATTGTAATGTGAAGAAATGCAGAGTAATGAACAAAAGTATCTGAACTGGGAGAACAGAGTTGGTTGAATGCATCTTCAGCATGATCCCATTAAATCTTTTCAACTAGAGCCATTGAATTAAAACAGTATTGCATCCTGCAGTCAGTATGAATGAATATATGTGTATGTCTCTGGAGGTCTGTACAGTTTACATGCCTACGCAGGCTGCTTACCCTTTCAGTCTTTGTCTTTTCAGCTGTTGATGGGTTAAGAGATGCCCACTCTTCAGATGGCTTCTGTGTGATATGCAAACTGGTTTGGTCAACAGCTGAACTGAGTTTGTGAGTTCATGTTACGCTGTTTACAGAATGGTTGTCTGCTCTCAAATACTGTTGATTTGCAACAGTCAGGTCAACATCTAGAGGTGAAATTCTCCATATTCCTCTATGAATACCTTGTGCTACTTACAGACCTCTAAGAAGTGATTCTTTAAAGCAGATAGGATATTTTCTATTAACTTCAAGTAGTGTTGAATTGGTCCTTTACTACTGCTTTAGTCACTGGGGAAACAAACCTGTTTTCTATTAAGTACAGCATTTTCCTTAATGGGCTGCTGCCAAAAAAATCCTTGCAACTATTGACAACTTCTTCTGCCATCTATATATAAGGAATGGTATTAGCTATTGGTATTAACTTCTTGCTTTTTACTTGTCTATTGTATGTACAATAAAATGTGTTCTGAGTTTGAGACATGTCTTGGAGCATCAGGAGTTTAGAGCCGGGAAAACAGAATTTTATGGTGCTTTTTGAGCTGGAGCATAGTGTTTGTTTTCCTCACATAATTTATTAATTTGGTGTAGATAATAGTGCTTATGTATTTCCTTAATTAAACGGTTATCATTGTGTGGGTATGCTTTGACCTTGCTTCTGTAAAGGGAAGGAACGTATAGGAAGGGGTATGATCTTGCCTTGAGCTCCTAGCACATGCTGGGCTAAGAACGCAGCTGGAGCTGTGGTTAAGAGACAGTGCTAGTAAATAAAAAGGACCAGGACTTCTGCATTTGGCTATAAAGCCAAGAAATGTAGAGATTTGCATCCATGTGGCTGAGCTCTTCTATTCTACAGAGCAAAGCTGTATGATGCATCTGAACTACCTACCTATTGGTATGGTCCCTGGCCCGTGCTATCCCCAAAACATTTCAAGGCACTGTGTAGGAGAGCAGTAGCTCGTGAAGACAAAAAAGGTTCTGGGAGCTGTAGTAATAGCTTAGCAGTGCAGAAGTTGGATGCCAGCACCCAGACCCGTACTCTGACTCTTCAGCTTAGCAGTGTAGGCAAAGCACAGTGTCTCCATAGTGCCAGTTTGGCCTGACCCCACACTCTGCTCACTTGTGATAATTTAGCTCCTGTGCTTCCTTTTGAAGTAGTTCCCTTCAAGAGAAAACGCTGGCAGAGCAAGCGGGACTGTGTTCAAGGTCTGCTCTAGGCAGTACGGATGCGAACCGTGCCAGGTCTGGCTGTGCTTCAGCCCTGTCCCAGCAGTACTTGGGTCTTCGTCTGCCCCAGCCTGACCTATTTCTGTGTGCCTGCCTTTGGCATCATACTCTAATTCTGGTGTGGTGCAACACAGCTTTCTCAGCATTTCAAGTGCTTTGAACTGAAAAAAAACCCAACAAAACAACAGTCATTGTGCCTCAAGGGCACCATATGCAGCCCAGAGGAGTTACAAGCCAAGTGCTATGCAATGTGAACGTGAATCTAGCTGATCTGCAAGGTGCTAGTCCGCAGCAGTGGGGATGTGAAATGGCCCGCTTGAGCTGGAGTAGGACACAAGACTGATAGAGATATACTGCTGATCCTGCCCTGTCTCTGTATCAGGCAAGCTGCTCTTGTTGAGAGCCGGCAGGTGTTCCAAATGTTGCCATCTTAGGGAAAGTTGCAATATGCTAATATTCAGACTTAAAAGCCCTAACTGATGTTGCATTTAAAGAGCACTACCTCTCCTACGAGGACAGGCAAAGAGAGTTGGGGCTGTTCAGTCTGGAGAAGAGAAGGCTCTGGGGTGACCTTAGAGCAGCCTTCCAGTACCTGAAGGGGGCCTACAGGAAGGATGGAGAGGGACTTTTCACAAGGGTGTGTAGTGATAGGACAAGGAGGAATGGCTCTAAACTAAAAGAGAACAAATTTAGATTAGATATTAGGAAGAAATTCTTCACCATGAGCATGGTGAGGCCCTGGTACAGGTTGCCCAGAGAAGCTGTGGCTGTCCCCTACTTGGAAGTGTTGAAAGCCAGGTTGGATGGGGCTTTGAGCAACCTGGTCTAGTGGAAGGTGTCCCTGCTCATGTCAGGGGGGTTGGAACCAGATGATCTTTAAGGTCCCTTCCAGCCCTTACCATTCTGTGATTCTGTACATTAAGCTCTGAGACACTCTAACTGAAAAGCATTTAATTTCAAAAAATGCAACTCCCCCAATGTTCTATTTTCTGATTGAAATGTATATAATTGTAAGTTGGGCTAAAATTGGTTATGCGTGAGTATCCCTATACACGATTAAAAATACCCTGACAGAGAACACTTTGTGAACTTTCTTGCCACAGGACAGTAGTAGTTTTCATATGCTCAAGAACAATTGGATGCATTCATGGAAGAAAGATCCAGGAGAGACTGAAATCCAAAAGCTGTCTTCTGAGGTAGTCCCTGACCTACAGATGGCTGGAGCCCAGGAGAAGACTCTCTATGCTGCCCCTGTTCTTTACATCCCTCCTGATGCTGCTGTTCCCAACAGGATGCTGAGATGTAGCGGTCTTTGAGCACATATGGCTGATTTGATGTTCTTGTTTGCAGATCCCAATAATGCCTGCAAGTGTTCGGTTTTCACTCTTCATGCTCAAACATATTCAGTCTTCTTTTAGTGAAGAGAATAAGAGCAGTTTAAAAAAGCTGCTGCAAATGAAGAGTAAATTCTCAATGTGGATCTTAACATTGTCCTTTACAGAGCTGGAAACTTAGTGATACCACAGCAGTATTATGTAAGAGAATGGTGGTGCATGTTGTTGCAAAGCATACGAATATTGTATCCTCATCCCTTAGGCCTGATGTTCTGAAAGACACAAACAGAAGATGGCTGTGGAATGAGAATGTAATGTACAGGAAAAGAAGCATATTAAAGATTTGGCACAGTTTAGTTATATGCAGGTAGTGGTGTAGATTTTTTCTTCTTTTTGTGTGTTTTTCAAATGAAACTAGAGGTAAGGAATTTTTATAATTTTGATTTATACATGTGTATATTTGCAATTAAAACAGAGGGGGTGTGTGCAGAACTGAGTAAGCTGGGAAGAAAGTGGAAGGGTGAAGGGCCCAGCACAAGAAGCCAGAGGAATCCTTTGTTTCTATCAAGAACAGAAAGAACATCCCATGGCTATCGCCATCCACATGCTAGCTTTCTACATGATACCAAGAATAGGGACATTAATTTTGACTTATAATTGCAGTTGATAATCAGTTTCACAATATTTTTGTGTTCTATTTGGCCATAAGTTGTGATTACAGGAAAATTGAGAACCATGGCTGAACTTTGTTCTTTAACTTGTGCGGCATCATATATATGATGAAAAGCACTTCATGCCTTACTAAGCACAAAGCAATTGTAGAAGCAAATGGCATTTGAGTTACTTTTGGGGGGCTTAAGTATAAACTACTTTGGCTTACAGATTTAAATTGATCCTGGCAGCTTCTTACCTTTCTGTTACTGAAGTTTTGTGACTATAAGTTATTGATTTTCTGCTTAAATGATTTTCTGCTTAAAAGTCAGAGGCTTGCTAGTATATCACCTTGTGCTTTAGTAATGCTATGGTGATGTGGATTACTGATTTTGTATTTTTTAACATGTTTGCTGAACACCTTTTCCAGTCCTTGTATAGTGGTTATTTGCTTAATGCACAATAGTTTTTGCTGTTGCTAAACTTATCCTTTCAGAATGACTATTGATTTTGAAGTGACACTTCTGCTTTTTTTTCTCGTTTTTGTGACCTGAATGTCTCTCTTGAGATTACTATGGTAATAACTTCTATTTTCTTTATCTGCTGTGTGTATTAATTTTAGTCTGTACTGATTTTAGCTATAACAAAAAGAACTAGAACAGAAGCACTGACCTATTTGTATTGTGTTAGATAATATACGTCTCTGGTATAAAGTCAGGTGCATCTTCAAAATGGGTCATGTCCTGAAATCCCGACTAAAGTTTACTTGACGTTCAGCATATTTTTAAAAATGAGACATGAAAGCATCACTAATATGATATGAAAGTGAGAAATTCACCTACAAGTCCAATGTCAGTTCGCAAATTGCATAAAAATATTTAAAAATTCATATCAGTTAATTGAGGGTTGATTCTTTCTGATTTGTCGTTAAGAATTCTGCATTTTCAAGTCATTTTAACAGCTAATATTTAGTTGATGAGACTTAAAAGCCAACACCCAAATCTGTGCATATAGTAAAGATCTCAGATTTTTCTACATTAGACAATACTCAGTTATGTAATATGTGCAACTTTATAGACATACCTTAAATGTGACTTTAAAATAAAATTACATATAGCATTTGATATTGATGGTGCTGTTCAAATGACTTGTTCATAACTTTCCAGAAGTGTATCTGGTTTTGAACAAGAGTCAATACCTTTCTAGGTATAATTTTGTATTCTAAATGTACTAAGTTTATTAAAGATGCTGTATAAATAGTATTTGTAGCGTCACTGTCCTGTCTATCCTTTCAGTAGTCATTTATGTTTTATCTTCATTTATTATTAGTCTGCGTCTTTTGGCCTTTAAAATTTCTTCATGCAAAGGGTATTCCTGGGGTTAATAACTGTATAGCCTGGCCCCTAGGCTATAAATCCTTAGACTTGCTTTGAAACCTAGAGGCAGCTGCTTCGTTAAACTGTGGTGCCTGAATTAAGAAGGGAAAATAACTTGAGTTCTTCTGTTTAGCTGTTAACATTTTATAGCTATGTAGGCATGTCATGAAAAAGCTGTGTCATGGTTTGCTCTGGCTTCTTTTTCATGCTTGAAGTTCCCAGTGGGAGCTGTAAATCCACGTTCAAATGTGTCATTGAGTTGGTTATAAAAACTAAATATATGTTGTGTTCTTCACCTTTGCAATGAACACTGGAATACCTAAGTACTCTTATTAAGAAAGAGTCAGGTTTCCATTGCTCAATTATAAATCTCATTTCAAAAATATTAGATGCATTCAACTGTTCTTCTGCAACTTTTCACAAAACTTTAAAAATCTATTTTATTTTTGTTATTTTTTCTTTGTGTACCTTTTCTATTATTATATATTTCTATTAATATATTGTATTAATAATTATTATTAAAAATTAATATATATTGTTATCTGTTTTCCTTGATATAGATTTTTCTCTTATCACTAATATCTACAAAAAAATTTGATAGTTGGAAAGGCTAGAGCTTAGAGGATCTGTTTGTATAGTAAAGATCAGCTGCTTCTTTAGATGGCCTAATGTCTTAATGGCACACATATAAGAATACTTATGACACCTTTTATTGCATGTTTGTGTGGTCTGTTTTTAGCATCATTCCTCAAACTTGTCATTAGTTTCTGTAGAAATACAGTGCAACTCAACTAGAATTTTTCTGTCTTTTATCACAAATTATGGTTTGGTGCTTAAAAGATCTTGGTACAAGTTATTTTGTTATGTGCTGGATAATCTCCTTTAACATGTGTAGTGCAGCTGAATTGTGCGTAGTTTGTGTTTCAGAGTTGGTTATAGTTTGTGTTTTTAGGGGGAGTAAAAGTACAATTTTTACATCTTATGATGTGTAAGAATTTTCAAAATGATACTGTCAAAATATGAAACTGTGCCACTCTTGCGGTTTTCTTCCATCTTTGATTCTCTTGAAGGCTTGGGGATGTGCCCAGAAAAACACTTGAATTTTAGAAACATGGGGTTACTGCCAAGTGTGCCACAGGAAATGCCCTTTTGCAAAAGAACAAAGCAAGAACAGCCCGTCTTGAGTAATCCAGTCCATGCAAAAGTTCCTATGAAATCAGCCTGCTTGAAGGTCCTTCTGAAATAAGGATGGGGTCCGTCCATGATGTGGAGCCTTGATTTGTTTGCATAGTGCTGCTTTGTATTGATAGAAAAAGGATAAAAACCTGGGTACAGAATGCTGCAAAAATCTGGTGTAAAAAGTGGGACAAAGCGCTTGTCAGCTGTGTGCAATTAGGATCGCTCTGCTGTGGAACAGTTTTAAAATACATTTATATTTAGAATATTTTATTCTTACTGAAAATTAAAATTGAGTAATGTGATTCACCTTTTGTTGACAAACCAAATACTTAGGGCTATTTCCCATATGCCAGAGTGTTTAGAGCAAGGTCAGTTTTCATTGTAATTAATTAGGTGTTTGATCACAGTTCACAACACCGATAGCAGAAATTTTTGACAGTCTAGTTAGATAAGGTATATGCCTCTTGGAACATTACTTCAGAATTTAAACTTGAAACTTTTAAACTCTTTGATCTGGAGACCTTTAATAGTTTTATGAAGAGTGCAGAATTTGACAGAAGCCTATTGGGCAACACGGAGATCAATGACAGCACTTTAGGTGAAGAAATGACCAAATCAATCTGCTTATCCTGGGGACCTGTGGCTTTTGGTGAAGTTGTCTTACAACTGTTTTTTCGATGGGCTTCACTACAGTGGTGGACTTTGTGCTGCTTTTCCTTATCAGCTGTAATGTGGTTAAATTGTCTGCCCTGAATGAAAAATCCAATTTGCACATGTTTTTCTTGGGCAGTATTTCCCCTTTCTGTTCTGTGGATGGGCTCTTGGAAGCCATTTCCTTTGATAAGGCTCCTCCTACCTCAACAAAAGAAAATCCTACTAAGAAGAAGATTGATTGGCCTGGCCCTGATGCTTGCTTTGGCAGGTGTCAGTGAGAAGCTGCTGGATATGGAGAGGAGCAGACGAAAGACAAGATCTTATGAGAAATAAGATAATATGAGATTAAGATAAATAGCTTATGAAAATAAGCTAGTAGAAATTTCAGAATGTCTTTGATAAGTAGTAATATAAAACTTCAGACACCTACGTGTTGTACTATGTAGAAGTGACGAAAATATACTGGATATTCTGTGTGACAGTCATTACCTTCAGAATGCACTGCCTAAAGATAACAGGCCGAGTGTGCAGTGTTGGATCCCTGTGCATAGCTTTCAATGATGTAAAAAAAGCCCTGGAAATAATTGCAAATGCAATTTGCCATTCAAAGGCAGATCAATTGCGTTCATTTTCTATATGATAAGAAAGAGTAGCAGTAGCAGTTGGTTGCTGATTATGGATAAAGACATAGCATTTTTTAACCTTGAAATCTTCAGGTTTGAGTGCTTATTTTAGGGATTAAGCTAGAAAAGGTTTGGAAGCAGGCCAAGTGTCAGTGGTCTTACTGGTTTAGACTTTATCACAGCATCTAGTGCAAAGGATGGATCTGAGTCTTCCTGCACTTCTAAAGCAAATCCAAGTGGTTTCTTAGGTTTTGCCAATCTACCTATTCCCTTGTTGTAGTCCTTCTTTTCATTACACAGCCTATTTTTAATGGAAAACTCCCCACCTCCCTGTTGACTGTACTATCAGAAGGAAGAGATGTCAGAATCCTGTTAGCTTTAGTTTTGTGATTTTTAACAGCATATGGTTTTAGCAGCATATGGTTTACTTGTCTTGTAAATTGTATTTGTGAGAAGACATTGTCCCCTCATCCTGCAAAGCTGAGAATAATAATCTGAAGTGTGAGGCCTGTGAAAGATACAATTCAGTATGAAGAGTGAATAGAAATCTTATGATGCTTATAATGACATGCACTAATCCATATTGTCTAGGTATTGTTGGAGAATAAAAATAAAGAAGCAAAGCCAGAGCAAAATTCAATAACCATGTGTTTAAATTCTGAATAATATTAATATTTTAAAATAACAATATATATTAGTGTTTTACATAATGGTCATTGAGTTTGGGTTTTTTTTAATATAATTCTTAATTAGCTACACATGCCATTTGATACTGTAGAATTGGTCTCTTATTTTGGTACAAAGTAATTAATGATTCATCTGTTCTTATAGCTAGCCAATTTATATTTTATGTTGCCAGCTGGTTTATGGTATGTCAAATACACGGGGAAGGGTATCATGGGTGTACTACATTAAAAATACAGTTTTTATCTATTGGTACATAGATACAAACTAATCAGAAAATGGAATTATGACCTTGCATTACTGAAGATATGAAAACTGCATGATTTTAAAATTATAACAAACAGATTAGCATGTAAGCAAGAAAAGACAAAAACACTTGATGGTTGCATTTGCACAAATGAGTGGGGCTTTCTGTAGCTGGAAATGCAGCATGAAGTTACTTGCCAATGAGATTTTTACCAGCTCCCTTAACTGGATCATCAATGTCCTACGTTGGAGGTACTTATATTACTGGGTGTTCTCTTTAATTTTATCATTTTTACTGTGTCAGCTTTTATTATCATTAACAACTAGGCTCACAGACTCAATTGTGTCCCAGCAGGATTTCAGATTATTCCTCAAATTACAGCAATTTGTCATGATGTCAATGTTTTTTAACCTATAACCCTAGGTTACCTGCAGAGTCTGCAGAGTCCTCATTTCACATGCCACAGATTCAATTTATATTGTATGTAAACAATTACAGTGCTTCACAAACAAAAAAAAAGACAGGCAGAGTCAAAACGAAGGGTCGAAGTCTAGCTTGTCTTGAATCCATACTAATTTGGGGTGTGTCCGTCCCCCCCCCCCCCCCC
>Ga0065711_1046807_pt1 | contig 12686 bp, 8 predicted proteins | sample Hoacrofraction12_FD_59098 | JGI IMG/M metagenome (GOLD analysis project Ga0065711, IMG submission 59098) | Hoatzin crop microbial communities from Cojedes, Venezuela - Epithelial fraction 12 v2 (version 2) | ecosystem: Host-associated > Birds > Digestive system > Esophagus > Crop | place...
GAGCCTGTCCCTTAATTCTAACCCACAAGCTTTCAACTCCTTCTTCACTTGCCCCCAGGCCAAGCTCAATGCATTCCAGTTGCTCCCTCACATATAGAGCAACTCCCCCACCTGTCCTTGTTGGCCTGTCTTTCCTAAAGAGTCTGTAGCCATCTATGACAGCATGCCAGTCATGCGAGTATGAGCCAGGTTTATTTAGACTGAATTTGCCACTTTGCAAGCAGCTAACACAAGGAATGCAAAGCAAGCTGAAAACAACTGTGCTTGCCCTGTTGTCAGCTGTTGAGTGGTCCTAACAAGTGCATTGACAGAAACCAAAAACTCAGTGAGTGTATAGGGAAATAACGCCACAAAATCTTACATATTTTGGATTTTTTTTATGAAATGGGAGTCTTGTTCTGTAGTGACCCATACTGAGAGCACTATTTCCCTCTGCTCCACATGCTCACACAAACACCCACACCTGTAAGCTAGGCATTGAATGCCAGGAACTCCTTTGCTGGACATGTACCAGCAAAAGAATTAAAGCCTTTAAAAAAAAAAAAACAGGCTTTGCTTTTTCCCACACTCCACTCCTGATTTCTGGGGAAGGCAGGAGATAGATAACTTTGACCTATACTTGTGTTGCTGCCAGTTTCTTCGACACATTAGTTTGTGTTTACTCTTTGTTTCAGTGATGTGTTGTGTAACGTGAGCAAGCAGAAAGCCAACTATGCACCAGCAGGAAGGCTTGGACTACTCTGATTTTTGGCACGATGTGTTGTATTGTGAGCTGGGTTTCAAGTATCTGACGGTTACTCTTTGGAATTGAATCTGTACACTAGAGACCAGTACCCTGAACAACCTAACTCACAGAGTAGAGCTGGGACCAAACCGTGACTTCATTCATCCCCTGCACATACGTCCTTGGTGCAGTGAGCATTCAGGACTCGCTTGAGTGCTTGTCCTGTGCTCTAGGGCAGCACTGCACTCTGCCCTTAGCATATGCTGCAGAGCTAAGACAGGTAGTTCCACACAGAAAGACATTGTGCCACATGGACAGGTGACAAGGACTTAATTGTATCTTCATCTTCCTGTACGAACACACACACACTCCCCTTCTGTAACCTGGGCACTGAAAGCTAAGCACTCCAGTGCTGGAAATATTCAAGGTAAAAAATTAAAAAAAAAACTAAGGGAAAAAAATCTGAGATCTCTTGAATCTGCTGGCCAACCATACATCTCAGTGACAGCACCACAAAGTTGTAATATTGCTGTTTCCCGACCAGGCATCTGCAGCTTTGCTGCTATATGTTCACTTCACCTCCACTGTGACCCCACTGCCTTGGGCTCAGCCCTGTCCTTGGTTACAGACAAAAAGGCTGTGAGGAAATAAGAGCTTGCAACCTCATTTTCTACATGTGGTAAGAATATATTTAAGGATATTTACCATCCTAAAGAAATCAGCCCAGCAGACAGCTATGAAAATCACACTGTGTGTTTCTCTGCATCTTTAGAAGTCAAGACATCAGTTCCTCTTTGATAACAGGGACCAACAGCATTTCCTTACTTTCCAAGAACCTTGTGAGGAGCTCAGAGGCTGTGATAACAGGGCATCTTAGATGATAGGTTGCCCTGTTGTCTCTGCTGGGAAGAGCACAGGGCAGCTCTGAGCCATAGGGTTCATTTCTTAGCTGATTTACCGCCTCTCTATTATTGCAGTTCTGCTGAGGTCCATGCCATGACTCAAACAACCAGCCATGAAACAGAGCTTTGTTCCCTAGGATTTCACCAGCTATCTTCCCACTGAGTCAGGGACAACAGGCACTGCACTGGGTGAGATGCTCAGGGCATACATTTTCTTTCTTCTGTCAAGGAAAGTCCTGCACAGAAAAGACTGTTGAGTCTACAGACTCAGGCATGTTGTTTTACATGGTATGCAGAGAGAAGGGCTCCTAAAGCCAAAAGCTGGCAGTGCTTTCCACATGGGCTCCACTACCTGCTGCAAGACCTGATGAGCTCATCTCATCAGATACCTGGTCCTGGACTACAGCATCCTCCGTGCAACCAAAGAGCCTTGTACAGCTGTAGCTCTCGCCCAGTTGAGTGCCCAAAAGCACACGTGCTGTCCAGGACATCGTGCGCTCAGGCACAGCAGCTCACCCAGCTCTGGATGACTGCATACACCATTCCTTTCCTAACTGAAGAATCACAGAAATGTAGGGGTTGGAAGGGACCTCTGTGGACCATCTACTCCAACCCCCCTTGCTGAAGCAGGGTCACCTAGAGCAGGTTGCACAGGACCTCAGGTTTTGAATATCTCCAGAGAAGGAGAATCCACAACCTCTCTGGGCAACCTGTTCCAGTGCTCCGTCACCCTCAGAGTGAAGAAATTCTTCCTCATGTTCAGCTGGAACTTCCTATGCTTCAATTTGTGTCCATTGCCCCTTGTCCTGTTGCTGGGCACCAAGAATACAACTGCAGCCTTACTGCACCAAAAGAGATAGCTTAGTGCAACCAACTGAAAAATTTGGTCTTTTAAGCCCATTTCATCCTTCCAAATGCATGTTGCAACATAGTCATCGTTAGTAGGGCTTTAGTCGTTAAATTGTAACTGGGAAGGGACCTGAACTATAGTAAGAGGTTTACTACTTCGCATTTTAAATGCTCCACAGCCAGTAACTTGCCTGACGTGCTCAGTGTAGGCTCTGGGGTTTTGGGGGAAGTTTTGCAAGCTTATTTAACGTGGAGAAGCTCTGTCAGTTCCTGCAGGGACTCCTGATGATCTCTGCTTGTCACTGGCAGAGCCCTGCATAACTGCATTAGTCTGGTTTTCTTTTCAATTAGCTGTCAGTCTGCAACGAACAGAAGCCATGAAAGAATTGATTGAAAGCCTCACAGTCAAATGGTATCAATCTGGAACGAAGGAGGAGATATTTTAGTTCAAAAACCACAGAAACAGAGATCAGAATGAAAAAAAGATCCAACACTGCAAGTTAAAGGTAATTGAAAAGGGTGTTAAACTTTGATAGAGGGATTCAAGCAACAGGGTCTCTGCTTGCAGTTTTTTACATATTTCTTTCCTGCCAGAAGGCAGAAGGATGAACTCATCTATTAGAAATATGTATAGGATGGTGCATACAGGAACTAATTTTGCATTTCTTAAGAGAAAAGAAACTTCCCAAGATAAATGTTATTTAAATAAAACAATTGAAAAATACTAAAGGATATAATAAAGTCTTTATTAATAGATAACAGGTGATAGACTCCAGGCAAAAACGCGCATCTATTTCCCCCTCACTGCTGTAGTCTGGCAGTCTTTAGTGTTGTTACACAACCACCCTATAAGGAAAGAGAGAAAGACTATTCCTCATTATGTTCATGCACAGAAGGAGAAGTGTTCCATTTCAAACAAAGAGTGTGAAGCTCTATGCTATGGATCTTGTTCCAAACCCATCTCCCTTTCCTTTGCTGGATCTGCTGATCATCAGACCCTTCCCTGAATCATTCAGTTCACGAAACCAGCAGATAACTAACCTGGAAAAAATAAGTGTGAATAATTTTCTCCTGGTTTGTGAGTTGAATTGGCGCAGACAAAAGTCAGCTGAGCACCAAAGCATATAAAGCAAGAAGTAAAGCCCCACGTGCAGGAAGTGAAGTTAAGAAAAGAGGGAATGGTCTTCCATTTTTTTGGCAGCAGTGAGCTGCTGGATCAGGTCGGCTGTAACAAGACAATAACGTCACTCAGAGATCATAATAGAGGAGGGAACTGAATCTGGTTCATGCCCTCAACATGCAGCTATCCTACATTTCATATTAGTTATGGCCAGGGTTTAACCTCTCGTGGTCTGAGAAGGATGTTTTATGGTCTGAGCTTGCAGGCTTTCACTGGTAGTTCGAAGATTCTTAGGCACTGTTCCTTCATCTGTGTGGGAAGTTGTATTCATGAGAGAAGGTGCTACACAGTCCCAAGCAAAAGGGAAGCATGCACTTCTGAGAAGAACAGGGACATTTAGTCAAACACTAAATGTTACTCAGCAGCTACTTACTGTCAATGCCTATTTTATAGCCTAGAAAGGAAGCTTTTTTTAAAAAGCTCAGCTTCTTCATTAAGGTAATAGAATGGCAATGCTCTGAGGGTGTGATTACCTGAAACATGGGAGATGCGCTTAGTTTTTTTTTTTCTTTTTGGAGCATTATTCCTGTGAGACACATTATTGTGTGACCATCCTAAACCAATTTTATTGGCCCAAGTGACATGGTGGCAAACAAGCAGCCAGCAGACAGCCTCTTAATCTGAATTTTCCAAAGTAGCCTACATATCATGTAATGACACACAAAGAAAACCACACAGAAAACCAAACACATCTCGAACAAAGTCAAGCAAAGCTAAGAGGAAACTGAACTTCACAATTCCACTGTTTAACTTCATAAAATTTTGGGGAAACCTTATCAAATTGTTCAAGTACTCTTTAAATGTTACAAAGCAGGAAAAAAAAAAATTGCACAACCCAGTGTTATCCCTCCATATCAACTTTAAAAAACCCAATCAATGGAGTGCAATTTTCCTGCCCAAAACTGCACAGTGCCAGGGATGTTTCTGTTTCCTTCACTTTACCAGGCTTATGTCTTGGAGCCTGGTTTTCCAGCCTTTTGTGTTGTGCCTGCAGCATAACAGCGCTTGGTAACAACATCACATGCACCACATTATTACAATCATTAGCGCTCTCAATTAAGCCACAAGGGCTTTAAAACAGAAACTGCTTGCTTTCTTCAGTGCTTTCTATTATGTTTCCTCCTAATTTCTGCACCAAAATAGCTGTACACTGCAGCTTCAAAATTGCTGGTCTTTTGCCCTTTCAGGCTTCCCTGTCCTGTTCCGCATGCTGTGCATACTTCCCCCAGAGCGCCTGCCTTGCTGTGGGATTTGAGTGTGAGGTCCTGGGTCGTGGTTTAGCAGCACTCAGAAGTCGGCAAGGAAGAAGGAGTGGCAGGAGGATACAAGGTTCAAAACCCTTCTGCATACTGGTTCAAAACCTTGGTCCTCCAGTCAGTGCTAAGCACTTCCCAGTTTATACATGCACTAAACACAGCTGGTCACGGCAGCCAGGCTCCTTCTGCATCAAACCAGGCATCGCTAAAATGCACGCTGCGATGCAGTGGATGAGTATTTGCCAGCTAGATACAAACTAGGGTATCTCACACACTTCCAGGGACTCATCTAATTCACTGAAACAAAACTTTACCTCCTCACTGTCTGCATATGATCTCAAAGGAGGTGTAGCCAGTATCTGGCTCTGAAACCAGTTACACATCCCTAGTCTTAGTAGACTCCACTTGACTACAGTGTAACAGCTGCCTGTTTGGATGAAAAGCAGAAGCTGCATTTTCTCTTTTGTCTGCTGGGAGAAGCCTAGGTGATATGTTCCATTAAGATGTCTTCATTTTCATCTTGACCTGAATCATGGGAATTGAGTCTCATCTCATATAGAGTCCTATAAACAAGGAACAACTTCAGTAAGGCCTGTGGGGCATCATTACTTGGCCAAGTGCTTTTCCTTCTAACTAGAGCAACGGAAGTCCTTTAAGGCAACAGGGGATCGTCTTACAAAGAGACAACACTCAGCCATACATAAATGGATTTTTACACCTTTTCTTTGCACCTGTGGAGTCATGCAAAACAGTCATAATGAGATATAGTGGTGTTCCTCAGGGGTCAGTTTTGGGACTGGTGCCATTTGACAGTGACATGAACAGTCGGACTGAGTCCACCCTCACCAAGTTTGCTGACAACACCAAGCTGTGTGGTGCAGTTGACACACTGGAGGGAAGGGATGCCATCCAGAGAGACCGTGACAGGCTTGAGAGCTGGGCCTGTGCGAACATCATGAAATTCAACAAGGCAAAGTGCAGGGTCCTGCAAATACAGGCTGGACACAGAATGGATTGAGAGCAGCCCTGCCAAGAAGGACTTGGGGGTGATAGTTGACAAGAGACTCAACATGACCCAGCAGTGTGCGCTCGCAGCCCAGAAGGCCAACCATATCCTGGGCTGCATCAAAAGCAGTGTGGCCAGCAGGTCGAGGGAGGAGATTCTGTACCTTTGCCCTGTGTAGCCCTAAAATGTAAATGAAATTTTGGATGGTTTTTTTTCCAGCTCACAGTGTTACTAATGTAACATTTTCATAACATGAAACTAAGAACGTGCATTACCTTCCTTCAGTGCAACATGAGGGTTTGCAGGTGTGAAGTCAGGTATGTGTACGGGTGTATAAAGGGCCAAATTCAGGGCAGTCTTGTCTGCGCTGCCCATTGGAGAATTTGGAGCATATGCTATTCCCCAGGCATCACCTGAGATAGTGCGAATTGGCACATTTCCAGATCATGCCACGCACCATTTAAACATTACTGATCGACTATCCCATGCTGTCCCTTCCCTAGCCATTTTTTATTCAGTAGTAGCCCAGGTCCACTTGATTTTACATAGGCATTGAACTAGTAACGGAGCACAACTTGACCATCTGTACTCTACTTGCTGACTGAAGGACAATTGCTGAAGAGCTTTGAGAGTCACAGAGGAAAGATGTTCTGTATGGAGAAAACGACATGAATGTACCTTGTGCATCAGTCTTTGACAAGCTATGACTCAAATACATGCGTCAAATGGTAAACTGAGTGAAAAGGTGCTTTCTCTTCTCAGGATTTCTTTTTCCTTCTGATAAAGATAGCCACACTTCACTATCTAAAGTGCTTACAGCACTGTTCAAATTAAAACCACAGTAGCAGCTGAAGGACTTCATGTGCTAATATAAATGTCCCTACTTTTTGCAGTCTACATTCCCCTCCTGTGCAGAATATAACCTAGAAGAAGGTGAACATTCTAGGCCTTATTATGATGGTAGACAGGTGCAGCATCACTGTGCCCTGCTCACAAGTGACAGCAGCCAAATAGGGAAGAGAAACAGAACAAAAGGCAAAATTAGATCATAAACATAACCTAAAGAATCCTAAGACAGGAAACAAAAAAAATGTGTTAAGGTATTTGATTTGCTTGACAGATACTGATATGCTCCACACTATCTATTAAAATATGCTTCTTCCTCCCCTTTCTTCCCATCGTACTGAAGGTAGTGCAGCCACTCAGTCCGACAGCAATGCAGTTTAGACAGCAGTAACCTTTATAATCCCTACAACTGCAACCTTCCAACACGGGCACTTCCCAGGCACTGACTGAATCATCTCCCATAGATGAGAGACAAAAATTCAGTTCAGATGGATGGACCAAGCAGGAACAAATTGATATCAGCCTGACAGGCAAAAGTAGCAGTATATCAGATATCAAATATCTTTTGAGTTTTATAGGTGTTACAGGGGAGATTTTATGCTGTCTTTTTGTACTGGTTGTTGTGTGACATTTTAAAGAGAGGGACTCAAAGCTGTAACAGGACATGTTTTAGCAGAAAGAGCTGTCTGCTACCTGCTAGCTTCATCCACCAACTTCCTGGGCTAGGTTCAGTCACTCATGGATCTTATCCCTTTTTCCCACTATATCTTTAGTAAATGATTCTCTCTTCCTACCAAATATTTCTTTGTCCCAAGAACCTAGATCACTACAGAGCTTTTTCGACCTTGCAGGAAAATAGTGAGGGAGGTCACAGACTTCCTGAGTCTTTTCTGTATTTATATGGAAAATATATGAGGGTTTAGTATTAGTTTTATTTTTTATTTAGAAAAAATACATTTTATTTTTATTTACAGAAAAAAAGACCTTTTCCTTATTTGGTGAAAGAGTACTGATCCCATCACCTGATTTGGGAAGCAAACATCCCCTTGGTCTTTCTGTCACATATTGGTTCATCCTTTGAGCAGTAAACTACCTTGAACATGACTCCAGGGAGCTTGCTGGGTCCTAATATCTCCTGAGAGGGTCTTGGGAAGGTACCATCTCTTCAGCTGTTGCTCAGGACTCTTAGCACCAGCTATTATCATGGTTGAATGAGAAATATCCCTGTCTCACTTTCTTCCCATTCGGACATAGGCATGAGGGAAGGTAAAAGCCAGTGCTCTTCACATACCATGACTGTTATGCTGGTTGCACAAGGAAAGACTCAAAGGCCTTTCATAACTCAGGGCAGACCCTTACTGAGACACTGTGGCTTTGATTCCTTACTTTCCAGTCTAATTTCAGAGTACTCAGTAGTGGCCCCTAGGGGGACTCCACCTTTGAACACCCCCCTTCTGTCCCTACTTTGCTCTTTTTTTGCTGCATGCATTTCACAAAATCCTGTGTTTATCTTGGGCCGCAGGGATTTCTTCCCCAGCAGGTACTCTAATGTGATACTTTTTTTTTTACGTCACCATTGAATTTAGCCCAGTATATCTGATCATTGCATTAACTACTTGGTCCTCTTTCTCACCTTCAGATGAATTCATTCCACTAATTATGAAAGGGTCATTTCCCTAATTACACCATTATACCCTTGTTGCCCACACCACACCTCCAGAATTTAGCAATTAGTACAAACTGGAGAGTACAGATGAATCACCAACAGGTTCAATAGCTGCCTAACTTTCTTCATTTGACTTGCAAGAGAGGCGTTTTTTGCTTATTCCACACTACCAAACCTGCAAACTGCTCTTCAGCACAAACACTGCTCCACGCAAGGCTCAGTTTCCCTGTCAGACCGCAGGCAGTGGATCTTGTTTCTGTAGGCTGTCCCCGTTTTCACCTTGGGTTGCATGCTGCACTAGAATAGAAAACATGAGTAAGAAAGGTTAAGGGTTAAATTTTGAAAAACCAAAGAGGAGAAAATTCATTCAGAAAATTGTGGTTTGTAATGGGTGAGAGGAAGTACTGTACAATTTCTTGTAAAGTCACAATGGCCAGCTCATCAAAGGAAACTCCTCCTATCAGAGGCTTGCACAATGCCTCCTGAAGTCTGAACAGTTGCCAAGCCATGACCATGCAGTTAAGGGAGTGCAACAAAGAACCTCAAATCAAAAGCGTATTTCCATCTTCCTGTCCAGCTAACTCCCAATCTTCTTTTTCTTTTTCTTCCTCTTGCATTAATTATTTTATAACAACATAAGCTTCCTTAGTGATTTTCCTCTTTTTTGCATTATACCTCTGGCTTTCTTACAAGCTGGAATGAGAGCTTCTCTATGTGGAAGCAAAGACATGGTTTTCATGAGACAAGATGAGCCAACCTAATCACTCACTGGTTTGGAAAGAGGGGCCCTCCAGCAGGTGCCCCACTCTCTCAGCCTGGCTGCATGCTCTTACTGCTTACTTTGAGGCTGGCACTCACCAGACCCCACCTCTGTGATTTCATTAACTCACTAGTCTGCTCCAAAATATCGCAGCATAAAACCCAGCAGCTTTCTGCTAGGTCAGCCCACAGAGATGGCACTGATCATCAGAACCAGCACAGGGCTGTGGTGGGACCATGCATGCAGCTGGAGGCCAGAGACGGATGGCCAAAAAATCTTTCCCTTTTGGTTGTGAGAAACCAGTAATTCAGCTCAGCTCTTTAGGAAACGGCAGCTTCAGCATGCCTGTGATAGATGCTCATCCTAGATTACAGTGTGCTAAGGTCAGCACGCTGTTTACATATGTGCATTTAGTGAAAGGCTGACATTTTAAGCCCAGAGATGGGGACTTTCCTGGGATTTCTATCTTGGTAGAATTTGTGGAATAATTGTTTTAACTTGGTTCTTCAAACCTCTCGTTTCTTCCCTTTCAACTTCCCCTTTAAAGCATTTTGTACCACAGAGCTCCCAAGAAAAATCAGTGTTGATCTCTCTTGACTGTAATTTGCCCTAAATGACCAAAGAGTTGTACAGCCTTTCCTGATTTAACCCATGCTGGCTCCTCATGGTCTTTTTTCACTACTGTGAACTCTCTGGAGTAACAGTCAGTTCCAACTGACAGGCTTGGTACCCCATGATTTACTACTTTCACATGAAAAATCAAGTTCCAGGAAGGAAGTTACATGGCAAAGTGTCCTCTCTACACCCTTTCTCCAAAGCTTGGGTTTTCCTCAGCTGGTTGTTTATATGTTCAGGGAGGATGCTGTCGTACCCTCTCCTACTCATCCTACTCACCCGTTCCAAGCCTTCACCATTCTGACCATGAGCCTGTCCCAATTTCCAGTGTGTGTAATGTTTGGCTTAATTTTCTGTTGAAGAATTTATGCCAATCAGCTCTTGTCTTTCACAGGCACAGAAAACAGAATTGCTTTCATCCGTGGAGCAGTCTCTACATAAGTGACAATTTATATTTCACCTCAGGTCTCTCTTCTTTAGGGTTAAAGCCCCAATTGTCTCAAACTTCTCTTGCAAGTTTGTGTTTTCTAGGTCTTCGGCTGTGAACAATGAATATTTTTCTCAGCTTTTTTCTGGAAGCTTGTCAATTAGTCTACCTCTTTCTGAATGTGCTGTCAAGATGGACACAGCACTTCTGCAGTTATCTGAAGGTTCAGTAGAACAGTTACCATAGATCCTAATAAGAAATATGAACATTATCTTTCTTTTTGTTTCCCGTCAAAGGGACATTGTCATCTCACATGCAGTTGAGAATGCAGTTCAGTTCGTTTTTTTTTTTTTGCAGAATTGATGCCTGATTAGTTATTCCCCTCAATGTATGTACATATTTCTATATGTATGCAATAGACTGTTCCTGAGGGATGACTCCACAGTGCAAAACTCAGCACTTCTCCATTTTAAATATCACCCTATTTACTTTGGCAAGATCCTTTTGAACTTTATTCTTGTTCTCCATCATACCTGTAGCCTGTTCGAGCTACTGTGATTGGAGATTTATTAAATATCTTTTATTGCAGAAGATAAACATATTAACAGTACAAGATTGAGAATAGCCCCTTTAGAAATTAATCACAAATGTTTTCTGAAAACAGTTTTCCAGACAGTTTTGCTGAAGTCTTACCCTAGTCCTACCTTGAACTATCTATATAGTATCTACCATCTATTTTCTTGTCCTCTTTCATTTATAGAAAAGGTGTATGAGTCAGAATAAAAAGCCTTACTAGAAAATTAAAATATTTACTGCTTCACCCTTGTTCCCAAAGTGCTTTAATCTGAGATGGAAGAAATTCACAAGGGTTTGATTAGTTTTGTCCGGTTTTATTTGCCTTTCAGTTCCTGCAAGATACAGCACAGTTAATTCCCAAAAGGAAGTATAAGTGTCCCCAGATTGCTTGAAAGATGTACAGCAATATCAATACACTCAATGAGCGCTTTTCATGAGACTGTTTCACACACTTCGCAAGTAAATCCAAATGAAGTAGAAAGCCATATAACTTGTATGCTGACAATACTCCCAGGCTTTTCCATGACTCATCCTAAAACTAACTTAATGGACAGCCCTCCGTTGAGTTATTTTAAGTTTTATCAACTCATGCAATTTCTTCCTGCAAGCTGAGCAAATTTCCATGAAGTCTCCTCAGAGCAGAGGTTGCAAATATGAAGACAAAAAAAAAAAAAGGAAGTGTGAAAGATCATGTAGGAGATACTCTTTAGCAACAGAGAATGGTGTGGGAGTGTCAAGAGATGCTGTGTGTTATGTGTAACCCCTAATGGGTTTAAAGGTGACAGCTCAGTTACTGAGCTTTTTTGTGGTTTTTTAATTTCCAGTGGAAATCAGTGGGATTTGGGGGATAGTTCAGCAGCAGGCAACAGTCCAAATGAATGCATCAGAGTCAGTTCTTCCTTTAAAAAAAAAATACAATCCTGATAAGAGTCTGAGCATCTTTTGCAATAAAATCACTTTCACTGTCTTTCCTGATTTGAACTATGATGATTGATGCAATTATTCTTGGATGCTCTCAAGGAGCAGTTGCTCAGGAAGTAAGGTAGAGCAATGATTGAAATAGTGCAAGTTCTTTTCTATGCCTTGACACAGATTTTCTTCACAGCATTGGATAATACCTTTGTCTCTTACGCTTCCTAACGGTGATGCAGATAATCCTTTTCTTGCAGTTTTAGGCTATCTATCTCGCTTCTCAGATTTTTTGCAGTGGGTATTACATCTCCTTGTCAGAATAGAGTAGTTCATTTGGAAGAGACATACAACGATCATCTAGTCTAACGGCCTGACCACTTCAGGGCTGACTAAATGTTAAAGCATGTTATTATGGACATTGCCCAAATGCCTCTTAAACACTGACAGGCTTGGGGCATTGACCACCTCTCTAGGGAACCTGTTCCAGTGTTTGATCACCTTCTCAGTAAGGAAGTGCTTCCTAATTTTGTCTGAACCTCCACTGACGTAGCTTTGCACCATTCCCATCCATCCTATCACTGGATATGAGGAAGAAGAGTTCAGCACCTCCCTCTCCCCTTCTCTTCCTCAGGAAGCAATGGAGAGCAATGAGGTCACCCCTCAGCCTCCTTTTCTCTAAGCTAGACAAACCCAGAGTCCTCAGCCACTCCTCACAGGACATTCCTTCCAGCCCTTTCACCAGCTTTGTTGCCCTCTTCTGAAAGCATTCAAGGACCTTCACATCCTTCTTAAATTGCGGGGCCCAGAACTGCGCACAGCACTCCAGGTGAGGCCACACCAACGCTGAACACAACAGGATGATCAGCTCTTTTGGCTGGCTGGTCATGCTGTGTTTGATGCACCCTGGCATGCGGTTTGCCCTCCGGGCTGCCAGGGCACACTGCTGGCTCCTACTGAGCCTGCTGCC
>Ga0065711_1046808_pt1 | contig 12686 bp, 8 predicted proteins | sample Hoacrofraction12_FD_59098 | JGI IMG/M metagenome (GOLD analysis project Ga0065711, IMG submission 59098) | Hoatzin crop microbial communities from Cojedes, Venezuela - Epithelial fraction 12 v2 (version 2) | ecosystem: Host-associated > Birds > Digestive system > Esophagus > Crop | place...
TGGTGTCATCAGCAAACTTGCTGAGGGTACATTCTAACTCTTCATCCAGGTCATTGATGAAGAAGTTAAACAAGACTGGGCCCAGTACTGACCCCTGAGGGACACCACTTCTTACCAGCCTCCAACTAGACTCAGCGCCGCTGACGACAACCCTCTGAGTTGTGCCATTCAGCCAGTTCTCAATCCACTTCACCAATCAGTGAAAGATTCACTGTGCTTTTGTTTGAACAAAATGATTGACATCATGCAGACCAGATTTAGCAGGAAGTCAGAAGAGATTAAGAGTCTTTTCAACTTAAAGACCTATGTTGTGCCAGAGAGAAGAGCTCTTCAGCGCACTACTGCTTTCTGGGTTTTACAGAAGCAGGAGTTGCTGGAAGGACTTTCAAAGGATTAATGCTACTCCTAGAACTGAACGCAAGTGCTTGTATTATATACAAATGCTTACTTTGAATAAAATGATTGCTGTGCTTTTATCCATCAGTATTAGCAGGACTCCTAGTGTTAAAGACATCACAGATCCCATAGAATCTGTGCTGTCTCTGGACTCATGAAATCTCCGGCTCCACCTGTATTTACACTTAATGCGATGGATTTCTTAGAACTGAGAAAGCATGCAGCAGTCTAATTCAACTGATACGGATTATTCTAGAAGAAATTTCTAAGACATAGAATAATGGAGGACAATTTCCTTCTCACAGCTATATTAACTACTGAGTTTTCAATTATATGAGCCTTTGCTTCGTAGCTATAACATAACCTCAGTCAGTTGGTGTACATACATCTTGGTCAACATCTCAGCTGGGTGTGGATCTCTGTGGCAATGAAATCTCTCTGCCAGTAAAGAAAGAGGAATCTGTAAAATTTTCTCAGCTGCTTCCACTACATTTGTACTACTGTCAGATCAGATGTGAGACTTGGGTCTTTCAGAGACATAACGTCAGCTGAACGCACTTTTGTATTCCCACTGTCTTGACATTCTGAAATGATGGAGTGGTGGCTGGGTGCATAGCATTAGTTGGCAAGACGTCTGGCTTATCTTTTTGCAAGCCAGATGGAAAAAGTTAACTCATAAAGTTAACTTCATTACTTTGGTATCCTTCTTTATAGATGATCCTGTTCAGAATAATCTTCCCACCATTTGGAATCATGTTTTTACTGTTATGTTGTATAATTTATATTTCTCTGCTTTCTCCATCATCTTTAACATTCTATTATCATATTTACCCTTTTCACAACTACATCTTGTTCATGGCTCTGAGGCATCCTTATAGTAATAAATCTGCTAATTTACCATTTCCAGGTGATGAATTTGCACCTGATAGAATCTACGTGTATGACCCTGCATGATACATAGTTAAATTTCATTCCACTTTATAATTCTATCCTCAGAGACATCTAGTTCTTCCTGTGTTAATAGACCAGGCTTTTGAATTACACTGGGTCCCAACTTTGCGTTTTCACTTTCCTCTCCAGATTTTTTAAGAAAAAAAATAGCATTTACATTGGTTCTTCAAATCCCTTTGAGGGTCTTTATTGACAATTTCTTTTCAAACCACAAGTTCCACTTCCTAGTACAATCCCATGTTTAACTTTTGACTAGCTGATTAATTTTCACATAATCACAGCCATCTTCTCCATGTCAATTAATATTTTCCCATGTAGCAATCTGAAGAGATTCTTCCATTTTTTTCTCCTACTGGGAATTTATAATACCTTATCAAAAGTGGTTTAGGCTTGCTTGGCATTCTCATTTTCTCGACTTTGCTTATCCTTCACAACTTGTTTTGGCACATGGTGGAGAACAGTACTCTTTCTCAATGAGTAGACTCATTATCTGAATCCTCATTATCTAATTTCGTGTACTAGTTTTCACAGTAAATCTGTTACTAAGATCATTCATTTGTTTGTATTAATTTATTTGAATTAAATGTTGCCATTTCTATTTCTACACCTCATTCTTACAGGCCACCCTGGGTTGTCCTTAATGTTTTATCATCTGTGTTAATACTCAGGCAACTAAGGTCACAGGTGGTTTGAATATTACTTATATGATGTCCACCCAATATAAATATCACACTTCTTTCCCCCCCTCCTTTCTTTGTAAACTAGTCAATGTTTCTTTTAATTTCCTTCAGAAGTGCTAAATAAACTTGACTTTTGGCAAATCTTGCATTTCAGGACTTGTCAGCTGTAGCTTTCTTTACTGATTATATTCTTTTTCTGCTCTTTCTTAACTCTGCTAATCACCAAAGTCCTGTCTGTAGTGATTGTTTATCTATTTACATCTGGAAATCCTGTCCAAAATCTGTATTAAAAAAGATAGGTGAAGAGTCATTACAAGTTCAAAGCATTTTTGGACAATTGGTATTTTTAAAAAGTCCAGCTTTTTCTAAGGTGAGGTGTGCTTTAGTCTAGTTGACTTCACTAAACATTTTCTTCAGTTTTCAAAGTTGGTTCTTTGGGACAGAAACAGTCCAATTTTGCTTTCAGTCCGTTTGATGCGAACTGAGTCTGCTCTGTATCCAAATTTATTTTCTTTAGTTAACTCTCTCCAAAAGTGTCTATGATTGAAACTCAAATTTATATCATTATATGAATTTTAGTTTATTTGTCTACTTGTCCAACCTGAGCAGAGCCATCCATATTTTATTTCTAATACTACCTCTATAGAACTTGTTTTCAAATTTATTCAGGTCATATTTTGATACCTTAGCAGTTTATGTTTTCTCAACTCTTTCCACTTTCCTGTCTTTGTATATCGTCAATGCAGAACATTACTATACAACCTCCCTCCTTACTTCTGTTTTTTTCCCCCTAAAACACATACCTTCATTTTATTCAGGATAATTATTGCACTGTATTTCTAACAACTGTTATTGCTTATTATTTGCCCAGCACACCAGTAATTCTGCCCGCTCTGTTTTGTTGCCTTTGCTCTTTGCATTATAGTTCAAATATTCGAATTGCGTTTTGTTTCCACCATCACTTTTACTGCTTTGGAGAAAAATTATTTTTTTCTGAGTAAATACCTTGAAGCTGCTAATGGAGAGGTAAGATTTGAGGAAATCTTGAAGCCCTCCAGGCACCAGAACTGTTCCCAAGTTCTAATTGGAAAAAGATTAATGTGGGGCTGTGCCACCCTCCTGCAATACCACATCCTCTTGTAACACTTGGCTCCTGTGAGTAATTTTCTTCCGAAAAAAAATCACATTAAACAGTGGGTGTCCAAACTAATGGTAATATTTCAGTTCAGATTTTGTGTTAGGTTTTGCATCATGTTCCATCACAGAGCACACGTAGTAAGACTCATCATATTCCATCAACTAATTTTGCTAAATGTCAGGCATTTAATAAAGGGAAAGGGCAAAATGTTGTAAAGGGTTTGCATTGCCTTGTTAATCAGCACTTGAAAAAGTTTTGAAGAACTCAGTGACTCGATAATTTAAAAGCTGGTTTTTGGAAGCTATAACATATGCTGCGTGAAATCCAAATTTTCTTTTAACAATCAAGGGACCTCATCTGCTATATTTCAAATATCGAAATGTATATGTGTTGCAAATCTGGTTTGCTTAGCAAATATATGCAGGCAGCAAAGTCATTTGTCAGTATGGACTAGAAGAAGCTATCACAAGAACAGACTCTGAGAGGTGTCAGTGCCTCTTATAAAATCATGTCTCCACCTTCTCTACAGGACAGGCAAAGTTCAGTAGCAGCTATCACTGGTTATTAAAAAAATATCTCATTACTACTAAAGAGATAAGCTGGACTGACAGCTCAGCATCACTAGGCAAGTGCAGTTGCTGCTTGCCAACCATTACATGACAGACATAAGAAGTCTAAGAAAACTAACAAATGAAAACTTTTACTGTCATTTTTTGAAATTAAAAATAACCTCACTTATCACTTCTGTTTACTGTAATTCATAATTCTTTGTGAGTTCTCTCCCATCATCTAGCATACAGAATGGAGCTCTCTAATGTCTGTACACAGTGGGTAACAGTTTTTCGTCTGAATAGTTCAATTATCCTCTGTGAGGGTACTCACTTCAGTAAGAGCTATTCAATGGAAGTATGGATGGCAGAATCAGACCCTTAGCTTATATGGAGTTCAGCATTCCTTTACTGTTTACTTTGATTAACTATATCACTACACATTTTCAAGAGGAAATGCAATTTCTGCTAGCAATAACTCAGCAACTTACAGTAACTGGGTAAAAGCTTTGAGCAGACAATTCTAGGTGCTGGAGATAGTGCGAGTGATAAAATGATGTATAAAATGACATGATAACAAACACTGACCATATCTCTGATTTTTCTTTAGTAGCAGACAATATCATCATTCACACAGCTGTGAGTCATTCAAGAAGGTATTATCCCGTGAGTTCTGACATCAAAAAACTTATCGCTTCCAGCCTTACAGTAAAGCAGTTTAGTAGGTAATAAAAATGAGCAGGAAATTTCCAGAGTGGTCTGAGTTGACAGCAGGGACCAAATTTCCACAAAGTGGTACAGTTATATATAATTTATATCTCTCTGCACCATCTAATCCTCCTGAGAAGATTAATTCTGGCAGAAGGCATGCCATGGAAAGACCAAATGCCTTGCCTCAGGGTCTCCAATAGACAGAGACAGTTTTTCTTTCTTCCAGAGGTTCTTCAGGAATCCTGTGACAAATGTCAAGAAAAGAGATATTCTGGGTTTTTTTATCATTCCACAGATTTTCTGGAACTTCATCTCTACTCCTAATTAAGATGAAGCCTTTGTTTTTGTTCTGTCCTTGTTTTTCAGTAAACTGTAAGCTAGAAGACCTGATTGCCATTTCAGGACAAGCTAATAGCTAATACAGAGAAATAACTCAACAGTATGAGTATTACGGTGAAAAGCATAGCCCATGTACTATGACCAGGGTTCAATTCTACCTGTTCAAACTGCTGTTATCTTAACATTGCAAGAAGTCAATTAATTAAAAGCTAGCTATGAGCAAAAAAATCAATACTCAATACTCAAATAAACAATATTCTTGAGTGATATGTAAATAACATCCTTGTGCAAACTACTGTGCCAGAGGTATCTTTTGTAAACTCAGACACAAAATCTCTTTCTTTCTAAATGCTCTCTTTTCATTTCACATCAACGAGGGAAATTAATCATGGAGAGATGGTCTGTTTTGGAAGCAGAGCCAAAAAGAAACACCAAAACACAAGGACAGGATTCAGCTTCAGACTCAGACACCCATGTGTAGGTACTGACGCATCTGCTAGGTTTCTAAGATCCTGTTTTATTCAGAAGAGCTCCAGGGATCTATTTGGTCACTTTAGCATAAACATCTAGTGGTATTTGAAGCACTTACATCAATCAAGTCTGACCTTCAGCTCCCTTCTGCTTTCTTGTAAGGTGCTGCTTGTATGTGGATATTCTGGATATTTTGTGGCACAAAACATCTGCGTTCAGGAAACTGAAGGGACATTTTAGTGGACAGGGTTAGTGGCATCTGCTGACCCAAATCTCCAGGCTCCACTGACCTTACTGACTAAATTTCCCTTATCTATAATGAAGCTTTAGTCACACAGGGTAGGCAACTCTTGCATAAACACATATCTGCATTTGAGATGATCTGTGTGCATCTGGACTGGCAAATGGAGGACAGGACGCAGCATGAGATGCTTATGTTTAAGCACTTGTATCCTCAACATGTCAAAATCTGCTTGTAGATGCCTTAATGTAAGGGCAAAGTTCCATCCCAAGTGACTGTAGCTTCCTAAGGCACTTCAGCTGCATACCTAAGCTAATAAATTGCTGCCCTCATTAAAATCTGTTTTTTCAAGGGTCCATCTCCTTTTCAATCATCTTTGAGGAGACAGGTTTTCTTGAAAATTTGGTTTTCCATTATAAAGCAGTTTCAACATGAAGTTCGTCATCCCTTTACTGTCCCTCACTGTACAAAGGATATGTTTTTATAGTCCTTTGTGCCACCACAGTTTTGTTTATCTTTCAAATCTTTAGTTCTTTCAAGAGACCAATGTATCTCTTGGCTCTCAATTTGAACTGGACAAATAATGGAAAAATATTTGCAATACTGTATTGTTTGGAAACTAATTGTTGGAAAAACTGTTTGCAAATATTAGATGACTGATTCACTCTGTCATCCCTTCTTTTTTTTATCCATTTAAATCTTTCTCTCACACGCAAGTAGACACACATAACATCACAGCACAAAAAATTCATCTGTAAAACACAGCCACACAGGCAATGGAAATACAGCTTTCAAGATGGCCTTCATACAGCTACCACTTCTTTTCATGAGATCTGTTTGGTCTGCTTACAATTGTTAAAATAAGATCTCTGTCACACGTGCATAGCCAGCCCTCTTCACTCATCTACCTTATCCCTCAATCCATGATTATTTAATGTCACGATTCCTTATGAGGAAAGTGTATACAGCATATTCAGACCTCAGTTCAGGGTAGTGTTTCTTCATGACACAGGCTGTATTTCCTGACTTTCACAAAAAGATGGAAACAATCTTTATTGCAGAATATCTTTTCAAACAAATAAGAAAGGAGGGCAAACTGCAGAAAATTTACTGTACTAGTTCATTTCTGATACATATGGATGCTTTGACTCTCCTTACTGTTGATTTTTTTTCTGTACTTTGAACAGTTTACAACTGTGAGTGCTAGCAGACTTTTTTGGCTTTTCATTATGAAAACAAAACTCATTCTTATCCACCAACAACTCTTTAATGGGCACATCACTGAATCATCCTTTGAATGATTCTAGAAAGTACCACTGTTATGCTAACCACCTAGAGTGCTTCCCTGCCTTCATCTTTTCCTGCCTTTTCTGAGAAATAAGTCTGATACAAACTCGTTTTCTGGTTTCTTCACTGCATTTCTTTATTTTATAAGCGTCAGCTCTACCAGGAGCTAGGAGGTGGTGGGTTTCTCACAGAGAGGTGGTGGGTGAGACTGGGAAGTGAAGTATTTTAATTGCAACACTACACCTGCTTTTCTGTAAATGACACTGCCAACCTGTTTCACTGTGAGTAATTTAGGACTTGAGTCACACTCACCCACAGAGATATCTTTGTTCTTGCTGATTTTGGCATTCTAAATGTTCTTGCAAGTTCATCTTTTTTAAGAGAAAGCCACTTAGAGACAGATTTTCTACTTCAGCTGTTACCCAAAGGAAAAGCTGGTCAGGACTAATCTGCACAATCTCTACATGTAGGAATTATCAGCAGCCGTGGGAACAGTCACACTCATAAAGGCAACTCACATGAACAAGAATTTACCAGACTGGGCCCAAAGTACATCCTTACCTGGCAGTTGCTACCCAGCTGCTGACCCAGTGGTGTACATACAGCTGCACACAAGAAACTCTGGAAAACATTTGGAGTGCTTAGTTGGCATGCCTAGAATCACCATGCATGGGGAAGGCTGCATTTTAAATGTCACTCTCCATATATATAACACATTTGCCCTTATAACGGAGAAACTCTGATTTTTTTTTTTTATTTTTTAAAATAGCTTTAGGTAATACTTCTGGTCTGTGTGAATAGGCAGGAAGGCTGTAATTTTGTTAAAAAAATTATGTAATAACATATCCTTGAGAAATTTGATAAGGCCTGTGTATGCCACCGTAAACATACTAAGTAAAGCCTTTGAATTAACTTCATTTGAAAGAGTTTGCTAAGAGCTAAGGCGCATAACGGGATGGAATTGAATTACAGGGGCCTAATAAATTATCAGCCATTAGCTGAATTTCCTTAATTGCCTGTGGGCATACTTTTAGTCCACCCCAATTGTGAGGTAATAAACTTCAGTGAAAGAGATTTCAGAAGAACTTTCGAATCCTAAATAAGAGTAAGGAGTCTAAATACTTTGTTGGATCAGTGCCCATGTCCTTGAATGATATTAGATAGATCAACAAGTGATTTTTCAATTCATGATTATAATGCTATTTGTGATACTTTACTTGAACCACAGACAATGAGGCAAAGGTAAAAAAGCTGAGGGATATGAGGGGGGAGGAAGAGATACTGGTGAGTCTTGAATTAGGCAGCTCTTAAAATCCTTCTTGAAACAGGTTTTAAATTGCCAAAACATTGGAAAAGAAGGGAAAATAAGAAAAAGAAATAAGAAAAAAAAATTGCAAAGCTGGAAGGATGAGGGCTTTCAGAATTACAAAATCTAGAGTAAATGCCTTTATTGAAGAAACTCTGTGGTCTTTAAGTCCTACTTCCTGGTATTTTTCAGTTGGCAAGCAAAAGGAATAAGATTCTGTTTATTTAAATTAGTTTATCATCTAGTTTAAAATATATATGGATATTTGTATTGGTCCAGCACATTTCAAAATTACAAAGTTAACATAAATTTAAATTTATCATGAACATTTAATTAGTAATTGAGTCCCCTGAGTGTTTGTGACTGGATGAAATCCTGATTGGATTAATTCATTGGGATCTGTAAAGACCACTTGATTATCATTTGGATTTTCATTCACAACTTTTATACACTGAACATTCCTAATCACTCACGCCCTATAACGTTATGTCTAAAAATAGATTTAACATTACTCGGTAACAACACATCTTTGATATTTACAAACAGTGTTATGATGATGTGTGACTTTGCAGTAATTTTTTGATATGAAGAAATGGATTTTGATTCAAACTTATTTTTAACAGGTCCATTTAGCACATCTTAAGAAATAATTACTTTGTAGGATTCAAAGTGGTGTTTGATTGAGTGTTATTGTTTCTGAAGCTGGGCAAATATTATAAAATCAAAAATTAACTTCTTATGGTCTTACTCATTTATCTGGATTCTTTCAGACTTTCCAACATCTGCTTTCTGTAAGAAAATGTACTGGAAAATTCTTAGTTCACATGCTTGGATACCCAAGGAAATGTGAATGATAAACATGGGCATGCAAATATTCATATAAGAATATGTTATTTATATGTGAAGGGGAATACCATTTGACACAGATACAGGAGCTGGTTCGTAGAAGCTATTTAATGAGCCGTGAAAAAATTTCAATCATGCTCTTTGCAGCTAGAGTGAACCATAATGATATTACTGAGTCCCAATCACAGCAGCACTGCATATGCTACATCAAATATACCTTTTTAAGGAACAAATACTTTTTGGCAGAGCAGGACAAAATCTTGAGCTCCTCAGCCAGATCTTGGCTAAATGAAAATTTGGGTAGTTAGTTACTAACTGACATTCCATTTCTGTGCCTTCATTCACTTGTCTTTTCAATTCCTCTTCCATGTGCATCTCATCATTCACTACTTGAAGCCCTTGATAATAAAAATATGTAACTTTATAAATAACCGTCGTTTAGCACAGCCATATGTATCCATGCCCTTATACACACACAAACTATACATACATTCGTACATAGTTATATAGTACCTGTGTTCAGTCTTGGGCCCCTCACTACAACCAAGACATTGAGGTGCTGAAGCTTGTCCAAAGACCGGGCAACAAAGCTGGTGGAAGGGCTAGAACACAAGTCTTAAGAGGATTGGCTGAGGAAACTGGCATTGTTTAGCCTGGACAAAAGGAAGCTGAATGGAGACCTCCTCACCCTCTAAAACCACATGACGGGAGGTTGTAGTGAGGTGGGTGTCTGTCTCTTCTTCCAAGTAACAAGCAGTGGAACAAAGGGAAATGGCCTTAAGTTGCAACAAGGGAGGTTTAGATAGGATATTAGGAAAAATTTCTCCACCTAAAAAGTTGTCAAGCATTGGAACAGGCTGCCCAGGGAGGTGGCTGAGCCACCGTCCCTGGAGGTGTTTAAAAGGCGTATAGATGCAGTGCTTAGGGACATGGTTTAGTGGTGGAATCGACAGTGTTAAGTAAATGGTTGGACTTGATGATCACAGAATCACAGAATCACAGAATAGTAGGGGTTGGAAGGGATCTCTGTGGGTCATCTAGTCCAACCCTCCTGCCGAAGCAGGGTCACCTACAGCAGGCTGCAGAGGAACTTTTCCAAACGGGTCTTGAATATCTCCAGAGAACAAGACTCCACCACCTCCCTGGGCAGCCTGTTCCAGGGCTCTGTCACCCTCAGAGTGAAGAAGTTCTTCCTCATGTTCAGATGGAACTTCCTGTGCTTCATTTTGTGCCCGTTGCCCTCATCTTTCTTGAAGTGGGGAGCCCAGAACTGGACTCCAGACGAGGCCTCACTAGGGCAGAGTAGAGAGGAAGGAGATCCTCCCTCGACCTACTGGCCACACTCCTCCTAATGCACCCCAGGATGCCATTGGCCTTCTTGGCAGCCAGGGCACACTGCTGGCTCATGGTCAGCCTGTTGTCCACTAGAACACCCAGGTCCCTCTCTGCACAGCTGCCCTCCAGCAGGTCCGCCCCAAGCCTGTACTGGTGCATGGGGTTGTTCCTCCCCAGGTGCAGGACCCTGCATTTGTCCTTCTTGAACCTCATCAGGTTCCTCTCTGCCCAACTTTCCAGCCTGTCCAGGTCACGCTGAATGGCAGCACAGCCTTCTGGTGTATCTACCACACCTCCCGGTTTGGTGTCATCATGTTGAAGGTCTCCTCCAAACTAAACTATTCTGTAATTCTATGGTCCCGTATATAGATATCCCTACAAGAATAGCATACATGAAACAGAAATTGATACTCAATAGACACAGAAGTTAAATGTAAATAATGTATTAGAAATGTCGTGTTAAAATTTTGACCTGTTAAAGGCGAGACTCATTCTAGGAATTTAATACTAATTCGAATTTATCACAAGGAAAAGAGACTTCTCTATTAGTGAACTTCATTTTTGTTTGATCTCCCAACCTCTCTACAAAGCTACTGTCTCCTTCTGTCTGTTATCCCAGTGTGACAGGCCAGTAGGGTGTTATTAAAAATACCTCTGCTGTGTTTCCCTTGCTTCTGTTCCTCAGCCCATTTCTCTTGCAAAATAAAGGCATTTTAAAATTTATATTCATTATTTAAATTTCAAGTCTTGAAATTTAAGATTTCAAACTGAAGAAGTGTTGAGATTTAAAATTTAGTAGTTATATGATATGTCATTTAATTGTTGGGGAATCATGTCCTACAAAGTGTGAAAGAAATATCTTTCATGCAAAAAATGTCTGTAAATCACTATGCGGAACACTTTGAACAAAAAAATCCATGAAGCAGCTGTTCAGCACTAAGAATCTCCTCACTTGAATTCGCTTTGCAGAAAAATTCCATTCCAAGGAAAGTTTTTGACTGCTATTTTTTATATGGCTGTTGATGTTAGATGTGGACAGGCAAATGAAAGCCTAACAAAGGGGAACTAGGAAGGAAGGGATAGCAGGAGGAAGGGAGGGAGGGAGGGAGGGAAGGGGGAGCTGTGGAAGGGAAAGAAGAAGGGAGAGAGGGTGGGAGGGACTACTAAGAGATGGATAAAATCTAACAATATAAATGGAAGATCATATATTCTGAGACCAACAGTGGGAATTTCTGCAGTGTAATGAAACCGAATACTTAGAAATTACCTAAAAGAAGGTAAGGGATAAAATATTCAATCACACAATGTCCAATATGTCTCCAATCCAATGCAAATGTGCAAAGGCAACTGTGCTGCAAGCACATATCAGCTAAAACTTGTTCACTGTTGATGAGAAGTAGCCATGTGTTTGAATGGGCTCACCCTCATTGAACTCTGTTCACCCATGTTCAATGCAGGTAAATTTAAGAGGTGCAGAGAACTACTAGGATGCTGACCAGAAAATGGACACTACCTCAAGAGGGAAGAATAAAAGAGCTTTGCTCATTCATTATAGTAAAAGAAGACTAAGAGGTGATATGACCATAAACATATCATGAGGGCAGAGATGCCAACAGGTGAAAGAACTGAAGAAGCTCAAAAATTATGTCATCATAAAAATAAACAAGTGTAAACTGAGTATGGTATATACTGAAGCTGTAAATTACAAGGCTGTGGAATTTGCAATAGCCAGACAGTGGACGCATGGCCCCAAGGGATCTGATGTGAATGCTAGGTTCCTAACTGAGTTTTATTTTTAGGAATTTGCCCACAGCTACCGAAAGTTGTACTCCTGGGACAGACAGTCACCACACTGCAGTTAAATGAAACTGTCATGGTGAGTTACAGAGAAGAAGGTAGCATGTCAATTAGCATAATGATGTGGCAATTAGGTTCTGATTTCAACTTTCTAAATATGTGCCACAGAGTAACTAAAAGGATGCAAGAAATTTAATCTCTTCATCCTCTATTAAAAAATGGGGTAAGTGAAGAAATGAAAAATATTTGACTCCTCAGAAAGTCTATTTGTCTTCTTTGTTCAGCTTCCCCTTCTATTGATCACTATCAGTGCTGACAAATAGCTTGAAGCTGTGATCCTGAATTGATATTTAATTAAAATGAAGATCTATTCTAATTGTATGGTAAACACATCAGAGTTCTGTATGTAAATAATGTCAAAAGATGAAGGATAAAAGAAGAATTTTAAATAAGTGTTAGAAAGTTTGCAAAGGGGCTAGGGAGCAAATCATGCAGAGAAAAGCAATAATTAAATTCTGTCTCCAATTATTTTTACACTGGATTCCACTCTTATTATGACAAAATTTAAAGACTGTTTTCTTCTCCTTGCCAGAATGAATAAATTACAAGAATGATAAGGGGTTTAGGGGGGGGGGTTAGG
>Ga0065711_1046810_pt1 | contig 12685 bp, 6 predicted proteins | sample Hoacrofraction12_FD_59098 | JGI IMG/M metagenome (GOLD analysis project Ga0065711, IMG submission 59098) | Hoatzin crop microbial communities from Cojedes, Venezuela - Epithelial fraction 12 v2 (version 2) | ecosystem: Host-associated > Birds > Digestive system > Esophagus > Crop | place...
ATGAGGAAGAACTTCTTCACTCTGAGGGTGACGGAGCCCTGGAACAGGCTGCCCAGGGAGGTTGTGGATTCTCCTTCTCTGGAGATATTCAAGACCTGCCTGGACAAGGTCCTCTGCGGCCTGCTGTAGGTGATCCTGCTTCGGTGGGAGGGTTGAACTAGATGACCCACAGAGGTCCCTTCCAACCCCTACCATTCTGTGATTCTGTAAATCCAGATTGTCTGGATATGGCTTCTAGGAAAGTTTCTTCTGTAATCTGCCTGGGATGGAGATTGGGCTGAGCAGCCTGTAACTCCCTGAGTCTTTCTTCAAAATGGGCATTGCATTTGTCTGTTTCTAGCTCTTAGAAACCCTGTACCTTGTTCACCATGATTTTTCAAGGGCAATAGCAGCCTTGTCATGATATCAGTGTGCATCCTTGAATCAAGTCCAGCTTTTCTCACAGAATGGCACAGATCCAGCATAACTAGTCCTTAACTCAGGTTTCCTCGCTCCCCAGACTCTGCCCAAAGATCTGAGCACAGACCTCTCCAGTTAAAACCTGAAGCAAAGGCAGCACCCAGTGTATCTATCATCTCAGTCATTCCCGTGTCCTTTGTCACTAGGTTACTCACCCCACGTGGTGGGGCCACGTTTTCCTCAGCCTTCCTTCCACATTAATATACAGAAAGTGTCCTTCACATCCCTCACTAAGTCCAGCTCCAGCTTTGGTTTTCCTAGTTCTGCTTCAGCATGCCTTGGCAGCGGTTCTGTATTCCTCCAGGGTACCCCACCCCTGCTTCCACAGTCTGTATACTTGCATTGTGGATTGGGTTTCAACCAGGAGCTCCCCAGTCAGCCATGCTGGCCTTCTCCCATGTCTGCTCAGCTGAACTTCCTCCATATCGGAATGGACTGTTCTTGTGCTTCAGCTAGCTCCCCTGGGCTCTTCCGGGCAGTCTTCTGTGGGATTCTGCCAACAAAATGTCTGCAGGAAATTAAGTCTGCTCTCCTGAATTTCAGGGTTGCTGTTCTTTATCTTCCTCACTTCCCTCAGAATCTTCAGCTTTGCTGTCTCGTAGTCACTGCTGCCAAGGCTGCCACCAGTGTCAATGCTGCCAGCCAGCCCGTCCTTAGGTGTGAGCAGCATGTCTGGCATAGCCAGACGCAGCTTGTTGAGCCCTTCTGTCAAGAGATTGTCCCTGGTGTACTACAGATAGCCTGGATCACTTGTGCCTTCACCATGTTGCCATCCCAGTCCCCTCCACAAGAACGAGAGCCTGCAGTCATAAGGCTAAGCTGTGAATGGTTTTTTTTTCAGTCAACTGCAAAATAAAGACTAAACCTGCCATCAAAAATCATATACTGAGAAAAATTAAATATCAGGAGTTAGAAAAATACTTCCAGTTACTGTTTCCGAGGTAAAGAGAAGTAAAAACAGGTCACGAAAAAGGGCTAGTTTATTATCAGGAAACTTAGCGCTCTTACAGAACTGGCCACTTCCCAGTTGACTGAAAACCCAAGAAATTGATTTCCTGGAACTACAGTGGGACTTCTGCTGAAAGCAAAGGTTAAAAAAGAAGATAGTTAGCAGGAGCCTTCACTCTTTGAGATACATCGTCTATTTGTCTGTTAAAGTGTGGCTCTGAGCCCACAGCTCTTAAGACCACAGATGCTTTTATTCTAGCAGCATCGGCAGAGTGAGTTCACACTGCACAGGGTGGTGGAGATGAGAGATCCGTCTCCATCGCCTTAGTTCCTCTGACCCCGCACAGTCCAAAGCAGAGACATTTCGAACAGCAGAAAGGCTGGGCATGCAGTTAGAAAGCAAAAGCAAGCGTGGATTATGCATCTCCAAAGACTCGTGTTACTGAGGATTAACCTCTGTCTCCTCCTGTATTTGACTGTTGGTTGCCATGTACTTTCCCAAAGCACAGCTACCAGGTCTTGGAGCACTTCCCGATGTCAGCATTGCTCTGCCAAATCCAACACTTCCGGATGCATCAACAGTTGGTGAAGGTGAACGTCAATGGTGTAGGTGGTTTCCCACAGATGTCAAGAATAGACATGGTCTTCTTATAAGCCAGAATGCTGCTATAATAGAGAATGTGCTGATTACTGGGGATAATAGATTTATAAAATAATGCCATCTCATCTGTTACACAGTTACCCATCCTTAGTGTAAAGATGTTCATGGTTCTTCAAAAAAAAGATTTCACATTCTTGGAGAACGTGTTAAGTGCTTGGTTCTGTGCATGTAAAAAGATGACTTTGAGTGGCGAGTAGTTTCTCTGCCTCATCCTATGCTGTCTTAGAAACAAAGCAGGTAAATTGATTCAAAGGAAACTCTGGTATATCTCAGGGAGAGATTTGGGAAGAATCCAGTGACAGATCTGTCTAGGAAAGACATAGCAGAGTGAGAAAGGCCAGTGATAAGGTCTTGGGTGTCACCAGCTCTGAGTGGGAATTACAGCTAACGAAAGAGCTGGTCAATCAATAACATAAAGACCAAGCAATGAAGAGGGTCTGGTATTAGGAAAATACCCTGAGCAGGCCCTAGGGAGTGTTTCTGAGAAAATGACCCTACAAGGTAAGTCCTTGAGAGAGCAGTTACATCATCATTATTGCTTTCTTCACATTTGGATCACAGGACAAGAGGCCTGTAGTCCAGCCTCCTGCTCAAAGCAGGGTCTGCTCTGACGTCAGACCAGGTTGCTCAGAGCTTTATCCAGTTTGGGTTTGAAAGCCTCTAAAGCTGGAGATTGCACCTACCTCTCTAAGCAAGTTGTTGTAATTCTTGACTATCTCCAGGGCAGGAAAGTTTTTCCTTGTATCCAGTCTGAACCTCCTTTTTATCAACTTACGTTCATGGTTTCTCACCCTCCCACCACGCAGCACTGAAGAGGCTGGCTCTGATCCCCTAGTGACCTCCTCATAGGTATTGACAGGCTGCTATTATGTTCCCTTAGGTCAGGGCAAGTGGTGAGTTGGAGCTGGAGGTTCATTACAGTGCTGACCCACTCACTTGGTGCTTCAATTTCTTTTTCCCTTTTCCGTTCTTGGCAACCTCATAAGTGATTTTGAAGGCCAGTCTGGGCCCAAGGGCCCTGGACAGAAGCTTAAGATGGAGAAGCTCTCATCTTTCAGGCTTCATTGGCATTCTAACTGCAGCCGAAAGCAGTTCAGGGTTGGAAGATCAATAGTGGAGGTCATGGGAGTGAGTGGTCCAGTGATATGCTAGGGGCAAAGCAGAAGAGGCGTTAGAGAATTGTCTGTTAGGAACGAAAGGCCCAACACGGAGTCTGTTACCTACTCCAGGAGAAAACACACACTTGGCTTGTTCTAGGTGGAAAGCTGCACAAACAGAGCATTTTCCTTTGAATGTTGTCTTTCTTGGGCAGCATCCATGCTCAGGGTGTGAAGCTGTAGGCCTTGGAAGCACTCTGCAAAATAACACAAGGGAAAACCAGCTTTCTGCACCTTCCTGGTGTCTCCTTGACGATGAAGCAGCAAGCCCAGTGTGTTGGTATTGCTGTTCTGGCTGTATGGTCCAAACACAAATCCTGAAGGGAATTAACAAGGAAGGAGTAACTGAAGGCAAGATTAAAAAAAAAAACCACAACCAACACACTATTCCCCCCCCTCCCCCCGAACCCCACACCACAACACCCCCCAACTGATTATGGGTCAAAATAAGAGAAAACTACAGAAGAAGGAAGGCAAATAGTCGCAATTTAAGAGTGGAGCTGACCAGAAGGGAAAGCTTCTTGCGTAGGCTGTGGAGAGTTTCTTCCGAACCGAGGTGACAGGCCCATAGATGCATCTGTGGTGGGGGAGGCTGAAGGACGGAGCCCGGGAAATCCTTTTCCCGTCTCCTCGCCCCTGACCCAGCTCTCCGCTCGGCACTGAGTAAATCCGCCCCTGGGAAGGGACGATGGTTCCTCCCGGGCAGTGACACTCAGCCCTCGTCATTCCCTGCCCTGCTCAGTGGGGGCCAGCTGGAAATGGCTGACGCAGAGACGGGCTCGCAGGGTTGCGCTCCCGCGGGCGTCAGGCCATTGGCCGTGTTCGCACCAGCAGGCCAGCACACCCGCAGCGCTCGGCAGACATACTCTGTTCGCACCAAGCAACTTTTCTGGAGAGCTGGTCTCTTGTGATGTCGCATCAACCCTGCTAATAACTGCTCCACATTAATCAAACCCAGATTTCATTTCAGAGCTAACTCTTTCAGGTTTGGGAAGCCTGCAAAAGGACAGTTGAGCACCATCTCGAATCCCTACCGGTGTCCTTCCCTCAAATCAAGTTCTCCTGGATCCTGACCGTTATTTCTGGCAAGCTTCCCTTCCCCCTTCTGTAGGGAGAGCAGATCACAGACTAGATCTAAGTATTTGTGCTGGTCAGCCATAAACAACAACAAACCACACACAGAAGAACCCTGCCCATGTCATTTGTGACGCATTGCAAAATGAGAGCAAGAGTATGCCTACTGTCTTCCATGGATTCTCCAGTCAAGGGGCCAAAGGGACCTGCTGCTCAACTACCAGCTTATCTTTCTTCTAATTAGGAAAGTTTGTTTTAAAAGAGGTCTGTACTTGCTTTGAGAAGTAGCTTTCAAGAGCTACTCACGGAGCAAAACGGCATAAAGATTTGCATGAAAGAAACACTCTTGTGTTCCGAAGTCTGGTCTGTTGTGTGAATCTCCTCCAAGTATTTCTGGAACCAGCATTTGGCATTTCTTCCCACTGTGAATCCTGACAGATTTGGAAGAGTACAACAGATACTGGTTGCAGACAGCAACGACTTTCTTCTAAAATAAACATTTCTGTGGTAAAACCAGAAGCATAAAAACTAGAGTGCAATGAAAAAAAGTTACAGTGTGATCTGCCTCCTGCTGAAACTGGTGGTATTTAGAGCACGTCAGATAATACCAGCAAAATACTTGTTGCATAACCAAAAAAAGGGTGGAGGAAACCTACTCCAAATAAAGGACAGCTTGTAAAGCATTCTAATGAACCTGCAAGTGCTTACAAACGACTCAGTCATATCTGGAAAATAAATTTAGTGGTCTTCAGTCTTTGCTGGCCATGGGCAATGACAGCAAGCAACAAATAACTCTCCCCTTTTCTTCGCTGTAACTTTGACTTCTAATGGCTGCTAGGAATAGCAAAGCATCTTACAAACACAACGTCACTCTTCAGCCACACGTGGGGACCGCTCTATCAGATGAAACTTCAGCATCCACTGCTACTTCACGATGTTCCGTTTTTCTACACCAGAAAAGATAAACTCAAGATTGAAAAAAAAAAAAGTTTCCAAAAAATAAGCAGCTCAGACCAAGGCACAAACGGGACAGGAAAGAGTTAGTTCAGGATTAGCTTTCGCCACGTGCATCAGAACATGCCGGACATGACACAAAAAGCTGTTTACCTGGAAGGTAAAATTTTCCTCCTTCGATTACTGTTTCCTGTAACGCAGGTCAGCTTTATCTCCGCCGGCAGCTCCGAATGTCTGCACACAGAAACACAGTATGCAGTCCGAGAAATGTGAATTCTATGATTCCATACAATCCAGATTTCTTGCTTTTAAAAAATATCACACCATAATTGTGAGCGTCTTCCCTACACTATGGCCAAGACTGAGTTTCCAGATACTTCATAAAAGGAGCATAAAAATGTGTATCTTCCCCAGATTTGCAGAAGAGGTTTACTGTGAGAGAAAAAAACTGCAATCCTCTCTGCAGAGCTGACAAGCTAAGGAACAATTTAAATCTCATTTGATCTGTAATTGGAACAGCCTTTAGACAGACCAAGAATCTTAATGCCCAGATAAAAGTTGCATTTTTAATATTAACAATGACAGAAAGACTGGTTATAAATCTGTACTGCCCATTGAAGTGAGAATTCCTAAATTTAGCAGCTCAAGCAAAGTTAATTCTTACACTGATAAGGAATGAGAAAACGCATTCAGCTAAGCAAAGGCATTTAAAAATGATTTATCAGTGCAAGAACCTCAGTAGCTGATGGTCACACGTGTCCCGGCATGTAAATACGGACACATTTTACACAGCAATGCCAAAGATAATCCCAGAGCAATCCAGCCCTGTGCAGAGCGCTGGGCAGATCTTTCGAACCAGCAGCCGAGTTTGCAGTGCTGGCTCGCTGCACGGTGCGTTTCAGCCTCCGGGAGGAAAAAGGGCAGTCTGGCAATCCATACCATTTTTGCTTTGCAAAGATAAATAATGACAAAACCCATCTGTTTCTTACAAACATATAAATTATTTTATTTACAAAGCCATGTTACAAAAAAAAATAATAATAATAAAGCAAAAAAACAAAAAATACAATCGCTCACTAGAGAATATCTCCAGGCCCGGTGTTGAACCATGGCAGTATCAATCAGATACATGTTTGTTCCGTTTTTCCTTTTTTAAACTGTAAGCCATAGAATTTACTATTTACACCTACTTTAGACATTTATTCTGCTTACAATTATCACAAGCATGGAATGAATTCTATCTGATACTGCTAATACATAAAGGTGCAGGACAAAGAATGAAAATACTTAGTGTTACAAAATATGGATTGTAGAAAAGAAATTGGCTGTACAAGTATGGCATTTTTTTTTTCTTAGAATGATTGGACATGCTTTCTTCAAAAGGTCTGGAAAAGGTTCTAAAATCTGTAGTAGGAAAGCACAATATAGCAGGTGCAAATTCATTTCTGTGCAACAACAGTTATTTAATATATCCCATGACTGACCAGCTATGCAAAACCCACAGAGTTTTGTTAAAGTGCCATGGGTCAACAGCATAACAAAATATAAGGTGTAAATAGAAAAATTTCTTTTTTTCTTCTTTTTTTTTAAAACAATAGTTCACTGAGAATCAGCAATAATAGAATATGCTGTATAAACTATTCTCTACAAAGGTCGATCAGCACTATTTACAATGTTACATCGATACAAAAGAAGGCATACAAGTTATCCAAGTCGCTTTTTATGGCTGACGGGCCTATGCATTGCGTATGTGTCACAACCAAAGCTTCTGAGCCTCTATTGCTGGAAACAAATCACAAGATTTTCAGGCAAATGGGGAAGAAAAAGAACTACCGAGTGAATGCTACACTGATAATGCATTATAGGCTGGTCCAGTTTGTCTCCTTTTTTTTTCAAATGTTTACTTCCATTTCACTTTTCAGGCTGAAATTTTTGATACAGGTAATTAAATAACGATTCTCTGATAATGAAAGAACACTGTGGGATTTTACTTGGTGCTTAGCTTTCCTGAAATGCTGTCAGGTGTAAGCCAGTTGGAAAAAAAATTTAAGCAGCATTCAAAGGACAGGCTCCATATTCCAGCTTTCCAATTAAAAGATGCATGGAATGAGCTAAAGCTTCCTAAAACTACGAAATTGCTCCTTCAGTCATTGATTAGCATTATGTCTCAGAAGCAACCACTGAATCTCACAACCACTGTTTTCCCTCAACCACTAGAAATAGCAGTTCATTGATTACAGAGGATGACTTTGTTACTGAGATTTTTAAACTCCTGCAGTTTCATAACTCAAAATAAATTAAAAAAATCAACATAGTACTGCTCCTAAAACTGAACAAGACAAAAATTGTGCAAAAATAACAAAGATATGTACACATTTTTCAGTCTGAAGAAATGTACAATAAAAACATAATTCAAAGAACATTTTAAAAATATAAACATTGCTTAAACTTTCCTAAGTTTCATACTGTTTCTGAAACTATACCGGTCAGTTAGCTCTGAAGTATAGCAAAACATAAATTATTACAAAATTAACACTATAAAAATTTATTTTAAGAATATTTCTAAACTTTTTTCAAAGGGTCTAGCCTTGTTTATAATTGCTTAAACATTTTTAGTCTTAAAATTTGCCTTAAGCCTTCTTTTTTTAAAAAAGAAAGTAGTAATAATCTCCCTATTTGCAGTCTCTCGCCTTTCCCCAAGATGTAAATAAACCAGCATATAAGTGCACTTTTAACACTGTAGAAATAAAAATTAACTCCTCTGTACTATTGTTCCAGTACCTAGTATTGGTTTCCCGATTATAAAATCTACATTTTATTAAAAAATTATTCAGTAATCCTATAAGAAACACTGTCAGTGCAATTCTATTAATGCAAGCCAATCTGCTCAACTCCTGTCCTTGCAAACCCAAACTGTTTACTGGAGTTATCGGGCGCTATGATCTTAAGGATCTAGAAATCCACCGAGACATGGGGATTTTACGTGTTGAGCCCCTGATAACATTACTTACAGTTTGGTGCAAAAACCCTCTACGCATTGATTGACAGATAGATCCCACAAGAGCCCGAACACTCACAATTCCCACCGAAATTATTAAATGCTGTAGGTACAGAGCACCAGTCAGGATTAGTCCCTAAAGTTGCAGTGCCCCAGCTGTTTGCAAATTGCTAAGAAATGCACTCAATTTTTATCCATAGGACAAGCTTAAATACAGAATTACTGTAATTTTTATTTAATGAAAAAATTTGGAGATCCTTTAAATAAATTCAAATCATGGTCTGGATTTTTTTTGGAATGTCTCCTGTGTTCTGGTAGGAAACAAAGGGAGCATTGCAACGCTAATAGCTTGAAAAGGCATGAAACATAACCAAGCAGAATGCACACATCAGTGGCAAATACAAGTGAAAAACTAAACAAATCACTATTACAGTTTTCTGTAAATTCAATTCTCTTTAAAACCACAAATTCATAAAAGGTTAAATCCATCTGCAGGACATAGAAAAGAAAAACCCTGTGGAGTAGGGCTGCTGAGAGCTAGAGATTATAGGCTGGTTCCTTCTCCTTGTTATGGAAGAGTCCTTATTCTACCAGTCCGGTTTGACGTCTTCTAAAAGAGAAACAAGAGCCAGGTTCAAAATCACAAAACCTCTTTCAGTATATAATACTTTAATAACACCTGCATCTGGCAGAACTCAAAGCAGGAATTTATTTCAAGTCCCTGAACTAAATTCCCTCACTGCTTACTGATTACATTAGACCTTCAAGAAAAGGAACTGCTTTGAATAAACCGCGTATTTCCTTTTGGGACTGTGATTTTAGCAAGCTTCGGTGAATCTTGCGTTCATGAACTTGGTCTATCATTACAAATAAAGAGCAGCAATTAGATGACAGCTCTGAAGACTCTTTTCCTGTACAGAGCATGTTTTCATGCCCAAGGAACCCCCACACAGTGCACACATTGTCACCTTCCCTTAACACAACGATCTAGTTACTCAGTATTTAAAAACCAGTGCATACTGAGGTCTTGAAGTGTTAACACATTCAGGCACCTAAAAGCACTACGAAGACAAAAACACTTGATTAGTTATAAACCTGGAGCAAGGATAAAATCTGGAGAAAACAAGCTTTTAATACATAATTTGTATTAACAGGCACAAATAATTTGACGGTAAAACTACCACTCCATTAATGTTTGTTAAAAACCAAGTAGGTTTTGTAGGGAGAAGTAATCTTTTTTTTATGAAAGCAAAAACAGTTGGAAAACCAGGCACGCTTTTAAGTATACAAAAGCCCCCGTTCAGGTCTCAGATAGATGCAGCAACATTCAAATTAAACACAGACTGAGAACAGTTTGTCTGAGTTTAACGTGATGGGAGAGAGCGGACAGGCGCCCCACAGTTATTCCCACAGCCACCAGTCCCCCCCAGGAGTGCCTGAGAGTACAGAGTACTTCAACAGACATAGCAACAACTGACAGAAACTACCCGTGTGAAATCAAACCAGCCATGGCGCACCTTTCCTCATCACTTAATACTGGCAAACACCCAGTTCTCAGTGGCAGGCGACTTGCAGCACTGCTGCGTGTCCTTGCAGCTCCCACCTGCGGACGGCGAGTGGGAAGCCCGTGTCCTCAGCAGGACCACATGCAGCCCACCACAGCTTCAGATGAGACCCGGTTTACAGCCCACCATGATTCCCCAAATGCCTCATTCCCACCCAGCCGCTCAACCCTGTGTCAAGTTAAGGACCCCTCTCTCCCTGCTCTTGAGAAACAGCAATCCTCTCCTCCCCTCTGCCTCCTCTTCTGCACCCGCAGATGACCCCAACAGGTTGCCTGGCCGGGTAACGCGGTGAGGCGGCCAGAGGAACTGCTCTATACTCACATCTACCTTGACAGCTGCAATTCTACTTCAAATGGCATTGCTGAAAGTCGTTCAGACTTGTATTCGTGAAAACTTGCCTGTTTTTTCCAACTCCAAAGGCCAGTGTACAGCGGAGATTGTCTCCGCCTACAGACCTTGCTTCCCGTGGACTCCCTGATTACCACGGTTATTGCAACACTGACACACTAAAAGCAAGAGTGCTCAGGTTCCCCCAGCAGCATCTTGACTGTCACAGCATATACTTGCAGATCCACTTACTGTGACCTAATTAATAACATCTTCATAAAGAAATATTATAGCACAGTTTAAGATTTTATTCAGAGACTATTCAGTTGCTAGATCGGAGGTGAAAACTGTCAACAAAGCAGATCAGACTTATTTCCATAGTGACAAGCATTCATTAGACAAGTAATCATTATTCACGGTTCCAAACACTAAAATCCTGTGTTAGAGTTTAAAAGAAAAATAAGGTTTAATAAAACTTAATACAACTTGATTTTCTTTTGCATTTGTATTCTGAGCTCCATATTCAACTACCAAATTGACAGAAACATACTTTTAACAATAAAGAGTTTGTGGGTCTTAAAACAAGCAAGCACTTCTATTTTTGATAAAGTTACAGAAACAGGCAGCTGAACAGCTCAGCAACAGCCTCTGTTTGCGGAAGGCTGCCACAAAGTTAATGTTTTGTATTCTTGGCTTTTGCCCGTGGGTTCCAGGCAACAGACGCCGGCAAGCCCTGCTCCTCAGGCAGCGTACCTCGTGCTAACGCAGGAGCGGGAGGTCAAAGCGACACCCGTTTTGCACTCCAGAACAGCTTTACCCCGTGTTTGTTATGGGGCAGTTGGATAACAGTGTCTCGCGCAGCAAAATGCCCGTCCCTAGAAATATGAAGAAACTTCCTGCACTTTTTGCCCTTCAGAGCAGTTCTTCTGTATGTACACGGCTCTGTGTTCAGCCCCAAGAGGGAAAAAAACTTACAAAAAATCACTGCTTGGCAGTTCATCTCGAGATGTGATTCGAAATAGTTTTCATGGGGGTACAGTTGTGTGTTATCATTACTACAAGCGTACCATTCTTTTGCTGTGTCTACACAGCAGAAACTAACCAGTAGAGCCATTTGGAGTAACTACTCCTGTGTAATTTAGCCAGAATATGTGACAGAATTCTAAAATACTGACTAGTTGTACAGAAAAATCCTCCAGAATTTTTGTTTACTTGCGACTACACCTTGCTGAGGTGGGAAACCTTCTCATACCAAGGATCTTGATAATGAATTCTTAATAAAATACTCAACCTGGAAAGCCAAACAGTAGGGGCGATATTAAAAAAATAAACTAAACTAAAACAAATTGGTTCTCCAGACAGACGAGGGCTGGATCACAGGCCAAGCACCTGTCCTCACAAAAAAGCTGACTTACAGAATTTATTATAATTATCTGCTCAGCAGCCTGTGTGACAAACAGGTATGGTGGGAGCGCAAAGGATTTCTCACAGTCTGAGAACTGCTCGGATGATGCTTAGCTTGGTCATGCTTTCAGATCAGTTCTCCTAAATAGTCAAGTGCCCCCTCTTCTCTGTCCTGTTTCTGTCCTCCCTTTGCTGCTTTCACCTCTGGCCTATTTTTAAATGGTGTCCCTCTGAGGCCAGTCTGGGGACTCTGCTGGGCCATCGCACTCAGCAGGGGAACCTGGACAGGAAAACCCATCAGCTCAGCTGGATCCTGCGCAGACGCGTTCTGCTGCTGCCAGCTGGTATCACCACAGCAACAGCCAGAGAGCAGCACATATGCCAGCCTGAGGTGTACTACAGGTGGCAAAAAACAAGCAGAAAACTTGTTATTCAGAAATCTCAGAGGGAAAAACAGCTGGAAAAAAGATTAAGTGAGAGAAGAAATCTAGTATTAGTTCATCAAAAGACAGCTTCTATAAAGAATTGTATTCATAAAGAAATTGTATTTTAAGGTTTTACAGTATAAGATATTTCAAAACCGCTTACAGACTACTTAAGCACATTTTTTTAAAGCAACTTACTTGTCTGTTGTGTACGGGGTTTGATGTACTCGAAGGACTGGATTGTGACAAAGCTACACTGCTATTTTTTCCAATCTGAAAGACATTAATTGAGCAGTAGTGAGAGGCGTATTTGTCAGGTGAATGCAGATGCTGGTAATGGCCTTCCCTTGTGCTGTGCGAAGTGGCACTAATTGCTCTGCATTTGGAACACAGGTATTTTGCTATTGCAAAAGATACACTTCTTCAGATAGAATCATCTGTCTCAGCTTACCTCTCAGAGCCTGTATACTTTAAATACACTCTTAAAAGGCACATAAATACTAACACAGGTCAGAAAACAACACAAGAAACAGTTACTGGGGGAATATCACAGAATCACAGAATCACAGAATGTTCGGGGTCGGAAGGGACCTCTGTGGGTCATCTAGTCCAACCCCCCTGTCGAAGCAGGGTCACCTACAGCAGGCTGTAGAGGACCTTGTCCAGGCGGGTCTTGAATATCTCCAGAGAAGGAGAATCCACAACCTCCCTGG
>Ga0065711_1046811_pt1 | contig 12685 bp, 9 predicted proteins | sample Hoacrofraction12_FD_59098 | JGI IMG/M metagenome (GOLD analysis project Ga0065711, IMG submission 59098) | Hoatzin crop microbial communities from Cojedes, Venezuela - Epithelial fraction 12 v2 (version 2) | ecosystem: Host-associated > Birds > Digestive system > Esophagus > Crop | place...
AACTCAGAGAGTTATAAAGCAGGTATGTTTATTGCGGTGCCGGGTGCAAGGGGGATCGCTCCTCCTAACTTGCACACCGAGTCACGAAGCATGCACCTATTTATTACAAAGCTTATCTAATTAGGCTGGACTATTGTAATTATTTCTAGGAATTCATTATCATACTCCACCCCCCTTTAGCACTTGCACAGTGTCGTCTGGTGGTCCTCTGTGGGGGTCTTCTGGATGAAGACTCATAGTCTTTCTCGCTGTGTGCTTTCACCTTTGGCCCAAAAATTCCTGAGTTGTCTGTGTTGGCTGAGTCCCAAACCATAGAAGCAGTTTCAGCTAGAGAGTTGCTTCTTAGAGACAACAAAGTTCTGGTTATCAGTCCTTGTTTCTCTTCGTCTGTCTCACAAGCAGTCCTTGTGAGCTACATTTGAGCCACAACAGTCCTTGTTAGCAAGATTACAAAGAACAGAACTAAACTGAATAACAGTGTTTAACTCTTTCTTTAACATAGGTGCAAAATTATATAACAAAATTAAACTAAAGCTATAGCAAAATTGACCTAATTTTCAGTTCTCCACATCAATTGGTATCTTTCTTATGTTGGGAAGATCAACACTGGACACAGGACTCCAGATGTGCCTCACAAGTGCTGAGTCAAGGTGAAGGGTCACCTCCCTCAAACTGCTGACAACACTCTTCCTAATGCAGCCCAACAAGCTGTTGACCTTCTTTGTAACAAGGCAGCATTGCTTGCTCATGGTCAGTTTGATGCCCACCAGGGCCCCCAGGTCCTTCTTTGCATAACTGCTTTCTTCCGTGGAGGCCCCCAGCACATACTGGTGCATGGTGTTTTTCCTTCCCAGGGGTAGGACTTGGCATTTCCCGTTGCTGAACCTAGTGAGGTTCCTCTCTGCCCAATTTTCCAGTCTGATGAGGTCCCTCTGAATGACAGCACATCCAGCAGGTGAATTAGCCACTCCTCACAGTTTTGTGTCGTCTGCACACATATGGAGAACATGCCGTCCCCTGTCATCCAAGTCACTGATGAAGGTGTTAAGTAGTATTGGTCCCAGTGTCATGCCCTGGGGCAAATCCCTAGTGACAGGCCTCCATGTGGACTTTGTGCTGGTGATCACAAGGCCCAGCCATTCTGACAGTTTTCAGTCCACCTCACTGTCCACTTATCTAACCCATACTTTGTTGGTTTGTCTATGAGGATATGAAGTATTGCCATTAGCACATCATAAACTAATGATGAAAAGGAAAGTGTAGGCTAATAATGTAACATAAATTCAATGTGAAAACTTCCAATGCAAATTAGAAGCTGTTTGTCTGGCTGGCTGTACTGAAAAACGAAACCAGATAGGAAGTTCAAATACAATCACCATAAGTGAGATTTGCTTTCAGGAAGCTGGAAGCAACCTTCAACGTTTATAACGGAACAGACAAGCTGATATGTAATAAAATTTATATATATGAAAAAAAGAAAGGGCTTGATACTTTTTATTATGAATTTGTAGTAGAGAAAAATCTCTGGCATTAAACTGTAAGAGGTAACAGTATAGTTCAAAGGAAAAATGTTACCAAATATCCAGAATTAGCATATATACTGATAATGCATAAAGCAACATTCTCTTCTTAAGTAGATTCATGACAATCTTCAGTGCAGGTAGAAAACAAAACAAGACATATGCTTTATAGGGGTATGCCTTAATACAGGATCAGGCTGCAGATTTGTGGTAGTTGTTTAAAACCTCTCCATAAATGGTTTCCATTTCCAATTGGTTGATAGTGAAGAAATTTTATCCTTTCTCACTGTAAACTGTGTTTGGATAACTGAATTATCATAGGACACTGATTTAATCTGTATTTCCATAAGCTCTGTTTTAAATGTCCTGGGATATCAATTGCTATTACAATAAAAATAAGCATCTGTATGTCTTTGGTCTATTTGCTGCCGCAAAGCTGTAGGGTAATAAGGTCCATTTTTAGCACATTATTAAATTGGTTTTATTTCACTTCTCCTAAAGGACAGATTCCTGTGAAGATTTTCTGTTGTCTTGTCTTGTCTGTTCTCATCTCACCTCACCTCTACTGGTGATATGTTCCTACAAAACTTTATTTGGGCTCTTCCACATATTTAAGGCATCGCCTTTAATCTAAGGTCTTCTCGAAAAAAGGAAGATGGAAAATATTTAGAATTATTTAGAAATTCAGGTTCTGAATTTGAAACCTGTGATTGTGAAATCTGCTATGCAAGTATTGTCAAATCCTAGAAAACTTCAAGTGCATTTCTAACATAAAACTCTGTAGATTTCCAGAGTTGTACTCTCAAAGGACCAGCAAAAAAAGTAATAATGTCACAGCTTAGGCAAAGTGAGAGCCCAGATCATAGCACACTTTTTGAACTAATGAGGCTCCAGAAATCAGACCCTTTATCTCCTGCAGGAGTTTTGATCTTCTAGGTGTTCTCAGACTCTTAATGCAGTTGCACGTTTGCATCTTCACAAAATGTGTATTATAGTTTGGCTGCGGCCGGAAACAAAAGCGCCATGTGGCCGCGCGCCCCCCTCCCCCGCCGCGCTGCGGGGGAGAATGGAAAGAAACAGGCAGAAACCGGTGGGTCGGGATAAGGGCAGTTTAACAGATCAGCAAACAAAGGGAACAATAACAACAACAACGATACAGATAAGGAGAATACACAAAAAGGCAGACTGCAAAGAGCCACTCTCACGGCCTGCTGCTGCCGCGTGGTCCCGAACCTCGACTGACTTCCCGCCTCGCAGCTCCCCCCCACCAGAACACAGCATGACGGCACATGGTACAGAATACCCTGTTCTGTTTGGCCAGGTTGGGTCAGCCCGCCTGTCTGTGTTCCCCCCTGGCTCCTGGTGAAAATTAACCCTGTCCTGGCCAGACCCAGGACAATGTGTTTTCAGCTACCCGTCTCTTTCAGAATGGTCAAAGGAAGCCATAGGTCTGTTGTGATAGCTGCTCAGTGGTTAGAAAACACCCTGGATCTTTGAAAGAGGCAAAATTAACCCTTTCCTCTCTCTGAGAGTATTCATACTCAATTATTCTTCAATATATTTTCCTCTTTTAAACTAAACATCTCAGATTTCCATCAGTATATTAGATGCTGAATATCTGTAGAGTAGAGGCTTTTTGCCATAATGAGAACTTCAAGCTACAAGCTGCACAGTATAATACAGAAATAACCAGAGTTTCTCTTTCACATTCCTCATGGATTGATTCAGACACAGTCGCCTGAAAAGAGAGTTGTATCACCCTGGATAGCAGGCCACTGTGAAGTACCAATATGGATTCTATTATTAGCATTGGCTTGCATAGGACCAGTTTTGGTATCTGTGTTTGGGATTGTGTTATCTCACACAGGGACTCCTCAAGTTTCTATGAATTCTGACATTAACGGCCTTTGCTCACCCTGAATGGAAAAAACAAGCAAACAAACAAAAAAACAAAACAAAGCAAAACCCTCAAACCTTCCAAAACCCCCAAATACCTCCTACACCACGCCAAGCCCCCCAGAATCTAAGAACGAACCAGCGAAAAGAAAAACCCCAAGAACAGTTAAGAACTGCTGTAGCATTCTCATTTTTAGTTTTCAGGTTTACTTTTCTATAGGAATTTGCATTTCATTTTCAAGGCAGTTCTGACTCTAAGAGTCAGATTCAAACAGCCTACATTTACTAATTTACTTATCTCTTTCCTAAGCTATAGATTTTATGAATGAGAGTAGAGGTTTTATTAATGGTCCCTGTAATTCTGTGCTGATTTATGAGTCATTACCCAATTATTTTTACTTCAGAAAAGCAAATTAAATAAATAACCATGTAAACTTAAGAGACTGGGAATGGCTAAAAGGTATTCTGAGTTAAAAGTTGGTTTAGAGACTCCCAGACTCAGGTTGTAACAATATTTATTTTGTATATCATCAGGAAAAGCAGAGAACAACATAAATTCTTTAGAGTAATGTCAAGTAGAGAACACATTTGCTCAAGTAGAGATAGCTACAGAATGAAGAACTTGCAGATCATGTCTCACTATTAGTATTTATGGGTTTGGGCTCATTGTTTTTGTGGTTTAAAAGGATAATTATTTTAGTTATGACTTCTCCAAAGATTACATTCTAATGGTTACTTTTCTTGATGTGGAACAATTAAAAGAACTGATGCACATATTTGCCTGTGAAAAAAGCTGAAACAGTGAAATGCTTGAGCATCCAACATTGTTCTATCTTATAAGAAATGTAAAGAAATTGTGCTAGATATCTTTTTCTATCAGGAAGCAAACAGTAATTTGGAAAAGACAAAGTGAGTTTTTTGTGTTCCTGGAATCTCTAAACCATTGTTAGACAATATTGTCATGTCAGATGATGCAGGTTTAGTAGAAAAATAAAGACTAATGTTACTCTGTAACTTGAGGTAGTAATCAAAAATGGAATAAAGGTCTTTGACAAGGCATAGAAATCTGTTTTCATGGTAACTCCTCTTCTAAAGCAGTTTCAGGTGAATACAAACCCTCCTCAGCAGAAATATGACATTTCACTTGCACACATGATCTTGCACTGTTTAGCATACACAGACTGTATATCACAGGACTAATAAAATACTCTCATTAATAAATCATCTAATTAATCTAGATGTCAGGCTTGTAGAAAATTATTTTCAAATTGATTCCAATTTCTGTAAATGTAGTAGTTATTAGATTATAATTTTCCACAACATTCATGGAAGTTTGTTTATGTCAATTACTGTGATCTGTTTGCTTCACTTATTCATTATTCATTATCAAAGATCTGTGATTGATTGTTGTTTGGTTTTATTATACTTACTGAAGGCATTTGCAGGCTGAATAAATAAAAATGCAACTGTGTGATACATAGCACTTCGTGATGTCAAAAATCTGCACCCATAGCTGAAAAAGTCAATTCATTTTGCATTTAGCAAACCCTGTTCAAACTTCTAGTACACTCAAGTCTTTCAGAAAACAGAATAGCAACATCAAAATGGGTAACTGTATTGGGTTTGCATGGCAAGGTTTTGATGGTGGGGGAGCTACAGTGTCGCGGCGGGATTAAGGACTCGTCATATGATCAATATGATCAGACAAAGACAGTTTATTGTGCTACAAACCCGTGTTTACATAGTTCCTTGCCACACGATAGCTCTAATGTGATTGGACGCATACACTGTCCACACGCCTTTCACGCGTACTTGTCAGTCTCTGATTTGTGCGAAGCTATCAGTCACGCGTATCAAACCCCTCCTCAGGATCTTGTTTTTCTTGCTAATCACGGTTAATGCAGGCCCTTTAGTTCCTCATTGTGACCTTGATGCCTGGTCCTTTACAGGCTATCAAGAGTCAGGCTCAGAGTATCTGGAGGGCTCACCACATGGCTGTGGTTCCCCCACACTACAGGGGTGTCTTCTGTGAGAAGCTGCTGGAAGCTCCCCCTATGTCAAATAGATCCAATGCCAGAAGGCTCTAAGACAGACCTGCTGTTGGCCAAGGCCAAGCCTATCAGCGACAGTGGTAGTACCTCTGTGATAACATAGTTAAGAAGTGGAAAAATTTACTGCACAACAACAGCCAGGAGAGAGAAATGAGAGTATCTGAGAGAAAACTCTCTGCAGACACCAAGATCAGTGAAAAACAAGCAAGTGGAGGTACTCCAGGCACCAGAGAAGAGATTCCCCTGCAGCCTGTGGAGTGGAACATGGAGAGGCAGGCTGTGCCCCTGCAGTCCATGCAGATCCACGGTGGAGCAGATCTCCACCTGCAGCCCGTGGAGCACCCCACGCCGGAGCAGGTGGATGCCCAAAGGAGGCTGTGACCCCATGGGCAGCCTGCACTGGAGCAGGCTCCTGGCAGGACCTGTGGCCCCGTGGAGACAGGAGCCCACACTGGATCAGGTTTGCTGGCAGGACTTGTGACCCCATGGGGGACCCATGCTGGAGTAGCCTGTTCCTGAAGGACTGCACACTGTGGGAAGGACTCACATTGGAGAAGTTTGTGAAGAACTGCAGCCTGTGGGAAGGACCCATGTTGCAGAAGTTCATGGAGAACTGTCTCCCGTGGGAGGGTCCTCATGCTGGAGCAGGGGCAGAGTGTGAGGAGTCCTCCCCTAGAAGAGGAAGGAGCAGCAGAGACAACGTGTGATGAATTGACCTCAACCCCCCTTCCCCATCCCCATGTGCCACTCAGGGGGAGAAGGGAGAGAAATTGGGAGTAAATTGGAGTCTGGGAAAAAGAGATGGATGGAGAGAAGGTGTTTTAAGATTGGGTTTTATTTTTCATCACCCTACCCTGGTTTGATTGGTAATAAATTAAGCTAGTTTCCCCAGTTAGAGTCTGTTTTACCAGTGATGGTAACTGGTGAATGATCTCTCCCTGTGCTTACATCAACCCACAAGCCTTTCATCACATATACTCTCCCCTATCCAGCTGAGGAGGGAAAGTGATGGACCGGCTTTTTGAGCACTTGGCACCCAGCCAAAGTCAAGCCATGACAGCACCTCAGGCCAGAGGGCACATCAGGATATCTCCAGTCCAACCTCCTCTTCACAGCAGGGTTGTCTATAAGGTCAGACCAGGCTGCTCAGGGTTTTATTCAGTTGAGTCCTGAACACCTCTAAGTACTTGAACCCCTTCGGCCTCCACACAGTCACTGGGAGGTGCTGCTAGGCCTCCCTGAAGTCATCTCTGCTCCAAGGCTGAACAAGTCCAGCTCCCCCAGCCTGTTGTCAAAGGGAGAACATTTCACACTCCCGTTGTCTCAGTGGGCTCTCCCAAACTCCTTCCACCTTATTGATGTCTTTCTTGTGCTTGGGTCACAAAACTAGGCACAGTACCTAGGCATGATCTAATGAGAACTGAGTACAGGAGTATAGTATTTCCCTGGATCTGCTGCCTCTGTCCCTGTTCCTATAGTTCAGGGTGCTGTTGGTCTTTTTGCTCTCAGTGTCCCCGTGGGCCTATGCTTATCTTTACCTCCCAGCAGGACCCCCAGGACCTTTTCTGCAGAGCGGCTCTCCAGGTAAGCAGTGCCTAGCCCATGCTGTTGCAGGGGCTCGTCCTTCCAAGCCAAAGAACTTTACACTTCTCCTTCTTAAGTTTCATCAGGTTCCTGCTGGTCCACTCTGCCAGCCTGTATAGGATGTCTTTGGATGACTACCCCTAGTCTTGTTAAAACTGGGATAAATAACAACCCCTCATGCAAAGATCCTCATTGCCTTCTTCTCCTTCAGGTGCCTAGTAATGTGCTTCAAGGGTACACCTTTCATGATCTTTCCAGTACTAAAGAGAGGTTGAGCAGCCTGTAGTTCCATAGATTATCCTTTTAACTTGCTTTGAAATTGGGAACAACATGCAACGTTTTGGATACTAGCAGGAAATTACACTATTTCCATTACAAACTGAATACTCTCCTGTAGTTCTTGATGTATCTATGTTCATGTCATTTCTCAGACTTCTCTGTGAAAATCACTAGTCTCACTTGCTGTTTCACAGTTAAAATCAAAATTTGGTCTTGATGTCCTGGGATCTAATAAGAACCATATTGCCTTAGAAAGTGTTGAGGGTGATAATATTGTCTTAGACTAGGAAGTTGACAAAGTCTGGTGACAGATGGAACTGTGCAGGTGAACTTGCTCTCCAGGTTAAGTATTGAGACAAAGCTGCCTCCTGCATTGAGGTTTTACTCCTCCATATGAGTTGCACCTTCCCTACCTTTGTGACCTTCCACTAAAAGTCAGCTTGCTGTCTTCCATTGTGCATGCTGTCAGTCTGACTCACCTTGTACTGAACAGCCAGCAACAGCTAGCAGTGGAATTTTGGAGTAACAGAGCAGCAGTGACACTGTGCAGATCTAGATTCCTCCTAACAAGCATGGTCCCGTAGACTGAAGCCTAGCTTGTACCTCCCTGTGGTGTGGGGCCAAGTGTGTGAATTCCCATCCAAATCTTTGCACTGTGGATAGGCACATACCGAAATGAGTTCCCTGACCTCTGGCTTAGCATAGATTTTGGACTGGGAAAGAAAAGCTGAAAGGCATTGCCCTCTCCTTACAGGATGGAAAATACTCTGCCCTGGGATATTACTTTGTGGTTAGGAAGCTTTCCTGGAGTTAAAATGCATCCAGGTCACTGTCACTACGCGAAGGAGTCCTGAGAGACCATACCTCCCACTTCACAAGTTCCCCAAGTTAACGAACTTTTTGGTCAATGTAAGATTTTTGGAAAGTGAACCAATATAATCCCCATTTTATCTCATTTCATTCGGCCTTATGTAGAAGGCAGTAGTTAATCAACTTTCAAATGCATCCACGTGCTGTAGGCATCCAGGGAAGCATGCATCTCAATGTCTCTGAATGTCTAGGCTATACAGTTGTTTAAGTGTTCAAAGGCTTCCCTGAACTGGCCCTTTGGCACTCTGAACACCTTTACTAGGATAACTGTGTGCTTGCCTATGCCACTGAAAAAGTGTATTTTAAAAGCTGTTTTCAATAGCTTCCCTGTTAGGATCAGCCCCCTAGTTACTTGCGTCTATGAATACATATGTGAGCACGTGCTCGGCTGTTTGCTACCATCTTGGTTAGTGTGTTGGAGACTTACAGTTACAGCAGTTCTAAAGTACACAATGTAAGCCCTTAGGGCTTGAGATGAAATTCCCTAATTTGGACTGTGAGCAGTCACAGCGGTTGACTAATAACAGGCGCTCACTATTGGATGAACAGATCTTGTCTGTTTACTAGAGTACAAATATATTAGCATGGGAACAGTACTCTGTTATACAAGATAACTGTTACACATTGGGGTGCTATAAATGTAATATCACTATCATAGCTGCACATGTTAAAATATGTTTTAACCACAATGTATAGCTAATTACTTCTTTTCATCCTGTTTTTTTGTTTGTTTGGGTTATTTTTTACAGGAGATGCAGTATAAAATTGTTACAAACCATCAATTTAGTTGGTGAATAGTAAAAAAAAAAGACAATTTTGGTTATCAAGTGACTGACCTGGGGCTTGTGAGTTTATATATTAGTTTATTTACAGGATTATATTCATTTTGTTGCTTTGCTCCCCCCACCACTGCCACAAACCCCACTTTTAAACAGGAATAATAGCATGTGATTCAGAGGTATACCATGACACTAAATGCACCGTGCATTTTTCAGATGCTGAGTAAACAGTCACCACATAAGTAGCCTGGGTGGAAATGTTGCAGGACTGATGCTCGTCACAACAAGCCGTGAAGTTATAAACACAGGGAGTTTAAACAATCTCTTTTCCTATCAAAAATCTATCTATCTATTTTTAAAGAATGGGAAATCTAGCATCATATTTTCCCTTCGTATTTAGCTACAGATAATTGTTATTTTAGTGTTGACATAGATCACTAGACATAACATTTTCCAGATACTGATTTATTTCCCATATCATATCATCTTTAACTGTAAACCTGACATTGAACTTCCCAAGCTGAAAACTTTCTCTAAATGTTCGAAGTGAGCAGAACTTCATGTAGTAATAAAATATAAAAAAGCACTGACAATCTATACATGCTGTTAATTCCACTCGTGTCTAAACTCCAAAAGTGGCCCCTGGGTATTACATTTAAACATTATCCCCTTTGCAATACCCTGCTTTGAGAAAAGAATATGTCAGGAGTTGCTCAGAACAGTGACTACAAGGTTACAAATGGCTGTCAGTGAGGTCTAGAATTATTATCCTTCCTCGGTAAAACTGGAAACACAGGACAAGCTGGGCAGCAAAGTAAAATGTGGACATGGTATAGAGTAAGGGTTGGATAATGTCCTGGGTTCAGCTGGGATAGAGTTAATTTTCACAAGAAGATGTTTGCACTGACCCAAACAGCCAAGCAAATGGGATATTCTGTACCATGTGATGTCATGCTCAGTATTGAAGTAGGGAACTGGTTGAAGGAGGGGGGCTTTTGCTACTCAGGACCAAGCTGAGCGTCGGGTGGTGAGAACACCGCGTGTTGTATGTGCTTTTTATCAGTATTATTGATTGTTGTTTTCTTCTCCCTTTGCCATTCGTTTAAACTGTTCTCACCCCAATCCATGAGTTTTTGCCTTTTTTCTTTCTGACTCTCTTCCCTATCCCTCTGGGAGAGGGAGGGAGTGAGAGAGTAACTACATGGTTCTTTAAGGCAAATTGAGGCAAAACCATGACAGACTGAATTCAGATTCAGTTTTCTTCGCAAAACCTATACGATTTCTGCTCTGTGGAATTTTTATTAGTAATTTTACCACTTAAACACTTTCTCTGCCCTTCTGTACTCTATGAACATACAGAGAGATAGGTAATCATTTGGGAAAATTTTAATGAACCTAAATACAAATTTTAAATTTCCTATGGGAATTTCGGGTGCTCCAGTGCAGGGTGTTCTAGCACTGCTTCCATGACAGAGATAATCTGCTGCAAAATTTTTTTTTTTCACTGAAAATTTAGAAAAATAATATTAAGTGGGTTTGATTACTTCGGTCACAATCTTAATACCTTATGAACATAGTTTGGTGGTGAATACTCACAAGTTCTTGAATAACCAATGTGCATCTAGCTGGAAATCCAACAAAAATTTTAAGGAAAGTCTCTTGTTTTATGATTATGATCGAAGAGATTCAACAAGCCACACCTCACAGTAAAATAACCCATGCCTCCCAAAATACCTTTCAAAATGAATCCTTCCAAAACAGGAAAAGAATTTGTAAACCACACCTTCTGCTGAATCTTCAAATTGTTTTTTTCTGTTTTACTTGATTTACCTTTACCTATGTGTCCAGCTGAGTTGGGCTATATTACTAGCTATTAACAGGTTATCATCAGGTATTGTTCAAAAATTCGATCTTAAATTATGTCTGGGCATTACTCCAGATAATTCCTAGTAAAAGTATCACAGAAAGTGAAGATGTTATTAGCCACTTTCCTTCCTTCAGTTTTAATCTGCAGACTATCTGACGCAGTTTAATGCACAAAAAATAAAAAATTACTTGGTTTATTTTATGTCACATGCATTCTACTTCCACGTGCATCTCTCTTTTTGGTGAAAAATTACCAGTACTGTAAATTAAGGAGCCAGAGCACAGCTTAGATGTTCAATGGGACCATGTGTGGATAAAAGTGCCCATCTACTCAGATGAGTAATAGGAACCATTTCAAATTTCAGCTGTCAAAAGAAAAAGAGTGAGTAAGATTAAGTAGGACTACTTGGATAATAGTAATAATACATTCTTGTGAACGTAAGGGTATTCTTTCAACTATCTGGAACATCTTCAGTTTGAAAATCACAAAACTTTGCTGAAAGAAAATCTTAGTGTTTCTTCGATGTATTGGGAAAGGGCTGACACCACCACTACCACATTATTTTCTGAACTCAGGATTTCATCATACGTGTTTTATAACACAGAATCATAGAATCGTAGAATACCAGGTTGGAAGGGACATCTGGTCCAAGCTTTCTTGGCAAAAAAACGGTCTAGACAAGATGGCCCAGTGCCCTGTCCAGCCAAATCTTAAAAGTATCTGATGTTGGGGAATCCGCTACTTAGCTGGGGAGATTATTCCGATGGCTGATTGTTCTCATTGTGAAAAAATTTCTTCTTGTGTCCAAGCAGAATCTCCCCAGGAGTAACCTGTACCCACTACTCCTCGTCTTTTCCATGTGACTCCTTGTAAAACATATGAAAGCAAGTCTAGATGAATTGCACTTATGAGTTACAGAATGTGTTTAATCTTAATTCACATTACAATGAAACTCAAGAAATTTTCATCAAAGTTAGAAGGTCCATAAATCTAACTGTGAATAAATTTTCGGTGGTGTGGTTAGCTGGCTGTCTGTATACAAAAGGAAAACTTCAGCCAAAGAAATTTTCAAAGGCTGCTGTCATTAAATATTTGGTAAAACTACATTAGAAGATTGCAGTCTATTTTAAAATATCATTGTATGGCATTATCCTTGTTTGACAGGGCATGCTCAGCGTTTTGGGGAAAAAAAAAAAAGAATCCTAGGTATATGAAAAAAGTAGAAACCACACTTCAGAAAATGTAAATACAAAATAATAAGTAGCATCAATTCAGAATAGCTACTGCTACCCTTTTGTACCATCATGAGGTCAAACTCATTCGTTATTAGAGTGTGTTCTTCATCTTCTGTTTGATTATTTTGATTCCCCAGAGATGCTGGATAAGTAGACAGCATAAGACACTTGCTTTATTCCCAGTAGTTAAGCTTTACCATGTGGTTTGCCAAATTATTATGTACAGAGAACTAATCTCTAGATGCAAAGCTACAAGCCTGCAAGGATTTAAAGCACAAGCTAAAACTATGTGCATTACCGTTACTACTTATCTGGGACATGACTGCACAAAGATAAACAAAATTGCAAGTCTTTGACTAGGCTGGGACTACTTCTCTCAATTACTGTGTCCTTTTCAAAATACCTATTTAACTCTGATCAGTTAAAGAATAAATGAGTAACTAGGTGATCTGTCTGCACAGCTAATTGCTTGCTTACAAATATCTGAAGGGTGGGTGTCAGGAGGATGGGGCCAAGCTCTTTTCAGTGGTGCCCAGTGACAGGACAAGGGGCAATGGGCACAAACGGAAGCACAGGAAGTTCCGTCTGAACATGAGGAAGAACT
>Ga0065711_1008738_pt1 | contig 12684 bp, 4 predicted proteins | sample Hoacrofraction12_FD_59098 | JGI IMG/M metagenome (GOLD analysis project Ga0065711, IMG submission 59098) | Hoatzin crop microbial communities from Cojedes, Venezuela - Epithelial fraction 12 v2 (version 2) | ecosystem: Host-associated > Birds > Digestive system > Esophagus > Crop | place...
CAGACGGAACTTCCTATGCTTCAGTTTGTGCCCATTGCCCCTTGTCCTGTCGCTGGGCACCACTGAAAAGAGTCTGGCCCCATCCTCCTGACACCTACCCTTAAGGGATTTGTAGGCATTTATTAGGTCCCCTTGCAGCCTTCTCTTTTTCAGGCTGAACAAGCCCAGCTCCCTCAGCCTTTCCTCACAGGAGAGATGCTCCAGTCCCTTCATCATCCTCGTAGGCCTCCGCTGGACTCTCTCCAGTAGCTCTTCATCTTTCTTGAACTGAGAAGCCCAGAACTGGACACAGTACTCCAGATGGGGCCTCACTAGGGCAGAGTAGAGGGGAAGGAGAACCTCCCTCGACCTGCTGGCCACACTCCTCTTGACGCACCCCAGAATACCATTGGCCTTCTTGGCTCCCAGGGCACACCGCTGGCTCATGGTCAACCTGTCGTCCACCAGCACTCCCAGGTCCCTCTCCACAGAGCTGCTCTCCAGCAGGTCCGCTCCAAGCCTGTACTGTTGCATGGGGTTGTTCCTCCCCAGGTGCAGGACCCTGCACTTGCCCTTATTGAACCTCATCAGGTTCCCTCTGCCCAACTCTCCAGCCTGTCCAGATGCATTTAAAGTGAAAAAAAAAGATTTCTGGCTTCAAACAACTTCAGAGGTCTGCATCAATGTGAGTTCAAATATATGCAAGAGATTCACAGAGGTGAAGTTATTCTAAAACTCCTGAGAGCTTTAGATGAAGATTTTCAGCTGCATCTAAATATCCAGTAAATATCTGGACCTCAATAATGAAGAAGCTTGAAAGGAAACGACTGAAGAAAACTCATCATGCGATGCATAACAATTTTGCGTTGATACAGGGTTAACAACCCAATAAATCACCCTTTGGAATGAATGATACTGAGGATAGAGAAGGATGAAAAGTGCAACGTGGAGACACCACAGAGAGAAAGATGCCAAAGTTCTCAGCTGCAAGCTGTATTGAAGCATTTGACATACAAAGCGTTCTCTTTCCAACAGCAAATGGTATCACAGAACAACTTGAAATTCTGAAGTTGTTTGACACTATTACACAGAGTTGGTTTTGAAATGAGTATTTAACTTACGCATCCCAATTCCTTTAAAAAAAAGTAGGGTAGGAGGGAGTTCACATGAACTTCGGATGAAGAATTTTAAAACTTTAAGTTCGCACAAAGCAATTAAACCGCATCAGACAATAATTGCTTTGCAATTCTTTCAAACCAGCACAGTTGGATTTCTACAGCCATATAATCAAGTTAACGACGCTCTTCTCATCTGAAAGAAGGAAAACATTACCCTCCAAGCACCACCACCAAAACAACGCCTTTCACTGATATTTTAAAATTTAAAAAAGATGAAAATATGCTCTTCTTCACCACCAATATGTGTTAGCTTTAATCTAAACAAATGTTTGAAGCTCAGTTCAGACTTCACAAACCCTAAATGCAGTAGGGGTTACCAGAATGGCAGTGCTGAATAAAGGGAATGCAGAGGTTTACTCCATCTAAAAATCATTCTTTAATGTCCAACTGAACTGACTCGTACTCTTAAAAAAATCCCATCTAGAATGCAACTGTAAGTGTACCTGAAAGGTGATGTTTCATACAATTTTGAGAGGTAATTTCACCTGAGTGATAAAACACAAAGAATGAAAAGCACCATGGCCTGTTGTCTTCGGTGTGCCTTTGTGCCCAGACAGTATTGTCTCTTCAAGCCAAATTCCCTCTCTTGGCAGATCACCACAGATCACACCAGAACCACGTAAGCATCACAGGGGTGGCAGCACTTCTTAGGAGGCAACTTCATACAAATGCTACGGAGGGTCTTACTACCTGAAAAATCACTGAAATTTAACATATCCCAACCTTGCTTTAAATAGCAGTTTTTCAAGAAAGTTTCATTGAAATTGTTCAGTCACATTAGGGACTGGAAAAAACCTGCTGTTCTGCATAATTCAAACTTTGTATTTTTTTTCTTTGGAAATATGTTTACAGAAGAGATTAAATTCAGCAGAGCGGGGCCCTTTAGTCAAAATGGTGCTGGGTACGGTCAATGGTGGAAATGGGATAAGCAGATGAACAGGGGACACTAAAGGGCAGGGCAAACATACGATACTACCCATGCCTCCCGGTATTTTCAGTTCAGGGCCTCCCTCAGGCAGCTGTGATTCCTGCACGTTCAGTCCTTCTCAGCTTCTCTTTTTGTGAACTTGCCCAGCCTGCTCTCGAACTCCCATCAATTTTCAGCAACCCACCACATCCTCTGGCAAGGATTTCCACGTCACTCTGGACAACTACCTGCTGTGCAAAGAATCACCTCCTTTCGTTTCACATCTGGCACTTCTAAGTTTCATTGGACAACCCCCAGTCTCTTGCATTAAAGGAACCTGAACAGTCAGGATACAGCCACCCTCCCCATGATTTTGAAGCTCCTTATCTTCCTCCTCCAATCTCTTTTATGGACTGAAAGGGCCTAGATTACTCAACTGGAAGCTGCTTCAGATCTTGGATCAACCTTTCTGCTGTTCTGTGAAGGTCAGGGACACTCACAGCCGTCATCTCTGCAAGTACAGCTCAGGGGTGCTGCGAGTCCAGATTTTCCCATTTAAATTACCCATACTTTCAATCAGCTGTGAAACGGAAGTGAAGGAAGGAAGGATGAATGAACAGGCAGGGCGTGAGAGAGGGCTTGCTGCATGAGGGAGAAGGAAGGTGGTGGGGAAAAAAGTCAACTGACTGTGGGGAGTAATACAGACCACAGCGAAAGCCAAAGGAAGCTGGAAGAGAGCACAGCCTCAGCTGACAAGGAAAAGGAACAAGAAAATGGAGAAAGGGGTGAGAAGAAATGCCATGTCACAAACACCTCTCTGGGAGCCACCAGAGACGGAGGGAAGGAAAATGCAGACAGGACGAGGGGTAATGGTTTTAAACTAAAAGAGGGTAGGTTTAGGCTGGATATAAGGAAGAAATTCTTTACAATGAGGGTGGTGAAACACTGGAACAGTTGCCCAGAGAGGTAGTGGAGGCCCCATCCCTGGAAACATTCAAGACCAGGTTGGACAGGGCTCTGAGCAACCTGATCTAGTTAGCGGTGTCCCTGCTCGCTGCAGGGGCGTTGGACTAGCTGACCTCTAGGGGTCCCTTCCGACCCAAAACTTTCTATGATTCTATGATTCTAGGTGAGAGCCAAAAAAGAAGAAACCGTAACTGAGTGGACACTGAAACAACGATTAGAACTGCTGAGCAGTGACTAGGATTAGAAAAGTAAAGAGAACAGGAATATGATGAGGAGACAACAACATGAAGAAAAGACAAGAGTCTGATGAAGAAAACTGCAGGTGAAAAAAAAACCCAGAAAAGGTGATATTTGGAAGAAACGAGAGAAGATGCTGTATTCACTCAAGACTGGAACGGAACTAAAGATCCCAGACTCTTGCCATCACCTGCAACTAACACGAATCTGTGCAATCCTCTGACAAAGCAGGCATCCCATCTACTTCTGAGCTGAGTCCACATGGGATGCTGTGTCGCAAGTACTGCTGTCAGTCCTTCAGTAAGGTCTGACAGACTGCCAGCCATGGGATCCTGCTCACGGGAGGCTTCTGCCCGTGACTGCCATCTCTCAGAGGAAAGAACATCCGTCCAGTCAACAGGCCTGACCTGCCAGCACCAGGCTTGCTGCGCACCAGTGGCAGGACAGACCCAGGTGGAGACAGGCAGCCATAGCAGGATGGGAGGGAGACAGAAAAACTGCCCCAAAACATCTGCAAGAGGCTGAGTGGGACTCCAGAACCCTGGTGCACCTGCTCGCACAGGGCAGGAGACTTTTCTATGTATGGTTTCTGCAGCTGGAGCATCTTATGCAGCAGATTAATTCAAGGAGCAAAGGTCCATGCAACTTAAAAGGCCGTGAATGTCATTGAACATGGGTGGCCCAGTCATGAAAGTCATAGATCATTGCTGTCAAATCCCACAAGGCACAAGTTCTACATGAGTGCGATAAACATATTATGGTCACAATGTCAATTGTTTAACCTAAGAAAAAGGCAGGATTCAGGCTGCCTGCGAAACCTCTCTTTGGCCCCATTTGTGCAGTATGCCTGCTGTGCTTCAAGAAAGACGCAGACCATCTAGAGAGAACTCAAAACAGCGAGAAGAATCAGAGCTCAAGAAAACATCGTCTACAAAAAAGTATGAACAAATTTTGGATTTTTGCTACGAAATAAAGCATGCTGGGGAAACAAATGAGAGCCTTTTGCATAAATCTACCCTTCATTATCCATGGCAGATGGTACAAGTAAGTAATGGGATAAACCCAGCATGAGGAGAGTGTGGGTTAGATGTGAGGAAAGTGTTTCCAACAGTAAAAACAAAGAAGAGACTGGAAGAGACTGTTTCGGGAAGATCTGGAGTTTGTATTATTGGAATACTTAAGAGCACTTTATGTAAACTTCTGTCAGGAATGACAGCTGTAGATATCTGCCTTAGACGAGGAGGTGAACTAGATGACTTCCAAAGGTCCCCTGCTGCCCTATTAATCTCAACTAGAGCTCCTTTAACAACGAACTGTCATAAAATTCTTCTTGAGACCACTATCCTAGATGATGTGTGAACAGACATGAAGGACAACCAGTAAATTTTTTTTTTCCTCATTTTGCAGTGTGTGGTCTTCGTCTTTACATACTGACAATATTCAAATTCTGCCCCACAAGCCAAACAAGTAATTTCACCCTGGGCTAGACTGGTCATTCATATAATGATGAAATATTACTTCACTATTATTAAAGAATTTATTTCTGAAACACGAAGGAGTGCTATCTCCACTTTGAAGATGTAGAAGTCAATCACTGGCTTCAGAGGAAGATACTGTAAATGCTTACATGGATCTAGATCCGAAAGTGTAAAGGCAGAACTCTGCAATTAGTTCAAGTGCCCTGTTTCATGCATAAGGTCCATTCCCTGCAGAAAGGATTCTTGTAGAAAAACACTCATGTAAAACTACAAACTGTATCGCAATACATGTGCATGAAAAGAAATAATCCATTTCAAAATTAATCTTACTACTGGTATCTCCTAAAATATGTGCTTGACTTTGTAACTTAATTTTTAAACATATTTTTAATATTAGACATTTTATCTAACTGCCTCTTGCCTAAAGATCTAGCTTCTCCTTCCATCGCTGCACTGTTATTCTGTCCAGATTATCTAATCTCTGTACCACTCCACAATTTCTTTTTCCACTAAGTGTTGCTCTGAGCGTTGCAAGTTTTGTAACGCGCTTTCTTTGAAGATTAAAAAGAGAGAGATAAGGAACAATGATAAAGAAGTTCACTGCTACTTTTTCACCATTTTCTTTGTTCACACAATCAACAGATGTCCACCAAGTACTTCTTTTCCATGCAATAAAGCCCAGCCCTCCACCTCCAGTCTGCAACTTCGATTTTAGCAGCAGCAGGAACAAAATAAGGGGGAATAGTGCAATTGGTCTGGAATGAAAACTGCAGGCTTTGTCCAATGACAAGTGAAGCGGGAAAGCAGGAAGGTGTGTTGCCAGGGCTTTTCTGTAGTTTTAGTGACAGTCTCACAAGTGCAGATATTTAGCAGACCAAAGTACCAGCATCAAAAAAACTGGGGGAAAATCTCAGCTTCTACTTGTTTATTTTAAGAATGTTCTGTCTTCATGATTATGGCAAAAGGACTGAAAACATGCAATTAATGCAATTTACAGTCTCTGAAAGTAGACGGAAAATAAAATTAATGAAAAGGTGTTTTGCTCCTCTATGAACTTGTCTTTCTAGGCCATTCTCGTTAGCTTTTAATGCCTGGAGTTGACAGTGCGGGAAACAGAGGAGGAAGGTAGACGTGGGCTCTGCCGTCAGGCGCAGCCGGCTCCTGGCTGCTCGCCCGCCTCACGGGCTGCACTTCCCCTGCTCTCTGCAGGCAGCACAAACCAAGGGAGCAGATTCCTTGCGGAGAAGCTGGATTCCACTCAGCCGTAAGTCCTGGGCTGACAGAAGCCTCTCACAAGGCTTATGAAAGAAAAAGGGAACAAGCGAAGGAAGAGGCTCCAGAACTCATGACGCTCGTGATATATAAGAGCTGGCAGCATTACTTTGACCACTGCCAGGCTCAATAGCTTATCTTCGCTTGACGTTATTGCCCCTCCCCACATGTGGTCAATAATTCACTCATTCCTTCTGAGCATACACACACCCCCCTCACCCCTTTCAGCCTCCCTACACCAGTCTGGCTCAGATACTATTTCTTTTAATGGGTTTTAGCCCATTGCTTTCTGAGCGCTAACCTGAAATCTGCCGTTACATTCCCTGCCCCAGTCCCATTTGCAGTTAGCAGTTCTCTTGGACTCCCATATCCCACCTCAGGAAGGTTCCGACATCGACCATCCTTTCTCTCGCCTTTCTCTTGGATGTTCTTAACATAGCCACAGTCTCAGGAGGGATCCAGAGAAAAACACCACAAAAGCCAAGCTTTGGCTCATCTCTCAGCTACTGAAATCCCCCTGATATATCCTACTATGTTAAAATCCTTATTTTTCACTAGCAAATTATTTAATTATTTCATTGTAAAAACTTCATTTTATGCCCATGTCCTGTGCTTCTCTAACTCCTTTATCTTCACTATCAAAGACAGAAACCCAGAATTGTCTTATACTCAATTCAGAAAAAAGGGACCCAAAACTGGCTCCACCTACACCTGCATCTGCTTGTGGTGGAGGCTTGGGTTCTTTTCTGTGTTCTAGGCAATTTCTGCACTGTCTGTTATAATGCACTCCCATAACTCTCCTATGTCTCACATACCTAAAGTTATTTCTAAATATATAAATATTTCCATTGTATTAAGTTACTTGTACTATAAAATAGAAACAGAAAAGCTTCCGAAAAAAGGGATGAAGCTGATGACCATGAATTATTCAGAAATCAGCTTCAAAACCACTTCCCCAAGCTACACGTTTAAAGTCTCTAGGGAGTCACACCTTATCCCAAAATCTTGACACATCTCCTCCCATTGTTACACAACCGAACGTCATCGGTGTGTGTTATTTCACACGCTGTATTTTCTCCTAAGAGAACAGAGTCAAGCCACCCAGAATCCAGCCCTCCTACCCCTGGCATGGCTCGGTGGCAATGTCAGCACGTACAGATGATTGATCAAAAAGTCACAGATCAGAAGAGGCTTTCTTCTGCTAGATTCCAAGACACAGTGATAAAAAAACCCTGATATCTATTCTCTTCCCCATTGTTATGAGGACATCAATGACTTCTGCAGCTAACATCAATTCTGCATCTAAGTCTGGAACCAAAATGACCTGGGACCAGAGAAACCTCTAACTCCCAATTAACTGTTCCACATATCCTCAATACATTTCTTTCCAAAAAGTCAGAGACAGAGTCTGATTGTTGTTATTTTAATAAAAAATTAGTAATACTTAGTTTTCTAATGCTTTGATCAGCCAAAGCAATGGGCCCACAACAACCTTTCAGTCTTGACTGACCAAAGTCAACAAGTTGGAAGGAAGAGTAAGCTGAGGGCAAATAAGGGCTGGTTCAGACCCACGCAGAAGTTTTTTCCAAAGACCCTCATCCAGCTTTCAAGACAGAAGTTTATGGCTAGGGGAAGTGCTGTAATCAACTATTCACGATAACAGCAAGAAAGTAACCTTGAGAAGAACAGAGAGCGGATAAAACAGCACTAAAACTTTAGCAAATGACCCAAAACAGGGTCAAATAAAGAACCAAAACAGCTGTTGAGTTCAACTCGCTCCACATACTTACTGCAATTTAATACCAGCTTCGGAAAACTCCATTAAGAACAGAAATTTTTGTGCATTTCATTCAGGTGTACACACAAGATCTATTTAACAGACGTTCTCTGCAAGAAGGGAAGGATCTGTTCGAACCTAAGAACTTTTGTGAGCATGTAAAATTTGAAAATTGTATACACAGCAAGTAAATGAAGTAATTTTTTGTGCATGGCAAATATGCTCTGTGTTGGTTTAGGAGGAAGTAAAATGATGACGATGATTCTCTCCAAGTCTGTCAAAGTATAATTCCACCTGTAACTGTCTGGTAACTCATAACAGCAATCTCTGCAACAGAAGAGACTCACTACTGGGTTAAAAGTGCTTCAACAGAGTAGCTCTGCTAGAATTCTGCGATACTGTTTGAACAGCGATCACAGACAGTGTGGTTTGGTTTCCCTCAAATAACGTAATTCATACTTTCACTGCTTTTTGGATAATTTATATTGATAAAAAGTTTTAAAAAAATACAAATGTTATTTTCTGCATTGTAAATTCCCAAGTAAGGAAGAACACAGCAGAAATTAGAAGGGATTTGTTTCACTTTGCTCCTGAAAATACAGACATACAAGCTGAAACTTCAGAAATAACTTTATATGGATTTGCTAATACACCATTTTCTCAGTACGAAAGCTTCAGTAATCAGCTTTTATCTCACATCATTTGTGTCTGTTTTAATATAAACAGCTAACAACACCGTAATTCAAGGGTCTACCAGTGTAGTCTGAGGACAACACTCAAGGAATGTGCTCTTCACCTTGATCTCCCCATACGCCAATTAAGCCATCAGTGTCAGCACAGGCTGCTGTTGCCAGCACTTCAAAGCACCAGCAGCACGCCCCAAGCCTGCGCCCCGAGCGCTCTGCACCCCATTACCGGACTCAGCGCCTGCCTCCATGCCCACTGACCTGGTTTTAGCTTCCACACCCACAGAGGCAGTGGAGCTTGCAGACTCCTCGGATACTGAGCGCTGAAGGACTGGTGTTAGCTGCTTGGTGCTGTCCAATTCCGTTTGGGCATCCTCTTCTGCAGATTGCTCTTTGACTTCTGTTTAAAAAATAAGAATAATTTTTATTTATTTAGACTACAAAAACATCTGTAAGCTTTCCTTTTTTCCTTAATTTATTGATTATCTATCAATAAATAGAATGGATGCTGCAAACATCCATTCTATTTAATGATAGATTAAGCCATGTAACTATGTTCTCAGACACAACAAAATGAGAGGGTAGGAAAATATTATCCTTCGCATCTAGCTAAAACACGAAATGCTTAAAAATTTATGTCCATAACACAGCGTACCACTGTGAACTGAAGATGCTCAAGAAGTAATGAGGAACAGGGCAGGGGGACCATTGCTCAATGACAACCTTTTCGTTGGAGGCTGCAGTTTCAGACAACCTCATCCTCTCCACATCTCTTCTTGTGCACCCACTGTGTCATCCCTGAACAAACATCAGGGTGAGCACACTAATTCACGGTATAAGAAATCTTTTTTTCCTCCCAGACTAGCCTTAACTTTGATCGATTCACTGCACTAGTTCATTCCTGGTTACGGTAACTCCATGCTGGCACAGGGTTGAGGAGGTGAAGGAAGGACACGGTTTATGCCAGCTTAAAGTTCATTCTGAACTGTAGGAATGTAAGCCATTTTCGCAGCATTTTTTTAATTTAGATCAGTTGTTGGACAGAAATACATACATCTACAGCTGACAATGCTTCTATTTGCCTAGAAAGTTTGTTTCTGCTCAGAAACATGAAACGCCCAAACTGCCCCTGTCCATGCAACTTCAATCCTATTCCCACTCAATTCTCGCCTTTGCACGGAGCGAGTCAGGGATTTGCCAGGGCACACGGCGACATGCTGCTCTGAGAGCATCAGAATGCATAGGAACACAGGTCATGGCTGTCGAGCAATAAAATTCGGTATTTCCACACTCCTCCACACTTTGAAACTTAAATCACATAAAAATCATAAGACTCTGGCAGATGTTCTTTGGCATATCCAGCTTAAGACACTGCTGCCGCCTCCCATCAGCATCCCTGGCAGCTACATCCGTCCTCGCCGCAGGGCCACACGAAGGACCTGCGCCTGGGTCGCACGCCACCGCCCAGCACACCACCCAAACCTTGCAGGGAACCTGGCTTTGAGCTAAGAGGCCAACACACACAGCTTTCTCAAAGGAGTCCAGCTAGAGTAAAGCAACAGGTTGTTTAGGGGATTTAAGTGGAAGATGCAGTCACTTTTTTAAAAAAATAATATACAACGTGTCAAAATATAATGAAATATTGCAAAGGATAAACGACTCAAGTGGAGAAACGGATGGGTAGAAGAAGCTGCAACATGGGTGGGCGTGCACAAAACCTGCTACAAGCTTTAATCTTATTTATAAGAACAATAAAAGAGAGGAAGAGCCTCAGAACACAGAACTGCACAGCTTGGTCTGTAATACTGAAATAATATGCCACTAGAGCACATGGAGAAGGGTTAGTCTTTCCAGTTTCATGTACAGAAATTGAAGCATAGTTACGCTTTAACCTCCAGTCAACTCATTTAGGAAGACAATGTATAACGTTTAAAACCCCCAGTGAAGGCATCTAAAGCATACTGAAGAGAACCACAAAATAAAGAAAAAGAAAAAATAGTAAGACATTCCTGTTCATGACTAGGTCTGCTAGATATTTATTTGAGCTGGTATAAACTGGAATTGCTTCACCTACTGCAGTTAAGCTACTCAGTAACATACATCTAAAATGGTTTTGGACATCTGAAACATCCCAAAATGACTACCTGTCCAAAAGCCACCTGGCTCATGTTAAACCCAGTCCACCAACCTACCCTGAAAAAAAATATGCTGGACAATCATTTGACACTAAATAAATATCCTGCTGGGAATACATCCCTTGTAATAATAAATGGCTCTATACAGAAAACAAAACAAAATCAACCAAAACCCCACACCCTTAGCTTTTGGCATGTCTGAACAAACAATCCCTGCAATCATTCCCGGCCGAGGATTCCCGAAACAGGCAGCATCCAGCGGAGCCATTCATGACGGTCTGCAGCCAGTTTTCAAAGCATGTCGGGTCTGCAGGATAATTTTGTGCAAGTAACCCCCAAATTTCTAAGTACAGCCTTGATGAAGACCACAAAACATAAACACCTCTAAGACAGGCAGGCACCAAATCACTAAAAACAAAACCCACAACACAGCCCAGGATAACCACGCATGAAGTCCTCAAGGAAGACCACCAGAAACTGTGGCCTTGCTCTGATCCATCTCGGTGACCTTACTGAACCTAATTAAAACTTTGCCAAAGGAGCTCTGCTTTATTGTGTGCCTGCAGAACTTTTCAAGTAAGCAAAAGCCATTTACTCTTTGCCAGCTTTCATCTCATTATACACCAATAGGCGCCCGTTACACTGGAGAGGCAAAGTTCACGGGCACTAACTCATTCTCAAGAACCCCGGACTGCGTGAGCAGACGCAGATTGTTTCACTCCACATGACGACTATGTGAGCTTACATCCTTATGGTGCTTTTCCCCCTGCTGTTTGCTTCCCTAGAAAAGAAGGGACCCAAATTACACTAAATGAGACAAACAACATCTCAACTGCTGTCTCTGCCATAATCCAAACTGTGTCTCAATATGCCGTTAGAAAACTGAAAACATGGTGCTCACCACACAGAAGGAAAATAGCGTTTATGTTAGCTGTGCATGCCATACTTCAACTTTGTGAAAGTTTTCTGATAGGAGACTAAGGAAGAACAGAAGTAATGCACTTCATGAGTCAAACTCCTAGGAGAGAGGAGCCCAGCACTGGCACAGCAAATGGACAGCAGACACCCTCAGCGCCGCCTCGGAGATCTTCTTGAAAGCATCTGGCACAACACATTAACTGCTTCTCACTGGATTTAATGAATGTTCATCAGAGTTGGTTATGGCATCCTACTTGGAAGCTTTCGGGAATGAGGGAGCTATGAATGATTAATAAACGTGAAGCTCATTCGTAGATTCATATACAAGGCTTTATTTTGCATCCTGTTTTCATGACTGGTTCTGTCACAATGGAAGTCTTGCCATTTATAATGAGTTTGTGAGGGAACTAAGAATTGAAAAAGCTAATTGTCCAATTCCCAAATGTCTCTAAGTTCTTTTTTTATGTCACTAGCCTTTACTAAAATGTTAGGAAAATACTAGGAAACACAGCATTTAAATAATTATTATTTGAAGACAATTACGTCCATAGATCTTCCTCACCTGACTGATGAGGACAGAAAGGCCTTCTCTTCTTACTAAGGTTAACGGAAATCCCCAAAAGAACCAGGGGTACAGTTCCTACCCACACGGGACACCAAAAGGGCCAAGAATTCCATTCGCATTACAGCCCAGTAAAAACTCACAGAATCACAGCATGGCTGAGGCTGGAGAGCACCCCAGAGGTCACCATGTCCAGCCCTCCAGCTCAAGCAGGGCCACTCAGAGCCAGCTGACCGTGACTATGCCCAGATGGCTTCTGAGCCTCTCCAAGGATGGAGACATGAAATAGTAGCAAAAAAAAAAAAAACACCAAAACAAACAAGGGCTACGAGGATGGTGAGGGGACTGGAGCATCTCTCCTACGAGTAAAGGCTGAGGGAGCTGGGCTTGTTCAGCCTGAAGAGGAGAAGGCTGCGAGGGGACCGTATAAATGCCTATAAATATCTCAAGGGTGGGTGTCAGGAGGATGGGGCCAGACTCTTTTCAGTGGTGCCCAGTGACAGGACAAGGGGCAATGGGCACAAACTGAGGCACAGGAAGTTCCAGCTGAAGATGAGGAAGAACTTCTTCCCTCTGAGGGTGACGGAGC
>Ga0065711_1046812_pt1 | contig 12684 bp, 8 predicted proteins | sample Hoacrofraction12_FD_59098 | JGI IMG/M metagenome (GOLD analysis project Ga0065711, IMG submission 59098) | Hoatzin crop microbial communities from Cojedes, Venezuela - Epithelial fraction 12 v2 (version 2) | ecosystem: Host-associated > Birds > Digestive system > Esophagus > Crop | place...
AAAAAAAAAAAAAAAAAAAAAAAGACTGTGTTTCACATTGAGTATTATAATACCTCAAATCTGTATACTCATTTAATTTTTATAATTACAGATATTTTCTTTTGCTGGTTTCTTCCTTGGTATGTAGAAAGGAGACACACTGACTCTGTAGAAGAAACTACCTTGTAAAAGAAACACCTCACAAGGAAGTGATTTCCATTCATTAATACAACGCTCTGAACTGATTAATGAGACCAATATAATTTTGTATTTCAGAAGTAATAGCTTGAATTATTTTTTTCCAAATTGTTCATATTTTATTGGCTGTTTATTTTCTATTACATTACTTTTCAGATTTATGGAAAGTACTTGTAATTATCATATCCTTCATTTGATGCAATGAATATATTTTACTGGACAGCTTTATGCATTCAGAGATACATTTTCGTTTTGCAGCTGAAGACCAGTTTCCTAATTACGCTTATGCACATAGTTGGTTATTGAAGTTTTGTTCTTAGCGTTTTGAGGTCTTTTTCCAAGCTGCTGTGAATTTTGCATTCACGTGTTAGGCATATGCAATGCAGGACTGAGTCTTATGATTTGATGAGTTAAGAGTCTAAAACCTCATGGGGTTCAACAAGGCCAAGTGCACGGTCCTGCACCTGGGTCGGGGCAACCCCCGGTATCAATACAGGGTGGGGGGTGAAGGGATTGAGAGCCGCCCTCAGGAGAAGGACTTGGGGGTGTTGGTTGGCGAGAAGCCCAGCATGACCCGACAATGTGCACTCACACACCAGAAGGCCAAGCGTACTTGGCGTACCCTGGGCTGCATCCCCAGCAGCGTGGCCAGCAGGTCAAGGGAGGGGATTCTGCCCCTCTGCTCCGCTCTGGTGAGACCCCCCTGGGAGTCCTGCGTCCAGCTCTGGAGCCCTCAGCACAGGGCAGACATGGACCTGTTGAAGCGGGGCCAGAGGAGGCCACAACAGTCATCAGAGGGCTGGAGCACCTTTGCTCTGAGGAAAGGCTGAGAGAGTTGGGGTTGTTTGGCCTGCAGAAGAGAAGGCTCCAGGGAGACCTTATTGTGGCTTTTCAGTAACTGAAGGGGCCTACAGGAAAGCCGAAGAGGGACTTTTTGCCAGGGCATGTAGTGATAGGACAAGGGGTAATGGCTTTAAACTGAAAGAGGGCAGATTTAGATTAGAGATAAGAAAGGCATTTTTACGATGGCATTGCCCAGAGAGATCGTTGATGCCCCATCCCTGGAAACATTCAAGGCCAGGCTGGACGGGGCTCTGAGCAACCTGACCCAGTTGAAGATATCTCTGTTCATTGCAGGGGGTTGGACTAGACAACCTTTAAAGGTACCTTCCAACCCAAACTATTCTATGATTCTAAAACAAGCTCTCATTAGCTGCTCTTACAGTTCTGAAGATTGCAACTTATCATTGCACCTTATATCTGCAATTGAATTTTAAATAGTAACTTCCTGGTCAATAGTAGTTGTTAATACAGAAGCAAAATGTTTGTGGAAACTTTTCCAAACTGTTGATGGAAATTTCCATATTACCTCTGTCCTGCTAAGAGAAAGAGCAAAACAAGAATACTTTTCTGCCTGGGGCTTTTGTGCTTACATGCCATGGTGACAGGAGCTGTATACAAATTTGAGTTTGTCATTTATAGCCAGCACTTTGCTTTTTGTCTGAACCCAGTGATTTTAAAACATCATTGCAGCAGTCATTTTCCTCTTGCAAGTAATAAACATGCCACATCCTTAAAAGACAAAGTGTGAGACATAGCTGTAATTGCTCAGTTTTGGTGCCAACAATAAGTGGTTTGAAGAAAGCTTAGCACCCTTATCCCTAGGGAGATGTAGATTACCACAGGCAACACTAGACACAGTAACTTCTTACTGGAGTTCTACTAAACAGCAAGGACATGTCACAAGTATCATAGCTATTCATAAAGTAATACTAAAATGTACTTCTGACACATATTTATGTTTTTGTTAATAGTAGTTTTGTATGTATGTGCACAAATATGTAGGGTGTGGTGCAAAGTACTCATATTCCAGGAGCTGTAACAGTGCTGCAAGTATCAAAGACAACACAAATTATTATTTTATTCTGTAAGAGTAGATGCCTCTCCTAGAGCCGCGTGCTCCTCAGTGTGTTCCTATGTATGGGCAAAACAGACCGCGGGTCATGAGGGACCTTCTCACTGTCATAGCTGTAAGACCGAACCTAGTAGCTGTCTAGAATAGTCTTTTTTCTTGAGGTTTGCTTTTCAAATAGTTTTTATTTGTTCAGTGATGATTTTTTTGTGTGTACGTGTTTCCCTGTCCCTGCCAAAAAAAGGTAAGTAAATACAGTAGAAGAGTGGCGGATATGGTTAAACTCAGTCTTTAATGAAACGCTGTTAAGCAACTAATTGATAGACACTGAGGATACTTTCTGTAAGTGGGGAGAAACCCATCCGCTTAGGAGCTAGGCTACGTGTGCAAATCAATAGGAGACTCAAAAGGCATCTCTCTGTTCACTGAAAGTTGTTTCTGATCTGGAAGAGACACACACCAGCTGGGCTTGGCTTTTATGGCGTGTGTACCAGTAACCAGAACTCCTCTGGTGTTATCAGCAAGTGGAAACTACTAAAAAGCTCACTGAGGCTACTGGTATTAGCAAAAGCCCTGGCCGTTAGACGTCTGAGCACGAACTCTTGGGGAAGTGAACCTAGCATCTTTGCCTGTGTTCAGCAAAGATCTGTAGCATGTACAGAGGCGACTTGGCAGAGCTGGAGAGTTTTGTCGTGGGGGGAGAGGAGTTCAGATGTCCCATTGTGCACAAACCTGATGAGCTGACCAGCTGGGACTATGACAACTGACAGGAGATGAGCTGTATGCGGAACTGTTACAGAAAACCACACTGGCATGAGCAGCGGCACATCAGTGATTGGATTATTTTCCCGGGGTTTGCTAGAGAAAAGCTACCACCATCTCTCACTTCAGTATATGGGTCATTTATTTTGATGGCCCAAGCAAACAATTTTAGTCTTTATTCTCATAGCATGGGGAATATTCAGTAGTGCTCCCACGGCCTGCATTTGGGTGAGGATTGAATAGAAACAGTCAGAAATCAGGAATCGTGCCTCTGGCATGATTTTTTTTTTTTTGTGCAACTTCATGTTTTGGAGACATGATAAACAATAACCAAATGGCATTTACTTAAGGAAGCTACAAGGGTCCTACTGGAGAGAAACAGTGAAGAAGTTTTATGTCAGGTCTCAAAGCTTGAATGAAGCATGGGGCCCACAGGCATTGCAAGTGCCTTCTTTTTATATACTTTGCTACCCGTTTGACTGATCACCCTGGTTATTGTCAGAGCTGGGCAAAACCAGGACGTGCTCATCTATGTAGCTGTCTGTTGGCCAAGGGTAGACCTTTTGCATGTTAGCAACCACAGACAGGTGGGTTCCACAACAATTATAGCCGTCATCTTTCATGGGGTGAGGGCTGAAGTTTCTTCTTGTGTCTAGACTTCCAGTGTATTGAGGTCTGGCTGGTAGCTGGGTAAGTATTTTGAAGATAAATTATTCCTTGCGTTTTCGAGAAGTCCTGTACAGTTGGAAAGGTTCTGAATATAAATCGCTGCGTGTGAAGATTCTGCAGGTTTTCCAGTTGTCTTTAAAGAAGAGCATGTAATACATTTAACATGCCACGAAGAAGTCCATGCTTACCAAAATTCATTAGAAAGTCTTCACCTAACTTTACTGAGATCCGTAAAATATTTTGGAATCCAGGCTCGAAGTTTGTGCCGTTATGGAAGAATATGGTGGTGCATGCATCTTACTTTGTAACCCTTGCAGCAAACTCTAAAATAGCTCTTCGCCTCTGTTAAGTATCTCATTGGCGTTTAGAAATTTGAAAAGTCTTTCTGACTGTCTACAAAGTCAGGTTTTTACTTTTAAAGGTTCTAAAAAATTAAAAGAGCAATTTGATTCAATGATTATTATTAAATGGTAACAACTAAAAGAGGAAAACTTGCAACCAAAATACACCCATTTAAAAATAATTGTTCACACATACAGGGCTTCGAACTGTTCTTATTGCAAGTTTGGGCTGCGCAATTAATCAGTGCTTCTGTTATCTTGATGATCTGTCTGCTTACTGTTGTAAATAACTTACACTTGCTGGTGGGGTTGCTGACAGCTGTTTAGACTTTCAGCTTGCAGAAATGCTACTAATTGTCCATGTTTGCGGCTTCTAAAAGCATTTGCTTCTGAGGTAATTTTTGCAGCTAATGTACCTCAAAGTCTTCACTGTTTGTTTGTATTTATTTTCTTTAGAAGTGTATTTTCAGAGTGTGAATCTCTAGTCGTTTTAATTCACCTGAGACTATAAAGCGACCCGGTAGCTTTTGCTGAAAACGCTACCTCGTTTGTGACGTTGGGTTATCTTTGTGGGAGGCAAAACGTTCTCCCGGAACGCCGCGGGTAACCTGTGAAACCTCACCCCTTGGGGAAGGGGGCGCGTGGGAAATTCCCGCACTTCCACCCGCACGGAGCTGGGGAGGTTGGGCTGCGGGGAGTTCTGTGGGGAGAAGGTGGGAGACGTTGCGTGCACTTCCCCACCCAAGTCTCGGTGAAGAAACAATGGAAATTTGGCCCATAGCAGAAAAAATCTGATATTCTGAATATGCCCTCCCCTTCCCCACTTTGCAGCGGTGTGGGGTCGCCCGTCAGCAGAACACAGAGCGTACCCTTCCTCCTCCTCCTCAAGCACAGTGGTCTGTGTGCTCTTCGTCATAAATGCAGTCTGAGGGCAGAGGACCTTTACTCACCTCTGCCGTATCTATTTAAGTTTCACCCGTAGAACAGCTCTCATTTCGAGAGCAGCGAGGAGCTGTCGGGCACGTAATTGATTCCTGCGCCTTGGCCGGTGTCATTAACCAGCTTCGTCAGCGAGTTCGCCGCGCCCACAAAGGATCTCGCCTGCCCGTGATCACGCTGTAAGCCACCGGCTGTGCCAGGAATGAAAAGAGAGATTTCCTGACCTGCTCTGCTGCGGTCTCGCCACAAGACAGTTCTCCCTCCTGAAATGTTTGGTTTTAGCCCCCAGTAGTAGTTATGAAAGCGTGTTAAATATCAGGCTTCTCAGCCCGAGCCCATCTGGTTCCCTCGCAATCACGGACCGCCCCCACCCACGGGTTGCTCGTCACCAGCGTTAGGGTTACGGCGGAAGGCAAAAAAAAGGCATGCTCCCCACATGATAGTTGAAGCAGAAGATGGACCAGGGAAACGTGTTCAGGCGGAGGGGGCGTGATTATGCTGGCGATGGAGGGGTGTTTCCTTGCCAGCAGAAGGCAGCGGGCTTCCAGGGACTCCAGTGATTCCGAACTCTTCTGGCTCTACGGCTGAGTAAGGTCTTGTCCCCCCTGGCTGTGGCATAGCGTGCGTTACAAACCAGCAGTGTTACGTGGTGAGCAAGCCGTCTTTGTACGTGCTCTCCCGGCATACCAAGAAACACGTTTTGCCAAATTTGTTGCTGGTGAAATGACTGCTGGTAGGTATAGAGAGGGAGCTTGCACACTTTCTGCACATTAGCTCATTTGAAACTCAAGTTCTGTTTGTGTAGATTACTATTAAGAGGTTTCAGATCAATCTTTTTTTAAGAACTAAGTAACATACAGAATTTGTTATTCTGCCAGGAGGACGTAGAATTGTAATGAATCATTTCATTTAGCCTGTGCTTACCCCAGAAGAAGCAGCAATGTCTCTTGCTGCTGCAATTGCCTGGAAGGCAGGAGCATCACGGAATTCAGCTGGCGTTTGCTAACAGTGTGTGGAAGATTTCATCACTTTGCGCTGTGGTGGTGATTTACTTTCTGCTTATTTGTGTGGTTTTGCCATTGTTTCAAAAACATTTATTTTAGCTCTGCTCTTGTTGGGTCTTTATGTGTATACTACCTAGTTGGCTACTTAAATCAAAGGGTGTAGTTCTGAGCTGTGGTTTCTCTACCTTTTATCTGTTCCGTCAGTGTCTGTCTTAGAACTACAGCAGTGTTATTAAAAGGAAGAGCTTACTGTGACATGAATCAGCCATGTTTTTTTAAGGAGCTTGGTTCAGGCGAGAAGCTGTAAAGTTTAACTCGAAACTGATGTGAAAGATCACCTGCTGAAAACAGCTTTGGAGCAGCAGCGTTACTGGAACATAATGAAAATATGTACAGGAAAAGGCAAAGCCTGCAGTCATTTATGAAAATACATATGGAATTTAAATGTAGGAAAGACTGATTTTCACAGTTTGCTGTGTTTTATAAATCTAAAAAATATTTCTGGAATTCCCCCCCAACTTTTTGTTTATTATTGGACGTAATTGTTTATTATCATGAATTATAGTACAGTCTGTTTAAGCTGCTCAGCATACTGCTGTCCTTCACAGCATTTACAGAATAAATAGTGAACACAGACAAACATCTAATTAAATCACTCTCCGTGTCCACTGATACCTCTGAAGTTATCACAGATTTACTTCAAATGCTATGCTAGATATGGGAGAGTTTTGTTGATAAGTTACATGAACTGAGAAAGTCAGACTGAAAGGTAGTTTTGGTTTCAACTCCTAGCAGTTCAAAGTTGATGTTTGACATGAGGGTTAATGACTCGCTCTTCCTTCTGAAAAGGGAAGCAGCTGTGCTGGAAACCCAGAACATCTTTTAAAAAATCTTTTGCAATGGATTTGTTCTTTTGATTGATACCTAACTAGACGTGATTGTCATTAGAATAGAACAATATCTTACTAAAATCAAGAGGGGGTTTTTTGTTGGTGTTTTTTTTTTTTTAACGTAAGGAGGAAGAGCAAAATTCTAATTCACATGTAAGCCTAAAAAGCTTATTTAAAGTCATTAGAGAACAATAGTTCCTCAGTTTGCTCTTGTGGAGGCCTCCCCCTCTTCTGTATTTCTCTTCCCTGACACAGTTAGGAGAAAAAAGTACTTAAAAGCTATTTTGGAAGCTTGGTTTCCTATTCTTTTTCTCTCTTTCATGATCTGCATATTCTATGTACTTGATGACAGATAGATCAATTAATTGACCTGGAGACAAAAGTTCCCCTGATGACCTCCTGCTTTATTTCTGGCTTGCCCTAAGGCCCAAGCCGCAGTCTGTAAGCCTGTTCACCTGCAACTCCAGAGGCCAGGATTAAACTTCATTTTTAGAAGTCAAGGCTGTAGAATCTCACTTCTGTGTTTTCCATAAAAGTTTGGTTATTATGATTTTCTAATGAAATTGTGTATGCTTTCTCATTTTTCTTAGGATTTTTCTCTTAGCTGTTCACTTTTGCGTCTCCTCTGTGTATTATTCATTCCACCTCTTTTCTGTGCAATTCTACCACTTTTTCCCCCGTGGTTTTCTTTTCATCTCACTGCCCCTGTTCCTTTTTCATTTCCTCCAAAGCAAAACATGAATCCCTCTTATCTGAGTTCTTTCAAATCTGATGAAACAAACTCACCTATTTGTGCTTAGAAGTTTTATATTGTGTTTTCCCATTCCTAGCTTATCTTTCACAGATTTTATATAGTGTGGCCTTCTGTTCCCAGACAAGGCTGAGCATGCAGAAAATGGTCAAGAATTTCATCACTTATAATGAACTAATTGGAGGCCTTTCAAACTACTTCTGGGTTTGTAAATTTACAAAATGTTCAAGAGGCACCATTAACCTTAACAAGTCCATGTCAGAAATTCAGTTGACTTAATTAGTGAAGAATTTCCCCCCTGGCTCTTGGAATTGAGGATATCTAGCAGTTCGCTCCTTCTTCATGAATGTCAGCCATATGTCAGTAAAAGTCGGGTTTAGTAAGTAGTAAAGGAGCCTTTAGATGCTATTTTATTTATTGGGAACAAAAGCAGTTTTTGGCAGCCGTGGTTGTGTCAGCTGTAAGCAGTACGTAGTCATGTCTGTGAGTATATTGTGTCAGGTTAAAGGTTTTGAGAGTTTGGATTTTTTTAACCTGTACAGTAGTAACTGTGCTTTTAAAGTAAACAGCTTTGGCAAATTGTTTTTCTTGGAAGTGTTAAGAAATCAAATCAGAAGACAAAGAAAAACGTACAGTTGTAGCTTGCTTTGGATTAATGATTTTGGATAGGAACCAAAATTATCTAACACTTGAAAATGCTAGGAAATCTATTACGAAGTCATACATCAAACTTTGCAATCCATACTGTGCTCCAGTTAAACGTGTGGTATGAAATGAGTACATATATTAACACACTGTCATTTTGCCTGAACCAGGATTACAAAACTTAAACAGCTTACAGCTGAAGCCTGGTACTTCTTTTTTAGATCATTTATGTATAAATCACAATTTTCACCATCAAAATTAAGTGGCTGTCTGTATTTGGTATGAACATAAGGTGCCGGATGAGCAAAGCGGGAAATGGGATACTCTACGGCGTTTTACCTGTGTTTCACGGGCAGGTTTTGGCTATGTTCTCAAAGATTTTTCAGATTAATTCCAGTCTCCTGTCAATATTTTGGAAAACTGAACTTTTCCTCCCCCTACAAAGTCTTTCAGCCATACGTCTCCATTTTTGTTTCATGTTTTGTTTTCTTTCAATGAAAACCTGAATTCTCTGGTTAAAAAGCTAGCCTTCAATTTGTGAGCTCAAAATGTATTTCTCCACTGATTTTCATGAGTTATCAGCAAAAAAGATTATCTGAAGCTTGCAATTATTGCACAATTTTCTCACTTCTGACTCTGGACATGGAAGAAGGATGGTCTGATTTAGGAAGATGTAGAACGATCTTATTGTGTATAGAAATAAGTGTGACTTCAAGTGAGGCCCATGGGCTTGGTGATCCCCAGCCCCAGGGCGTGTTGCTCTGGGATACTGCTGTGCCCTGGGGAAGAGCAACGGAGCCCACAGTTCCTGCAAAACGTCTGAATCCCACTGTGGGGAAGTCAGGCCGGGAGCATACCAGTAAAGGTTGCGTTATTATATTTTGAATCTCTGCATAACGTAAGCTGAATGTTGTTTTTGTGTCTCAAGTGAGCAAGCTTTTGTGATTTCTCCCCGTGTGATAGCATCTTTTCCCAGTCTGATCTACAGGTAAATTGTTGGAAAGAAGTCAATGACATTTTACCATTGGACGGTTCTGTTTGGTTTCACAGACGTCAGGGCCTAAAAAGAGAATAGAAATTATGTCTGTTAGTATCCCTGCTACCTACTGGGTGGGTTAGCCTGGGGTGGAAGGAGATGGTGTTCACGGAATAGGACAGCAGGACTGTGAGTACACTGTTGCTTCTGGTTCATTCTGTGTGCATAGTTACCGTCATGCTTTCTATGTTATCTTTTTTATTTCTTTTTCTTGTAAAGCAACATCATAAGTAAGTTACCCCAGCAGGTTAAATTTCAATTTACTTTAACAGTGTTTCTGTACTTTTCTCTTTTCATCTTTGTTCTGAAATCCCTCTGGGGCTAGAGAGGCGGCTATTAGGAAGGTTGTTTGCTGAACTAGTTCCACTGGAGCTTTTTTCATGGAAGCTGAACTATTTATCAGCTTTCATAAGATGATTAAGGCATCCTCGACTCAGCTGAAAACCTGCAAAGTTTTGGTTTACTTTGTTACTAAAAATGTCTACCTTGTGGATGGCAGCATCACTATCTGTTTTCCTTGATCCAGGTGAATTTGTTCTCCCAACCTGAGCCCTTCTCACCCCGTACGCTGTTGTAACTACCTTCCGTTAGCCGGTCTCTTACACAGTACCATGGACAAGAAGGCATGTGTCATTATATGGTATTTCAATTAAACAGATTTTGCCTGCCGTAATATTGAGCGTGTATTACTTATGTGTTGAAGGGGTTAATGGAGCGGTTGCAGGCTGGAGGTGGATGTGTTGGAATGCTTTGAGAATCGATTCCAGCTAATGGAAAAAATGTTTTAGAAGTGAGCTGGTTCAGTTCCCACAGTGAACAACAGAGAGTGGAAACAACATTTAATAAACCTTTCAGAAGTAAATCCTCCGATTCTTCCTTTCACCACCACCTCTGGAAGAAATGTCCGCTTTCTTCTCAATGGGCAGTATTTCTTCCTGCAGCGTATTTGCCTTACTCTGTTAGGTATCCAGAGAAAGCTATTTATGTCTTTGGACAAAAAAAATATTTGAAGAGTATGTTCTGTTCCCCTGTCCTCCAAGACTTAAATTTTATTGACATTGCACATTTTTGTTTGAATGGCAGGTTGACCGAAAATAACCAGCCCTCAGATTCCTTCTCAGCTGCCCCTAACTATCTGGTTTCCAGTAAATTATAGAAGTTTGAACTATATGCATCTTATTTTACACAGGTGGATGCTGCAAATGAAAATCTCTGTTGTACTTGGATTTCAGGGGAGTGTTGCGTCTTCTGATTTATCCGTGTGTCACCTCCATTTTAAAAATTAAGGCACTTATAAGATTTGGCAAATATAACCTCTTGCTTGTGAAAATAATACATGCTTACATTTCTTGTTGTTTGCGGTATTTTTACTGTATAGTCTCATGTAGAGTTGAGGGACTTAGTAGTATTTTTGCATTGCTAATCAGGATGATTATATACCGATTTAAATTAAGGAAGGGGTTTTGTGCTATCGGTAAACCTCATTGAAAAACTCCAAGTTTTATTTCACATTTGAGAATTGGCATGATTTTAAATGCAGGGCATATTTGTTGTGAACCATGAACAGTCTTTATGAAACCTGAAGAAGATTTGTGAAAACAGCCTGTAATAAAAATCACACATGCTTCATAAAACACTACTTGATAGATATCACTTGCACCATTAAGAACTAAACGACAAAGGATGTAATTTCAGTTCTGGCATGCAATATTAATCGAAAGCCTTTAAAGCATCTTGCTGATGGGAACTATGACAACATGACATTGAAGAATTACGAACTAGAGACATCTATCTTAATCAGATTTTCAAAGTAAATGCCATAAAATAGAAAGTTATTGTATCTATCTTCCCAGGGTCACATATCATATAGGGTATATAGCTTTTTAGCTTGTTTATGCTAAAAATACCAGGGACAAAGAATTCTGCCTTTCAAGTAAGTTTGAAGTTCAGTTCATATACTCTGGAAAGTTTTTGTGAAAAGATTGTTAGTAACTGATGGTTTCTGTTTGCTGCAGTAAGATTTCTAAACCATTATGGAGAACTGAATTAGAAAACAGAGCTGAGCATGCACAGATATTATCAGTATGGAGTTGTTGATGGGAAATGCTTCGCTAAATGGATGTGAAGTGGAAGGACAAAGTTACGGGTGTGCCTTTAACCTGAAGTAACACTTGTGTAGATAGCACATCTGAAAGACACAACTGAAAGACATAAAAATATTTGTCCTTCAGTTCCTAAAGATTTCATTTTTTGTTCATGACTCATTTCTTTGTCTTCCGGTGTATATTTAACTGGTAAAGAACAGCTTCCTTATAGGATATAGGAAATTATCAACGTGTACTTTGTAGTCTAAAATACCGATGTTACATGTTAGGGACTATCCTACTGCACTCCAGGGAGCGCCTGCTACTCCTTTCCCCTTGCCATCTGGTAGAGCTTAGATACTTACCATGTGTTCACCATGAGGCCGTTCTGAGTTTCTCCGCAATCAAGTAATTCTGTCTTCGCTTTCACAGCAGAAGTCTTTATTTCTCTTTAAAAAGTAGAATAATGTTGAGATTTAAAGAGAAATGTGTAATGTGGGTTATAAAATTCAGCTTTTCTTTATCATTTCTTCCAAACTGGGGATGCGTAAGCAAGGCAATGCAATCTTTCAGAACAGATCCCACGGTTAAATTCGCTGATAGTTTCTCACTCCCAGGTAGTTTGACAGGTTGTCAGACCCTACAGGCAGTGTACTGATGAGCAGACAAACATTGGCCCACTTTGATCAAGCTAGTTGTATGACTTTTTCCCATTTTATATTATAATAGTATACAGACACACACACAAGATGCATATCTTGATCAAAGTGCCCTTGTCACTTCTCCACATTCTTGTCACCACGTAGCTCGCACAGAAGTGCCAAGTGCTTCAAGAGGAAGGCGACAGCAGCGGCTGCGCATTAATTCAGTTTCTATCTGTATGTCCATTAATTGTAAAGCAAGTAGAAAGGGATGGTGCAGGCTGGCAACAAATGGAAGTGAAAGGGCTCTCCCGTGGTGATAGGCGCTGTGTCGCCCCATTCCTTGAATGCCCCATTTGGATCCTTAAAGCAGTTGGCAAGGTAGAGCCAATTTGGACATGGATAAGATTAAACAAATCTTTGGGATTAACCACAAAGCGAGCAAGTTAGCTTGGATTGCCACTGTAGCTTGTAGAACATGATCGGAAGGGAAACTTTCAGTCTTGGACGCCTTGGCAGAAAAAGTACACTGAAGCAGTGGTTCATTCAAAAGACAGATCTTCCTAACTACAAATGAACGGTTAAACATGCAATTTTTCTGTGAACCCATAACCTTCTTTTTGCTTTCATTAATTAAATACAGCTTCTCATGAAAGGTGCTCCCAGACCAGAGACTTCTTGAGACTCTTTTCAGTGGTGCCCAGTGACAGGACAAGGGGCAACGGGCACAAATTGAAGCAGAGGAAGTTCCGTCTGAACATGAGGAAGAACTTCTTCCCTCTGAGGGTGACGGAGCCCTGGCACAGGCTGCCCAGGGAGGTTGTGGAGTCTCC
>Ga0065711_1011487_pt1 | contig 12683 bp, 5 predicted proteins | sample Hoacrofraction12_FD_59098 | JGI IMG/M metagenome (GOLD analysis project Ga0065711, IMG submission 59098) | Hoatzin crop microbial communities from Cojedes, Venezuela - Epithelial fraction 12 v2 (version 2) | ecosystem: Host-associated > Birds > Digestive system > Esophagus > Crop | place...
GGGGGCGGGGGGAGGAATTGAGGTCCTTCAGGCACATCTATCTTCTGCACTTCTTATGTTTCTGTCAAATGCCCATTTTTGCTTTGAATTACCTGATGACTTGCTTCACAGCAGTCCAGAATAAATTTTCTGAAAAGCCTGCAGCAGCTTAGATGACACGGGGTTTTGCCTTCCTCGCAGTGTCACTCATCTTATTTATTTTCTCTACAGAATTGTTGTATCTGTGGGTGCAATGTAGTTGATACAGACAGCGGGTTTCGGAAAAGAGGAAGATGCTAGCACACTGATGTTTCCTTTTTCTGCTTTTTCTGCCATCTGGCAGTTAAACAAAGTTGCAGCCTTCCATTTACAGTCACGGGAGATGTTAAGCACACAGAAAATCAGGAGTCCTCATTCCAAGCCAAGGTGCCCAAGTCTGACCTTACTGTGAGAGACGCTGGAACCAAAACCACCCACAAGTCAACCCAGCAGTATCAGGCTGCTCTCAAAGCAAGAGCCCGCACGGCCAGCATTCCCACGGCCAGCGCTGTGAGGGAGCCCTCTGAAGCCAACAGGCAGTTACAAGCCTGATCCGAGAGGCTTGCTTTCAGCGCTGTATTGTTCACCTATTCAGCAAAAGTATTTTGAAAGGAAAATGCATCAAATTAGAAACGTGTAAAGAGAATTATAATTATACACTATGCTTGATGGTACTGCAGATCATTTATCCCTTAAAACAACCCCCCAAAACTGTTACTTCATTAGCTTCATTACCGTTCCCATTCTTATGGCTTTTCTTTCCCATTGCCAGATGGTGCATTTTTTACCATGTGCCTTAAAATAGACACCCAGCCAGAGAACTTATGCCTACACGACTGGTTTTCCAGTTCTATCAATACTGAAGTTATAATTTATCATTTCACATCTGAGAAAAAAATTTCCAACCTTCTCGGTTGGGGGGGCACACGCGTGCAGAGTACTACATCTCACTCACAGTTTATTGCTGGCATCTTTGCTATTTTAGACAGACAAAACTGAAGTAAGTAAATTTTCCTGTGCTAGTTCTGCGGTGAACTCTCCACAGGTCCATTGGAAAAGCACACAGCCCTCCAGTGACTGCCACTGAGGCTTCATGCAAAGGCCTCATAATGGCAGCTGCACCCTGATTTCAGAGCTAAACTTCCACTGAGTGAAAGATCACTACAGGCAAAACCTTAAAAAGTGGGATTGTTGGCAAGAAAACATAGATAAAGATTGTATTAAATATTAAGTAATGCTCTCATGAAAACACCTAATCTTTTCATTTTTCGTGCTATTATTTTACAGGATCACTCTTCACTTGATGAATAGGACCGTGTAAACACAGGTCTAAGCAGATTTGTAATCTGCTAAAGTATAACAATTCTTTAGTTCCTCCGTCTCTTTCGAAACCAAGCATATTCACTTAAGTGACTTCCAGTTAGATCTCACATGTGTATTAATAAATGCACAGAGTAAATTCAGTACAAAATATTAGGTAAAGGCAAATCTTACAGCATCAGTTATTTCTCAGAATGCTTAAGGTTAATGACATCAAGCAGACATTCACAGAAATCATGTCATTCAGGGGCTTTAAGAACTCGTTACTCTCAGTTGTAATCCATTTTCCTAATCCAATGATTGGTATTGAGCAGTAAAACATTTTGATTATCTGCTGCAAAAATGTTTCATAAATCATTATTAAAATAAATTTTTTGGGCCTAGTGTAACTAGCATAATTTGGGATAGTTCCCATTTTTAACAGGTGAATTATAACACATGTGGTATGAATGTGTATCTGAAAGCATTGTACACTTCTGCATTTAACACTCTACCATAAAGTATAGAATGTTTCTAGTAATACAAGTAGATCTTCTGAACTACAGTACTAACATTTTGTTGTAGAAGATGCTTGGTTTTCTTGCAGGTTTTTATCATTAATCCACTGGCAAAACTAGGGGTTATGCTCACAAAACAAGTTTCCTTCTCCATAATTTTACCAAAACACCTCTCCTGGCAGTTTAGCATGCTCTCCTCAGGAAATGAGGCTTTTGCAATGCTGCCTGTCCCCATCTCCCCTGACAAATTCTGAGTTCACCTGCCAGTTACAACTAATTTGATGGAGGAAAGATAACTCACAAGTGCTTCGGTCCTACAACTCCTGAATATTTGTGTATCTCTCTGGGTCTGATTAGATGGAAGAAATCTCATTAGCACAGATACAGATGGAAAAGTTGTAACTTAGCAGTTCTTCTCAGTTTACCAAATGGTCAGTCCTTACACGTCTTCAATAGCAGAGGCAACCACTGGTCCGAGCAGCAGTCAGGGAAGGTGAGAAGGGACACGTGGTGGGACAGAATTTAGGGGCACAGCACAAGATTTATAGGTAGCCTCATTTCAGAAATTGCTTTCCTTGTAAAATAGCTTGTTTAGCTCTGTGTTTATATGAAATAACAGTTCCGCCATGTCAGCTACAACCTAACACACTGGGAAAAAGCCACAGATAAGAGATACAAAAGAAACAGAATTACTATTAAAAAGTTCTTCATGCTTCTTACATGAGTTGAAAGATGACAATATGATTGTCAATAGGTAAAATCTGGATGGAGCTTCAGAAGGTTGATTTAAGCAAAACAGCTCCTTTAGATTTGGTTTCAATTTAGAAGACTTCTGCTTAGCTTTAGTTTGGATAACTCTTTTGTTATTTTCTTTATATATTCTACACTGGTTTACTTATCTACAACAAAAGATGTATTTGCCTAATTTGCCTTCTACCCCTGCACTGAGGATACAGTTCACTCAAGTCTTGTGAAAAATCTACAGTAAGATCACAGCTCCAAGGTACACTGTATTACCTGTCTCTTCCCCCACCAGCTTTAATGCTATTCAACTGTTTTCATCTCAAGCCCAAGAACAATCCAAAAAAAACCCAACCCCAAACCACACCATTGCTCATCAAGACTAAGCAGAGGAAGAAAAGTGCTGAGCAGCAGCTGCCACAGAGAGTGGGAGGACAAAGACTGAAATGGGAGAAGAAACTGCCAATACCTTTTAAAATATCCTTCTTTAAGAAAATCAATCTCTTCTCTCAAAGCCATTTTTTCAGTCTTTTAAACTGCTACAATTAACTGCACGATTATTTGTTATTACATTTTCATGTATATGTTCTTCCCTAGAAAACCTGCCAAAAGGTTTGTGTGAAAAAAAAACTCAACCTTTGTAGACCTTCGTAGTTCCATGGCTACCTCGAAAAGCACTCTTGCCCACATGCAGACTTGGATACAGATATCCATATACAGACAACTGTGGATTTAGAACACAATACATGTGCCTGAAGTGCTCCTTCACAGTCCTTAGAATACATTCAGATGACAGCACTGCAGCCAGCACAGGAAAAATGCTACTGTCTATACCCTCATTCCTTTCTCTCAAAAAAACCAGCACAACAGTGGTACTTGATAGACTTACATCGCTTTGCCATTGTTGCTAACAAAGTTTTTACTTAATAATTCATTATGTTTTATCTAATTAATGTTTAAATTAGCCTCCACTAAACGATTCACAATTCAAATCTGGTCAGGTAATTCAGTTAGCATTCCTTTAAAACAACAAATCTTTTATAGATATACAAATATATATATATATACACACACACACACAGTGTGTATACACAGACAGACAAAAAATGTTCTGGGAATATTAGGAGTGCAAAACTGAGTGCTCAAGAGAGAAAAAATGCCAGTAGAGTTTATGATGAAATCTATTGCATCTTCTGCAGAGTCTAACCCGCTGCACTCACCCACGGTCTCACAGGGTTTTGGAACGGCACATCTCCCGGCAGACAGCAAGCTCAACAATTTTAAGGTTAGCTGGCCCAAGATGTTTGTTTTCAAACACCAGGCTTTAATCCTCATCATGTCCGACAGTTGAGTCAAAGCCAATTATACTGGAATGATTAAAGTCAAAGAAGAATCATGATTCTGTGACCTTCCAAAAAAGAAGTATGGCTTCACCAACACATACAAAGATATATAAGGTGCTACCAAAGCAGTTATTTGATATTACCTTATAAATGACCTGATGCCTTGAGCTCAAACCATCATAAGCTATTGTCTGTAATTGTACAAGCTTTCTTCAGCTTATTTTCAGAAGTAGCCTGCTTACATAAATATGTACTTTCAATTTTTTTTTTTAAATTAGCTTTATAGAATACCCAGTTTTGTCTCCAACACATACTCTACATTCTCCCTTTTTGTTTGTCATCCACTGACCATACAAAACAAGTAAAACTTTAACCCTGATTCTGACAAGTATTCCATATTCTAAAATAAAATTTCAAGTTAAATCTTCACAAATGTAAAGAAAGAGAATTTTAAAAAAACAAGGAAAAGAAAATGAAAAAAACCCCATGAGATGAAATGCAACATTGGAAGAACATCTATTACCACATTGCTTGAAATCACGACAAGATTTGTCTGATTTAACTGAAGCAGCCCAGTGTTTTTCCACAGAACGTAAATAAAATTAAGGTCAAAGAAAAAAGATTCATCTGCTACCTCTGTAACAGAGTATATCCTTAGCATGAAACTAAGAGGGATCAAAAGAGATAATCATAAATTGCAAATACCTTCTGTTTCATGGACCAAATGATAAAGACAAATGAGAACGGTCTTCTAAAAACATATACCTGTCCAGACAGGCATCGCTGATGAACATTCAAATGAAGAGAAGAAAGAAAAGTAACGCCATTTCAAAATATCTAAAAACCACATAAAGCTTTTAGATTATATTAACATTGTTTGCACATTTTAAAAAATGAACACCACAACAGATGTATTTTGACCACATACTTTATATAGACTACAGTCCTAAATTCGCATGAAATTAAATGTGTCATCTGGAAAATGATCTAATAGTCCATTACAATTTGCCTGTTTTGCTTTCCACAGGCTTTTTCCATTGCAAATATGCACGTGGTAGTTAAACTGTTCTCTCCAGAAAATACTATTAAAAAGAAATAACTGTAAAAGATATTTGATAGTCAACTTACGTTTTTTTTTAAAAATAATCCAAGATTTTTCTATTTCCTAGGAAAATTCTACATATCTCAAAATATTCAGAAAAAGGAAAAAGCCAAGAGCAGATACGTGAAAAGGCCTGGACTGATTCCAAATGTTTTGTAGAGCTTTGGAGTATCTTCGGACACAAAAAAGTGATACCTATAAGCACACATCTAAATTATTTATCACAGTTCTATTTTACAAAAAAGTTTCAATCAACTGCTTTAAAAGGAAAAGGGAGACCAAGGAGTCCTTCAGTACCTGAAACAAAGTGTACAGTAAAAACTTCTAATAATTCCAAATGCATCTCAAGACGCAGGCTCCATTTATTACAATAGGTAGTAATCCTTTAAGCTGCCATTCTCTCTCTTAATACTCTAAATCTGGTGGTTCTGTGGTTTATCTTATCTTTACACCCTGTACTACCAGGGTCTTCGCTGTGTTCTTGGCCCCGCATGAGCCTGCTTCTTCTTACTTCTTGATATGCATTTACATGCCATATTTATTTCATATATAGATTGCATGTGTCGCACATTTGAATTACCGTTCTCAAAAGCAGCACAGTTGGGTTTGTAACAATATTCAAATATGTAAGTACCATCCGTTCACAAACCAGTCACTTTACAAACTTTAACAAAATAATCGCTACAAGAACTCTGCAACAAAAGTCCACTGCATCTATTAACTGAGACAACACAGTTTTCTAGGAATCATGTGAAATGAAATCCAGCTGTGTCAATCAAAAAAAGTTATTTCTCTTTAGTCTACAGATATGCCTAAAATACAGACCAAATTGTTTCCCTCTCTTTTCATCCAGTTTCTTTAATATGGGGGGAGGGGGATATGGATAACCTGCAAATTTTTCACTCAGAATTATTTTGGCTATTTTAGCCATGATGTACCTGATGTATATAACGTGGGCTGGCTCATCTAGTGTAGCTCCACTGGAAAGAAATAATATAGGTTAAAACTCTGTAAAACAATTGAGAGTGAAAAAACATCCCATAACAAAAAGTTAATAAGCAACATAATTCTATATACATGCAAATAAAGGATGAAATGCTTTAAATACACCTAATTGAAAAAAAATCATATAAAAATAAGCATTCTAATTAATTCAGGTACTTTTTTTTTTCCTTTAACTTCTGAGTATTTTACTAGTCGTGATCCTAATTACTATGTAGGACACTGCCAACTGATGTCAATGATATCTATCTACATGTAGCATACACTACTTTTCAAAAACTAAAGATAATGTACCTAAGAACCAGGGAATGTTTTGGGGAGGTCACCGGTGTTAATGGGATCTTTTAAGAAAAAGATGCTGACTCAGCTTATATTTAGGACTTCCACTTTTACACAGCTTTGGAAACATTTTCTCTAGACAGCAAGCAGGGAAAATTACACAGCCTTTTGAGGACAACTACTAAATATTTCTCTCTAGAGATATCTGCTGATGACAACTCTTAGTCATAACATCAGAAGTTACAGGCATTTCTAACGGCACAACCAAGATCTGACATGATCCTAAACTTCAGGTCTGTGGGTTTTTATGCACGTGCATCCCAGCCAAGGGCACCAGGCGCTCTCACTCCACCGCACGCTTGCCAGTTCCTCTGCAGAGAACGGCGTACAGCACGAACTGCTGTGCTTCAATGCTGGCAGGCTCTGTTTTGTTAGATTCACTGCAGTAAGCCCACTAACACCCGACAACATACGGTTAAAATATTCTTTGCACAACACTAGCAAACATTTCTGCAGCATCATACCAGACTACTTGCCCTTGATTAGAAACATTTACTGGAATGAGGTTATTCTATTTGAGCTGCAACCAAGTATGTTACCTTATGTTACTGTGAATGATTCATGCATACAGATTTTAATTAAAAAAAATTAATAACTTGTGCATAAAAAAATATTTAATGTTTTAGACCAAGAAAGATTTTAGTCTGAATGCTAGGCAGTATCATGCTTCCCATGGTTTGCTTATTCAAATATCAAATCCTTATCAAACTATCAAAAAAACCTTGTTATTTGAGAATTACCAGTTTTTAAGAGATTAATATACTGGTTATGTGTAATGGTGGCTAAACCACTTAAGATCAGATTGTATTTTCTCTATTAAAAATTGGAGATTTTATCAGTCTTTTTTAATTGTAAGCAATATGCTTAGAAGATCTGAGTGTGTAAAAAAATCGTAATTGCAATTAACAGATTGTTTGACGAAGGACAGAATCTATTCATGTCCAAAATAGCAGGTATATTCATAAAGACTGGAATGCATCCAGGAGTTCAGTGGTGAGAGAACTATTACAATCCACAGGAGCAGAGTCAAAATATTGTTTTGAAAAATTGCATTAAATCACGCTTTTATGTTTCTCTCTCTGCAGGCAGATGTACTACCAAAAAATACCAAAGCTATTACGGCAAATTTTTTTGCATCAGGCTTTGCAAGAATTGTCAAAATCTAGTTACTACTACTTGCAGAAAACACTAATGGTTTTCATTTACTGTTAAATATATATAGTTGTACCTGACCTCTCCCAGTGTTCCCACCCTGAGGAACATATGCCTACCAACAACGTTATCATTTAGGGACAAGAATTAATGCATTAGCGATATTTCTAAAATGCAGGACTATGAGAATATTTCACTTGCAAAATGTCTTCATCCAGCTCTAGAACCACACTCTGGCTGCATTCTACTAATGACATTATCCCTCCTATTATCATCACTGCAAACATACTCAAGGACACGCTGAAAAAGTAGAGAAGTACTAACACAGCAACGTTCACACCATCATCACAAACCTTCCCTTATAGCAAACAAACAAATATACAGGCTATTTCATTTGAGAGCTAGCAACTTGCATCGCTTTCAGATGAAACGGCACGCATTCAGAATCTGACAGGCCCATATTTTTTGTTTGCCATGTGACGAAATTCCCAGCCAGGAGACCTGCCCAGAGCTCCCACTTGTGAAGCAACACCGAACAAACCAACCCAGCCCTCACCTCCTCTTGCCGTTGATGGCTGCTTTGAGTTTCAGTTGAAGAAAAAATTCAGTGATTCAGGTCCTCCCATTCTGTACTGCTGGGCTTCCAAGATGGCCGCCAGCACTGGCCTGCCTATGGCATCTCTTCTCCTACTGCGGCCTGCACCTCCCTCCAGCAGCGCTTGCAGGAAACAGATTGCAAACAGCTTTACTGCCAGCAAGACCTGCACTGTGGATGCAGCCTGCATGAGTCAGAGCGTCCTTGTGATGCTCTTGCTCACATCCTTTGGCACGGCAGTTTAAATATACAGCAACAAAGTCCCAGGGCTCCGACGGCCACATTTCTAACGGGGGGTCTCTGCCATCAGGGCTGCTGCAGAGTTTAGTTCCAAACAGGCAGAACAAAGGTATCTTCATCAGCGAAACTAAAAACGTCAGCGCGCATCAAGTCTTTCTTCGGTGTGCAGCCTTCCCACAGTACTCACTGATCTACAATGCTTCTGAATCACTGCAGGAAATCACCAAGCTCTACTCTACTGTTACTACACGCAGCAAACACTCAATTCAAATACTGGGAAAAGTTATACTCAGCTATTACCAGAAAAATCTAAATGTGGTAATGAAATTATAATTTTACTAAAACTATCAATATTAGTGATTTTAATATGAAAATAAATCTTATATGTAAGATTTTTTTTCTCCTGTTGGAGAAGAATTGCCGTGTTGCAACATAAATAAATAGGTTAATATTAAAACCAGAAAGAACCTGCAGAAATTTGTTTCATTACTCTTGTTTTGTTTGATCCTCAAGATATTAGAGAAAAAAAAAAGTTCCTGATAATCCTAAATCTTATTTACTCGGAAAATTAAGTACCTTTCAAAAACATTGTCAACTGCTTTCAGCCACTGAAGTCATTGGACATGTCAGTTCTGCAACCTGTACGTAACAATTCAATGAACATAGAAAAAAGAACTGCATTTAAGTTTATTGCTGGAGAATGGCTTTTGAGCATGGCTTTTAGACTGAACATAGGGTGACCTAACATTGTATTTCAGCTTTGTGAAGACTATTTGAAATATTTAACAAGAATTCTTGAACCTTATTACCACGTTTTTTAGAAAGGTTCTTTCTTGTCTAATAAGATGATTGTTAAAGTGTATTTCCAATCAAAGTAACATATTTGGGGTGTCTAAATGCTCCCAATTCTAAGCATTAGTTATGCAGTAGAAGCATCTCTTCCATCTATGAAGAAGAATTTGTTCAAACCGCAGACCACCTGTGCAATACTTGCACCACCAGAGTTTCCGCATTAATTTCCCCTGTGGAAATACATGGGTTTCTAATCATCTATTGCCTCCTTTTGAACTATAAGGGATTTCTCAAAAGGATTTTTCAGACATGCCATCAGTCAGATAGCTACAGAGAAACATATTAGGTTCTCAAAAATATTTTTTTTTACACCACTACTTGGACACTCACAAAAGCAATCGCTTCCTCCTGCCAATTCTCAGATTATTAGGTAATATACCCAGGCTTTTACATGTACTCAGCATACGCAACTGTGGTTCAATTTGGCACATTTTTGGTTTTTAAATATGAGTAAAAATGCTTCAAAGAATAAAACCAAGTTGGGAAATATTTATATGAGAAGCTGAGTATGGATTAAAATTACTTGGCTTCAAAATTAAAATTAGATGATGTTTAGTTTAGTTTATGAAGTTGTATTTGTTCAATTTAAATACGTAATCTCCTCTGAGAGAGTACAGCTTTGCAAAATGACAATCTGTTCCTATATTTCTATTAGTTGTGATTTATTCTGATTCATTCCTTTGTTCAAAAATGCTAATGAAAGCAGATGATGCTGAAGACGATCAACAAGCAACAACAACCAATACTACCATCGGTCTGCAAAAAGGGGAAAGACTGTGCAACACAGTCACGCCAGAAATCTGGCTCAAAGATTGCTAGGGAGACATTGGTTATGGAGAAAACTAAGCTCAGGGACTCAGCTGCCGGGCTGAACTAGCATGACCTCAATTCTCAATAACTCATCTCAAAAAGTCTCGCAAAGACACACAGCAAATTACATTTGTCCTATGGGTATCTATTTAAGAGAGATGAAGAGCTAAAATCAACCTTGCCAGGCTTTGATGATGAGGCTCAAGGGAGGCAAGTCATTGCTGAAGGCTTTTGGGACATGCAGATTGTATGGATATACGAAGGATGGATTGATAGCAGCTGTACTACTCCATACACGTTGTGAGAATGCATGTAAGAGGTTTTAAAATCCGACATACAGGCCTTTTAGTTGGTTTATTTCCCTGTCACTAGTTGCTTACGTATTTACTGTGCTCCGTGGGTAAGATTGCCACAACTACTGTTATGTCTGTACACTAGGACCAGAGAGCTGTGCCATAAAAGCCTTCTTCCAACGCCAGCATCACAGAGTCCTATAGCTGCAGTCATGAACTCTTACCGTCAATATCTGTGAGGCTTTCTAGGGTCAAGACTTCAGTATGCAGCAAGACAGACAGAAGAATTTGCCACCAATAACACAGAACCCCAGTAATACCTTAATTACATGAACAATTTTTCCATCCTCTAAGCAGCTCAAAAAACTTCCAAACCACTGTCACTGGTCTACATATTTTTTCCTTCTGAGACTATTTCTCATGGGCAAGCATAGAATATCACACCTTCTGCCTTTCCCATGGAAGCTGAACAATCTTTACTTAAGTCATATAATAACGGGTTTGGGGGAGAGTCCCTATTTCTAGACTTCCGTTGCGTTTGTTCACCTCACAGATTTAAAGAAAGAGTAGGATACACTCCCTCTTCCTTCCTAAACTGAACTAAAAACAGTTTCATAAAGCCCTTATGGGCATCACCATAGAGGTTTTGTGTTGTGTGACTAAATGGAATAAGAAGTTCATTCCATGGTCTGTCCAGTCTTTTGCAGGAATGAATTCTATAGCTCCCAAAAAATTTTTATCTCAATCACACGTGTTCCCGTATTTGTCTTTTTATTCCTGTAGTGGGACTTGGTTGCAATCTGAAGGAAGAGCCACGGGACAGAAAGTCAAACCCATATAAAATTTTGAATCAACTAAGACCTCAAGCACTGAGGCTCTGTGTTCACTACAGAACAAATCCAAAAGCAGACCAACACGGTAACACGTTGCTAGAACTCCTGAGGGTAACTCCTAAACAGAAATATCTGGCAGCTCCTATGAAAGTTTTTAGAGAACTAGTTGTAAGGTCAAACAAGAATTACTGAGGAAGGGAGTGGATCTCGTGTGTGGGAGGGAGTACAAAATCGTTATTGTTTTCAAGTGAACCACTGAAAGAATAACTTTGAATGGAATTAAACTACACAGTAAACTAAACAAAAAGGATTTTATAGCAATTGCTCTCTATTTGGGGTGCTTTTATATATGTGTGTGTATATATATATACACACACATATATATGCACACACTTATGTATTTTTTTCCTGCGTTGAAGGACTTACCCCTTTCCTAATCAAGCAATGGTCAGAACTCTTTTCATGCAAGCTTCAAAATGAAAACTGTCCTAATTAGCAAAAAATCTCATGCAGGGTTTCCAGTTTCTGTGTTACCAGTTTCACACTGAGCGTACCTCTTCCATTTTTACGCCAGTGTCGCAATCCCTGGGTCATGCCTCTGCCTAAAGAGAGCACGGTTAGGCATTAGATTTCACTTCATGTAATAAATCCGGCACAGAGGCTTTATACAGAATCATAGGCCCTAATCTTCTTTGATTCCCACTGATCACAAGCAAGAGGATCTCAGGAGCAAGATCAGTAGTACCATCTCCCAATATAACCTGCCCTGTTTTAAAGGAATAATACATATGCATATTTCCAATTACTTTATCATTTGTTCTTTCGTAGCATTCTCATTCAGTTCTATTTTAAATATTATAATTATCCTTCTCTCAGGGTTTAGCAATTACGGCTCCCAAAGTGCTACTACTTACGTTATTAATAATGAAAACTTTAAAAATAACATGTCCTGTATCTGCAGCTTTCATCTGCTTCAGGTAAGATAAAGGAGGGGAACAAGATTTCCTTAGAAGGAAACTGGACCCAATTTAGAAATCATATTCTACTTTTCTCTAGCAAGTAAGAAAAAAAAAAATCCCCCAAAATACTTTCCTAATAATATTTTTAAAGATACCCTCTTAATCCAAAAGAAGATATGTAAATGAGGCTTGTGTGTTAAGACCTCATGCACTCAATTTTACTGCTTCAAAAGGTTCAAGAAAAAACACTTCAGCTGTCTTCCATTTTCTCTTTCATTTCTTTCCATCCTCAGTGCTGGTATCAGAATCATGTTTTCAGATTAAAACTTCTAAGTGTATTTCTAAACTAGAAAAAGGAGGACAAGGGCAGGGAAGAGGACACTTAATTTATTACCTTTTCACATTAGAGTTACACAGAATCTTAAGATATACCAAGCTATAAACCCTGTAGTTGGTAGTATATTAATCATCTGTCTACACGAGAAGTCAGATAAATACATAATTCTGCTTCTGCATTGCAGATTTTATATGTCACTTCCTCAGGTTGTTGGTTCTTTTTTTATTACTTTGTAAACACTGGGGGGGGG
>Ga0065711_1046813_pt1 | contig 12682 bp, 11 predicted proteins | sample Hoacrofraction12_FD_59098 | JGI IMG/M metagenome (GOLD analysis project Ga0065711, IMG submission 59098) | Hoatzin crop microbial communities from Cojedes, Venezuela - Epithelial fraction 12 v2 (version 2) | ecosystem: Host-associated > Birds > Digestive system > Esophagus > Crop | place...
CTCCGTCCCCCTCAGAGGGAAGAAGTTCTTCCTCATGTTCAGATGGAACTTCCTGTGCTTCAGTTTGTGCCCATTGCCCCTTGTCCTGTCACTGGGCACCACTGAAAAGAGTCTGGCCCCTTCCTCCTGACACCCACTCTTGAGATATTTGTAAGCATTTATTAGGTCCCCTAATATGTCATGTACTGTCAGTCGTTAATTGTGTTATGGAATGTCCTACTCGAGGTGTATTTTAGGAATAGATTGTAGCTAGTGTTTTAACTCATCATTTGAGTACAACTGGCACAATACTGATTGTATCAGAGATAGAACTGAACAAGTAAATGAGCTTACTTAGTAGACTCTCTGAAGCCTGAGGTGTAAACTGTACAGAATCAGTGGTGAACAATATTTTGCCATTAGAGACTTCTGATTTAAGGTCTGAATAGAAGTGGTTTGTGACCAAATCAGTCATCTCGAATTACTAATTATCAAAGAAGGTTTCCATCACAATAGCAGTATATGGAATATGGAATAAAATTTTCATCTTGTTAGTGTAGTGGATGGTATCACAGTTCCTTAAACTAGAGCAGGAGCATGACTTATAAAAGTCTCCCTCTTCTGATGCCAGGATTATTTTGCCAATGCAAATAATGTTTGTTTTGATGGTGATTTTTATTAATACAGGTCATTACGGTAGTTTCTTGTTACCTCAGTAAGACAGCGTTTCTGGTAGGTAGGTACTTGCCAGACAAAGAACTTTTTCTGAAACTTAGAATCTAAAAAAGATATGAGAAATGTGAATTAAGGTTAGTTTGCAAATACAGGGACAGTTCTGGGGGAGGAAAACACCATTCTGACTCTGCAGTTTGGAGACAGCTAATCTACTTAAGTTCTGAGTATGAAATGGGAGCTGAGTTGCAGAGACTGTTTGCCAGTCTTCTCCCTGGTTCACAACTGGCACACAGAAGAGAAATCTTGAAAACTGGCTTTCAGTTTGGATTTTCACTTTAAAGAAGAACTTTTAGAATGTTCTTACCCAAGGGATGAGGGAAGTTTCATCGAGTGTTCTAAATTATCAAGATAATTACTTACAGTGGGAAAAGAGTCAAATCATTATTATAGCCTCCATTCACACTATTTTTCTTGAATTGAAAGAGTGACTTCTGGTTTGTTAGACATCAGTGTTGTGTACTTGCCAGTTGTGAAGACAAGCAGAGGCACCTGGCAAATCAGGTTATACTTTCAACTTTCTTGCTGGATCTGAACCAGTAGTATTAGGAGTCTTTAAAATATAAGATCATATTGAAGTGTAGATTTTTTAAATGAAAAATTATTTGGGGGGATTTGCCTTTATCATCATCTTATTGTGAAAGCAGATTCCCTTTAGAAAAGAGTTCTGTCAGAAACCCTGTTGTTGTTATCCTGGAATCTGGAAACCTTAAAAAAGACCACAACAGAACAAAACAAAAGAACCTAGCCTGTAACCAAGAGAGTTTAGGCCGGGGGGTGGAGGGGGAGCAAAATGTATTGCACTTATTTTGAACCTTTATACACATTTTGCAAAATATGTGTATATATGTAATGTCTGGTTATCTCTTTGTTTCTGTCCTGCATGTTACTTGTACTGGAATGCTGTTCATTTTTAAATAACTGTAACTGCAAGCCTAATTTCACATAATGAAATTTTGTCTATGATAGTTGAGGCTAAAGATTTCTTCTCTATAAATGATAAAAACTAGACAAGATGAAGCACTTGAAAACTGTAAATAGTGAGTTCTAAGGTGTTTTGTTTTTTCACCTTTTGGCTCTTCTACTTTGTCGCTGTTAGACACGCACTAGCTGCTTTGATTCTGAGTGTTGAGATAGGTGCACTCTGGAGGCAGCTTTATGTGCCTTTTGCTATTAATCCTAATTTTCCCAAAGCAGCAGCTGTCTGTGGCTGATGTCAGAAGAGCCATGTTTACCTTTTCTTGGCTTGGGAACTGGAAAGGAATTTTAATAGTGGGAGGAATAAAGAAGTTATATGACGTAAGAGTTTAAAGTTTAAGAAAAATGATAGTTGAATAATTCCAATGTACATAAATCTAGAAGAGATTGTTTTAAGCGTTGCTTCTCTGACTTATGTGTTTTCTGCAGAGTATGCTTACATCAGTTCCAGTACATGGGAAAACGATACATAGCCAGGTACTGTGTGGAATTTAAATTTTGCTGTCTTGTTCACTAAGAATAGTAGTGTGTACAATATGCCTTGAATTTCTATTACAAATAAATTGCATGAGTAGAAGAGTTATTGTGAAATGATGCATAACAGTTTGAAGTAAGTAGCTGGTTACTGAGTTAACAAATCTGTATCCTGTCTGGAAGTCTGGTATCTGTTTAAGAATGATGTGCATGTGTTGCGTTTATGATCAATTACTTTAAAATCCAACCCTTACATGCTATGTTTTACAACATTGTTTTCCTTGAAATAATGTCTTTGGGGAAGAAATTTTATGACTTAATTGTTTTGTTTATTCACTTGGCCATAAAACCATATCTGTTGAAATGTTTTAGAAATGTTGTATGTAGTGTTTTTTTTGAAAGGTGATTAGTGAACATTCTAACGCTGCTGGTTTTCAATTCGAAGTCTGAAGTACCATTAGATACCTGTGCATTCCCACTGAAGGCTCTTTAGGAGAAAATCTGTGGGAGTCAGAAACAAGTACTAAATTATTTTAATATCTTTGCATTTATGTGTTTTTTAAGGCGAAGTAGTTTTCTAATAGAGTAAAATATAGCAACTTGTTTAGGCCTTATACCAAGGTTGACATGGTAATACCGTTATAATTAAACCTGTGGGGTTGAAATGCTAGCTCCTGTGATAAAGTTGTCACTGTCTTTGGGTGGTAAATGATTCTAATTAAAATGTCAGCTTTTTTGGTTTTACTTTAGATTTAATGGTATGTGCATCTCTTTCTACAAACAACAAACTTGACTATGTCCTTGGAGATTTTTTTCTGAAAAAAAAACAAACCAAAAAAAAAAAACACGCCCCTCTCATCTTTGTTCACATACCCTAAAAAAATCAAAGGCCAAATTAAATATGGCTTTCTTAAGGTTTTGATTGTAACCTTTATGTTTAAATGTACTTCAAACCCTGGATTTACAGGGGTCTCTAATTTTCAGGCTTTTTGTGGAAATTCTTCAAACTAATTTGTTTGACTAGTTTGTAGAGAAGACTGCCAAGCTTCCTTTTTGTTTACTGATCACTTAGTCTCTGTACTGCATGTTAACACTAAAAACATTAAGCTGTAGAAATCATCTGGTGCTCTCCAGAGATACTGAATTTTCCCAGGAAAAGTGGCTTTCTAGTCTTTCACATTGTCATTACACTGAAGTCTATCACAATCAATGCACGTACTCTTAAAATACACAAATGACAGAGTGAAAGGGAACAGGGAATTCAGTAATTCAAGCACTGGTTTTCATTTTTCATCAGCTCTGGTGGTGGTACTCAATAGGAAGTTAGCCTATACTGATTGCTAACACAGATCACTTTTCTGTTTTCTTCACTTGATTGCTGCAAGTTTAACAAAGTATATGGCTCTTCTCCCTTCCTGCTTGGGTAAGATGTACATGATAATACCTCAGTTAATTCCTGCTCTCCGGTTGCATGTATGCTTTCTAATTTTACCACCTTGTGTCCTTCTAACTTTTTTTCTAAAATATTTACAATCAAAATAGACGATTTGGTTTTGAGTTCTGATTATTTTCAGAATATTTATATTCTCAAATATTTATGTTTTGAATAGCTCTGAAGTAAATTTAGCACTTCAGGAGCGACTGCTTGTGTGCTTTTGCTTTCATGCTTTGAGGTTTTAAGAAAGAGTTTGCTGTGATGCTTTTTTTTTTTAAGCAACCTATTTTTGTTTTATAAATAAAACAGTAAATAGGTCGCATTATAATTCTTTCTATAAAACTGCCTGTGCTTAACTAACACTTCCTGTCTTGCTGCAGTTTGACATGTCTAACTTTTGCTTCTATCCCATTTCACCCATCTTGCAGGAACCAGGAGGGGTTGGGATCCATAGTTCATGATCGAAAATCTCAGACATTGCCTGTTTCCCGTAACAGAACAGGAATGATGCATGCCAGATTGCAGCAGCTGAGCAGCCTGGATAACTCTCTCACTTTTAACCACAGTAAGTCTCACTACATGATAACATTCATCATCCTCAACCAGTACCACAACACCAGAGACACGTCCCAGAGCCACACCAGTGCATTTCAATGACTTTTATTGTTCTAGGTCAAACAAATAGCTGGAATCGGTCAATGGTCTATTCCCTGCTTTATGAGAGAACAATCAGTGCTGGCTGATGCCATAACATGGAGCGTGGTTAACTACAGCGTGTTTTAAAACTGTATTTTAATTTTTTTAATTATATGCGCTTAACTTTGTGCTGCACGTAGTTACAAAATTTACTTATTTTTTCTATTCACTTTATTAAGCTTCATTTTATTTCCCCACTTGATCTTATAAAAGATTAGTCTTAAAGTAAAAATACGCATTCTGACCATATCTCCATGTTTTGACATCCCCTAAGGAGGAATAAGTTTCTTAGAATTTCTACGGAGATTGTGAAGCCCATGATTTGGTTTGTCTGGAAGTGAAAAAGCGTCCAATAATGAAGTGATTTTTCTGTTTTCAGTGTGAGAAAGATATCAAGTATTCTTGGAATTTCTGTAGACAATGGTAAGATTTAATCAGGTTGAAGTCAGCTTGTATAAGACTGCTGTAATGAAAGCTAAATCTGCTTGTGGCCTATCTTCTTAAACATGCTGCTCTTAAATTGCAACATATACTGTATGTAAAGTATTCTGAAGCACCATTTTTCAATTTTCAGCTTCGAAAAACAATGAAAGTGGTTGACTAATCCAATAAAATACAACAGTGGTACTGAAAAGAATTGTATGCAGTAAAGCAATTATTTGAATTAACTGTATGTTCACTGTGTTCATCCTTTTATTTCCCAAACCATATCTAACTGTCCCTTAAAATCTTTTAGCTCATTTATCTGTAATCTAAAGCAACAATTAGCCTGATTGCACAAGATTTACCACAGTCTAGTGTAAAACTGAATAAATCCCACCAAAACCCTGTGTTTATAAATGCATTCTCATACCTGTTTAAATATAAGAAATGCAGTTCTTTGATTTTAAAAATGTCAGAAAACTATATAGCTGTGCAAATTACTTTTTTTTTCTTGTAATCAGTCTGCTACTGCTGTATCGTGATAATTTCGAGGTGTTTTTTGATACACAAAAGAGCTTTTACACTATGTGACTGAACATTCAGTAAGGTAAAATACTTTGTAGATAAAGACTGATTTTTTTTAAACAAATATCTGGCAAATAAATAAAACATCTGTTTCTGGGCCCTGTGCAAAGAGATTGCATACTTCCGGAACTTGGGAAAGTTTACTGATTTGTAGGAAACAGTGAGCTGAAAGATTTTAATAAATGCATGCTTATGTAAAAAGAAACTTTCTGTTCTTTTCCATCTGAAGGAAATTGTGAAGTAAGGTGTCTTACTCAGATAACTTTGCGTAAAGTGGTGATAGGTTGTGGGGTTTTTTTTGCTGTTGGACACTTAATGAATATCAAGATATTACACCTTGTATTGACCAAGGTTTTACAAGGTGCAAATATGTTCCTATAAAAGCCATGTCAAATGTGAAATCAATTTTTATATCTTTGGTCTTGTTGTTGTCTAACTTTTAGTTTTGTTTAGTTGCCAGTCTGTCTGTATCATGTATCCAAAGCAGTTTTCAGAACTTCGATAAACCTTGTGGGTATCCTGCATGGGATACATAAAGGAAGGATGTATCTGGTGGAAATTGTTGCTTTATTTGTTTCTGAAACCATGGTTCTTTGGCAAGGTAGTTGCATGTAAATGTAAATTATAAACTTAATTTCTCTCTTTCTAATAATTTAAGCAAGGAATAGAACCAAAGTAAAGGTGCAACGGATATTTCACATCTCTGAGAAATTTCAGAATCTGCAAGACCAAACAAATTCCTCCTTTAAAGAATATTTCCCCTGTCCTCAATGCAGTTCTCAAAACAGTCGTAGTCTCTTGGTATCTTCAACATTACTGAAACCATATGCTAGCTTAAGGATTTCTGGTCACCCAAAAGTGGTTGCTATGAAAAAGGATTTCTCTTTGAATTTCTTTAAGAAAAAGAGCACTTTTAGTAAAATTAAAATATCTGGCAAATGGCTGTTGTGTGAAAAGTTCCTTCCAAATGCCAGTTGTTCCTTTCCATAATTAAAGAGAGGAAGGATGTAACTGGGTTGAAACCACGAAGAAAATACATGGGAGGAGGAAGAGGTGGCAGAGAGAATGCAGAAGATGATAGGAAAGAGGTCTATACTTCCTAACATTAAGAATGTATAAATCCAAAGAAACTGCTGTTTATGGGTATGCAGCCAAGGAGCAAGAAGGTGCAGAAAGAAGTGGTCTGGTGTCATTACAAAAGAATATGCCATTTCTTCTGTTCTCTTCTTGGTCTCAACAAGTTTGTAATGTTTGTCATTGATTTAGTGATGCTAAATTGACTGTAAATCTAACACATAAACATGATCCAGACCAAATTTTTATAAAGCAACCAGGGTACATTTGTGAATCTGGTTCTTAAAGATCAATGTTAGGGAGCGTAAACAACATATTATGACCAGTGCTGAAGCAGGATATGTTTTTAAAATTATTCAAATACAGTATGGAGCTAGAAGTGATAAAATATTTTTATTAAATATGGAGTTACTGCATGGTATTGCTACAGAGCAGAATTAATTTCTTGGGTCTTCAGCTGAGTAGAAGTAAATGATTGTATTCCTTCAACTCTCAGTGTTTTGTATTTTTAGAATGGTTGACTTATGATTGACTTTGAGATCATTATAACATCATTAATTTGCCATTACATATTTTCAGCTGTAACTCTATCCTACTGCAGTACTTACTTTAAGAATATATATGTGTATATGTATAACTGTGCACATTTATATATATGCATGTGTTCTTGCATACATACACATATATATGAAACATCAGGCATTTCTTCTTTTAACTGCTGTTTAATGCTTCTGTTGTTGACATTTGTACTTGATATATTTTACGGTCTTGTGCAAATTACGTTAGAATAATTATATGCACATATTTGAAAAAATATTTAAATGCATATGAATTATTTTTCTGTATTAAATACTAACTTCTTTCAAGCTTTTTACTTGTTAATCTTTTCCTAGTTCAGCAAGGCTTTTGGAAATAGGAAACATTCAAATGAGTATATCCAGCACTTACAGTTCATTTCAAATTTCTGTAGGCTATGGTCATTCAGATGCAGATGTTCTTCACCAGTCGTTACTTGAAGCAAATATTGCCACTGAAGTTTGCCTTACAATTCTGGATACTCTGTCATTATTCACAATGGCTTTTAAGGTTTGTTTTTGACTTGACGTTAACATCTCCCATAATTACCTTTAGAAATGAAAAAAAAAAAAGTCAAAGTTATATGTATATTTTATAGTCTAGTAATATAGCATTGCATGTTTAGCATTTCTAGGATTGTATGTCATTATTGTGTCATGTAAAAGCTGATAACCTCTCACAGCCAAATGCGTTGGCTTCAGTTACACGTTGCACACAGACTCCTTACTGATCAGCAGTAATCTGTGGGAAAAGCTCCTTCCTCATCCTAACTTGCTAAAAACATTTTAGAAACTTTAGTGTCTACCTAATATTAGTGATAAAACTGCCTCTTAAAGGCCATGTGGGGTGAAAGATCTATTGTATGGCAAAACCATAATTCATAATTGGACACTATCAGACTTTTGTATTGAACTTGACTACTTCTTGTATTAAGTCACTCAATTAATTAACAGCAATTTGTGTGTTCCTTTTCTGTAACTTAATTTCAGTTTGTCCATTAATAAGACTTCTTTTTAGTTTTATCAGTTACTGTAGCTTTCCTGTGGTATCTTCCTATAGCACGTCCTGTCTGTTTTTTTGAGCTTTTCCAAACATTAAAGCTGAAGCTACAAAAAGGACAGATGATATCTCTAGCTTGTTTCTCCCTTAATTAGGGCAGTGGGCCTCTTTGTATCCAGATCCTTGCTTGAAGATTCAAATGTAGTGTCTTATCTTTAATCTAGTTATGAAAACATGAGCTTATTTATAATGCGATTCCTTTCATTAGTAATTTAATTGGAGTTTAGTACCAGTTCTGTCCACAGACTTCATGACTGAATTGAAAATGAAGATACCTAGTTTTAAATCTTTAGGAAGAATGAACACGAATCTTTTAGTTATCAGTTGCCCTTCACACTTGGAATGACAGTCCTTCAAGATTGTATGTGCAGTATGTTAAGAAAGGAGATAAGAGTATACCAGAGTAGTCTACAAGACCCAGACAAAACAGGTAGGAGAATCAGGAGCTTCTATTCAATCAAATGCACTAAGATACATAAAATCATAGGATGGTTTGGGTTGGAAGGGACCTTGAAAGATCATCTAGTCAAACTCCCCCTGCCATGGGCAGGGACATTTTTCACTAGATCAGGTTGCTCAAAGCCCTGTTCAACCTGACATTGAACGCTTCCAGTGATGGGGCATCCACAGCTTCTCCAGGCAACTTGTTCCTGTGTCTCACCACCCTCACCGTAAAAAATTCCTCCTTATGTCCAATCTGAACCTACCCTCTTTCAGTTGAAAACTATTGCCCCTTGTCCTGTCGCTACAGGCCTTGGTAAAAAGTCTCTCTCCATCTTTCATGTAAGCATCCTTTACATATTGAAAGGCCGCCATGAGGTCTCCCCAGAACCTGCTCTTCTCCAGGCTGAACAGCCCCAACTCTCTCAGCCTTTCATCACAGGAGAGGTGTTCCAGCCCTCTGATTTTTGTAGCTGTCTTGTGGACACGCTGTACCATGTCCATGTCTTTCTTTTGCTGGGGGCTGCGGAGCTGGACACAGTACATCAGGTGGGGTCTCATGAGAGCAGAGTAGAGGAACAGAATCCCCTCCCTTGACCTGCTTGTCGTGCTTCTTGTTTTGCAGTCCATGATACAATTAGCTTTCTGGGCTGCAAGCACACATTGCTGGCTCTTGTCCAATTTTTCATCCACCAGTATCCTGAAGTTCTACTCCACAGGGCTGCTCTCATTCCATTCATCCCCTGTGCCTGTATTGATATTGGGAATTTCCCCAACCCAGGTGTGGGACCTTGCACTTAGTGTTGTTGAACTTTGAGATTCACATGGGCCCACTTCTCAAGCCTGTCAAGGTCCCTCCGGATGGCACGCTACAGGGGAGCCGCTAGCAAACCGACTGCACTGCTCAGCTTGGTATCGTGTACAAACTTGCTGAGGGTGCATTTGATCCCACTGTTTGTGTCATTGATGAAAACATTAATTAGTACTGTTCCCAGTACAGACCCTTGAAGGACACCACTCATTACTGGTTTCCACTTGGACACTGAGCCATTGAGTGTAACTCTTTGGACGCAGCCATCCAGCCAATTCCTTATCCTTCTAATAGTCCATCCATCAAACACATATCGTTCCAATGTAGTGGCAAGCATGTTGTGGGGAAGAACATCAAAGGCCTTACAGAAGTCCAGATAGATGACATATATATCTCTTTGCTTGTCCCCTGATGCAATCACTCCATCATAGAAGGCCACTAAATTAGCAATACCAATCTGCTTCTTTTGGGAATAATTAGCATATTATATTGAAAGCCAGACAACTTTTTCTCCTCAAGATAGTCTTTCACTAGTAGGGAATCCAGATCTCTCTTATAGCATGGAAGTCACAAGTTATGTCTGCTTCTTGGTAGAATTTTAAGTGATCCTGTGTGAATTCCTACTGCTCTAGGTGGCTTTAGTGAACTACCTACCTCTGATGTTGGGACATCTGAAGAAAGGGTATTATATCAATATCCTCATAAGGATAAGGGTTTGTAAGACAACGTTTCATTATTTTGCTATAAATCTGGAAGTAGTAAGCTTTATGATCTTTTAGAATTGGAACTGAGGTGTTAAAGTTTGGGTGATCTACTGAGATCTGTATACTGTTCCAAGAGGTACAACGTTTTCCTATGACCAAACATAGGCTGGCTTATATCCAGTCATTTATGTCTAGCTTCCGCTAAAATGGCCTGCCTGTGGCTTCGCTGCATAGCATTTGGAGATATTTGGTCTCCTGCAAACAGTTGTATCTATTCATCCACAAAGCTTGAAGCCACACTGAGTTTTTCTGGTCTGCAAGTCACATTATCAGAATGGTTTTTAATGGAGGGTTGCCTCCTTCAATTTTTTAACACTGAGGAACACCCAAAATGCCTAGGGCTGTGCTGAAATTCTTTAGCTCGAAGAATTTCTTCTTGCATCTCCGTGAACAGAGAAGGAGACATCTGCAGTTAGACATCTCTTCCATGTTTGAGAAAGCTTAAGGCATGATACAAGGGTCCAGGTCTATACTGGGCCTCAAGAATCTTTTTTAAAAAATTGTTAAACTAGATTCTTAGAGTTACTATTACGTTAAAGCTTACTTGAGATAGTAATGGAGCTGCCTTGCAGTGTGCCGTTTGGACACCTGTATATAACAATGGCAAGGAAGAGTGGCATGTGCAGAGGGGAGTTGCAGAAGGTGTAAGACCTAGCAGAATCCTGTTGGAAGGCCAGAGGAGTCAGAGGGAGCAATACTTAACACGGTCCTCTCAGTTCTGAACTCCCTGGACTGGATTGAGCAGTCCCTGAATTTATTAACCTGGTTTGGTGTTTTGTAACAAGAGAGACCTCATTGTTTTATCCTAGAGTCCCATAGGAACCTAGCGTATATGCTCAGTGGACAAAGGGAGAAAACAGGTCCTCACAGCAAAAACAGAAGCAATATGAACTGTTAAAAGTAGACACACAGCCAGTACCTGTGCTAGAGAAACTGGAAGAGACCAGCTTTAAAAAAAAAAAGTTTGGATGGAAGGCAGATGTTGGTGATACAGAAATCAGGAGTAACCCTGTGTATTGCATGCCTCAGAACGAGCTTTTAAATATTGATGTAGGTAAAACTCTGAAAAATAACCAATATTTTTGTTCTTAAAAGCCCTTTCAGTTTCAGTTCTAGGACAGTAATGAAAGACAGTGAGTGGGTGGGTGTTTAGTTTGGAGGAAGTTTTTTTGAGAGCGTTGTAGTAGGATGTACTACTATGAGAAAATTCCGCTGAGCTGCTAAAGCCAGGGTAACCGAAGTGTGTTAATACTTTGAGCATGCCTCTCAAAGACTTGTTAATGATTTAATGAGCAGCTGTTAAAGACAATCGTGATCTGTAAGTCTGTTCAGAAGCCAACATTTTATAAGCAAGATTAATGAAGTGCTAGAAATATCTAATTAAAATTCAGATATGTTTGTATTATTAAACATCTTGGTAATACTATGCAGATTTTTTTTTTCTTGCTTTTGAATGATCTGTGTATGTTTTTAGGATTTGATAAAGGTATCATTGTACAAAACTCATAAATTCTCACTGTTAATTTAAAGAATCAACTACTGACTGATCATGGGCATAATCCACTGATGAAGAAAGTATTTGATGTATACCTCTGCTTCCTTCAAAAGAATCAATCTGAAACAGCATTGAAAAATGTCTTCATTGCTTTAAGGGCACTTATTTTTAAGGTAAGAAGTTCTAAAATAATTAATCTTCAAGTACTTATCCAGTTCTTTGGGTAACAATATACTGTAAAAGTTTAAAGAACTAAAATCCAAAATTAAAATTGGTGAATAAGGACTCATCCAATCCCAGCAGTGTAGAATAATTGTCCTTTGAATTACTGTAAAAATTGTTTTGTGTCATGAACTGCTGTAGCTGTCTATTTTTTTTCCACGATTTGGGAATATTAATATATTTGTGTTTTTCTTCACATGCTTATTCTATCAAGAACTGAAGCTAGTTTTAATGAATAACTTCTTTTTTTTCTGCTTTTTCCTCAGTTTCCCTCTACATTTTATGAAGGTAGAGCTGATATGTGTTCTGCACTGTGCTATGAAATTCTGAAGTATTGTAATTCCAAACTGAGTTCAATTCGTACTGAAGCTTCACAGTTACTGTACTTCTTAATGAGAAATAATTTTGATTACACAGGGAAGAAATCTTTTGTCAGGACACATCTGCAGGTTAGTATTACTTTATTTTTCATTTTTTTGTGTCTTTTAAATATTGGGTTGCCTGTATTTGTAGATGCACAGTTGCATACCATTGTGCAAAGCCCTGTCACATAAAGACATAAAAGCAGTTATTTTGGATTCAAGCAAGGCTGGTACTATTCTAAGAGTAAGAAGATGCAAATGAAAGTATGATCAGTACAAGGAAATACTTAGAAACAGTTTGATGGCCCTGTGTTTTGTAGGAAATAATTTTTATTTGTGAGTATCACAGAATCGCAGAATCACAGAATGTTTGGGGTTGGAAGGGACCTCTGTGGGTCATCTAGTCCAACCCTCCTGCCGAAGCAGGGTCACCTACAGCAGGCTGCACAGAACCACGTCCAGGCGGGTCTTGAATATCTCCAGAGAAGGAGACTCCACAACCTCCCTGGGCAGCCTGTTCCAGTGCCCCATCACCCTCAGAGGGAAGAAGTTCTTCCTCATGTTCAGACGGAACTT
>Ga0065711_1012876_pt1 | contig 12681 bp, 12 predicted proteins | sample Hoacrofraction12_FD_59098 | JGI IMG/M metagenome (GOLD analysis project Ga0065711, IMG submission 59098) | Hoatzin crop microbial communities from Cojedes, Venezuela - Epithelial fraction 12 v2 (version 2) | ecosystem: Host-associated > Birds > Digestive system > Esophagus > Crop | place...
TTTTTGCAGATGTCAAGCACTGCCAGTATAGCGAGTACAAGACCAATAACATAGATAAGACTCATAATTATTAAATTTTTTAAAAGAAATTGCGGTTTGGTCCGACAAATATAGCAAAAAGGAACGGAATTTGTTGCATAGTGCGCGTATTTTAGAAGTGTACTTATGGTTAAGATTTTGTTGACGGCATTAATTGCCATAACTAGCCTATCTACGGCAGCGGCCGATGAGACTTCGGCACCTGCAACTGTAATCTCCCTTGACCAGGCGCTACAGATAGCCCTTAGCGAGAGTCCAACTGTGAAGGTTGCGGACAAGGAGATTGAGGTTCAGCAATACGCTAAAAAGGGTACATACGCATCCCTCTTCCCTGAGATTGCTGCTTCGGGTTCGTTTAACAGGACCCTGAAGAAGCAGGTGATGAGTATGGACTTCGGTGGGGAATCCCAGAGTTTTGAGGTGGGCCGCTGGAATACCGTATCTGGCGGCATTTCTGCATCTATGCCACTCATTAACGCCCAGGTATGGAAGAGCCTGGAAATCAGCGGACAGGATGTGGAACTGGCAGTTGAGAAGGCCCGCAGCAGCCGACTGGAAATGGTTACCCAGGTGAAGCAGGCCTACTACGCAGTGCTTCTGGCAAAAGAGGTGCACAGCGTGTACCAGAGCGTATACGATAACGCAGTAGCAAACTGCGAGCAGACCCAGAAGCGCTACAACGCATCCAAGGCATCGGAACTTGACCTTACCAGGGCCAAGACAACCGTAGCCAATGCGGTTCCTAATGTGTATGACTCTGAAAACTCTATCGCGATTGCACTCTGGCAGCTGAAGGCTGTGATGGGTGTAAATCTGGACGAAAACATCGATGTAGCAGGCTCCCTGCAGGACTATGTGGGCGAGATGCTTTACGATGCAAACGCCGACTACAGCCTCGAGAACAACTCATCGCTCCGCCAGTTGGAACTTCAGGCCGAGCAGCTTGCAAACAACATCAAATTGCAGAAGTTCGCCAATCTGCCTTCGCTGGCACTTGGGTTCTCCTACACCATGAACGCCATGGAGGATGAACTTAACTTCAGCGAGTATAACTGGTATCCTTACTCATATCTAGGCCTGAGCCTGAACATCCCCATCTTCTCGGGTGGCAAGCGCAACAGCAGCCTCAAGCAGGCCCAGATCCAGGCAGATGAACTCCAGCTCCAGAAGGAAAACACCGAGCGTCAGCTCCGCATCGGTATCCGCCAGTATCTTGGCACAATGGACACCGCCAACAAGAGCTACGCTTCCGCTCTGGAAGCCCAGGAGAGTGCCCAGAAGGCATACGACATTGCTGCAAAGAGCTACAATGTGGGCCGCAGCACCCTTACCGACCTGAACGACAGCCAGCTGGCGCTTACTCAGGCCCAGCTTTCCGTATCTCAGGCCATCTACAATTTCCTGGTGGCAAAGTCCAATCTGGAACAGACCATCGGTACAGATTACATGCAATATGAAGAAGCAAAATAATATGAAAAGAGTACTAAACCTCGCACTCATAGTCTTGGCAGTGGCTGGGTGCGGCAACAAGAAGACTAAAACCGAAACAACCGAAGTGGCTGAGGTGATTCCCAATGTCAAGGTAGCAGAGGCTGTGAAGCAGAATGTTACCCAGGAATCCACCTATTCGGCTACGGTCGAGGCCTTCGCGACCAATAACATCGCCCCTCAGTCCAGCGGGCGTATCCAGAAAATCAACGTGGAAGTGGGTTCCTTCGTAAGCAAGGGACAGATTCTGGCCGAGATGGACCAGGTTCAGCTTGAGCAGGCCGGCCTGCAGCTCACCAATACCAAGACCGAACTCGACCGTCTCAAGCAGCTCTATTCCGAGGGCGGCGTGAGCCAGAGCGATTATGAGGCCATGGAACTCCAGTACAAGGTCGCTAAGAGCACATACGACAATCTTCAGGAGAACACTCTTTTGCGTTCTCCAATCTACGGCGTAGTTACCGCCCGCAATTATGACAAGGGCGATATGTACGTCATGGGTCAGCCCATCTTCACGGTGCAGCAGATTGTTCCCGTGAAGATTCTTGTGGGTATCTCCGAGGCCGATTACACCCGCGTAAAGGTGGGCGACAAGGTGACTCTGACCGTAGATGCTCTCCCCGGAGAGTCCTTCGACGGCAAGATAAACCGCCTCTATCCTACAATGGATGCAACCACCCACACCTTCAATGCAGAGGTGCTGGTGCAGAACTCCAACCGCAAAATCCGTCCTGGCATGTTTGCCCGCGTAACCGTAACCTTCGGTAACCAGGAGGCTGTGGTCGTGCCTGATGCCGCCATCGTGAAGATGCAGGGGTCCGGCCAGCGTAGCGTATATGTTGTTGAAAATGGCACCGCAGTCGAGAAGGTGGTAACACTTGGCAAACACTTCGATGGCCAGTACGCCCTTATGAGCGGTCTCGAAGGCGGCGAGCAGGTTGTAATCAAGGGACAGAATTCCCTGCGTAACGGAATCAAGGTTCAAGTAGTGGAGTAGCAGCGTATGAGTATCATCAAATCAGCGGTCAACAAACCCGTCACCACAGGCCTTATCTTTGTGGCCTTCATGGTGCTGGGTATCTACTCGCTAATGAAGCTTAGCATTGCGTATTTCCCTGATTTTGACGCAAATACCATCATGGTAATGAGCTCTTATCAGGGCGCGAATGCTTCGGATATCGAGACTAACCTGACCAAGGTTCTGGAGAACTCCCTGAATGGTGTGGAGGACCTTAAGAGCCTGACTTCCAACAGTAAGGACAATGTGAGCGTGCTTACCCTTGAGTTCAATCAGGGTGTAGATATCGAAACCGCCACCAACAATGTCCGCGACAAGCTGGACATGGTGTCCTCGACCCTTCCTGACGGGGCATCCAACCCCGTAATCTTCAAGTTCAGTGCAGATGATATGCCTATCATGATGCTCACCGCAACTGCCGAGGAGAGCCTCAGTGGACTGGACAAGATTCTGGACGATAAGGTAGCAACCCCGCTTGCCCGTGTAAAGGGTGTGGGTACAGTGTCCATCAGCGGTGCTCCTACCCGTGAAATCCAGGTGTACTGCGACCCCAACAAGTTGGAGGCTTACGGCCTGAGTGTCAGCGGAATAGCAGCCATTATCGCCTACGAAAACAAGAATGTGCCTTCGGGTAACATCGACATCGGTTCCAACACCTACAGCCTTAGGGTAGAGAAGGAATTCCAGGACCCTTCGGAACTGCTGGACATCGTTGTGGGCTACGCAGGAAGCAATGCAGTGCTGCTGCGCGATGTCGCCACCATCCGTGACGGTAGCGAGGAGCGCGAGCAGGAGTCCTACACCAACGGCAAGCGTTCGGCCCGTATCGTAATCCAGAAGCAGACAGGATCCAACACCGTAAATGTCTGCCGCCAGGTGCTTGATCAGATTGAGAAAATCAAGCCTTCACTCCCTTCAGACATCGATATCAGCCTGGTATTCGACAACTCGGAGGAGATTGTGAACACCATCAACACCCTTAAGGAGACAATCCTCATCACCTTCATCCTCGTGATGCTCGTGGTGTATGTCTTCCTGGGAAGATGGAGGGCAACCTTCATTATCGTGCTGTCAATCCCTATCGCGCTGATTGCCTCGCTGGTATATCTGTATGCAACGGGTAACACCCTGAACATCGTGTCAATGTCCTCGCTAACCATTGCAATCGGTATGGTGGTGGATGATGCGATAGTGGTACTGGAGAACATTACGACCCATATCGAGAGGGGAGAGAAACCCAAGGAGGCGGCCGTCCACGGCACTTCCGAGGTAGGTATCTCCGTAATTGCATCTACCCTTACGATGCTCTGCGTGTTCCTTCCCCTGACCCTTGTTAAGGGTACTACCGGTCTGCTGTTCAAGCAGTTGGGTTGGATTGTAAGTATCATCATGATTGTGTCCACTACGGCAGCCCTTACTCTGGTGCCTATGCTTTGCTCCAAGATGCTTAAGCAGAATCCCAAAAAGGGTAAGCTGCACGAGATTATCTTCACCCCCATTGACAAGGCTCTGGACAAGATTTCCCGCGGCTATGCCCACCTGATTCACTGGGCTACCCGCCGCCGCAAGACCGTGATTTTCGGTGCCTTCGCTATCTTCGTAGTGGTTTGTGTCCTGCTACTCCCTAAACTTAAGACCGAGTATTTCCCGAGTTCGGATAGCGACCACCTTAGCGTGTCCGTTACCCTGCCTGTAGGTACTGCACAGGCCGTTACCGGCGAGCTTGCACAGCAGATTTACAACGATATCCTTACTGAAATCCCCGAAGTAACCGTCTGCAACTATACCTTCGGTCAGGCCGATTCCGACAATATCCTTGCATCGATGCAGAGCAATGGTACCCACATCATGTCCTTCAATGTCCACATCGGAACCAAGGAAGAGCGCGACCGTTCATCCGACGATATAGCAGATAACCTCCGTCGAATCCTCGCCAGATACCCCGAAATCCGCAAGGGAACAGTTTCTTCCGGCGGTGGCGGCGGTATGGGCGGTGGTTCCAGCGTTGAGTTGGAAATCTACGGCTATGACTTCGCCGAGACAGATGCCGCAGCACAGGCAGTCAAGGAGAAGATGTTGGCCAGCCCTAAGTTCAGCCAGGTAATCGTCAGCCGTGACGAGTACACACCTGAATACCAGGTGGACTTCGACCGCGAAAAACTGGCCCTGAACGGTCTGAACTCTACAACTGCAGGTTCAGCCTTCAGCGCCGCAATGAGCGGTACGGTGGCTTCGTACTATCGTGAGGATGGTGACGAGTACTACATTCGTGTCCGCTATGCTCCCGAATTCCGTACCAGCATCGAGGATATCGAGAATATCATTATCTATAGCCCTACAGGCAAGGCCATCAGGCTCAAGGAGTTAGGTAATGTCATAGAGACCGAGGTTCCTCCTACCATCGAGCGTAAGGACCGTCAGCGTTACATCAAGGTAACGGGTCTGGTAGCCCAGAAGGTAGCCCTTAGCGAGGCCGTTGCCGAGACCAATGACATCATCTCAGAAGTGGATATGCCACAGGGACTTTCAGCGGTAATCGCGGGTGACTACGAGGACCAGCAGGAGATGTTCGGCGACCTTATTACCCTGATGATTCTGATGGTGATTCTGGTGTACATCGTGATGGCAGCCCAGTTCGAGAGCTTCCTCAGCCCGTTTGTGATTATGTTCAGTCTGCCGTTCGCTGTTGTGGGCGTGCTGCTTGGTCTGTGGATTAACAACATGGCCCTGAGCGCAATGGGTATGATTGGTATAATAATCCTGATTGGTATCGTGGTGAAGAACGGTATTGTGCTGATAGACTACACGATTCTCTGCCGCGAAAGGGGTATGAATGTGCTGGACGCCAGCGTAACCGCTGCACGCAGCCGTCTGCGTCCTATCCTCATGACCACCCTCACCACCGTGCTGGGTATGATTCCTATGGCAATCGGTAGCGGTACAGGTGCCGAGATGTGGAACGGCCTTGGTGTCGTTGTGGCATGGGGTCTGACCGTATCCACCGTGATTACCCTGGTACTTATTCCTACAGTTTACTGCGTGTTTGCCACCCGTCAGGAGGCTCGCGCTAAAAGAAAGGCAGCAGCAAAATGAAAGCACTCTTTATAGCATACAACCAGGCCTACGGCAATGAGATTGTCGAGATTCTGGAAAAGAACAAACAAAGGGGATTTACCCGATTCGATGGCGTCAGCGGAAAGGGTTCTTTCAATGGCATTCCCCGCTTTGACAACCACGCATGGCCGGAGTACAATGACGCGATTCTGGTCATCGTGAAAGATGAAAAAGTTGATACCCTTCTGGCCGATTTGAAGGCCAAGGACGAGGAAACTCCCGACCTTGGACTAAGGGCTTTTAGCTGGGGTATTGAAAAAATGTACTAAAATTCCTATATTTGCGGATTATGCAAGTAGTAACTGATACAAATTTCCAAGAGCTTTTAGGCTCGACCAGTGTTGCCCTGGTAGATTTCTGGGCAGTCTGGTGCGGTCCATGCCGTATGTTATCCCCCACTGTGGACGATATAGCCGCCGAATATGGCGACAAAATCACTGTGGCAAAGTGCAACGTTGACGACAACGAGGAGATTGCCGAGCAGCTCGGCATCCGCAGCATCCCTACCCTCATCTTCTTCAAGGACGGGCAGGCTGTTGACAAACTTGTTGGACTCGTTTCAAAAGCAGACATCGAAGCAAAGATTAACGCACTGCTGTAATGAAACACCTCGTCGCCGTTATTGCTGCGATGCTCATTGCCTTTACGGCCCGCGCGCAGCTTGGCATAATGGCGGGTGTTACAACCAGCCTGAACGAGGTGGAATCTTCCTCGCTTAGTGTCAAGGACATAACCCAGTACCATGTGGGTATTGCTTATAAATTCCTGATTGGAGGCTGTGCCATCCAACCGGGAATTCAGTACAATATCAAGGGCGAGGTGCTGGAAGATGGGGACTATTCCGCAATGTTCAAGACGGGCTTCGTCGAGGTGCCCGTCCAGGCGCAGATTGGCTTTAGGGTGAGCGGTTTCCGCCCCTACATCTTCGCAGAGCCTTATTTGGGCTTTGCTTTCAGTAACGAGACCACGGAGTCAACTGCCGAGGAAAGCGTGACCAATTGGGACACGGTGCGCGACCGTCTGGAGTTCGGACTGGGCTTCGGTGCGGGAATCGACCTCTACAAGCACCTGCAGTTATCGGCCAAGTATGTGTTTAACAGCAAGCCGATATACTACAACGATACCATACAGAATTACGATATTACCCAGCAAAAAAGCGCCGGCATAATGGTAACGGCGGCAATATTCTTCTAGATATGAAAACAGCAGTTGTCTTTTGTGCGTCGAGTTCCAAGATCGACCCTAAGTATAACCAGACCGCCCGCGAGGTGGTCAAGGCCCTCTGCGCTAAGGGTTATGGCATAGTTTCAGGCGGGTCCTACCGCGGTACAATGGGTGCTGTGGCCGATACTGCCTACGAATGTGGCGCCCCCAATATCGGGGTCATTCCCTCATTCATGAAGGGCTGGGAGCATCCTCATCTTACCGAACTGATTTGGACAGAGACAATGTCGGAGCGCAAGGAGAAGATGCGCGAGGGAACCTCCCTTGCAGTGGCTCTCCCCGGTGGAATCGGCACGATGGACGAACTCTTCGAAACGGTTGTGCTCAAGAAGCTGGGACGCTATCAAGGTAAGATTGTAGCCTATAATCTGGACGGATTCTATGAGCCACTGAAGGCTCTGCTCCAGCATTTTGTGGCCACCGGGATGATGACTGCGGAAGAGGTGGACATGATTGCATTCCCATCTACAGTTGAGGAACTTAAGGCACTGGTGTAATGAAGGCGGGCGAAATCAAGGCATATCTGGGAAACGACTGGGAGAAGACCATGGCGGCAATGCGCGAGTCGCTGAGCACCAATGTGCGCCTGCTCCAGAGCGTCAACGACAGCATCCTGCTGCATTCCGGCAAGATGTTCCGCCCCGTTTTGTGCCTGCTGATGTCAAGGGTGTGCGGTGGCGGCAAGGCTTCTGCCGACAGCGTAAAGTATGCCGCTGCGGTGGAACTTCTGCACAATGCCACCCTGCTGCACGACGATGTTGCCGACGAGGCCGACGAGCGCAGGGGAGTGCCCACCGTGGCATCTGTCTACGGACCCGCTCCAGCCGTGCTGGTTGGGGATTTCTGGCTCTCCAGGGCAGTGGATTTGATTCTGGATGTCAAGGACTACACCTGGGCAACCCGCGCCTTCGCGAAGACCATCACCGACCTCTCCGAAGGGGAGATGCTCCAGCAGCAGAAGGCCCTCACGGGGGACACATCCGAGGAAGACTATCTCCGCATCATCTACGATAAGACTGCTTCTCTCTTCGAACTTTCCTGCATGTCGGCGGCAAAGAGCGTTGAGGCTTCGGAAGAGTATTTCGCGGCTGCAAAGGCCTACGGCAAGGCTCTGGGCATCGCTTTCCAGATAAAGGACGACATTCTGGACTACGATGGAGCCAATCTTGGCAAGCCCACGGGACTGGACATTTTGGAGCGCAAGATAACCCTGCCGCTGCTGGGCGCGCTCAAGGACTCTGACAAGGAGGAAGAAATCAGGGAAATGATAAGATTTATCCCTTCGCACCCCGAAAATTCGACAATTATCTCTAACTTTGTACACACAGGTGGCGGCGTCGACTATGCCGAAAAGCGCCTGCAGGACTTTGTGGATGAGGCGATTGCACAACTCGCGGCCTTCCCCGATTCTCCCGAAAAGGACTATCTGGTGGAAGTGGCACGCTTTACAGCACTAAGAAACCGATGAAATTTGCGCAGATACAGGGAAATGACAGTCTGGTAAAGGCTCTGGCCGGGATGGTTTCGTCCGGCAAGGTTCCCCATGCCCTGATGTTCCACGAGGACGACGGGGGCGGGGCAGTGCCGCTTGCCATGGCCTTCCTGCAGTATCTGTACTGCCGCAACCGCGGTGCCGAGGACTCCTGCGGAGAGTGCTCCCAGTGCAACAAGATGAGCAAGATGATTCACTCCGATGTGCATTTCATCTTCCCCGTAAATAGTGGCAATCTGTCGGTGCAGTTGCTGAAGGAATGGCGCGCCCTGGTGCTGGAGAATCCCTATTTCACCGAGGCAGAGCTCAATTCTGCCCTTGGGATTGAGGGTAAGAATACCCTGATTGCCGTGCCAGAAGCCAAGCAGTTGCTCTCTGATTTGAGCCTGAGTGCCCTTGAAGGCGGATACCGGTCGGTGCTGATTTATCTTCCCGAAAAGATGAATGCCGAGGCTGCGAACAGGCTGCTGAAGATAATCGAGGAACCCCCTGCGCAGACCCTTTTCCTGCTGGTGACACACGCGCCCGAGAAGGTGCTGACCACCATCAGGTCCCGCTGCCAGGTGCTTCGCGTGCAGCCCCGCAAAATCGAGTCTGCCGCCCTGAAGTTTGACGATGGAGGTCTGCTTTCTGCGCTGATGGACGCGTTGATTGCCCGCGATTTATCTGCCGCACTGGATGTCGGGGAGAGCCTTGCAGCCCTTCCTTCGCGCGAAAATGCCAAGGCTTTTTGTAAATTTGCAGCAGAGAAGTTCCGCACCGTTTTCCTGATTCAGCAGGGGCTGACCTCGCTCGCACCAACCGATGAGGAAGCCGCCCGTTGGGCTAAGGCGGTGAAGCGGACCTTCCCTCGCAAGGCTCTGGAGGTGCTGGACCGCACTCTGGGCCGAATTGGACGCAATGTAAACCTAAAGATTCTGTTCGCTGACCTTGTGGACAGACTATATATAAATATTTAAGAATGGATAAAGAATCAGTACAGTTTGACTGTAGTCGCGGAGTGGTGGTCAACCACGATGCCGAGACGGGGGAGAATAACTTCGCCTACCGTGCCGGATGCTGCAAACTGCGCGAATATAACTACCTTAAGGGAATCAACGATATTTCGGTTACGGACATCTACGAAGTCCGTTTTAAGAACACCCGAAAGGGCTTTTACCGCAATGCATCTTCGCAGAATGTGAAGCTTGGCGACATGGTTATCGTTGAGGCTACAACGGGCTGCGATTTGGGTATCGTGACCCTGGAAGGCGCTATGGTGGCCCGTCAGATGGCCGCAAAGGGGATTGACCCCAGCACTGCGGAACTCAAGAAGATTTACCGCAAGGCCAAGCAGAACGACATCGAGAAGTGGCAGGAGGCAATTGCCCGCGAGCAGGACACCATGATTCAGGCCCGCCGCATTGCCGCCGAGATGGGTCTCGACATGAAAATCGGAGATGTGGAGTTCCAGGGAGACGGCTCTAAGGCCATCTTCTACTACATTGCCGACGGGCGTGTGGACTTTAGGCAGCTGATTAAGGTGTTCGCCGAGGAGTTCCGTATCCGTATCGAGATGAAGCAGATTGGAGCCCGTCAGGAGGCCGGTCTGATTGGCGGTCTGGGCGTCTGTGGCCGTGAGCTCTGCTGCGCCCGCTACATCACACACTTCAAGAGCATCAGCACCACCGCTGCCAGGGTGCAGGACTTAAGTCTCAACCCCCAGAAGCTCGCAGGTCAGTGCGGCAAGCTTAAGTGCTGCCTGAACTACGAGGTGGATGTCTACCAGGACGCACATTCCCGCATTCCGCGCGTGTCCGAGCCGCTGGAGTTCAAGGACGGATTTGCCTATCTGCGCAAGACCGATATTCTAAAGGAGGTGCTGTACTTCTCTTACGACAAGGGATCCGACGCCGACCTCTATCCTCTTGCTGCTCAGGATGTTATAGAGATTATAAAGATGAACCGCAACGGCTTGAAGCCCGACTCGCTCAAGTCCGAGCCGGAGGTGGCTATGCCGGAGTTCATCTCTGCCGTGGGCGACGACAGCATCTCCCGCTTTGATGCTCCTCGCCGCAAGAAGAAGCGTCCGAACAAGAACCGTAACCGCAACAAACCTAGCGACAAATAGTATGCGTCCCGTCCTTCGCCTTGCCTTGGCGGCTCTGATAGTGATGCTGATGTCTGCATGCCATCAGCCCACTTCCTACGAGCATTTCATCCCGGCAGAGCATTCTGGAGGACTGGCCTTTGACGACAATATCTACCGCTTTGAGGTGGACATGTCGGACAGTACCGCATTTTACGATATCTACTTTTACACCCGTGCCGAGAATACAGGCCTGACCCAGGTGCGTGGCGACCTCGGGCAGATGCAGGTGGATGTGACATGGCTGAGCCCCGTTGATGCCCAGAGCGATTCCACCTTCACTGCAGGGCAGCCAATGCTCTCCGAGACCGTCTACATGCCTCTGGGCGATGACCGCGGGGCCAAGGCTCTCTACCGCTCTGGAGTCCGCCCCGACCCTTGCGGCATCTGGACAATCGAGGTCAAGAGCATTGCGGCTCCCAAAGGCCTTAGGGGTATGGGTATAATCTGCAAACGACATTATGGGACACGATAAACTGCGCAAGTTCGCCGAGAACGAGACTTTCAAGTGCCTGGTGCAGCCTAGTGCCAACGAGGTGCTTGCAAACGGCTATTACAACCTTTCCGACCACCATCTCAAGGGCCATTGGCACGATCAGATGTTCGCTGGCTCCAAGGGCGATATCGTCCTTGAGCTTGGCTGCGGCAAGGGGGACTACACCATTGCCCTGGCCCGTCGCAACCCCGATAAGAACTACATCGGTGTGGACATCAAGGGTGCCCGTCTCTGGCGCGGAGCCAAGACTGCAACCGAGGAGAATCTCGGCAATGTGGCCTTTCTGCGTACCCGAATCGAGTTTATCGAGGCCTTTTTCGCCCCTGGGGAGATTTCAGAGATTTGGCTGACCTTCTCCGACCCGCAGATGAAGAGCGAGAACAACCGTCTTTGCAGCCCGATGTTCCTTACCCGCTATCGCAAGTTCCTGAAGCCTGGCGGCATCGTCCATCTCAAGACCGACTCCCAGTTTCTTCACAACTACTGCAAGGCAGTCGTTTCTGTAAATAATCTGGAACTTCTGTCCTGCACAAATGACCTTTATCATGATGATATAGACATCGAGCCCGAAGTTCGCGAAGTGCAAACCTTCTATGAATCAATGTTTTTGGAGCAGGGACTGCCCATCACCTACATGAAATTCAGGATAGACAAGGAAGGGGAGTATGTCAATCCAAGGGACCCCGAAGATTTCGATTCCAAGGCTTGGCGTGAAGCCGAAGGCCCCAGACGCTCGTTTGGCCATAAATAAAATTTTGCTATTTTTGCATATACAACAATTTCCAAAGGGATGCTTCGAAAAATAAGGATAATTCTAGCGGCACTATGCTTTACCGCTATAACCCTCCTGCTCCTAGACCTCACGGGAGTGCTACATCTGTATCTGGGCTGGCTGGCCAAACTCCAGTTCCTGCCGGCCGTAATGGCTGTCAATGTCTCCATTATTGTGGGCATTTTGTCCTTTACCCTGCTTTTTGGGCGTCTTTATTGCTCGACGATTTGCCCGCTGGGTGTCTATCAGGACATCGTCAACAACCTATCCGCCCGCCGCAAGAAGCACAAGATGCGCCACTCCTATTCTCCCGAGAAGAAGTGGTGGCGTTACCCCATTCTGGCACTAGTTATTCTTGCGATAATCATTGGCATTCAGCCACTTGTGGCGCTGCTGGCTCCGTATAGCGCTTGGGGACGCATAGTGCAGAACCTGTTTCAGCCAGTCGTCCTGTGGGGTCAGAACCTTATCGCAAACATGTCCGCAAGGGCAGGGAAGTATGCCGTTTATCCGCACGAGGTCTGGCTAAAGAGCCTGCCGACCTTCATCGTTGCAATCGTGACCTTGATTGTCGTTACAATTCTCGCATGGAAGCACGGCCGCACTTGGTGCAACACGATTTGCCCTGTGGGGACCTTCCTGGGGCTGTTTTCGCGTTTTGCGCCGTTCCGCCCCGTAATCGATACCGACAAGTGTAAGTCCTGCCGCATCTGCGAGCGCAAGTGCAAGGCGAACTGCATTGACATCACCAACCACAAAATCGACTACTCCCGCTGCGTCGATTGCTTCGATTGCCTAGGCAACTGCAAGTTTGACGCGATGAAATATAGATTTGCATATAATAAATCTAATAATGAAGACAAATCCAGGCGAACATTCCTGCAAGGTGCAGGAATATTCGCCGTTGCTG
>Ga0065711_1046816_pt1 | contig 12681 bp, 9 predicted proteins | sample Hoacrofraction12_FD_59098 | JGI IMG/M metagenome (GOLD analysis project Ga0065711, IMG submission 59098) | Hoatzin crop microbial communities from Cojedes, Venezuela - Epithelial fraction 12 v2 (version 2) | ecosystem: Host-associated > Birds > Digestive system > Esophagus > Crop | place...
GGTGACCCTGATTCGGCAGGGGGGTTGGACTAGATGACCCACAGAGGTCCCTTCCAACCCCTACTATTCTGTGATTCTGTGATTCTGTGATTCTGTGATTCTTGGCATAACTCAGCCGGGTGACGCGGGCTCAGCGAGCTGCCGGCTCCTTCCCATCTCCACCCAGCGTCACGGGCATCGCATGTGCCCACAGTTCGGGGGGTTTATGGGGCATTTCTTCTCCAGTGCTGAAACAGCACCTCTCTCTCCCAGTTTTGGGGGAAAAAATCTTCCAGGGTGGCCGTGCCCTGTCCAGGGCCATCCCAGCATCGCTGGTGTCTCGTGGCCGGCTCCAGCCCAGCGCCGTGCAGCCGGAGCAGAGAAGCCTTTGGGGCCCAAGCGCCGCGGTTCCTTCTCAGCTGGCAAAAGCGTCCTCGCCACCGGGATGCAGCTCTGAGCATCACCTCTGCCTGTCCCCAGCCCCGCGAGCAGCGCTCGTTAGGGAAAGAGCTAACAATAAAATCAACCACCCAAGCCGCTGAACCTTCAAACCTGGCTGCAGGGCATGTTCAGGAGGGAGCGAGTTCAGCACGCAGCCGGGAAACTCAGCAGTGATTTGACAAATCCTGCTTTAAATAATTCAAGCCATGAGCTCTCTGCCCTCTCTCTCGGGGAATTATTCTGCTCTCAGAGTCTCCTTGCACCGCGATGTTGCCTCTGATACCCACCCTGGGAGCACCAGCTCCTCGTTGATGCCCTTCAAGCAGCCCCTTCCCTTTCTGCTGGTTACGGTTGCTGCAGGGGGGGGTCTCGGGGGACTTTTTGCCGGTGCTGGGTCTGTCCCAGCACAATGGGGCAGGTGCCGAGGCGTGTGGCAGAGGAGACGCCCCACCAGCCCCATCATCCTCTCCCAGGGATGAAGCCAGGCGGGTGATAAGTGCTGCCTTGGGGACCGCTCAGGGGCCAGGTGAAGGCAGGGGCAGACCATGGGCAGAAGGATGCCCGGGCTCCTGCCCTTGGGATGCGACCTTGCCCTGGGGGGGGTTCGTCACCCCTTCCTCGTTGTGCCCCCCCAGACTGCCTCTCCCGGCTTCGTGCTGCTCTTTAACATTTACCGGGTGGCGTCGCGCAGACCGGTGCGGTTTGGGATGCTGCTTCTCAAATCCCCCATGGCCAGGGAAGGAAATATTTATTTGCAGCTGGATATTTATTGGAGAAACAGGAGACAATTTGGGGGAAAAAAAAAAGAACCAACAAAAAAAGTCAGGCAGCCTCCCCTGCCTCATCAACGTGCAAGTTCTTCATCTGCTCTGAAATCTCTATAATTTACTCTCCCTTCCCTGGCAATGTTTATGGCTTTTATGTTGTTTGAAGATTATTTATAACAATTATGTAAGGAAGAAAAAAGTACCATAAGCTGAGGTAATTTACTGTAAAATATATGAAATGCTAAAAAAAAAAAGAAAAAAAAACTCAAGCGGCGCGTTTCTGTGCCGTTACAAGTGCTGCAGGTGGAGGCACCCGTTGCTGCAGGCAAGGTCCCCGCTCCTCCTCGGCACGGGCGCCTTTGCTCCTGATTGCACCCAAGCAATTCAATTAATGATCTCAGATTAGGAAAGAATAGTAAACTGCAGCATAGCCGGGAAGGACCTGGGGGGACACGGATGGGAGCAGAGCTGCAGCAGCGTGGCCAAGCCAGCAATGACCTGGGCTGGGTTTTAGCTGCGTTTTCTGGAGGAGAGAGGCTGAGGACATCCGTACCAGCCTGCCTGCGTGCCAGGAGGGTCCCGCTGGGCTCCACACCGGACCCCTCCTGGCCCTGGGCTGCAAAGGAGCTTTGCCCTGGCTCCCTGGCAGGGCTGGGAAGCCCTTTGTAGCGCTGGCAGCACGTCTGAAGGATTGCGGTTCTCGGTGGCAGGCTGCTTATTCAGGTCTGCCTCTGCAAATTTGATTATAATGGCTTAAAGAGAAGCACCCCTTGATAAGGCTACCAAAAATAATAGTAATAAGAAAGGCTGAATGGGAATAAATGAATCCATGAAACCAAAAAACTGTAACTCGGTTATTAGACACACGCAGCGAAGTGAAGCCAGCGAGTGCTGACGCAGTGCTCGTGCTCTTAATTCGCTCTCTCCATCACTCCGCCCGCTCTCATCCCGGCCCTGGGACGCAGGAAAGCTCCGCAAGCTGAGTCAACGGCAGCCAACGGCATGGCAGTGCCCGTCACACCGGAGCCGGGCAGGGCCAGGGCAGGACAGACCTGCCACGGGCCCGTCCAGGCTGGGCTGCACAATCCCTCCCGCCGGAGGGAAGCGTCGCTTTCCTCCCTTTTTGTGATCATGTGTGTACGCTTTGGTTTTTACTTTGCTTTTCCAGTGACATAATTGCCTCCAAGCCAGGCAGTTCAGTAGCGTCATAAACAAGACAGTGCATAAATGGAATGAAAATGGGGAAAAATTGACTGTAAATAAAATTGCAGGTAACAAGAGCGAGAGGGAAAAACTTCTCTGATTACACAAAGCCCAGCCACCCTGTCCACTGTGTTATCTAAGGTCTGCGGGCGGCAGCCCGGGCTCTGAACGGAGCAGCCAGAGCAGCTACCGGGGGCTCTGCGAGGGACCCCGCGGCCGGGCAGTGGGCTGCCGCGCCGGGAGCTCAGCCCCTCAACGCAGGCTCCGAGCCCCCACGGTGGTCCCACTGTGCTCCCTGCCTGCTTACAGAGGTGGTTTTGGGGTCTCCCCAGGCACATCCCTCTTGGAGAGCCATGCCGTGGGCGCACAGCCCGTGGGGACAAATGGACAAACCCCAAACCCGAGCATCCCTGCCAGGCTCCAGCCACGGTGACGTCTCGTGCCGCTCTGATTGAGAAAGGGGAAAGAACATCGCAAGCACGCGAACGCTGCGCTGCGGCTGCCGAAACGCTTCGGCTCACTGCAGGTGGATTTTTTTTGGGGGGGAGGGAGGCGTCTGAATGTAAGAGCAGAGGGAGGATGATGCTCGATGGTTTGAGGATGCCGCACCACGCCGGCAGCCGGAGCCCCTGCCGCGGCTGAGCCGCTTCGAGGGGCGGTTGGGAAGGCAGGAGGGAAGGCAGGCGAGCCGGGAGGGCTGCCGGCCCCGCTGCCCACGCTGGCAGCCCCTGCCAGGCTGCCCTCCTGCTTTGAAGCCGCCTTGAAAGAGAATTTCCAATTAGTCTGTTTGGGCTCAGTGTTACTGGGAGGCAGCGGTGATGGTTTTTCCCTCTCCCAATTCACCCAATTTGGAGCCCAGTAAGTCTGTGCAGGGGCTGAGGGTAATTTTCTCTTGTGAAGACAAAAGAGGGGGTTTGGGGGGCTTTTTTCTTTTATTTTTAAATTATGTTTGGTAAGTCACTGTGGGCTCTTATCAGCCCTTCCCATTTCCTGAGGAACCCCATTCTCTTTGCCGTCCTCTGTGAGCTCAAGACCTAGGTCTGCAGAGCTGCTCATTATCTGCTTTGCCTTCTGATAAGCTCCTGTTTATAAATTCTCCTCCCCTACTATATATCTCCATTTGTTTTTTTCCGATTTGTTTTTTTTTAAACAGTAGATAAGCCATTTTCTTCCTCTGCTGGCTGACCTCCAGCCGAAGACAGCACTTCTTCCTCCTCTCCAGCCCCTCTCCCAGCTCTGACTTGGCTTCAGTGACGTTATTTTTGTATTTCTGACAAATTAACCCTGTGTGAGGCCATCCAGGAGCGGTTCACCCACCAGCCCTGGATGGGACCTTCCCACCCCGGGGTGCTGCTGCTCCCGGGATGCTGCAGCGGGAGAGGATCCGGCTCACACGCTGCTGGCTCGGGGACTCTCCCCACCTGCCCTGGCTGCATCAGTAGGAAACGGCCCCAAAACCCCCTTTTTCTTCCCATTGCTGGACTCCCTCGAGCTCCAGCTGCGATCGCCAGGCTTCACCGGAGCTCCTGTTCGTAGCGAGGAGGCATCTGTAGACGGAGGCTGAGATTCAAGCGTGGGGTAACGCCGTGCTCCTGCCCTGGGAGCCAGCACCCCGAGCAGAGGCGTGAGGCACTGCCGGGACATCCCGAGGCTGCTCCTGCTCCGCTTGGACCTCGGTGAGGTGGGATGCTCTGTTTTGCAGGCCTGCAGACGGCTTTGGGAAACTCTTCTTCTCTCCCCCTCCCTATGACTACCCATAAAGCACAGCCCTCTGCGTGCCAGCAAGCAGTGCTGCTCTTAATTAGGCGATGCTTTATTAAAACAAATATCTCTGTGCTCTTAAAGGGCAGGTGACGGTTGCAGTCTCCCCAGTAAATATTTACAGACCGCAAAGTTTTCTCAAGTAATCATTTGGGGAGAAAAAAAGGACAATTCATCACGCTGATGTCAGATCATGGCCTCTTTGTTCCTTGTAGAAGCCAGATCCATCACACTGCTTCTGAGCAAGGACACTCGGCAAGGTCTCTGTCACTTGCCTGAAATACGCCAGCGCAGTAGAGGCCACCGCGGCTGGGAAAAGTTCAAACAAACTTTTCCTTTTAATTACTCCTGAGGTTTCTGCCGCTGTTCCCATCCACTGTGAAGCTCAAGCTGCTCCGAGCAGAGGCCATATGGTCCCAGTGCGCGCGGGCCAGATTTCCGAAGCGGCGATTAATGAACTCCTCTTCAGGCAGGTGAAAGGGTCATCGGAGGTCGCAGAGGTTTTTGAGGCTGGGTGCTGACTCCAGTGGGTGCACCTGAAATTCCTGGGCAAACATGCCAGGTTCCCCGGGTAGAGGGCAGGGCACCCTGTGCCCAGGTCCCGGCTGGCGCATCGTGTCCCCGCGGGGGACCCGTGAGGAAGTTTGCAAGGGCTGAAGATAAGCGATGAGGAGGCTGAGATGATGCAACGATGCAGGAGGATGCAGGAGGGTGGAGAAGGATGCAGGGTGATGCAGGGTGGTGCAGGGTGACGCAGGGTGATGTGTGATGCAGGAGGATGCAGGGTGATGCAGGGTGATGTAGGGTGATGTGGTGTGATGCAGGAGGATGTAGGGTGATGCAGGGTGATGTAGGGTGATGTGGTGTGATGCAGGGTGATGCAGCGTGATGCAGGGTGATGCAGGGTGATGCAGCATGATGCAGGATGATGCAGGGTGACGCAGGGTGATGTGGTGTGATGCAGGAGGATGCAGGGTGATGTAGGGTGATGCAGGGTGATGCAGCGCGATGCAGCACGATGCAGGGTGATGTGGTGTGATGCAGCGTGATGCAGCGTGATGCAGGGTGATGCAGCGTGATGCAGGGTGATGCAGGGTGATGCAGGGTGATGTGGTGTTTGCCCACTGCGCTCCCTCCCAGCCCCGTTCTGCAGTGGTCCCGCTGCAGGCAGGGGGCTGAGCAGCACCCACAGCCCTGCCCCACCAGCAGCCCCGCAGAACCAGCCCGCAATCCCCGCTGTCCTGGCGAGCGGGGCTGCATCGCACGCAGGGGTGAGCGCACTGGCACTCCCGAGCAGCGTGCCAGTAGCTCGCCTGTGCACACCGCTGTTCGAAGGCTCCTGCCCCGTAGATTTCTCTCTGATATCCCCTTTGGGGCTGGTCTGTGGGGAGGAGGAACCCTCTGTTAGCAACTGGGCCTCCGCGAGCGCAGCCGGTGAGCAATCAGGGTCTCCCTCCACCTCGGCGCGGCGGGAGCAGGATGCGTGGAGCTTTGTCAGAGCCTGTTTCAAACAAGATTAAAAATGCATAAGCAGATAAGGATCACGAGCGCAAGTCTGTCTGGCCAAGGCAGCTGGGAGCCAGGCTGTTAGGCTGCCTTCGCCCTCAGCCCTTCGTTCTCCTCGTCCACCATGGGGACCCTCCGGAGCATCCTGAGGACCCGCAGAGCATCCCAGGGACCCCCAGCAGATCCCTGCTCCTGGCAGACAGAGGCAGGCTGGGGATGGGGATGCTCTGGGCACGCAGGACGGTGGCACACAGGCTCAGTGGGTCCAGGCTGGCAGCTGGCAGAAAGCAGACCTTATTGCTGTTGTGCCAAGCGGTTTCTGTGCAGGGCTGTCCATGCCCAAACCCCGTAGGCACCACAGAACATCGTGGGCTTTCTCCCGGGGCTGCGGGCACAGCTCGGCGTGCCCGTGCCGTCTGAAGCAGGGGCTGCACGTGCCACTGTGAGCTGCCCTGGGCTCCCTGCTGCTCCTTGTTTGGCAACCAAAAGTGGAGTGCTTTGTACTTTGGCCAAAGGATGAATCGGATACGGCACTGATCTCTCCTGCAGATGTGCTCTAGACAGGCTGTGGGTGCTGAGGAAGATCCAGACACTTGATATTTCAACCCAAAATTCACTGTGTTATCTAAAGTCTGCCCTGCAGCACACCCTGCCCACGGCCCCTCCAGCGGGCGCTCAGCCCTGGCCCGACACAGAGTTTCTGACGCTATTTCAGCTCATTTCAAGGCTGTTATTGCCCTCACCTCTGGACACAGCGACGTTTTAGTATCCGGCTCTCAGGCACCCGCAGCTCTGCCACAACGCCCCGTTGCTGCCTTTATTGAGCATCTCTGCCGTCGGCTCGTGCCAGCCTGACGCTGCAAAAGGGTCTTGGCTGCGATCTGCAGGGGAACGGCCGGCTCGCCGGGCTGCAGTGTTTGCAAGGCGAAAAACCCCGCAGAGAGCCGGGACGCTGTCACCAGCTCCCTCCGGAGCCGGGGGAGCTCTGTTTGGCTGGCGTGGGCAAAAGCTGGGGTTTCTTGCAGCAAAGGATCTGCTCAGTCCTCCTCTCTTCCCCCATCATGAGGTTTCGAGTTTCTAGAAGATGCGTTCCCTCTTTTACAGATCCGAGGTATGACAAAAACCCCGATGCTCAATGAATATAAAAGGAAAGAGGGAAGGAAAAGGGGGGGCACAGCGCACCAGAAAGTCATTATTCACATTCCAGTTCAGCTCACGAATGTCAGCTTGTGTTACACTGAACCTCTCTAAATACTGACACTGTGCTTGGGCCTTAGGGTAAGCTGCACAACGCAGACTGCGGGGTGAAATTCAAATTGGCAATGGGCATTATCCGGAAAAGCGTTGTGAATCCAAACTGAGGGTCGAGCAATGCACCAAAATCCTAATTAGTGTTACCGTGGCTCTGAATTAAGGCTGGTGGAAAACGGCCCCGAAGAGCATCGATTTGTGTTATAATTGCAGACGTGCCCTTGTGCCTCTGGAGGAGGGGAGGGTGACAAGCCCGTGCCCTCCGAGAGCCCTGGGGAGACGTGGCTGCCTCGTGAGAAAAAAGAGCAGCTTTGCCGTTCGTGAGTGCCGTGGCCGATGTGTGTGGTGTCACCTCACCCTGCGCCCAGCCCGGAGGCCCGTGCGTCGGCGTCTGCACGAATACAGCGCAGAGACACGTCCCTGATCAGGGGCTGAAGCAGGAGGGGGATAAAGCACCCGAAATCCCGGGGGGAAGCGGCAGAAGGGACGCGCTGGCCATCGGCGCCGGACCCTGCACGCAGTCGAGCTCCTCCCGTCTGCGGGAGCTCGTGCGAAAGCGCGTTCCTCTTCGTGATTCAGATGTGATCGGAGCTGACGCCCGCTGCTGCGGTGTGCGCAGGGAGCATCTCCCGCGCCAGCCGTACCTGCTGGGTGCACACAGCCTGCCCACCCTCCCTGCCCTGCTGTCAGCCCCCAATCCTCCCGCCGGCACAGGGACTCGCTTCAAAGCCTGGGATCTGGGGAATGCATCTTCGTCTTCCTCTCTCCGGCAGCCAAGACACGCTGTGACGTGGGCTGGGACCTCCCCGCAGCCACCAGCCAGCCGTGCAGCTCCGGTGGAGAGCAGGGGGGCACCCGGGGCGAGCGGGTTCCTCGGTGAGGGTGCCCAAGGCAGGAGGAGCGGGAAGGTGGCAACAGCAGACCAGAGAGGTCCAAAGAGGTCAAAGTGGGGAGCTGCAGCAGTGCCTGGGCATCCTGGGGTCTGGCCACGCTCGGGACAGGAGCTTCGAGCATGCTCTGGCACGGGGCTCTTGTTAGCGGCGCTGACAACGTGATCTTAAGCCTGGCTGGAAACCATTTAATGAAACCACTGCAAACCCACCCAGCTGGGCTATAGCTTTTTTAACCAAAAGGCTGTTAAAGGAAATGCTGCTTTCGGCAGGAGCCTGTGCAAGTGTGTGCACACACACAGGGTCTGCAGAGCCCCCCTGCCTTCCTCCAGGTACGGAGGAGGAGCGAGCAGCAACGCCCTGGCAGCGCTGGGCATGATGGGGATCAGCCGGGAGATGTCTGGGAGGTGATGGAGTCACCCCAGAGGCAAAGCTTCGAGCTGGCACGTCCCTCACCCCGGCAGTTGGCAGATGGGGGGCCGGTGGCTGCCCGTCACGGCTGCTGCTGCACAGCTCCCTCCGCACGTCACTCCGATCTCTCCCCGGATAGCTGGCGTTGGAACGCGGGATCTGACACAGTCACACGCCCAAGTGCTTTGCTATAAAGATGCTTTTCCTTTCAGAAGAGGTCTCGTCCCTCAGACAGCTGAGATGGATGAAGGTCCCGAGCAGGCAGCGATAACTTTTGGCCTTGCCAGGAAGGTTGCCTTGCTCTGCCCTCCCGTCTCGGCACCGCTGCGGGGGCTTTACTTGCGGGCAGAGGAAGGGCTTGGGGAGCACAGCCCCCCCAGGTCCCCCCTCACCTCTGCTTGCAAAGACATCAGGAATAAACCACCCTCATGTTAGAGACGGGGCAACCGCGCCGAGCATCAGTGGCGCGTCCCCTGCGATGGCACCGGGCACCCTGCTCGCCCCTGCCCGCTCCGGGGTGCGGGGTTCGGCAGGGCTGTCGGCGAGCTGGTGGTGCAGGTGACGGCAGCCCTCCTTTGGGAAGGGAGTTGCCATGGAAACCCATCCCTTTCTTTTTTGGCCACCGGAGAACACTTGTTCTCTGGCACCAAGCTGAGGTGGGAAACTTTAGCAGGAGGGGGGTGGTTAATAAACCTGGAAAAAAAATTCAAAGGCGGAGGGAAAATGCCCCTGTGAGGTGATGCCTTGTCCTGCTCAGCCCCGCTGCTCGCAGGATGGGGCCACAGGGTCAGATCCTCGGGGGGTCCCGGGCTCTCGCTGCGTCCCCGCCGCCTGGCTCGGGTGCTTGGGCACTATTTTGGCTGCAGGGCGAATGGCTCGGCTGTGAGCTGCCTCTCGCAGGCACCTGAACTTTGATTCCCATGGGGACCGGCACGCGCTCTAACATTTTCTTGGAGGAAAAGGTTGTTACTGAGATTATTGACCCGGAGGGCAGAGTTAAAGCAGGCTGGAAATCGTAAAAAAACGATTCCATTTTCCACCTAGACTATCAAGGCTGCCAGCAAAGTCTTCCTGTCTCTTTTCTTCTCTCTTTTTTTTTTTTCCTCTGTTAACAGGCATTTTTTAAGGTCACGGTGCTGGCTTCCTGTGCATTATCAAGTAATTTGCACAATATATTTCTTCCCTCTGTGTAGCTTCTCCTGATAATGTATCAAATGCCAGAGCATTAACGGGAGGTTTTCATGCGGGCGTTTGCTGTGCAGGCAGCAAGAGCTGAACTCTCCCTTGCAGGGACAGAGGTGAGAGCGGCGAGGGAGAGACACGTGGAGGATGGAGCGAAAGGCTGGGAAAGGTGAGAGACACGAGAAACACCAGAAGAAATCCTTGAATAAACCATGCTTTGCTTTTTTTTTTCTTTTCCTTCCTGCTGCCATGCCGCGGGACAAAGACCTGGGTTTCTCAAGACCCGAGTCTGACACCTCGCTTTGCCGAAGGTCCCGCGGGCTGTGTCTAAGTGGTGTTTGTCAGGCAGATGCTGGCTCACTTCGCTTGCAATTCACGCTAACCAGGAGCCGTGTGCGTGTACAAGATGCTGTTTGCAGCCAGCGCTAAGGGCCCATCTGGGCACTGCCTGCGCTCAGAGCACGGCCAGACCAAGGGAAATATGGAAATTCTATGAAATCTGCCCCTCGCCCCACCACAGTGTTGCTGAGGTGGCTCCTGGGCAGATTTTCAGTGCTGGTGGCCCCAGTGAGGCTCCCAGTATGCCTCATTGGGGCAGGAAAGCAGTCGCTAGGCTGTATAAAGGGCATTTCTAAGACATTCCTCCTTCCACTCCACTCCTCTGGTCCTTCCTGCGGGACAGGGACCACGACCTGCCTTTTCCCTGGCCCCCCAACCCGAGCGAATCGCTGGCACAGCCCCTGTGCCCTCTTCGCTGTGACAGCGCGCAGGACGTGAGGCAGAGACTGTTTAAAGGACTCAGAGTTTAAGGGGTTTTTTTTCCCTCTTTGGTAATCCATACCCTGGGGACTGTCAGTCTCCGAGTCCCCAAACCCACTCATCTGTTCTGCTCTGTAGCGAGCGGCAGGGAGATTAAAAACCTCCCTGGTAAGACACGCTTTCTGTGCGAGCGCTTGGCAGAAAGCGAGCTGGAAGCTGCTTCGCACAGTGCTCCGGGTAAAGCATCAAACGCGTCAGCCAGGCTCCCTCCTGCAGCCGGGGACGGATCCTGGCACGGGGGGGGGTTTGGCCCTGAGCCTCCCCTCAGCTGGGGAAGAGGCTGCTCTGTTCTCCTGCCACCAGCACAGAAGGGAGCAAAGGAGCAGCTTTAGGGCACAAAAAGTGCTTTTTTGGGACAGGAGCCCTGGGTGATGGCTGCGGATTATCAGTGGTGAGGGGCAACGGCAGCTGGCAGCGGCAGGGTGCCCGTGCCCGGGGCTGGCTGCAGGCACAGCCCTGCTGCGGCCGAGCCAGCCCAGGCTGCCATAGCCCCAAAAATAGGCTTGGAAAGGAAGGTCTCCTAGGGAAGGTATTGATTAGGGTTTATTCTGGATTCAGGCCACCTCTCTCCAGCCATAGGCAAAAAGTCTCTTTAGTCATCTACTTCCCTCTGCAGTCGCTGGGAAGAAACAGCATCTCCCACAGCATCTCCTCTGTGCCCTCCCGGGGGCTGATTTCCCCCTGGAGCCAGCGGGTTTAGCGGGGGTCACCCCTCGGTGGGCACCCCCAGCCTCCCCGGGGTGAGTCCCAGGCTGGTGCCGTGCGGGGAGACGTCTTCCACAGCACAGAAACACGAACCCCAAACCTGGCTGGTGGCCACGGTTCCCTCCTGCTGCTGGGGAAGCGAAGGGAAGGCTGCGGGGGCACGAGGGGCTCACCAGTACCGCGGTGGACTGGGCACACTGGTGCACAACCAGCCTGTCTGCTCCCCCAGCCCTTTCGGGCTGATCTGCCTTTTAGCAGGACTGGTTATTAAAAATAACTTTAAAGGAAGTAGAAAGCACTTCATCGCCTGCCCGGAGCCTGGCAAAGCCCGGGGAGTCACAGCATCTTTTACCTGCTCTCTTTCCTGCTCAGAGAGCTCCTTGGCGAGGTGGAATCTATCTCCCACCCGATGCACAGCGGCTGCCGGCAGATCTGCGCGCTGCCCGGCTCCTTCCGCGGGTTATTTCTGTCCCAGCCGCTCTCCGCCTCGTGCCTGCGGAGGCAGGAGGAATTTTACTCTGTAGAAGTTTGTACCTCGGCTGCCGACGCTGCCAAGCGCTGCCCGTCCAACCCGCCAGAGACCTGCTCTGCGCGCTGGCGGGATGCTCTTTCTGATGGCCCAAGCGGGCAAATTTAGCTTGGGGAAAATGAGAATAAAAGGAGAAAACACCCGCTTCCGTGCTGGCCTGTGGAGGGGATGCAGTCTCCTGCCCGGGTGGATGGCGGATGGGTCTCCAGGCTTGGCTCAGGCTCCCGAGCGAGACGCTGTGCTGGCACGCAAGGTGCAGCCCTCCCGGGGGGCTGCTGCGGGTCAGCAGGTGCCGGGCACGGCAGCGGGCAGGCTGGCTGCTCCCCACGGCCGCGGGAGGACAGAGGGGCTGGAAGGGAGTGGCTCTGCTTTGCTGTGTGCGGAAGGCAAAGACATGAAGGAAGGGAAATGGTGAGCCCTGGAAAGGACTTTCAGAAACGCAGGGGAACGATTTCAGGTCCTCTGGGAGTCCCCGGAGCATTAGTTGTTTGGCTGGAGGTGAATAATTAAGGATGCTGACATGGTCATGTGTATTAACGGCCCTCTGAAAGCTTCAGATCAATGATGGAAGGGGAAAAAATAGAAGACATGCATAACAGCAAAAAAATAAAACCACCAGAAACTTTGCTTGACATGATGACATTAGTGATTTTTTTATGATCTTCTCAAATAAACCCTGTAAGAGTTATTAATTTAGTATCATTAATGTCTCATCCTTCAAATGCCGTGCAGAAACCGAGGCTGCAGAATGGCCTTACTATGGGCAAAGCAGGGGGAAGAAAATCGGTACCCCAAACGTGCAGGGACCATCTGGCTCGCTCCGAGTGCCTTGCTCAGAAACGCGGTTGCACGGAGACAGCCCCGGCATGGCCATCCTGGGTGGATCAACTTCTCCATCCCAAAGGACACGGGGGCGAATTGCAGGATCACCCTCATTGCACCAGTCGTTCAAATCCCAAAGCCACACCGGGCTTTTTGTAGGTCTGGGGGGTTTTGGTGGTCCCCGGCCGGTGAGGTGGGCTGGGCTGCAGCCCAGGCACAGCTGCGGCTCAGCAGCCCTGGCGCAGGTGAAGGCTCTATTTAAACAGCCCCTCGGAGAGGGGCTCCAGCTGGGTGCCTGGAGGTGCTGCAGGAAGGAAAGCTGGCCCCCAGGAGCAGCCCCTTCCACCACTTTTAGCAGCCTCAGAAGCCAGCTCTGAGGGTTTCGGCGTGCTTTGCAGTCGGATTTGTACGTGGC
>Ga0065711_1046817_pt1 | contig 12680 bp, 9 predicted proteins | sample Hoacrofraction12_FD_59098 | JGI IMG/M metagenome (GOLD analysis project Ga0065711, IMG submission 59098) | Hoatzin crop microbial communities from Cojedes, Venezuela - Epithelial fraction 12 v2 (version 2) | ecosystem: Host-associated > Birds > Digestive system > Esophagus > Crop | place...
CGCCGGGGCCGCAGGCGCGGAGCGGGGCCGCCGGGGCCCCCCACGGGCTGCGCCGCCATGGGGGGGCAGGTGACGAGGGGCCTGCTCTGCGGTAAGGACCGGCCCTGCGCGGCGGGGGAGCGGGGAAGGTGAGGCGGGGGGTGCGGGCTTGGCCGCCCGGAGCATCCTCCATCGCCCCGCCGCCGGGCGGGGTGGCCGAAGAGGAAGCCCCGGGCTGGGGCTGAGGGGGGGATGCCTGCCTGGGCAGCGCTGCCGGGGGTGTGGGGGGCTGTGCGTGTGCGCTGCCCGACGGTGCCCACCGGGGACGGGTCGGCGGAGCTTCGGTGAAGGTGACTGGAAGGCAGCTTGGCCGGCTCTCGACACGGTCACCTCCTTCTTCCTTCCAGCCAGCGGGTTTCTTCTCAACCGGTTTATTTTGTTTTGAATCGGTGCGGTCTGGGAAACGGACGTTGGTCTGGGCTGGCTGTTCTCAGCCGAAGCGACGGATGAAGTGCAGCGTGCCGGCTGCGTCGGCTGGGCAGCGCAGCGCGGGCGAGGGACGGGAATATCCCACGCAGGCCGACGCCGAAACAGAATGTGAATCCACAGACAGCGCGCGGTACTGGCCGTGGCCCTGTCAGCACGGATCTCGGGCCGTAAATGCTCCTGTGAGAGTGTTGCACTCCTTAAATATCAAAGTTGCCCATTGCTCTGAAATGTTCTCTTTGACTTTGGGTGTAGTAAAAGCGCTGCGTGTTCAGTGCGGTACGAATGTGTTTTCAGTGATGCTTCCTTGTTACAATAGTAAATACGGGTATGAAAGGCGCAGGTGAAGTGTTGCGTGGGCTTGGGGTATCTCGTATCCTTTCTTTGAACAGAGATGCATGAGGTGCATACACTTCGGCTGTGAATATTCACGTTACAGTCCTGATTCTTCTCATATTTGCCACCAAGTCCAAACCCTATAGTTTAAGGAACAAATGGATGTAGGAGGTAGATTACTTTCTCTCTAAACGTATTTAGCAAGCATGTCTCAGTAGAGATTTGCATTTGTTCATGGTTTGCGTCTTGGAAGTTTTATCCGTGGTCTGACCTTATTTCTTCTCTAATCTCACGATATACGTGCAATATGCAGGATAACAGTACTGTCAGGTCAACAGAAATAAAGAGCTCTGGCTGTCATCTTGTGATTGTAACTGCCTTTTCCCCTTTGAAGCATTATTTGAATGAGTTGGGGGGAAAAAAAAAAAAGAAAACCTGGCTGGGAAAGAAGAATAGCTATATATGTCTGCTGTGTGTGCCAGGGACTTGGCATTCCTGCTGGGGCTTTCTCCTGCCTGCAGCCAGCTGCGCAGTAATCCTGCAACTTCTGCCTTTCAGCGATTCTACTCTAGCAAGCATGGTTCTCTCTAATTTTTATTTTATCGGGACAGGGAAACTAATGAAGAGATGTGGGTAATTAACTCAAATTTCCCTCTTCATACAGAGGGACTACAGAGGTGATGCACTGCTGTGTTTAGCACAGAAACACTTTAAGAAAAAATGGATGTGCATTATATTTTTTAAATAATAAATAATAAAAAGTCATGCAACAAAGCACATTCAACAAAAATAGACTGCATCTGCACTTGTGGTTTGTCTGTGGCTACCATTCTTCCAGTTCCATCTTTCTGCTGAGTAATTCTGTTTCAGATGTGTTTCAAAACAGCTGGGGCGAAAGAACCAAAACCTTACCCATTTCTCAGAAGGATCATTGCAAATGAGTGTAGTAGTACTGAAACGAGTTGTACTGGCAGCCCTGGGGGCTTACGTTCTTTGTTTTTAGAAAGCACAGGTAAAGCATAAATTCATGTCCTCCAGACATTTCTGGTGACCTCTCTGTTTTGCAAGCATGGGCTGGGATTTTCACAAGCACCTAAGTAATTTAACCTTGCTGAAAACTGTCTCAGATGGGGAGATACTGCACGGGCTGGCTGCTTGTGGCTCTGCTGGGCTGGTCCCACGGAGGCAGCCGGTTTCCCAGAGATGTGTGCCCAGAGCGGTGCACCGGGTCCCGGCCTCCTCCAGGGCCCATGCTGACCTTGGCGGGGTCAGAAAAGGGAATTGAGATAAAAAAGCTCCTGAATAGGATTATGAAGGAGGCACCCTTTCAAAAAAGCATAAAACCAGGGTGGTGATTTTAAAAGGCAGTCGGTGCCCTGATGTAAGGGCAGAGGTTTATAGCAGTCAGGTGCGACCATACAGAGACTGTCACCATGAGGAGCACCTGGCTTCATTTTACCCTCTTTCACCCTCAAATCTGCTTTCAAGCAGCCAAGGAAAGCCACGCAGCATTCCTCCTGTGCAGAGGGGTCTCAGCATCCTTTGGCACGGGGAAAGGCATGGGTGGGCGAAGCACGATGCTCACGGATGCGTGGTCAGTGGTGGTGACGCTGGGTGTCCCTGGACCTGCACTGCTGCTCGGGTCTATTATGTGAAGCCCTGCAAGCTGGCGCTGTGCTGATGCTATCTGAGCCATATGGTGAGGTATCTCTGTGCTCGTGTAGGCAGACATTGAAAACGCTGCTTTCCTGTTGACACAGTGGCAGTGCAGGAAAGCCACACTAGTCTGTCCTAGTGGTGGAGTTAGTGGGTGCTGAATGGGCACCTGAAGGAAAGTTTCCCACTTGATGGGACTGGGAGGAAAAATAAGCTTTGAGCTAGGGTCACTGAAGCATCAGTTGCCTGAGCTTCCTGGGAGAGACCCACCTCCGACTTCACTGCTCACTAGCAAACGAACCCCAGCGGGCTTGTGCCATGAAAGGCAGTACCTTTGTTTTTGAAAGGAGACATCTGATGGCTTGACATGCTGGGACATGGGAGCTGGTCACTCTTCTTCTCGGTGAAATGACATGCATTGCCCAAGCGTCCTCATGCAGTTTTCATCTATGTCCCTGTGCTTGGCACTGTGATGGCCTCTGCTCCTCTTCCCCATTCCCTCTCCCTGTCCCACCGCCATCCACAGAAGTCCTCAGGGTGCTTTCCAGAGCTCTCTATGCAAGGAGAAGAGAAGTCAAAATAGAAAGTTCAAAGGTAACACAAGCTTGATGGACAGGATGTTCACTTGCTATTTAAAAAGTAATATCTATACATGTGGTGTTTATTTTAATATTTTAAACAGGAAATGTTAATATGATTGCTTGTGGTTCATCTAAGGCGGATTGCTTCAAGAATGACTGTGTGCTATGGTATTCCTAGAACACAGGCAGAGTTTGCTAAATATTTATATTAAGCTGCTTGCTAGCCAATCGTGCTTGAATCATTTCTCTATTAGATGCATATGTTGTAATACGTATGGTCTTATGCATTTGATTCACCCGTCACTGCTGCAGTAGCTTTTAATTCCTCCTTATGGCTATGAGCGAGGCGCTATTTGCGGAAGAACCTATTCTTGATTTTAGGGGGCTAAATCTAGGAGTTTCTCCCTGAGAAAAAAAACACCTGAGTATTTTTTATTTCACTCAGAACCGAACTAACGCCAAGTGATGGTTTAGCCAAGGAAGCTGCTGCACTGTGCTGAGAGAGGGATTCAGTGTATGCAGACGTGCAGAGGTTAGTGATCAACATGTACATGTCTCTTCCGAGGGCTTTTGACTAGTTAGAGTGTACACGGTGGATTAATTCATATGCAGGGGATATGTGAGTCTGTGCATACCTGCACATTTGCTTGATAACCTTCCCTCCTACAAGTCATAATTACTAATAAGTCCCTCATTGCAGGGCTTTGTTTTATTTTTGCTTTAATTGCGTGTCACAGGCATTCATCAGTGTTTTGCGGTGGACTAATTTTTACAAGGAGCAGGGAAAAAAGTATCTTGGGCCACATTTTCTAAACAGTAATTGTATGGCATCGGTGTAATTGCAAAGAAACCTCTAGAGAGAGGGCGCATCGGGTTTTTAGCCTGGGAAGCGGTACTGATTGACAGATGTGATTTTCAGTTTGAATGACTGAGTTTTTAAGCTGCTTGCAGATGGTGCTCTGTAAGTTGTGGATACAATATGAATAATGGCTCGTGTGTCTTTTCGTGGTGTATGTAGAGGCCCATGTAAGTGTTCTGCATGGCCAGATTTTCCCTTCACCACTTGTAAACAGGCCTGGTGAGCAATGCAGCCACAGTTGTGTGGTTGTGCCGCAAAAAAGGAGAAGGAAGCGGGAGTTATGGTGTAGCAGGGCTCCATCCGTGCTGCATGGCTGTAGGCTTTTGGGTGGCTGTCTGGATTAATTTCCCGTTTCATCAGGACCTTATTTTCCATAGAATTTCCTGCACCTGCCTGGTCATTTATTCCCGTGCAGAAGAGGTGTGAAGTGCTGGCATTGTCCTTCCTCCATGTTTTGTTCTCTCGGAGAACAATTTCTGGGTCTTGCTCGCACGTATTGGTGGGAGGTACGGGATATTTGGGTGCGGTGTGGAAGCCCTCAGCCCTAGCGAGAGCTGCTGAGCTGTGGCTGCAGGGCTTTGGGGAGCAGCAGAGGATGGAGGCCATTTCCCTAGTGTAAAATAGCTACTGTATGCAACTTCATTTATTCTTACTTTGCACAATAGAGCTCTATTTTTAGCTTTCTTTTAATTCCTCATAGTATAGTGAAGGGTATATCTATATGCAAGTGCTGAAATCAACCCCACGCTTTGTTTCTCATTCTGTATATTCATTGCAATAATCGTTGCAAACACCACGTTTCAGCCCTGCAGTTAATATCACTAAACAGAATTGTACTGCAGTGCGCACTGCTGTACACAACTTCAACTTTAATAATTTCCAACTTCTTACATCTAATTAAAGCTGCAAATATCCAGAAGAAATAAGAAACAATAGCAAAAAAAAAAAAAAAGACCTGATAATGTTTATCGCATGTTAGTGAGATTTCTTTGCAAATTGGTGTTACTTTGTGTTCTTATATCTAAGTTATTGTCTAGATTTTGGAGTAACTTCTCTTTTGATGGAGTGACTGGTGATGGGATCAGCCTCACTAGGGGGTGAACTCCCATGTTCTGCAGACAGTTGCTTGCTGAGAGCTAATATGGGACTGGGGAGAAAAGGCTTTTTCGAAACTCACTCCGCTATCAGCACGACTGATATATAGCCCTGAGAGCGAGTGAGTGTGTGTGTGTATGAAAAATTAATCCTGCTCAGGGTTGGATTAACTGGCACAGAGGACCCGGGGCAGGGTGCCAAAGCAGTGTTGGCATTTGCTGAAAGTGGGGCTCCCAGAGGTTGTTTCAGCTTGTGCCTCTGACCCATGGGTCAGTTGCCAGTGTCCCAAGGTGGCAGATAGTAAAGTGTGTTGACTGCTGACAGCACTGCTGAAGAAGACGTGTACAATACCTCTGTATATAGAGATTTTATGGGTAACCGTGCTTATACTTCGGAACTGTTCTATTCATTGTGCAAGGCAAATGAGTTTTTCATTAGTTGTGGCAGTATTTGGCTGTAGGGATCTTGCTACGAGAGGTGAGAGCAAAGAGTATCCCCATTCTTATTTTGTCCTTTGCTTTCATGGCGTTTTCCTGTTAGCTTTTCTGTGTCGACTTGATGCTCTGTGCTGGTGGGACCTAGGGACTGAATGTTGTTTGGCAGATTTTGTTGTCTTACTTGTCTCCTCTTTGACTGATCGTCTCCCTCCTTGTTACGGAAGTGCTCTTACCTCTGATCCTTCTTCACCTCTTCCTCACTTAACTCTTGTTTTGTTAAGAATGATGGGTGATATGTTGAGCTATCATTCAATCAATTTAGAGGTAGCAGGTGTCTCTTCAGTAAGATTTGTGGGTTCCTCTGACATTTCCTAGGGAATCATTTGCATGCTTAATCAAAACAAGTACTCCTGCAAACAGATGATTCATATTGTTAATAGTATGAAATAAATTTGCAAAACAAACACAATTATCATTGCTGACATGTCGCAGGAATCAAGAAGAGGTGGTCTCTGGACATATAATGTCAGAATTGATAGGCCTGCTTTCTTTTTATTAATTTTACGTTGTTGATATCCATGCAAGCAGGGGGTTGCACTGAGATCAATCTAAAAAAGATTAATCCTAAAGGAAAGAGAGTTTTCCTGGAAAGTGAAAGCAAAGCAAAGAATTGATCCCAATTGACTGCCCTTGGGAATCGATGGGGATTACTGATGGCACAGCAGGGTGCTGAGCTGCAGGTCAGGAGAGATCTTGTCTCCCAGAAGCTAAATTAGAGCGTGGCTGCCAGCTGCAGGCCTGGCAGTACGAGTGCCCACAGTCAGAGCATATGCTGCCGCCCTGCGTATCGCTGTGCTTCGCTCTAGGATTGATTCCTGCTAGCGTTGTTGTCTGTTCATTTTTGTCACCATCTATCCCTCTCTAAACCAGTGTTTTACTTTGAAAACGTGTTTATCTGAGTGAAGCTGGTCCAGAACGAGTCAGAGCTGCCTGCTCTGTAGCTCTCATGGAGTTAGTCTCACCGGTATTTCTGTTCCTCGACTCAGTCCTTGATTGTCTCTTGAAGGGACACTGTAATTCATTGGCATTAAAACTGACAGTCAAGATGACTGCAGTTGATGGGGCTGGGGAGAGGAGTCCTTTGGTTTGTCTGAAATTTGCTGTGGGTCCAACAGCACAGCAAATGGGGTGGGCTCAGAGAGAGCCGTGATAATTGATCGGATGCACGAACATATCTTTCCAATTAGAAATGTTGATAGCACTTTTATTTTAAAGAAAAAGGGAAAATGGTAAAAAGGGGATAAAATAAAAGCCATATACATTAAAGAACATGATACGGAATGTCAGCAGTGTGGTCCTAGTTCCCCCCTCCCCCCACAACAGCCTCTGTCAGCAGAAATCTGGAGTTCTCACTCTCTCCATAAAGTTAAGATCACTTTTCTATGAGAAGCCTTTGCGATAAACTAAGGCACCTTGCTACGAAAATCAGCTGCTTTTTGTGGTGCAGTTTACACCCTTTTCTGCCTGTACGAGTAAGTATATCGTACTACAGAGGGAAAGCATGGGGGGCTCAAGTAACACCAAGTAAACACAAAGCTGGGCTTGTTCAGCCTGAAGAAGAGAAGGCTGCGAGGGGACCTAATATATACTTACAAATATCTGAAGGGTGGGTGTCAGGAGGATGGGGCCAAACTCTTTCCAGTGGTGCCCAGCGACAGGACAAGGGGCAATGGGCACAAATTGAAGCAGAGGAAGTTCCGTCTGAACACGAGGAAGAACTTCCCTCTGAAGGTGACAGAGCACTGGAACAGGCTTCCCAGGGAGGTTGTGGATTCTCCTTCTCTGGAGATATTCATGACCCGCCTGGACGCGGTCCTGTGCAGCCTGCTCTGGGTGACCCTGCTTTGGCAGGAGGGTTGGACTAGATGACCCACAGAGGTCCCTTCTAACCCCTACCGTTCTGTGATTCTGCGAAGTACCCGTGGTCTGAATTTGCTCCACCACGTTGTACACAATGTGGCAGTTCTGCCCAGGGGCTGTGTGAGGCTGGTCACCACGCAAGGTGACCTACCCAGACATACTGGATTAGTCCCCAGGGCTCAAGGAGTTGCTCACAGCAGGCTTTGTCGATAAAGTCTGGAGAACAGAAAAGGACCCAACACCTGTCCCAGGCAGGACGAATTTGCAGTGACCTCTCTGTAAAATTTGCCTGGATAGCAGAGGCTGTTCCCGTCTTTGACTACCTTTGGTGAGAAATCTTTGTGGATTGAAGCACGCAGACTCCCAACGAGCAAGCGCCCACAACTGACTAGCAGATGGCTCAGTGTAGCACTGAAAATGCTGTTTTAGTCTCACTGCAGGTAAAGTCTTTGGGTTGCTTGCTGCAGTTTTGTGAAGATTTCTCTGGCTGATGCAGCCGTATTTTCTCTGTGATAGACTTTAGACCTTGCGGTGCAGCCACATGGCACCACGTGGATACAACGTTGGAAGTTCTTGGCCCACAGACTTGTCAGTGAGAGCAGGACCTGCTGTGAGATGCCAGGGCAGGGCTGAAAATGTGTTTTTCAAGGAACTGTGAGGCTTGTGGCCTGGCTTAGCAGAGCTCAGGCATCGAGGCTGCAACCTCAGAAGCAGTGTCTGTTGAACTGGGAGGCGGTTTGAAGGCAGCATGTACCTGTGTCTGAGTTGCACCTTGGCAGCTGTGGAGGTTGGGTTTTTTTGACTTGGACTCCTGCAAGAGCCTATTCTTCTTCTGTTCCCTGTGAGCTTCCTAGCAACGGAGCCCTTTGCTTGCTCTTCAAAGTTCAAGTGATCCTCAGGCTGCTGCAAGTCCCAGACCTATGATGTCAGCCAGAGGGAAGCTGCTAGCCTCAAGAAGGGTGGGTGGGTTTGAGACTGGGAGAGCTCTCCCACCTGTGGAGAGGAGGTTTCCACCTGCAAAGCAAGGATGGGGACGGTGCTGTGCAGAGCCCCTGAGCGATGCTACCCCCTGCTTTCAAGCACAGAGGGGCAATTGAGCCATAAACCACACCGTGGCACACAAAGAAGCCATTTTAATTTCAGTCTCTGCTGGATACACCACATGGAAAAGAAAATGTGATCAGTGTAAAAAGAAATATTTATGTTTCTAGGAGCAGAGACCTCCCAAATAATTAACATCACTTGACAAACTGCTGTTTAAAATGCAAGTGGTTTAAGTGCTGCAGTTCAGCAGGCATTCGTCACAGCTCTGGCATAAATGTGATACGTGCTGTGGGTTCGTTGCTGCTTTGAAGTAAAGAAGATTTCCGGTAAACATCTTTTGCTTAAGGAAAATATCTCCATGATTTTGCTTTTTCTTGTCCAGAGAAGCTAAATGTTAGAAAACTGACCAAATGGCAAGTTGGTGACAAGGGTGTTGGGAATATGGTTTTGGAATGAAAAAAATCCTGGATTTTAGTTTCTGTTGCACAGATCAGGCTTTTTGTCAAAAGACAGACAGACAGAAATGTTTCATTGGCTTTGGCTTTTGGGAGGAGGAGAGATATGGGAAGGGGCTTTTGCGGGAGATTTTTGGAAGCTACAACTTCAGCTCTGATCTGTCCATAATATTCACAGAGACAACTAAAAGTACTTTAAATAAAACCTTACTTTTCTGTAGGGCTGTGGGAGGTTGACTGGAGACATAAGGATTGTTAAGAACTGTTATTTTTCAAAGGGTAAAAAATAGCACTTTCAAAGAGATTGAGATTAAAAAAAAAAAAAAAAGTCTCTCTGGAAGATAGAAATATGTGGGTGCCTGTAATGTGCAGAAGCATCCCAGATCAAAATGACTTCTGTCTTTGCACATCAAATAGAATCGGATTATTAAATATAAAATAAAGCCTTAAGAATCTATTTCCTTTTACAAAGGCATTATTGATGCTGTGAATTTCATGCAACTTGGAACATTGCTCAGTTTATTTTCTGGTTATCTTAAAGTAGTTCAGTGCCACCCTCTGATTTTTCATCTCCAAAGGGAAAGAGACCATCACTTGTGCTGCCACCTTGTTTTCTGAGTCTGAGTGAATTCCCTCTCTATTTAGAGGGAATGCAAGTTTCTGAGTCTTGATGGGTGCTGGTCCATCTCGCATGGAGCTGGAGCTGCAGCGTGGTAGCATGGTGGGAGTTGCTGTCCTACTCTTAAATCAGTGGCTTTGTAAAATTGGCTGAAGAGATCTTGATCAAGTGACACAGCTCTTGACAACGTTCCTGGACAAGCTGTCTCCTTTCTCTCCAGCCCAAGGCTCTATTGCTTAAGCAAGGGTAGGTTTCCCTGTATCTCATTGCTTGGATTTTGGAAGATTACTGGCTGTCCTTCATCTTGCTCTCCTTGGCCTATGTTATTCTGTACATGATTTCTAGCAGTCAGGCTGAGGGATGCAGTAGAAGATCTTATATCATTTTAGAAATTAATTTCTGAACTGGAGATGCAGCAATTACAGCTCCCTGTATCCTTCTTAGGGAGATGTGCAGTGGCATTTAGCATACAAAGGATAAAACATTTAGACTATCTGTTCCCGTGGTCGAAAGGATAAAATGCAAAGAAATATCCTTCAAATGTTCTACAAATAGATTTGAAAGTGTGCTAAAGTCATGCAGCATGTCTGCAAGAGATGGCTGCAGTTCTTACAATGCTCTTCACCAAGGATCCAGCAACCTCGGCCATTTTACCTGAAGATGTTCCTATCCCATTATCTATAAAGTGACTACCTGAGCTCTCTTTATCCGCCTGTGAGTTAGCCCACAGTTTCAGAGACTTTTCTGCTACACTCACACAGCAGAGTTGCTCACTGGGGACTGCAGGCTATGCCTCATCCCAAGCTGACTGCAGCTTCAGACTGACCAGTTACAGGCAATATTGCTTGAAGGAGATTGGGAAGTCCTTTAGCATATGATAACTGGAATCTTTGGAGATTCATTGGCTATATATACATGACAATACACACTTTCCATCTTGTCTTAACCCTGTGCTTTGGGAAATCTGTGCCAGAACCCTCATGGGCAGACTTTATCCGTTTTGTCTTTAGTGTGTGGCAGAAGCCGTAGTTCTATGACACATACGTGCCTGGTGCTGCTGGCTCAGTTCATGCAGGAGGAGGTGGGTGGTATTGTGTGGGCAGCTGTCATAAAGTGTAAATATGGGCAAGTTACCTTAAATAACTTCTGTACTCCAGAGAAGTGATTTTGCAATGCACCCTCTAGGAAAAAATAAAGATTAATAGCAGTCTTGGATTTGTGCAACTTCAATTTGATGAGGAGTATTTTGGGTTTTTACTTTGTGTACTGTGTTTACAGCAGTTCAGATCATGCATTGAGATCTGCTTTTGGGTGCAGAAAACTGATCAGAGAATTGTTTCACGGCCCAGAGGTCTGGATTTGCAGACTCCAGCTTAACAGCTGCATCTCTGTGCTGGCAGGAAGGAACATCTGTCAGGGATGCAGTGTGGTCCTTATTAAATTATGATTTAGAGCTGTGGCTTAGAGAAACAGGCACAATTATATACTAAAAATAAAATACAATCCAGTGGTCTCTGTTAGTGGAAGAAATGCCCCTTAGCTGGACAAAGACTAAAGGATTTTCCACATTTTTTCAAGCTACAAAGAGCAAGGAAAATGGATGAATGGATTGGCCTCCACACTTAATTGCTCCTTGCTCTTCTGAAATAGTGTAGGTGTCTTTCCACCAAGAGAATAAAGCCCCCTGAGCCCTTTAGGCTTGTTTCCAATTTGCAGATGACCTTCAAGGCAGTCACACCATGAATGTGGCTACATCAGGAACAATGCTCTCACGACATTGAATTTCTTCCTCTTTCCACTCTTGTCAATACCCCAATATGCAAAAATGCCCTTTTGCATGAATTTTAAAACAGCGTGTTGTTCCTCTTCCAAGCTGGCTTGCTTTTCTAGCACATCTCTCTTCCTTCAGCTATTTAGAAATGCAGTCATCTTTTTATCTTCATGTTGTTCCCCCCGAGACACCTGCTACATGTTACCCAACTTCAGTAAACGATAACTGGTCATCTGAGTCAGGAAAGATCTCGTGAGCAAGTCTGGAGCAGTATAAAATTGCTGAAGACTGAATCACTGGGAAATTTTCTTCTGCATAGCTTGCACACATTGATGTTAACACAATTTCCAAGCTAGGGGTGGCAAAGCTTCCTTGGCACCCTCTCGTAAGAAACATTGGGGTAGCCTCCTCTATAGAACGACTTGAGGGGTTGACTCTGTTACCCGAGTCGTAAGAAAATAATGATGAAAGTTTATGGGAGATCTGTGAGGGCTTATAATGAAAGGGCATTGAGCTTCTAGTCTGAGTGTACTTTTGTCTGTGCAAATCAGAGAGGACTGGAGCTCTTTCATGTGCTGTTACTGTGACAGAAGAGGTGTGGTGTCACCTTCCTCTGTGCGCTGGTGCAAAGAATCGCATCGGCTGTGCGTATTGAACAGCACATGTCCTGACAGACTCGTTCAAATCAACTGAAATTCAGATAAAATGTACTATTACTTACAAAGTTAGCTTCCTCTTACCCCCATTTATTTGCTGTTTTTTTTTTCTTATATGCAGACTGTAAACAGTTCGGGGCAAGACCCATCTCTTCTTTCTATCTTTGTGAGATTCAGCATGAGGGGGTGGCTAGCAGATATGATCACTTTTAAAGAAACAAAACATCTCTATCTGCTTTTGTCCTCAGACAAGAAGGATTTGACACCCTTGTCGTTTTACTGGCTGACCTGTTGCAGCAGATGCTGAGGAAAGCAAGTTGCTGTATGGACTACTCCAGCAGATATTTATAGGAAAACATTAAGTAAGAACTTTGTGGGTCTGGCATGGGAATTGCTGTGGAGGATGATGGAATAGTATCCACGCTTTTTCTTTGGAATAAGCACCAGGGATGCTGTTTATCTTTGTTAAAATAAACTGTAACTTTATGCCCTGACTGGCTGTTGAAATGTGATGTTTTAATTCAGTGGGCCAGGTTCAGATGCTGGTTTGCTAAAGAAACAGGTTTTATTACTGGTAAAGGGTGTTTAAAATGGTGCAAGCGATGTGCTGCAGAGCCAGATGAGAGCGAGAAAGTCAATAATTTAGATTCCACTTGTGACTGTGGTACAGAAAGTGCAGATTAATGAAGGAATGCATGCGTGGATGGCCAAATTCTTGCGTAAAGGGAGAAACGTTGCCCTTTCTTTTGATTTTGCCTCAGCAGTACTTAAATTATTTGCCCCCTT
>Ga0065711_1046819_pt1 | contig 12679 bp, 4 predicted proteins | sample Hoacrofraction12_FD_59098 | JGI IMG/M metagenome (GOLD analysis project Ga0065711, IMG submission 59098) | Hoatzin crop microbial communities from Cojedes, Venezuela - Epithelial fraction 12 v2 (version 2) | ecosystem: Host-associated > Birds > Digestive system > Esophagus > Crop | place...
AGGGATTATTCAGGAGTCCCTTGTCTTGCAACCATCCCAATTATTCACAAAGAACCAAGACTTGTTTCTGACCACCTGAAGTGATAACATCCCCTACATGTTACATTTGTTACATTTACAGTTATCAGTGGCAAACAGTATTTTCAAAAACTGCTGAAACACAAAACCAAACATAAACAAATCTTCTTAGCCAAATCTGTTCTCTTTCCCAATATGTACAAATAGATAGAAATCATATCTCCTAAGCTTTGTAAAATGTCTTTACTGAACAGAGTTCTGACCTAAGTGTGAAAAGAACTTTTCATAAACCTACATATATGTCTCTCAGTTACTAATTTAATTTAAAAAAACCTCCACCTGCAGCAGTTACACTTGCAATGAAGCGGATCAAGGTGAGAGCCGCCTTACCCATTCAGTAAGCAGTGTGGAGAAGGACGGGCGAAGGTTCTTATCAGCTGTCCCGGTTCAGCCTGGCTGAATGCCAGATGCCCACAAAAGTCACTCTATCACTCCCCCTCCTCAGCTAGACAAGTGAGCAAAAATATGACGAAAGTCTTGTGGGTCGAGATAAGGAGAGAGATCACTCACTAATTACCGTCAACAGGCAAAACAAACTCCATTTGGGGAAATCAATTTACCATCAACCAAATCAGAGCAAGATAATGAGAAATAAAACCAAATCTTCAAACACCTTCCCCCCACCCCTCCCTTCTTCCCAGAATTAACCTTACTCCCTTATTCTCTACCTCCTCACCCTGAGCAGCAGAGGAGGAGGGGGAACGGTGGTCATGGTCAGTTCGTTAAACGTTGTCCCTGCCACTCCTTCCTCCTCCGGGGGAGGACTCCTCACGACCCGCTACCGCTATCCCCGCAAGAGGGACAGAGCTGCCCCTGCGAGAAAGCCGTTTCCCCAAAATCGTTCCCCTCTGCTAGAAGAGCCCCTTCCCCTCCTCGCTTTATCACCTGAGCCCACCGAGGAGCCACCCGTACCACCGACGCAGCTGCCGTCCCGCTCAGCGCCTGTCCCCGCCGCCGCGGGGTGGGGTCCTGAGGCGCCGCCGCACCCGCCTCGAGCCCAGATGGCACCGCCCACGCGCCTCCTCGTGCCCGCCCCCACAGAGGCCGCGCCGCCCGCCGGACTCTAGGGCCCAGCAGCCCCGCCCGCCTCCCGTTTCGGCGCCGGCACCGCGGGTGGCCGGGCCGCAGCCTGCTTCTCCCGCCGGATCCGCTGCCGTTGTTTTCTTTCTGAGGGGGGCGCGCTAACAGCGCCCTTGCCCGCCGAGGACCCGGGAAGCCGCGCCGCTCCCTGCGCTGGTGCCCCCGCGCCGGGACCGGAGCCGGAGGCGGCTGGGAGCTGGCGGAATAGGCGCTCCGTCCCCGCCCCCTCTCTCCGACGCAGTCAGCAGAGAAGAGGCTGAGGAGGGGACCTGCGCGCACGGCGTCCTCCGCATTGTGCGAGCTTGCATGGGCACGGCGCGGGGCGTCCCCGAGCTTCCTGCGCGCTCGCTCCCTCCCCGGCATTGCCTGCAGCCGCCGAGATAAGGCATGAAGGATGCTTTTGTGCGCGACTGCGGGCGGAGCAGCGGGTAACCGCGGAGCTAGCGGCAGCTGGGGTTGCGATTGCGGGGCGGGTCGAGCGCTGCGGTCACCCGCGGCTCTCGTGGCGAGGGAGGCCGGGCGCGATGCTGAATTAGGCGACCGGAGCCTTTGCAAGCGCGGGGGCGGGCTTAGCAGTGCGTAGCCGACCTGGGTCCCAGCGGAGCTGGGAGGGCGGGCGAGCAGCTCCCCATGGCGAGCAACCGGAGCATCGAGCTGGAGCACTTCGAGGAGCGGGACAAGAGGCAACAGCGTGCCGGGCCGCGCCGCGGCGGCACCGGCGGCGGCGCGGGGCCGCGGGGCAACGGGCTGGTCCCCAGCCCGGCGCACAGCGCCCACTGCAGCCTCTACCGGACGCGGACCCTGCAGGCGCTCAGCTCGGAGAAGAAAGCCCGGAAAGCCCGCTTCTACCGCAACGGGGACAGGTACTTCAAGGGCTTGGTGTACGCCATCTCCACCGACCGCTTCCGCTCCTTCGACGCTCTCCTCGTCGAGCTCACCCGGTCCCTGTCGGACAACGTGAACCTGCCCCAGGGTGTCCGCACCATCTACACCATCGATGGCAGCAAGAAGCTCACCAGCCTGGATGAGCTGGTGGAAGGTGAGGGGGCCAGGGGCAAGCAGGGCACAAGCCCCTGGCGTTTCTGCCCAGGCACGTTCGGGGCTAGTAAGAGGTGACGTGGGGTCTGGTGGTGGGCTGCAGGCTCTCCCCGAGGTGAGCTTTGGTCTCGCTACCCTGAGCAAAGCTGAGAGAACTCGCCTTGCTGGAGATTGGCACCCACGGAGCCCCGGAGGGCAAGTGGGCTGGGGTCGCCTGCCGCTGTGAGGTGAGGTAGGCCTCATTTTCCGGGTGTGGACCACCCACTTCTCCCATCACCCAGAGGAGTGCTGTCTGCGTGCGTCAGGGTTGACTCTAATGGTAATTAAGCAGCAACTCCTCTTTTCATCTACAAGAACTTTACTGAAGTTCTTGGCTGCCTTTCAGTCATCACCATTTGTAAGAGAGGGAAATGCTGTAATTTAGTTCGTTAACAGTTATAATGCTGTCATTGATGCCTCACAGTGGCTTAAACTTTCCGTGAGAAAGCCTCTGCCCTGTGAAAAGGGGTGTTTATACCCTACGACTTATTAAAACAAGCTGGTGTGAAGTTCCATTTTCACATGTGATCAGAGTTCATATACGTAGAGGAATTACCTACCTTGTCTGACTTACAAAGCATTTTATAGAATCAAATGCTTTTCAAAATTGTCCCTAAGTAGCTTTTGCTAATGGGACTTAGCTACTACAGTTATGTAGACCTTGCAAATCTGAGCAGAGCAGCACTTGACTACTTCTCAAAGTGGGGCCTGAAATACTTTTTCTGAATTAAATATTTGCCTCTTGTTTGTAGGGAATGATAGTTACCAGAACAAAGAGCAGACTTCCCCCATGTTCTCTCATGATCTCTTAAAATAGAATTTAAACTCAGCATTACAGGAATCTGCCTTTCAAATGTATTCATTATGTTGGGCACACTGTGAGGTTTGTAATCAATTTGAACTTGATGCTTCTCAGGTATCTAATCAACCACTGTGGTCTTCCACCCAGTGTCTTGGTATGCCAGGTGTAGCTGATTTGCATTAATGAAGAAGTACTGTTTGTAGGTCTTCTAATGCCTCCTCCTTTTTAGGCATTCAGCTGGGTATCCTTTAAGCTTTGATCTGGAAACTTCTCTTTTCAAAGCAATGCTGAATGACACCTGAAGAATTTGAGGAGAAAGGAAACCTGAAGACCTTTATGTAATCCACCAGTAAAAGCACTGGGAGTTAGGGACCAGCCACTCAAGAAAGTAGAAGAGGAAGGGAGAGGCTACAGCATTTGCTGCATCAAAGGGGGTCTCACTGAAAAAAGACACTCATGAAAATTCACTTTATAATAGTAACTTAGTGCCTGAGGACTTTCCCTATCATGTGATCTACCATAAGGCTGTTCCACAGTCAAAACAGAGGAAATGTGAAATGATTGCAGAGTCAAATGCTGACTATGTGGTAATAAAATAAATGTGAAATCAACCAAAAACTTTTCCATGACTCGGTGATTAATTTAGAGATAGCTAAAAAAAAAAAAAAGAGATGCCGGAGTGGGGATGGTAGGGAAAGAAGATGAAGCAAAAATCGGATAAACTAATGGTAACTTGGGGTGGCTTTTGAAATGTTGCAGAGAGAATGATCTTAAGCTTTTGTGGCTTGCTGGACAGCAGTATAAATGCAGTGTATGCTCTTACAACTCTTAAGTTAATAACGGAAAGCAAAAACTTACTTCCTGCCTGTTCAAATATTCATTGAAAGAGCAACTTTTGTCATTGTTCTTCACTGGAAGAATAAAGCAAAACAAATGTCACGATTGAAATGCCATTTCCATGTGTTCTCAGTAAAATGAAAGGGGGGATAAAAGAATTCAAATTACTTAGTCATCTATCCATGACCAGTACAACTCTGAGGAATCTTAAGAAAATCCTGTAGCATCATAATTGGATTAGTATGTTCTCCAACTAGCATGTCGAAGACTTTAGCAGTGCAAGTCTAATCATCATACAGAGAAAGGAAAGCATATACAGGGTCAGGAAGAAAGCAAACAAGTAGTGAATCTATCATTCCTTCAAATTATCTGAGCTCTTTGCAGCTGTTTTGTTCTTGAGATGCTGGAGGAGGGTCTGGTTTTATTTATTTGTTTATTTATTGTAATTCCAGCACAGCAAGCTTGAATTTCTGCTCTAGAATAAATACTTGAACATTGGTAATACCCTAAAGCTTGTACTGCAGTAGCACCAGAAGTAGTTTTGAATGGTGTTTTGTTTTATTGCTTTTTAATTTTCAGAAAGGAAAATAAAATTAAAGTGCTGTTGTGCATACCACCTACAGGCTGAACATCAGACTGAACATGGCTACTTGATGCAATACCTAATTGACTAGTCCGATTGTGTATCGTCAGTGGTGTTGAACTGGTGCGTGGAATCGCAGCAGTTCAGGTTCAGTAGTGGCAGCCCTATGAAGTGAGCAGAAGGTGAGTGCCACCCTTGCCAAGCCACCAAGACCTCCATTAAATCTCCCTCAACTTGAACCTGTATGTGTAGCCCTTGGGCATTGACATACCCCAGTGCAGGCAAGTTCTTGAAGGCCTATTTGCCATTTATCAGGTTAATGTCTGTCTGGGATATAAAAGCTGGCAGTATCAAATTCTGTATCATAATAGTCCAAACTAGATGCACTGATTAATGCTTTTTGGGTTTCGGCTGTATTTGGCAATCTGTTTTACCGTTTGTCACTTGAAGAGGAAAATAGCTAATGCATAGACATATTGTAGATTTCAAATATTACTCTTACAGGTTGAGCGAGTTAAAATATTGACCAGATCATGTTTATTAGTGAAAAATTGGCAAGCTCCATTTTAAGCATATTACTTTTCTTAACTGGATATGACAGTTAAAAAAGCATGGTCTGCTGGACCAGCCTTAGGCAAATACCATTTGTATTCTCAGCCACTGTAGATTACGGAACATTATGGCTCATGAGTTTGACAGTTTTCGTTGCTTTCTTAGAATGGGAGGAGTGAAGAATTTCATTGTCTGCTCCTGATCTTGTTTGAGCAGGAAGATGCAGAGAGGGGATGGGGGTTGGGAATATTATGACTTTCTTACATGTTTCTTTCTTTCAAATTTACTATCAGATATTACACTACTTTTTACATTTGAATAGGAGATTCCATGTGTAATTTTTTATTTTCCCTTCAATAGTAATAGTAGTTTCATTTTTATTCCCTACCAAAGTTAACTAATTGTTTGTCTAAGTCTTTCAGTCTTCTTTAAAAATGTAAGCTTCCTAGGGCATGACACAATGATAATAGTAAGAACTGTGCAATTCTTTAGTACTGAGGTTTGTGTTTTACACTGATATCAGTCATGCTGTCTCTCTATCTTGTGCTGTCATTCTCTTCGTAGTGAAAGACATAAAGAATCACAGTTGTTAAGGTCTGATGAAAAGTTGGGAGACATTGTTGGATTTGGGGAGAGGAACTCTCTCAAAAGTGCGGACTCTATTCCTGGCAAGAAAAGTTACGTTGATTTGGCATGCGATGGGGAATTTTGCTAGTTCCCCTACAGTGCTTAATTAACACAGTCCTTTAGAAAATGTCAGTAGTTTTGTCTGTACTGTTGTGCAGACAATGAACAGGCACCTGTAGGGAAGTCTTTGGGTAGGAGGTGGGAAGGTTCTGAGCAGGGTAGTCCTTATGCACAGCTAGGACATGCAGCGCAGGACAATATCTTACTTTAAAGAAATGGGCTCTGTCACACTAGTACAGAGTAAAAGAATGGTTTTGAAATGAGGAATTGAACAATCAAAATATTTTCTGTCTTAGATCATTGTTATCGTTACTATGTATTACATTTAAATCCTGCTTAAGTACCTATGATTCTAGTTGGTGTACATGGTTATATTAGGTCAAGAATATATTTTCTCTTGTCAGGGCAAGCAGATGGTTACAGCAAGTTGGCAGTTTGTATTTTTGCTTATTCCAAAATCTGTAGTGCTTTAAAAAGAGGCAAATGTAGCAGGTTTAACAAAGAAGAGTAAAAAAAGGATTAAAAAACATAAAAGCATATGCTTCCAAATATACAGTCAAATCACTGTACTTACGCAGTCCTGGAGCAATGGGGTATGGATGTGAAATACAAATGTAATTGTTAGTGAACTTCCCATCCAAGCAAAAGAAAGTATTTCCACCACTGTGCATCTCCTAGTTTTAGGGATGGGAGAAGTGTCACTTACCTGAAAAAGAGTTACTTACTGTGGAGGTGGCATATGATATTAGGTGGGTTTGATACCGTGTGGCCTTAGCTGTCTTCTGAAAGCTTTTACCCTGCCTGAGCAGGGGGTTGGACCAGATGAGCTCCAGAGGTCTTTTCCAACCTCAGCTGTTCCGTGATTCTCTGAAAGCTTGTAAGAAGCTGTCATCTGAACCTTCCGACTAAATAAAGTCAAAAGAGAACTAGGAGCAATTAGTCATCTGCTAAAATCCTGGTTGTCATCCCAGGTTTTAAAAAGTGTATGGGGAACTTAAATACTGTAGATAAGGAAACATCGTTACTTAGGGTTCTTAGAGGTGACATGAAAGTGAAGGAATCATAAGAAACCGATGAGGAAGGAAGTTCTGTGAAAGAAAGGAAGGAAAGATCTAAATAACCTAATCTTTCGTAAAAGGGATTGTTTTATTTTTAGATCAGTCCTTTAATACATGCTGTAAATACACTGTTCTGGAAATCTGGTCGGCTTTGTGTTACAGAACAGAAAAAGGGTACTCTCCTATGATTCCTACACTTGGAAGGTTATTAGCCCTAATAACTACTGTGCTATAGTGAATAAGCAGCTTTTGGCACCCTTGAAGTTAATGAGTTCCACCAAAAGAAGCTGAGGAATGCGAGATGGGTAGATGAAATATACCTAGAAACCTGCCCTGTCCTATGTGCTGCACAGGGAAACACACATTTAAAAAATACAGAGACTACCAGTTTTCTTTCTGTAGGGATGTTTTTACTTGTGTCAGCTATATCATTCTCTTGTTATGCAGTATGTCATTTAAAAACATGACACTTTATGTGACTCTCAGGAAACAGTAGTTAGTGCTTGTTAACACCTTGCAAAAAGTAAGCCATAAAATTTTGTTCAGAGACTTTTGTTTCAGATATCCTGACTTAGGACTTTTGAGTGTTGTACACTTAATTTCTTCCAGAAAATCAGAAGTAAACTTACTCCATTGGTTGATTGTATTGTGACCCAAAATATCAGCAGATGTTACTCCTTTTAAGTGAACATATGTCCCATTTGAGGAATTTCTGGTGGTAGCAGGATTTCTTTGTGGAAGTATTAACACTTAGATTGCTCTGGGTACTGTTGTGAAGCGTTGAATGGATGGCACATATGCTGTGTTGAAATTATAATGCCAGCTTATGAGGAGGTTTCATACTTCTGCCAAAACTGCTCTACAGCCCAGTTAAGCTTTCTGCTGTAGAATAGTTTGGCTGGGTTGAGAGTCCCAGCTGTAACCTATGTCTGTAATTCCATCATCTTTTTTCTGCATTAAAAAAAAAGAAAAAGTGATCTTTCTACTTCATTAGTCTGTAGTTCTTTACCTGCAAATCTTAATGTACTGTTAATGGCTAACTTCACGATCTGGTCTAAAAAATAGGGAGGTGGTTCATATTAACACTAATGTTGTAAGCTAAAGACATGGTATTTACTTCCAGTAATGTAACTGCTGTGACTGTGTGCCAGCTAAGGCTAGTATGCATTAGCTTTAAAATCTTTCAAGACTATAAATGGAAAGTGGGCCTTCAAAACATGAAATGGACCATATCGAAGTCAGCAATGTAAATATTTGAAGTATTGTTTATGCCTGTTTGTGGAGTTGTGTCAATTCTCTGGGGCTGGTAGATGTACAAATGACCAAAAAAAGCTACAGCCTGGTCAAAATGCCACTGAAGTCTCAGAAAATATTTTCTTAGTAATTAAGATGATATGTATTTAGGTTAGACACATGAAAAATCTCGTTCAAGGCAGTTAGTTAAACAGCAAAACTTACTTATGTATTTGATTTTAACTGTAAAGCTATCTGTTACTTTGTTAACAGTGTTTGAAATCATTTTGACTGGTTGAAACCCCCAAAAATGAAGTGCTGTATGTTACATTTTACAAATATTGGTTTTCTGGGAAAGTGTGGAGATTCAGTAGTGTGTATTTATACATAAATTAATCCTAAGCAGATTTAAAATCAGGTCATACATTAAAGCTGTGAGCAAGTATTATATATAATATAACACTTTCAAGGTTTTACCTATAAAATATAACGTAAATGAGAGATAATACTCTTACAAATTACTTGATGTTTCTTCCAAACAGACATATATAAATGCATTTTCTACCTTGTAGGATGGCTAAAACAACAATTTAAACAGTAGCACAGTGTTCAGAAATTAATGCCTGCTCATCAAGGAGTGGTGTTTGCTTAGGCATGCTTTTTGAATACACCGTTTTGTAGGAAAGTTTCCTGTAGTGAACTTTATAGATGTGATTTAACTTATCCGTGCCATTTTTTTTCTCCTTTAAGTATTTTCTTCAATGTTTAACTCATTCCTAGAAAATCATTCTTTATGCAGAAAGGAGCAATTTGTTTCCTAATTATATTCTGTTTCTAGCGGGTTTTGCTATTTTGCAAGGTTCTCAACAGATCTTATAGACTGTGGGTGAAGTCCTGGCTGTGGTGAAATTACTGGGAGTTTAAGTAGTAATTTCAATAGAGTAAAAACTTCATCCTTTATCTTTTAAGTCATGAAACAAGCGAGTCACTCAGTACATGTGTTTTCTTACCTACAGGCCTTGCTCTGATCCTGCCATATGTGCCTGTCTTGCAGGTGTACTAGTAAAATCTGTTTTCCATGTAAAGTCTGTGTTACTAAGTTTAGTTTATGTGACCGGTATAAGAAACCAGGCATGGAATTTAAAACACTTACTAAATGATCTTTAATATACTACAGTTCTCAAGTAATTAGCCATTACTGTATCTGCCAAGAATAGGAAGTTTTGCAATCACTTTTGCTAGATACTTTTCTTTTTTTTTGAAAGAGTAAAATAGTTTTCGCTTGAACTTAAGGCTTGTCTAAATGCAGTTGAAACAAGTTGTTTGAAATCTGTTCTTTTAAGGTATTGTGTTGTTTTAAGTTGAAAACGCTTCCTATTTTTTCTATAAGAAAAAGAAAACTAAGGCCTCTGCTTAAAGGAAAAGAGGTAAAAAAAATCTGTAGTAAATGGCTATTGCAACCTATTCAGATAATTAAGAAATTATTTTATTCATGCATCAAGCAAGGGAACTAATAGAAGGCAATGAGTTTTACACTGCCATTTTGAAGAAATAAAGATCCTTTGGGATTAATACCGACTGAAAATTTTGTAACAGGACAATTTCTGCTGTTCTAAAGGGTGTTGTAGTACAGCTCTGACAGTAGATGACATTCCATGGTAGTATAAAGAAGATATTTGTTATGATACATATCCATAAAAGACAAAGCTGGCATACGATATTGAGACTCTTGGTAAATCCTCTAGCAAAGGGATGTTTTGTTCTCTACCTGTACTTCTTCAGATAAAGCAATTAATATATTTCAAGTTGGAGAGCCTATTTCTGAATAGCCTTAATTTTGAGGCAGTTTTGTGGTTGGTGGTTTTGTTGTTGTTTGGGGTTTTTTTTTTTAACTTTGTTAATTTAAGCTTTAGCCCTGAGGTTTAACCTTGAATTGTCTTGTGTGCATTTGTTGGGTTTTTTTAATGGTCTAGGAAGTGCATTCTTTTGGAGTTTGAAAGGATAATTCCAAACATGTTCAAAGATGGTGAGTTTTGAAGTACCTTGTAGTGCTGATTGCCAGAATTTACTTAACTCTTTTGCACACAGCTGGATGAGCTGTATTGAAGAGGTTACTCTGAAGTGATAGGTGACTTCATGTACTGAAGCTTATGTAAAATCTTTGAGATGCTAGGGGCACTCTATGTTTACACAGGTATTCTCATGTATAGGATGCTGTCAGATTTATTTATATCTAAACGTTTGTCAGAGGATGATTAAATATTACCAAAGTCTTATGCAGATCAATAAACTTCAAAGCAAGTGGTCAGGGACTTTCCAAATTTTCAATGCCTAATATTATGCACCCAGAAGAATCACAAAATTACCTTCTGTTCATTTTTTGTATGAGGAAATAATAATTAGCATTCTTAACCAACATGCACACACAAAAAACAAAGTCACTTGCTAGGAGTATCCGTAAAAAGTTTAGCATGTAATCATGGAAAAAAATGTCCTAAGGATTTGTGCTGGTTTTGGCTGGGATAGAGTTAATTTTCTTCACAGTAACTAGTATGGGGCTGTGTTTTGGATTTGTGCTGAAACAGTGTTGATGATACAGGGATGTTTTAGTTACTGCTAAGCAGTGCTTATACAGAGTCAAGGCCTTTTCTGCTCCTCACACCATCCCACCAGCGAGTAGGCTGGAGGTGCGCAATACGTTGGGAGGAGACACAGCTGGGGCAGCTGACTTCAGCTGACCAAAGGGATGTTCCATACCATATGACATGCTCAGTATATACAGCTGGGAGAAGAAGAAGGAAAGGGATGGCTTTTGGAGTGATGGCATTTGTCTTCCCCAGTAACTGTTAACGTGTGGTGGAGCCCTGCTTTCCCAGAGGCGGGCTGAACACTTGCCTGCCGATGGGTAGTAGTGCATTAATTTCTTATTTTGCTTTCTTTGTGTGCACAGCTTTTGCTTTACCTATTAAATTGTTTCTGTCTCAATCCATGAGTTTTCTCACTATTACCTTTCTGATTTTCTTTCCCCCATCCCACCGGCGGCGGGTGAGTGAGCAAGTGGCTGCGTGGTGCTTTGTTGCTCTCTAGGGTTAAACCACACCAGGGTTCTATGTCACACAATAAACTAGTTGTAGAGGAGAGAATAACAAAATGATCAGCAGTTACAATGTTAGTAAGTCTATTGGTATGCATTAGAACTACCAGCTTCTTTGAGATGCTTCCTATTTGGCAGCACTGTGTTTACAGATAGCTTCATGGCTTCTTAGAAATTGTTCAGAAAATAGATATAGTCCTTTTATTATTAGAGGATGTAGAGGGGGAAGCCTTTGCTTTCTGTTGCAGCTAAGCTGCTGTAACAAAACTTGACTACCTCATACTATTTCACAATAACAGGATAGGTGAGTGAAAGGTCTTTGAAAACAGCTGTTAATAGAGAACTGCCCACCTATTTAAAATCATAGGATAATTTAGTTTGGAAGGGACCTTCTGAGGTCATCTCATCCAATGTCTGGCTCAAAGCAGATCTGATTAAATACGGTTGCTCGAAACTTGTTGCAACTTAGCATGTAGTTCTGGGGCAGTGTAAGCTTCTAGAGCAGCACAGTCCTTCCTAAGCTGTGTGGTTTGCTTTTTTTCCCCCCCTACCTGTAGATTAATGTGCATGCAGCTGTATGAAAATCCTCTAGCAAGGAATTTATGGGCTGAAAACAGCTCATTTTTCTTTGCTCATTTTTTGGGGAAAGAGGCATCTTTTTTTTGTCTGTGTTGGTTTCTGTTTTGTGCACCACTTGGTCTGTGAGTATGAGGAGGAATGATGCGCATAAGTGAAGAAGAAGAATGCAGGTAAGGCAGTGGCATCCATAAAACCTCACACCAAATTTTTTCTTTGTATCTCAGTGGAGTACAGTCCCAGTGATGTTTGCAGGGGCAGAACTGGTTGCTAAACTTTCCCAAACAAAATCATTGTTACCTTGACTTAATTATAATCTGTTTTCTTTGAAATACAGCAAGTAAACTTTCAAGAAGGTCTAAATACAAGATAAATTAGAAAGCAATGTAATTGATCTGAAAAAACTTTTTTGTGTTTCTTTTCCCCATATCACAGGAATTCTTCAGGGGTTTGAAAGTAGGTGACGATCTGGCTTTTAGAATAAGCTGTACAACTTCTAAGCTAAAACTTCTAGCTCTCCAAACCAGAGTTCAGAAAGTAAAAGTATTGCTTAAAAGTTTTCTGGTGTGTATGTAAACATAGGTATACATTTTGTAACTTTTGCACTACTATCCAATAGATGTATGTGTACTCTGTATTCCTTTTGCTGTGTATATAGGAGATGCATTTGGTTTGTTCCACCAGCGACCTTGAGCATGTAGCTGTAACCTTGGAACAGGCTAAGCTTTTTAAAATACAGGTGGCTCTTCTCCCTGGAGGAGTGATGTGTTCCGTCAGTTTGGATTGGTTCTGCTTCATCTTTCTGGCAATACTCTGCCTCTTCAACAAAATCTTTGGCTGTCATTTTGTGAGACCCCAAGGACGGGGGTTACAGAAATAACCCAGAGATAAAGATGTACTTTGTCATGATCTGCATGTTGAATATTGCCGTCAGACGTTAAAAGAGTTGTAGTAAACAACAAGGAGCAGTTTGAAGAGAAAACTGTCCTCTTCTGGGGAAAAAAAAAAAAAAAAAAAAAAAA
>Ga0065711_1046820_pt1 | contig 12679 bp, 8 predicted proteins | sample Hoacrofraction12_FD_59098 | JGI IMG/M metagenome (GOLD analysis project Ga0065711, IMG submission 59098) | Hoatzin crop microbial communities from Cojedes, Venezuela - Epithelial fraction 12 v2 (version 2) | ecosystem: Host-associated > Birds > Digestive system > Esophagus > Crop | place...
GCGGCGCCCCTCAGCGCGGGCCGAGCCGCGGGGGCTGGCGTCGGGCGAGGAGGCCGAGGTGTGAGGTAAAACTGTGGTGTTTTTTAAGAGCTAGGCGGTTACGTCAGCGGTGCTACCCCTCTTCTACACAAAACTATCGCTTTCCGGCCCGCAGAGCGGCCGTCGGGAGAAGCCAGGGAGCGGGGTGTGGCGTGAGGAGGCCATGGGCGTTAGTTCACCTCAGGGGCGAAGCCTCTGCGCCCCCCACAAACCTGGCCTCTGCTCCGGGCACCTCGCAGAGCCCGGGGGGACAGCCCCGCCGCCACACCAGCGCCTGCTCACTGGGACTTGCAGATCCCAAGGGGACTTCCCCACCGCCATGCCAGCACCTGCTTGCTGGGCCTCGCCAGCTCCCTGAGGGGATGTCCCTGCCGTCACGCCAGTGCCCACTCGCTGGGCCTTGCACACGCTGGGGGGACATCCCCACTGCCACACCAGCGCCTGCTCGCTGGGCCTCGCCAGCTCCCCGAGGCCACCATCCAGTGGGATCCGTGAGGGCTGGTAGTGATCCGCCACGCAGCGGAGCCTAACGAACAGTCCGGGGACGTTTGTGGGATATGTGCTTTTGGGCATGAATATTTCAAAATATTTTGGTAGGAGAGTTGTGTAATTTACTGAATTTTTAATATCATTTTACTATTTATTCTCATATAGGCTCATCATTTCTGTAGTTACTGCAGCCTAGCTAATTAACACAGGGTTGAGAGAATGATTAAAGGAAGGCTCGGGTATCCGCATTGTTCTAGTTTAATTGCTGCTCAGGCAATGATTCTGTGTTGGTTTTGGCAGTTGAACAGCATTTGTCTGGCACTGTGAAACTCCCTCTTTATGTCCATGAGACTCATCTGTTGTCGATGAGCAAAACCCTGCAGATCTGCAAAATTTTTAGTGGCGTGCAGACTTGTGGAAGGAATTGGTTTCGTTACGTGCTGTATGCTGTTTTGGCTGAGATGCTCAGGTGGTGCCCGTTGGTGCAGAGCCTGCTAGCTGGAGTCTGCTCAGCCGTGTAGGCAGAACTGGGTCTCCCGGCTGGTGCAGCACCAGAGGAGAGGGGAGCAAGCTGGAAGGAGCCCCAGGAGGGGCTGTGCTGGCAGCAGGACTGCAGAGGACTTGTTCCCTACACCTCCTCACTGCCTAGAGAAAAGTAACACATGCAGTACCCAACCCCCCGGTGTAAGCAACCCATGTGGTGCCTAACCCAGAACTGGATGTGAACCTCAAGCATGCAACAGCAGTAACTGGACAGACCTTGTGGGTGGCTGGAAAGGATAAAATAATCCACAAATGCTTCTCACAACAGTTTATGAAGGCAAAATTTGAGCAAATGGGTAATGAAACCTGGAAATTTTTTGTGCTCTGAGGGCACTGATGGGCTTTGATGGCCCTGAACAACCTCGCCTGGGACCTCCACCCACACCTGCCCAGGGACCACAGTTCAGCTCGAGCTCAGTCCCTCCATCCTGGGCTGAACTCAGGCCGATGCTGTTAGCAGCTTGGCTGCTGGATGGACCCTTCATGCAAGCACGCTACAGCTTCCATCCAGCCCTGTTCCTGGATGGACTTTGGACCTATGCTGTAGCCTTGTCACCAGTCCTGTCTCTGGCCTTGTCTCCTTTTGCTCCTGGCTGGACTCCCTGGGTCTGTCTGGGGCTTGGTTCACCGCTTGACTCCCCTGGGACTGTTGGTGGCTGGTGTTGCATGCACCCAGCTCTGCCAGCCATGTTCAGACCCTGCGGGGCTGAGCCCCACTGCCGACGGCACTGCTTGTACTGAGGCATCTCTCTGCTCATGGCTTGCCTGGCTTTAGGATACCAAGTAAGGAGGTTTAGGCATTTTTATTATTTAAGTCATTAAATACATGAACGTAAGTATGTTGATGATTAGATGCAATTTGTTGACCTCAAATTAGTTAATATTTTTGAAATACATAATGTTAATCATAAGGAAAAAGGAGTACAGTGGCAATTTACATGTGGGAAAACACTGTAAAGATACCTCCAAAGTCCTTCTGGAGACTAGAAAACGTTTTCAGAAAGAGAGGTTGAAATTCATAGGTCTATGCAGGCCAGTTGCTGTCTCCGTTCCTGGAATGAATGCATCTTCTATGTCACGAACTGCATTTTATGACATCCGCTTAAAAAAAAAGTGAATAAAGAGGGGACAAAGTGGTGAAAGACAGCCAATTATTTCATAAATGTAAACTACATTAAAAAGTGTTGTACAACATTATATATTTATGGATACAATTTTGTTCTACTGTCACATAACAAAATGAATAATACATTAGTCCAAGAACTTGTCATTAAGTGAATTTCTTTGTTGCCGTGCCATTAAAATAAAAAAGTCCTTGGTCTGTATATATGCATGACATTAGCCCTTTTCTGGGAGCGTAATGTAGAGGGGGTGAGGGTACTATTAGACTGCAAATTTGAAATAGATTTTATAATTTTTAGGGTGAAATAATGCTAATGAAATTCATCAGAGAGATTTGAAGACATTCAGGAAGGCTTTACAGTTTTTTTCTGCTAATGAGTTGTGATAAATGGAACTGATATTGTATATTATTTAGACAAGAAAACACTGTTCTTTTTTGTCCTCTCTATTGTCAGAATATTATTACAGTAACCAGTATGAAAGAGTCTCTTTGCAAGAATTGATGAGGATGTGGAATTGGGGAAGATCTGTTTAAGCATCAGAAGAATTCCAGGTAAGGCTGGCAGTTCTGTTCGATCAGTTTTAGCTCTAGAATAGCCATCCTTTTTCTCTTGTAAGTCGCTATGTATTACAATACCAGTATCACACTTACGTCTTACTTGTTGTAACGATGTTGAGTCCAGCTGTGACAGCTATGACTCTTCTCTTGTAGTGCCTGCTTATATTGTTCTAAAGCCTGATTCTCAAAAGTAGTGGATGAAAAAGTGTGAAAACAATGCGTGTGAAAGCTGAACCGGTGCCTACAGAAGTTTGTGGACTCCTCTCGGCAGTATCCAGCGACAGGACAGAAGGCAGTGGGCACAGGCAGAAATACACGCAACTCCAGCTAAATGTAAGGAAAAACTTTTTTACTGTGGGGTAGTTTGAACAGGCTGGCCAGAGAGGCTGTGCACTCTCCACGCTTGGAGATGTTCAAAGTCCAACTGGGGGTGGCCCTGACCAGCCTACTCTGGCTCACCCCGCTTTGAGCAGGGGGTTGGACTAGATGATAGCTGGAGGTGCCTTCCAGTCTCAACCACGCTGCAATTCTCTGGCTCTGTGAAATGGGGCAAAGAATAATGAAAAAGAATGAGACTTACTCATATAGTTTAAGTTCAAGGATCTGTTGACTTAAGATCTGGTACCTCCTAATAACATCTGCTAAGTTCATGGTATCTAACTCTAGTTTGTATGGGTTTCTATCTTTTTCTGTATCTTTTCTTTCTTTGATTCTTGTCCTTCCAAGAAGAGAGAGGGACATCCATTTACAGTCTGATGAGGAAGACTAAAGGGGCAATCTAACTTGATTATCAGGAGAAAATTACCTTTATGGTTAAAGTCAGTTAGGCTGGATATGGGAATTTCAGGCCCCAGCCTAAACTCTTGTCTCGTCCCGTGAGTCCTGCTGAGGAAAAACAAAACCCCCACACCCTAATACAGTTAGAGGATGGTGTAACTGTTTTGGTGTTGAGCCTTCCAGGTGTTCTGCAGAGTTCTCCATGTAGATGTATGTGAAGAGTTTGCACCTTTCAAAAGTAAGATTAAACTTACCTGAAATACCATTTATCTCAGAATGCGTTAATCTGATTTTTTTTTTCTATTTTCTCCTTTTTCTCCCTAATGTAATTGATAGCAAAATTGAATCGGTTTACTACTGAGCTGGGCTTGAAAGGTGAACACTGAATTTTCTATTACTTGATTTTAATGCAACGTGTGCACCTCGCTATTTGATAAATTCAGACCTGTTGGGGAAAAACCGAGAACCACATTTTGGACACAAAGGATCAGGTGTTGATTTATGTCGCAGAGACTATCGGTTTAAATTTTTAGTTTATGAGAGAAAAAATAGTTTCTCTGCAATACATTTTGAAAATCTAGGAAGTCTGTTTCATCCTGGAGCCCCTGCTCTTGGCTGTGTGCTGTGTCTGTGGAGTAGGAGGTTCTCAGCCTGGGGGGAATGCTTCAGGGAAAAGGCAACAGGTATAGCAGTACCACCCAAAGAACCCAAACTAACACAACAAAAAAAAAAAACTAAGAAACTGATGTAGAGGCAAATTTTGCTGAGGTCCTGGCTTGAAGTTAAGCCAAATGAACAGGAGATGGGAAAGCACTGGGCACCAAGTGTGGAGCTGCCAGGTGTGATAGATAAAGGTATGGGAAGCTAACAAAAGCTGCAGGTGTGGGGGAGGGCTGGTTTGCTCAGCTGTCTAAGAGGGACCATTAGGGAAATGATCAAATCTCACAGATAATATGGGGGGAGTACTGGTGACCTTCTGTGGTGGGGACTCTTGCAAGGCTAGCTATATCTAGATGGCTGTATCTGTAATACCGTATAAACCTGAGTTTACCTGGAAATACGAGTTTTGCGCATGGAGAGGCATCCACAAGGCAGAGGAAGACAGGTGGAGAGGGTGGCCAAGAAATGGGGGGCTGATAAAGTGGGCTGGCTGGGGGGGTACCTGCTGGCAGGCAGCCTTGTACTTAATCACTGCGGCTGGCACAGGACAGTAAACCAAACTGGTTCTTCTGACCACGCCAGGAGAGTCAAAGCTGCTTTTGTGGCCAGGAGCCGGGGCAGGGAGGCTTCAGCTGTGTGCCACCTCCCCGCGCAGAGAGATGGATGGCTCCAGCGTCCTGGTACCCTGCTGGTGCCCAGTCCCTGTCTGTGGGCATCAGCAGCTACCAGCTGCTCCCTGAGGGCACAAGTGCCCTATAGAAATGGGCTGAGACATTCCAGAACAAAGGATTCCGGAAGAGATTCAACAAGAATGGAAAAAAACATGGGCATTTGAGTAGGGTGAGAAGCTGAAAGAGATGTTTGCTCCAAAAGGAGATATTTGAGCAAGCAAAGAATCATACAGAAATCAAACACTGTAACAAAACAGTGGTTTGCTGTCCTCTGTTTTTAATGGAGTAGGAAGAAGTCCTTGGCTACTGGGTAAATTCCTAATTATGAAGTGTTGAAAAGCTTTGCTTAAGGAGGCAAGATCAGAACAAACATCAGGTGTACCTAGACCTGACAGCTATTGCTGCAGCATAAAGAGCTAGGTCAGACAATCTCTTGGGGATTTTCCCATCCTACATTTCCATGGTTTCATGCTCCCTTATTTATACAGAGGCTTTCTTCAACAAATCTGTCAAACAAAACCTTGTCCTGGGAAGGTATTTACATAGCCCTATTAGTGCTGATATTAATTCATTTAAATAACTTGTCCCATGAAGTGCTGCCTCTTTTATTTTTCTGCTGCTTGGTTTCCTTAAGCCTGCAGAGAACTGCCACTACTGAGCTCTGATGCCATTATTGAAATTTGAGTTTCTGGTGGAAGTACTGTTCCTCTTGTTTGTTCTTCAAAGCGTTGTGCTCATCTGTGAGGTATAGCGTTAACGATGGTAAGCTTATTAAGCATCTGAACAGAAGTGTTGGTGTTTTGTCAACACTGGCTCTTTCTGTGGCATCTGTCCATAGCTGAGAGGAGAGCCTGTGCGTAAGAGGGGTGTGAGAACACTGTATTGTGTGTACTGCTTCTCTTTCTTGTAAGTTAACATAAATGCCTGTACTAATTTTAAATGTGGATCTATGGTACGGATTATCTGGTTTTATTAGTAGCTTCAGAGGGTAGGTGTTTAATATTAATAACCACTGTTAGCCTATAGACTTAATTAGAATGAGAAACAGCTGGATGCTGTGCAGAACCAGCCTTGGCTCCAGACCCTCTGTCTCTCTGCAGCAGGCATGCACTGATTGCCGAGCTCTTAATTTATGGCAGCTGAGAACAGCATGTCCTCCTGGTTACTTATCAATACTTTTCCTTCCTGCTTTTAGGACCCTTTTAAAGGCTTCTGGCTCTTTACCAGAAACTGGGAGCCTGGGCACCTATTGGAACAGTAACTCATGGCCCAGCAGTTTTTCTCCTGTGTGGGAGTAGCTGCCTTGCTCTCCTAGGGTAAGTTTTTTTGACTTCTGCTCCCAGGGACAGAATACAAGGGTTACTTGGGTTGTCATCAACAGTTTAATTCATTTGTCCTGGCTGTCCTTAAACAAACTTTTGCTTAAGCCAAATGCAGATTTCAACCCATACGAGTATTACAAAGTAGGAAAAACATACAGAAATCCAAGAACTGCAAAATACAGCAGAGCTGTTCAAGTACTGCTCAACTTGCAGAACTTGTAACTCCAGTGGCACAAATCCAGCACTCGATATTCTGCTTGGTACAGTATATAAGAACTCAGCAGTGGAGTTATGCAGCTCAATTAGCACAGTTCATAAACTATGCAGTTCAATTAGGAAAGCCTTGTGTGTGGGAAACAAAGTGAATGGAAATAGATGCCTGGAGTAATGCAATATGCAGATCAATTGGAAAATGATGCAGGTGGTTAATGAAAATGTGATCTGATATGTAAAATGTCAATGTGAGAGTGTGTGTGCATGTATGTGTATATGTAAAAAAGAGATTGGGGGTGTTTGCAGTTTGCCCATCCCAGCGAGGGAGGCTGCGGAGCCTCTGAAGTGCCGTCATATGGACCTGCAGTGGCAGCTGTTTGCTGCCTGTGAGTATTTTTGAACTGTCTCCAAAACAGCAGTGGCTGCAAAGAAAGGACCATACAAACTTTTTCTATTTCTGATATACTTTTTTAACGAGATGGCACCTAGATGCACAGCAGATGTTGTCTTTTATGATGCAGATGAGCCTTTTGGAGCAGGGCAGCTGATAATGAGCTCGGTGTATTGTTACAAGATAGGGCTGCCAGGCAATAACCACCTACGAACCCGACTAAGAACAGCTACAGAGCTGAGGCAGGGTCTAGCTCCTCTGAGACAACGGGTCAAATCCTATAGTTTTTAGACTTTATTTGGGGAAAACCTCTTTTAATTTCAAGAGGAGCTTTGACTTTGTCTAGTACGCAGGATTTGGCCTTTAGAAATAAATAGCTATTCTAAAAGTGTCAAACAGGATTGCAGTGCTTTGCCAGTAATTGAAATGGAGCATTAGCAATACTTTGGGAAAAAAAAATTAGAATAGTTAGAAAATAGCTTTAGTAATTAATATGGAATTTGGTAGAAATATTAGGTTGACATCTAACTTTTTTTTTTTGTTTGACAGTACACCTGCTTGAAAAGATTTTGAGAGGCATGAAGGCACATATTTAAAGGGCAGTAATAGGCGCTGCCCTGTCCTGTGCTCAATCTGTCTTGCGGCGGTGTCACTGACAGTGGCCGACCACCAGGTCCTACAGCATAGAGCAGAGTGTTGCTATGTGAACTTGGTTATTTATCACAATGCAGACTTTAACGTCAAAATCAGATAATTATTAGTCAAACATGTAAACCATTTGGAGGTATGATCTGTGATTTCTGTACTATTCTCCTTGGTTTTCCATGAGAGGGACTCTTGGGGTACAACAGATTTCTGGCATTGAGACAGACTGCAGGGACGTAAACCTGTTTTTTCAATTAGCCTTTTATGTTAGTAGGTTGGGAGGGGGTTGGATTTTTATGATTACCCTAAATTAAACAGACTCCAGCCTGACTGTGAAATTAATAGAGCTATCAAAAACCCCACTGTCATTATACAACAATTGTTAATTATTTACAAGCAAACTTCTGCAAGAACAGTATTGTAGCTGTCAGCATTGTCATTATTAAAATTAAAATGCTTTGTCTGGGTAGAAGATAACATGACTCATTTAGACTAAATGCAATGAATATGGAATATTCTGTTTCTGTTCACCAATTAGTCAGAGAGGACAATAGCACGTCTCTTTCCTAGCAAGATGTTTATTTTAAGAAGTCTAACAAAATAAATATTTCCAGGGCTTTGTTTAAAAAGGACATAAATTCTTTGTAGCTATTATAATAAACTTAAAACCAAATTCTTCTTTTTCAGATAGTGAAATATATGTGAAAATCTTTTTGCCTTACTATCAGAATATCTTTTTTTGCCTTATTAATACAACATATTGTTTACCATGTGCATTACGTGCTTTAGAGTTGTGAGTTGCTGGAGCGCTCTTTGCTGTCTCTGATTTCATTTGTCTTTCCAAGCATATCCTGGTCCAGTGGTAATTTTTTGTTCTCTGTGTAGTTGATTACAATTTTTATGAACAGCAAGAGGAAAGTCAGAGAACTTTTCAGATTACTGCGTTGAGTGGCTTGAGTCAGTCTTCCCATTATATTCTTTCACATGCCATCTTGCATTAGCTAAGATTTCATTGTCTTAGTGACTTTAATGGTTTGTAGCATGAATCCATCAATGAAAAAGGAGAAGCGAAACTATTAAGGTATGACTATGTCAGGGTTGTAAAGGGTGATGCATGGCAAACCTCTGCAGGGAGTGTACAGACCGGAAGGGATCGAAGTGCCTAGCTTGGAAGGGGCCACGTCACTGTGTTTCTCCATGGTAATGCCATCAGTCTTCTTTTCAAAGCTTGTTTGGGTGTCTCTCGCTGATCCTTACTTTGCTGCCTTATATTCTCCACCCTGCTGTCTGTCTTGGGTTTCTTACTGACCGCATAGGTCATGGTGGGAGCAGAGCAGCATGCAAAGAACCCCTTTCTACTCATGACAGTAAGAGAATTGGTTGTCTGAGAAGACAGTCAATGCTGGTCTTATCTTTTCAGCATAGTTATCAGAAAGCTTTTCCACGTAAATATTCTGAGGACTGTCATTAGCTGTAACTGTAGTTGTGTTTGAGTAAGGACAAAACCAGCTTGTAGTCCTAGTTTTCCTTCCACGTGAAAAAATAAAATATTGTCAGACGCTGGGGGAAAACATTACTTCAGTTGCTATTAGAAGTCCAAAGTAGACTCACAGTGAGGGAATGAATTAATTAATTCCTACTGCACAGTGACTTAAGTAGTTATTGGATGCAGAAGTAAAATCCAAGACCCTCGTTTATGCTCTCCTAGTTAGACCATGCTGCCTTTTGAAGCTTTTTTTTTTTATAAAAACCTCTTGTTTAGAAAAGTATTTTTTAGAGTAAGAATATTTATGCTCTGCTATCAGCTTGTGAGATATTTACAGTCTTGTGGAGATAGGAGAGAAGCAAGCTGTGTTCTTCATATACATGCGAGGTTTAAAGGCAGATTTAGAGAACGCACAATTGCATTTCATTTAAACAACTACTTAACATCATTAAAATTATGTGTTCACCCACCATTGATTTTGTCTTTGGTTGTAGAGGCCACGGGGGAATGAACAGGAGCAAAAAAGCTATTTGGAGGATTTGCTGTCAAAACTGAGGACTCGTACGACTGAATGTATGTTCTATGGAGCAGATTTTCTTTTTTTTTAACTGCATAATTTATAAATTTTTTCTGTATTGCAAAAGGACAAAAGCCCTAACAAGAATGGTACAAACGTGCCTCCTCGTTATCTTTAGGCAAACAGTCTTTCATTTCTTCCAGCAGCTGGCTAAGAGTGCTTGACCTTACACTTTGCTGTTCTGAGAGTTTGTTCACTTGATATTACTTTGGCCGTTACTAGAAAAATGTCAGCGCTGGGACACTCCCAGTGTGGGTTAGCTCCTGTGCTCTCCCAGGAGAGGAGGACATAGCCGGTATCGGTTCCATCAAGATCCTTTGGGTCTGTGTGTAGTGTAGGCTTTAGTTGTGGTCAACGCATTGGGAATCTGGAATTTATTTGTCAGAGGAAAGTTAAGGACGAAAGTATGCTGAATGTGGAAGGAAAGCATGTTCAACTTGCGTGCCGAATGCCACTGGAATGGTTTAGAAATCATTTCTCCGCTACGGCTGCCAAGTTTTGGAGGTGTTCAGGTAGGTCCTGGGCACTGGTTCTACCTGGGCCGTTATGCTTTGTAAGGGCTGGCTGAAGGTCCACCATTTGGTGAGCTGCAACGGGTGTCAGCTAAAAGGACGAGTTTCCTCGAGTGTCCTACTCTTTCCTGATTTTTCTTCTGGCTAATGTTCCTCCAAAGACACTGAAAGGGTCCAGCCTTCTCACCGACTTCTCAGAAGAGGCCCCATAAGTAATATTAACTTCTGCAATTTCCTCGTTACTCTTAAGCAAGTTATTAATTAACTGAATGTAACCACTGGCTGTTGATAAATGCTTTTAACTAATTCAAATTCCATATCGAGCTCAAAGCGTTTTCACTCAAGCTGCTGCTGAAGTTAAGCTTTGTGAAGAATTAGTTCTGATCTGTTTTTGAGTGCCGGAGTTGGGGAAAATGGAGAGAAGATATTTGTTTGCTTGATTCCACATGACAACTCCAGGGTAACTGAATAGACTGTACGGTTGGTTTGACAAGGCTGTGCACCGAGCCAGCAGCCTCGCATACCAGAGGCAGGGGGATGGAAGGGGGGACTGACAACTGTAATGGATTTTATCAGAATTTCTCTAAAGAGCGACAATTTGCCTTCAATTATTAATGTTTTTCAGAGGTTCCTCTTCTGAGAGGTATGAATAACTAACTTACATATGCATTCACGTAACATTTTCAATAATGAATAAATTACTGCATGGAAAGAAGTTGAGTAGCAGATCCAAATATTAAATAATGGAAGAGTTTTTTGAGAGTGTAGGAAACGTAGTCTTTAATAGTGTGACTGTTACTGTTTTTTCTGTGACTGCAGGAGCTGTGGTTATTATAATGTATAAATGTATTGCAGTGATGTTTGTGAAAAATGTTTTAAGTTAGCTTGAAGTGCCACAGAAAGGAAAAGCAGTGCCTGCGTGTGGTGGTGTGCGACGGCATGTTCGTTAATCCTGCAGTGCTCTTGGCTCATTCTGGGGCTCAAAGGCATTTTGCTTTCCTGCCCATGCTCTGGACGCACTTTGTGCCTGGTGCTGTAGAATTGTTGCCTGATGTTAGGGGAACTTTGCAAGGCTAGGGAAGCCGTCGGCCCTATTAAAACATGTACTGAAGAGAAACTGGAGTGGATTGCCAGGTACCTGGGAGGAACCTTAGGATATTCAGTGACTGTGATGCTATTTCAGGAGACTCGGAGGGACAGTGACTTTGAATTTATTTCTTGCTGTAATCCAGTTTTCACTTCCAGAATGTCATTCTTATAGACTCTATCCTGTAGTCACTCGTGCTCTGTTCCATTTAGTCTTTCACTCTCTTTAGACAGAAATACATATTTACATGTTTTGTAAAATTTTATAATGAGTTCTTTTTCTGTAACATCACTACAGCCTTTAAAACTTGTCACAGATATGAAAGCTCGTTAAGCCACATTGAAAATCACCAGCTTTTGACAGCATCACCGTGACAATGAGTGTACTGGTATTTGTTATATGAAGCAATTTATTCCATGTTAGCAGTGTGTTGTTTATTTTAGCGTAATGTTTTAATATCATTAAGATATTTAGAATTGAAAGTCTTACAAGTCTGTCTTATGTTAAAAAATGCAAAGTCTTATGAAGTGTTATATATAGCATTGGTGTGTTCTGACACAGCAGTCAAATAAAAACCTTTGTGATTTCTTATATATTGAAAATTAGAAAGCTGTCTTGACAGCACATAGGTTATCAAGTAGATACATATATATATATATAAAATTTGATCAAGTTATAAACTGTTGGCAAAAGCAGCACTTAGCAAGTTTGTCAGTACATTCTTACCACTCTGCATCAGTTGGTTCTGCAAGGATTCTGCGAAATGTGGTTCACTTAAAGCAGCATCTGACCTATAAAACCTACTAACTAAGCCAGTTTGTTGCAGGGGAGAATACTCACATGCCAGTTTACACGTCTAGGAAGAACACTGAACTTTGCTCAAACTGAGAATGGTAGTATAGCCCTGGAATTCTGGTAGAAGAGATGGGTCTTAAAAGAGGCTGTATAATTCCTCTGATTATTTTGCAGTTGCCTGCAGTAAGAATACTGCTTCCTTGTATACAAGAACTGGATGTTGGGAGCAAGTCAGTTCACAGCTCACAGGACTGCAGCAAGGTGTTTCATTAGCAAAAAAGCATTTTTAACCCTAGCCTAATTAGTAGACTTCATAATTTATTGTTTCATCAGCCGGTCCAGCTCAGCATCCATGGGATTTCTAGACGACATGAAGTGTGGAAACCTGTCATGACAGAAAAAAACCAGAGAGGCTTGTAGGAAACAATGGTTGTCTTGTGGGAAGAGTTTAAATATATGCAGCTGATCCCATGGGAACTGCTGTAGTCTATTCACCCTGTGTGAAAATGATGCTCTTTCAATATAATCTTTAATCCTTTCACTGAAAAATGTGAGAACTTTATTTAAAAGTTTTGAAAGTGTGCTCTATTTTAGTAAATGCTTTTCAAACATAAAAATAAATCAAATTATTACTGTAACATGGAGGGGAAAAGTTCTCTGAAATACCTTGCAATATTCTGTGCATAAATTGCATATGTGAGTGTTCTTGGGAAAGTTTCAGGCTGAAAATAACCAGGAAATGTATCCAGGCTTTTTTTTTTTTTTTTTTCTAGATGGGCACATGTGGGGAA
>Ga0065711_1046815_pt1 | contig 12678 bp, 7 predicted proteins | sample Hoacrofraction12_FD_59098 | JGI IMG/M metagenome (GOLD analysis project Ga0065711, IMG submission 59098) | Hoatzin crop microbial communities from Cojedes, Venezuela - Epithelial fraction 12 v2 (version 2) | ecosystem: Host-associated > Birds > Digestive system > Esophagus > Crop | place...
TTTTTTTTTTTTTTTTTTTTTTTTACCGGCTTCTACTTGGAGTCTCAGTTCTATACAACATGAGTAAACTTCCAAGCCAGCACTGAGCCTTATTTTGTTTAACAAGGCTCTGGTTTAGCTCAACTTTATACCACGCAGGTTTGCTAAGCAGGATCAAGACCTGCATTTTAAACAACTTTGTGGAACAGTTGCTGAGCAGGGAGTCTTAAAGGTAAGCACTGGGCTTGAAGGTGTTGGGCCAGAGATCTAAATATCAGATGGGCCAACTCATGTTTTTTATGTTTCAAGGCAAGTTATAATTTTTTTACTACACTAGCACCTTTGGAGGGGACTGTAAATAGATTAAGTTCCTGCTGCTTGACATGGACTTTTTTCACCACTAACACACTGACTGATTTTTTTTAAGAGCAGGCATTTATTTCCATTTTTTCCTCAAAATTCAGTCTGCCATACTAAATGCTGTATCCAGCACCTTTCTGCTTTCCTCATGGAAGTCGATACAGTTCACTGCATAAATACTGCATACGAACAGTGCATATCATTACATATGGCACACTTTTATCCTTCTCCAGTACTGTAAAATTAGGAATTACTACTGTAGTAGTCAATGTACGTAACGCAACCTTCATTAAGAGAATACATGCATTACAGTCTGGTGGCCCAGACAAGTTTACCAGCCCAACTTCAGGAGAAATGCATCTGTCCAGCATCATGCCGTTTGCTTTTTGTAACCTCACTGTGCTGCATCAATCCTAAAGCCATGTACAGCAAAAGGTGAAACCCCACCTTTGGGTCAAATTCTTCCTTGGGAGAAACCATCAAGATTGATAGATTGGAGGTATGAGGTTTAAACAGATTCAGAATTTGGTGTTTACATAGAGAAGTTGTTTATGGAGGAAGTGCGCACCAACTCATAAGTTTATCAGTCTTTCCAAAGGTGATGCAAGTCCAGTTGTTCACAGGACCACTCTTAGATGAGAACCCCTGCATAACAGGTTTTAGGCCAGGTTCTGTTTGTTCAATGCTGGTGTTGGACCTGGCACGACTGTTAAGCCCGGAGTCTGATCATGCATATTTAGGAGCTAACTTCCTGCCTGAAGCAGAAGAGTACTCAGGAACCTTCCAAAAGTAAGGAGCTCTGTGGTTCTCTGCTTCCCCCAGGTGGAGGTATCTGTGCTAGCAATTGGCTCTTAAGACTGGCATGCCATTTGCAGAGGGCATATAGGGCTAGGGGAGGGGGCAACTTTACAGAAACAGGGTTAGCTAAGCTGCTGACAGGTTTCCTCGGGCAAAGAGGAGAATAAATCACTAGGGAGTCCCCGAGATGAATTGGGTGGGAGGAATAGGCTTCTGAACAGAAGACAAGACTACTGGTAGACACAAGGAAGAAGGAATTCCTAGGTTGGGCAGTACGTAGAAGAAGATTGGGATGACTGAGGTATGTGACTGGCAACTATCTGTCCACTATTTCGGATGAGCTGTACTTGAGACTCTGCCTGAAGTCTTAATTGACCAGAAATACTATCTTCTCATCATAGGGTGAGCTCACTATTCACTCTTGGTGAAAAGAGTTGAAAGATCAGGAGACAGAGGCATGCATTCACTTTAGGTGATTGGCTCTTTTCTTTTCTATTTTTAAAGTTGGTTTGGTTCTTTAAGGCTGACTTTACAGCATTTGAGACAACAAGAAGGACTCCTATAGCATCTCACATTGTAATACAAGCCAACTGGATTGCCTTGGGCCACAGGCACTCATGCTGACACGAGGCTGGTCACTCTGAATGTAGCTGCTTGGGAGATTAATTCTTTCCAACTTTTGAAAAGGTGGAGAGGTGTTGCTTCTCCACTAGATAAAAAGGGAAGGAAAGAGCTGGGTTGGGGGTAGCAGATAATTCAGAAGTGTAACTACTGAAAAGTTGCAGTGGTATCTGCCGGGGAGACGCAGAGCACAGGCCCACGTGAAGATGCCTTCACCTTGTGATGAACAGAAAGAATGCAGAGAAAATAGAGAAGGCTTGGGAAATGGTTCTTTTTTGACAGCTCGATTGTCTAATCACAGAAGGTCACTGAACAGAGTTGAATCAGTGCATGATAAGAAATCAAGAGAGTGAATGTTGGAACCAGATTCTTAGCCAGCAGCAGCTGGCAGCCGTATAAAACTCTGGAGACAGATAATTGTAATTGAGATTCAGTCCCACAGATACAATTAGCTATGTGAATAAAAAACAGAGAACAGACTTTGCTAACTTGAATGTCAATGTCAGCAGCCACAAGTATAGGACTCAATCTGCCTTTTTTTTTTTGTTTTCCCCCCTTCTGTTTGAGGCATTTAGGAGCAGGGTAGCTGAATTGAAAAGAAATGAAATATTTCTATGAAAAACTGGAAAAAAGCTAGGAAAATATATGAACAGACATCCTATGTGCTGGGAAGGAAATAATTTACTATATTACCTGAAACTTTCAAATTACAGCTGCTGACATTATTCAACATTATAGCTATGTAGTATGGTAAGACCAAAGGACAATCCCAGTTTTGTTAATCTGCTTTAAAACAGTTGGATCATGTGAGCTGAACTGGCTTCAAATTAGCAGACGCAAGACGCATTTTGACAGCAGTGTTGAAGTTATGTCAAGACAATTCAAGAGATGCTTCAGCAACTGTCTTAAGACTGGTGATGAAACTAAGTTGGAACTGGCATGTTCAAAGTAGCTGAATTAATTCCAGTCTTGGCTTCCCTGTAGCTAAGGTGTGATGCTGTTGGTTAAGGACAGCAGCTTATTGATAGACGTAAATAGTGCTGCGTGCCGTGACTTGGAAATCTAGATACGTGCTTGGTAAATATCTTGAACCTAAGGTTTACCAGTAGAGCTGGGAAAAGATTATCAGACATATTAGATGAAAGTTATTCAGTCCACTTCAGACTGTTGTTTGTCATAGAAATTAGAAGTCAAGAAAAAGTTGATAAGGCACCCACTGCCCTGAGTTCAGACACAGAATCGAAAAAGGTCTTGGTTGTAAAAAGAGCAGCAAAATGACTTCCAGCATCCTCTCAGAATGGCTTTATCTACAAGGGAACCTTAGGTTTTCTGGTTTTAGCATTGTCCCAGATTTTGGTTTATTGCTTATACAGAATTGTAAAATCAAATTCTACAGACAGGAAATGGCCTCAAATTGCATCAGGGGAGGTTTAGATTGGATATCAGGAAAAATTTCTTTACTGAAAGAGTGGTCAAGCATTGGAACAGGCTGACCAGGGCAGTGGTGGAGTCGCCATCCCTAGAGGTGTTCAAAAAATGTTGTAGACATGGCATTTCAGGACATGGTTAGCAGGGATGGTGGTGTTGGGTTGACGGTTGGACTTCATGATTTTAGAGGTCTTTTCCAACCTTAATAATACTATGATTCTATGAAATCCTGGACCACAAATACACCAGTGTAATACCAGAGTATTCTGAAACATCTATGGGTTTAGAACAGTGGAATCTGAAATCAGTGTCTTCCCTTAGCTTGAACAACACCTTTCTTTCTCATTGATGCCCTCAAGGATTTCAGGGATGGTCTTGCATGTGTAATAAATTTAAAATGTCAAGATTTGGCCCATAGCAGTAGTAGTCATAAATATAAATTATTTCTTTGTTTGTTTTTAAAGAGCCTGATCCTTCATCCACTAATGTGAATACAGGAATTCTTATTTGACGTCATTTGGGAGGAACAGATCCCAAGGCAGTTGTTCTCAGGCATATCAAAGCAACTATTTTGTATTGAAAGTAAATTAAAATGCAAGGTTCTTAGGTTTGCCAGGAGTGTAAATCTCAGCACCACAAATCAAATCTTAATTCTGTATCTATGTTAAATATTTCAGATGAAACCTGTGACAATCAGACAAGCTGTTGGATAACCAATCTCTTAAAACTTTTTGTCAGAAGCAAGATTATTCAGTCAAAGGATTACTTAAAATTACTTTTAAGTGGCTGAAACGCAAAGTGATCTAGATTTAAAGCTTAGGTACACCAATTTTAATTTAGAGTTTCCCTGTATTTTCTCAAGGATACTTGAGGACAGAATGTTGCCTGAATGAGCTATTCCCTACACTAACCAGAAGGTGACTGGACAATTTACATCGGCATTCTTATTGACGGGGAGGCTGAAGAATCACTTTTATTGGTGAGTCTTGCAGCGAGGTTATTGTGGAGGAAAACAAGCTCTTTAAGAAGAGAGAAAGAGAAGTATAAAAAACAATATTATGTTGTCTCTGGTCATATGCAACTTCAGAATAATGCTGGGATAGTCAGAATATTTCTTACTGCGCTGCTTTTAGATCATTCCCTTTCCAGTTTAGCAGCACATATTCCACCTCACTTTGTTCAGTTCGAAGCGCCAAACATTTCTGACCCTATAAATTCAATATCTCATGCTTACATCCTTATTTTAAGAAGGAACAATTCTTTTGCTTGTCATGCCAGTAGATAATTTGGCTGTCTTAAGTGGTTTACATTATTTACTTGTGGAAATCTTAGGGTGTATGGATGTGTAGGTACACACACTCTACATGTATATGTAAGAGAAATTAGTTTCTTTCCTGTTTTTCTCCAAAGTTTTTTCCAGGAAAGGCAACTATTTCTAGGTTTTTATAAGCTGATGGAACAGGCTTGTCAAATAGTCTTTATGAGAGAAGAAACAGGAAGATGGCTTGGTTTGCAGACAGAGGGTTATTGGGCAATTACGTTTTTTATAGAGCTGTTGTAGGACAAATCACGGGCCTGCTTTTGCCTTTGATGCTACGAGGCAGACGGCCCAATAAAGATCAGAACAAGGGAGGGCAAAGGGGGTCAGGGACAGAGCCTTCCCTTGGGGTCCCGCTTCTGCCTCTTGGCTCAGAAACCAGACACCCCTTCCAGATGCACTGTAGCCACTCATCATGAGCCTGCATTGTGACCCTCCTGATGGGCTGTGCTATGAAGACTAGGGAGTGCTTCAGGAAGTTTTCAGCCTGTACAGCTGTTCAGAGGCTTACATGGATGTTGGTGAGAATGCAGCGCTCCGGTGTCCTCTCAGAACCAAGCATATTATTTGTTGCCATGCATGTAAAAACCGCATCGTATAAACTCTGAAGCAACGTAGTCTGTGTGAAAAAGACTTAGCTTATGCATGGTTGTATCACTGGCAAAGCTCTTCCTGCATGTGTCCCTTTTTTGATACCTATTTGCTTTTGTACTGTCTGAACTCTTCTTTCAGCCGTTCTCTAACTTTTCACAGTTAGGAGGAATTTTTCTTGGGGCAACTTATCCTATCAGTTTTTATTTTATTTCACCTTCATCTGTAGCATTTGGTACTGGTCCCTGTAAGAGAATCTTGCCTTAAGTAAACTACAAGTTTGTCTATACCAATTCTTTTATATATAAACAACCTTTAGTAGAATAGTGTGTTTGTTTTCACAATAGGAGTTTGTCCTATGCTTTTATGGGGGACACTGCGGAAGTTGCATCTCTGAAGATGATATTTCACACAGCGTTCGTAATCCACAAACTTTTCTGTTGGCATCTAGAGATATTTTAGTTGGGCAGTTCATTAACAAAATAGAATAGATAAATGTAAAAAAAGGTTGCACATTTAACATCCTTTCATCACTCTTCATAGCAGCACACGATATGAACCTATCCTCCTGTAGTTCTACTTTATTTTCCCTTAAGACACCTTGAAGGCATTAGTAAGGTAGACATCATGTCCACATAGGTGTTATAACCCTAGTATGCTAGCCATCTTTGAGAATATTGTGCTTTGCTCTCAAATAGGTGGTGATTGGAATAAGTGTCAGAGCCTAGAATTGCAAGGGAAGAAGGCCTGTATCTTTGACACTTGACTGGCCAAAGCAATAAAATAAATACATACACAACAACACAGATATACCTACAAAATGCTTTGGGCAATAGGTCTGTTAGAACAGAATTATTTTGTAGAGTTAAGACTGTGGGTCGATTACTTACACGACAGTTCCTGTACTGATATTTGGTTTCTAAATTAATCTATTTTGGTCACTTTCACCACTTTTTCCTCACAAGGAAAGTATGTTTTACCATTGTGGCTGAAGAGACCAGGAACAGGAGACTAAGGACAGGACAACTAGAGTCACAGACGTACATGCGGTGTCTTATGTCAGGGAAGACGGAATTACTCAGAGTGTGCGAGTAGTACATTTTGACCCTTGATTTTCTCTGCAGAGTATTGACGTCTTTTCATCACAATTATCTGTTTAGAATGAATTTGACTTCGCAATCACATTGTCAGTTGATTTTGTGTTTAATAAATCCTTTTTTTTTTTTTTACCTTCCACCACTCCCAAACAGTGTGCCACTGAGCTATTTGAATACCAGTGGAAAGGGGAGGAAAATGTATTATTTAATGAAACTTATTAGTGTCTGCTGTATAGTTTATTTGCTAAACTCTTGACTGATTACAGACAAAGTAGAACACTGTCAAATCATTATTGGAATACTAGTGAGATTAGCTAGGGAATAAATAAGTGGTATATAGATTGATCAGTTCTGCTTATTATACTTCTTGCTGTTAGTGTAGCTTCTTTTCCTGCTTAATAAACCTATAACCTTTCTCTTTTCTCTACTATCGGTCATGATTAGGCTTTTCCTGATATGTCTGCTGCTTCTTTTTGAGGAGTCCTTCACATGATTGTTGGTCTATGGCTGTTTCCAGGTTTCCACTATAAAAAAAGAAACAGCTAGCTAGTGTTCATTATTGTTGCTCACAACTCAACACCAAAAATGAAGTCTCATTCTGCATTCTGACAGCTTGAGAGCTCTGAACTGCAGTACTGGAATTGCCATCAGATTCAGAGCCCTGCATCAAGGCTCCATACAGGATATACAAGATTCATGTTGCCATGCTCATGAGATTCCTAACTACTTCAAAATATGACTTCATGGAAAAGTAAGTAAAGTTTCATATGTAAGAAAGTAAAGGTTTTGGGCTCAGAGGGCCATATTTAATATCAAGATTGGAAGTCTGGAAGATGGCTCAATACAGGGCTGAAATCTTTACCTCCTAGAGCTGAGAAATCCACGTGTAGCCTGTTGACCGAGCAGCAGGTCCCAGACAATCCGAAGAATTCCAAGAACTGTCCCTTAAGGCCTCTTCCACTACAGTCATGGGCAAGAGCCAGACAGAAGCACCAAGTACCATGCCCAAGATGTCTTGAAGTCTTAAAGAAATTATAACTACGTACTCCCTGCCCTCCTCTCTGCCTCTGCCCCTAAGTCATGTTTGACTCTGTAATTCACCTGCCTTTGGAAATCTGCAAAATTTCACCTGTGACAGCTCTGCTGACAAACAGGGGAGATCAGAGCCTTTCATCTGGGTGATGAACTGCCAGCCTGTCAGAACAGCAGAGTATCTGTACTGTGCTGAGACAGGTCAGAGCTGCCGCAGGGGGTCTGCATTCTGACCTTGGAAAGGTTTGAAGAGGACTTTCAGCTGTACCCGTTCTTAACTCTCAGGGTCTACAGGACAGTAAGCGTATGTGTTCTTGTAAGAGACAGATGCATACTGATATACAAAAAAATACATTGCTGAGTGCAACACACAGGTCGGAGAATTTTAGAGAGATTTGGCTCGCTTGCTGCCTTCAGTAATACACCATTTCTCAAATGAGGGCCTCCCACAGTGGATGATGAATTGGCAGGTGGGTTCTAGAAACTGATAGTGAGGTAATTACATGTAAAATTAGGTCTTTTATTTTGACTGCCCAAGTGTGAAGCCTAGAGCATGGCATTATTTATCCAGAGTTGTTATACAGCACAATTTGATCCACCTGTACTTCTGTACATTTTAAAAAGGATCAACAGTAGGAGCTTACCAGTTCTGCAGCCTGGTAGTCATGCATACATTCCACTTTTCTAGGTGGAATACAGTGTTACTACAACAAAAATCTCTTAGGTGCTGACCCAGGATGAGGCAAAATAAAAGAAAGTTCTTGACTTAATCTTTCAGATGATGTAGTCTATCCGCTTTCCCCTGTACTTGTCCTTAGTGCAGTGAACCCAATGGCTGTGCACTCAGTACCAGATTGCAGCTTGTTGGTATTTAACCATTTTTTGGACAAGCAGGAGATGGAGGAAGAAGACAACAGCAGTGTTAGAGGACAGAGTAGGAGCATGACATTTTGTTCTGTTATTGGATCGTTGTAGCATTTAATTTTTGATTGCATTATGTTTTCAGTATTGTAGTAACACTACTTTTGGTCCTATAGCTCTATATAGATGGGGGGGTAGGGAAGGTCATAATCTTTTTTTAGCTATATTCTTCTCTTCTATTAAGCAGAGACATTTTCTAGTTCAGAATAAATTGTGAATATTCACAAGCTGAAAGTAAAATAAGAAATTCCTAGGCTAGTTTCAGAAATGTAGAAGGTCCCTAGTACTCAGATTTTCAGACAAGGGCCTAATAAGACTTTCAGAAGCACTTCCCATCTGCAGTTTGAAGCATCTAGATATATTTTAAACTAATTTGTCTGGACTTGGCTTTTTCTGAGTACCTTCAACCAAAAGAGCAACATTTCCCGTGTTTTAAGCCTCCATTATATATACATATATTAAATACTGTACCCTTGAATATCAGAGGTCAAGAATTAACATTCTAAAATGGTTTTTTGTTATTATACATGGCTTCACCTATTTACTCAGCACCTGCTAAAGGAGGACAAAACCAAACTCATTGGCACAAAATTCAGTCAAAACAGAAGGAAGATATTAGCTTTAGTGAATGCAGGCATTCAGGATGGTCACATTACCTTTAAGCAAGCTACCTCTAAGAGTGAGGGTCTCTAGAATATGAACTCTGAAATACTCTTCTGTATGACACCGTATACATAAGAGCATAATGAGAATACCTAAGGAATTTCTCAACATGTCCTCTTCCTGCTTCACTGGATCTGATCTTTGAGAAAGAAGGAACTTATCTGGACATTTCACTATCTACTTGTGAAAATGCATTCCGAATTGGGTTTTCTGCATGCTTGTGATGACTTGGGTCAGTCCACTGAGTAGCTCATTGTTGAGTAAACACAAACACGTTAATCACTCACTCTTGGTTGAAAACAGCTAAACTCCCAACTGAAAGTTGTCCATGCCCTTCAGCTCCTGTTAGAAAATACAGGATCTCACACAATAAATAACTTAACTGGGGAGGGGGCGGTCTGACAGCCAAATCAAGACATTAAGAAAATAGGTTCAGATTACACCAAATTTCTCATTTTGCTACTAAAATGAGGCAGAAAGTTCTGTGTAGTGTTAAAGAAACATTCCAACTCAAAACAGAACAGACCTAGCTATTTCTTGGAGGAAGAAGAGAGCAGGCATTTACAAGAGAAACAAAAACAACAGAGTTTGTGTTCATAAAAGTACTGGCCATTGCTCCTTTAGTTGTTAAATTCTTATTGAAAGTATCCACCAAAGGCTTTAGAAGGGCCAGTTTCATTACCCCTTTATCTGCAGTAAACTGAGCCCACATCTAACCTGGGTGGCCTGAACAGTGTTCTACAGTAAGTCTTTCTTGTGCCTAGGCTTAGTATTTTATTTAACAAGTAAAATAAAGCTAAACCTGAGTGATCAAGAGCATCTCGCTGTCCCCAGATATTCAACAGCCTTGGGTCAGTGCTTCCTTAAGGAAGACACAAGATACATGGTTAAGTCAAGAAGTGGAGTGGCTTTTTAGCCAGGTTATTAGTTACAAGGATGAAGACTGTCAAGCCCTCAGATTTCTTCTAACCCCTCCCTTCAGTTGAAGCTTTTTTGTCATCTCAACATTATTTTTTGTCAATGTGGGAATTTTGCTGAGATATTTTCCTGTCTTAACCCATTACAGCATAATTTTTTTTTTGCATACAGCTTGACTGTGAGGTTGCAGTTTCAAAGTAGAGATGGAGGAGGTAGGAAAGGTGGCTTTCATCCAGGTGAAAGCTTGTTATGAAAGCATTAGTCATGTATTTGTAGCATCCCTAATCCCTAAGGGGACTGAGGTGGTACAAGATTACTTTATACTTGTCTTATAAGTTTTCCATTTGCATCCACTAATGACCATTGTAATGGACATGATGAGGAGACAGATTTAGCCATGAACTAATCTGACTCCCCTTGTGTGATTTGATAGCGGCTCCAAGACCCTGTTCCTCTAGTGAGAAGATTTACAAGGTTTGCCCAATTTGAATAGTCTCGATCAGTGAAGTTAGGGTACTGTGTTGCATGTAAGCATTTGACAGAAGGACAGTGACTTTGCTCATCCAAAGTGGAATTGAGAGGCCTCTTGAGGCAAGTGCCTCCATGAAGAGCAAGTGCTATCATTGTTCTTTTCTCTCTCCCTAAATCTAAGACACTGAACTGTTAAGATCAGTTGCCTCAGGTTAGAAGGTTTCTCAATGATATAACAGGATATTCTTCTCCTGGGGAAAGTACCCTGTCTAACTAGTTACCTCGTTGCTGTTGGTGATTTATTTATGATGGCAGAAGCAGGAATTCCCCTTTCAAGCTTTCTGTAGTAGACAAGGAAGACAGTAGACTCTAGCTGGTTTTAGCATTTTTGTTGTTGTTGTTTTGTTTGTATTTTTAATAATCCATTTATTATTTTCTACTTTCTAATTTCAACTTTTCAACTGTTTTTGCTCCTTCATAGCACAGTCTAGTGCTTCAGTATCGATGTATGTTTCTTCCCTCCCCATTCCCTCAAGTGTCCCAAAGAAGTCTGCCAATTTTTGCCATGCAAATAAATTGCATCTTAGCATGTGAATGCCAAGTTAGCTGGACTGGTAGTAAAATGCAAAAAACAGGACACAGCAAGATGTTCTGGGCAAGTATTGATTGCAGAGAGAATCCACTATGACCAGTGGAAGAAATCTCAAACAAAGAGGGGAGACAGCCTCAGCATTGCTTTTTTGTACCTTGAGATATCACAGAATAACCTCAGTGAGAAACCCATAACTGCTTACAATTTCAGAAATAAAATCTTTGATGCATTTTGAGCCTCTGCTGCTCTGTTTGCACAAAATACCCTTACAAGACTGGCAGAAATGGCCCAGTGGCGAACTACTGCAGGGGAGGGCTCTTTCTCACCACCTAGTCCTTATACCTAGCTCACTGAAACAGAAGGGGGATGGAAAATGAGAGAAACACTGGAAAGTAAAAGAAATATGAAAATGTTGTGATGGTTCTACACTAATGCTATGGAGCAGCCCCTGGAAAGCAGGTTATAGTTAAAATGGCATAATGTGAAGGTCAGTATCAAGGTTAGTATCTAGTATCAAGGGCAAAGTGTAGTCTAACATATCTGTCCCTTCCATCAACAAAGGAACAGAAAAAATGCCTAAACTTTTCTTAAACCTTTCCTTGTTATTTTCCTTTCTCATCATCTCTTTAATTCAGGTCTTTCTGATATCTCCCACAAATTCTGCAGAATAGTGAAATCTTATACCTACAGCGTTTTAGGAACTGTGAGAAAAATGCTTGAACTCTTCAGTTAGCTGCTTTCCTCCAATCTCCCTCCTTACCTCTAGCACATGTAAATTGCACCACATTAAACTCCCTCTCGCTATGGAGGCAAAACTAAAGTGCATAAGGGCAAGAGTGGGAAGAAAAAAGGAGGGAAAAGAATGTGATCTTCGTGCCACTATAAAGTAAGCAGGTTCAAAGACGTGCCAAGTTTTACAAGAAATGCAGAGTGCTGTAGGTCACTCATATCCTGCTAGCTGTGTACCTAACACATGAAGGGCGATCTCTGAACACACCCAGTGTTGTTGTATGTGTCACTGAGCTCACTTGTCTTGCTCAAGTCTGACCAGTTCCTATGTGCTTTGTTTTCTTTCTCCAAGGCTTTTCAGCAAGCATCCAGCTGTGTGATTTGCAAATAACTTCCACAGCCATACTTAGCTGCCATCAAACAAGTGGTTCTTGCTCAAATTTGTTCCACAAAACTGATACATTTGCCTTGCTGCCCTGTCATTTAACGTTCTGTCACTAGACCCAGGTGCTGACACGAAGACAACATAGGTGGAACAATCTTAATCTTAAGCAGCCTTCCTTTTCCCCAAATAAAAGCATCAGAGAGGGGCTTTCCTATCCTCTTTGTAAAAGGAAAGAACTGAAATCCCGTTTCACCCTCCTGTTCAGGACTGCCTGCCTGTACCTGCTCCTCCTGCCTCTGCTGGTCTGGTGTGTGTTTGGAATGAAAGATTTTCCCTGCAAGCCACCACGAACCTCTTCCCTGGCCTGTCAGGCTCCCTTTTATCAGCACAGGTTTCTCAGTGGGCCGCAGTGATTTACTGTCCAAATAGTGCTGTTCTTTGTCAGAGATTGTGATCGAAAAAGCCCTACTTTGCAGCTAATAAGAATCTCTTCCCTTTCCCTCATGTTCGTTTTTACCTTTCTTCAAATACTGTTTTACAAGCCCATTGCTTGCTATCTGCTGACACAGAAGCTGTGCCTCAGGGCATCATTTTCTCACCTCTAAGCCAGAGGGTTGCTGCTTTGAAGAGCTTGGAACAACTCCACGTAGGGTATCTACCCTGTCTCCCCAAGGCAATCTACTCAGGTGAGGAAAGTTTCCTGCATGGTTCAAACCGGCATTCCGGGCATTGCTTTTTTGTTTTGTTTTTGTTTTTTGTTTTTTTTTTTTTTTTT
>Ga0065711_1046821_pt1 | contig 12678 bp, 12 predicted proteins | sample Hoacrofraction12_FD_59098 | JGI IMG/M metagenome (GOLD analysis project Ga0065711, IMG submission 59098) | Hoatzin crop microbial communities from Cojedes, Venezuela - Epithelial fraction 12 v2 (version 2) | ecosystem: Host-associated > Birds > Digestive system > Esophagus > Crop | place...
TCCAGTGTTACAGAAGCAGGGCTTTCTTCAAGCAGCGGAGAGACTGAGTCACCAGGACAAATTGTTTTCATGATTCTTTTTTTTTTTTTTTTTCCCTTTTTTTTTTTTTTTTTTTTTTTTTTTTTTTTTTTTTTTTTCTTTTTTTTTTTTTTTTTTTTATTGTGCACTGGGAGGGCGAATGCACAAACTGGTACGACCCGGTGAGTCGCTTTCCTTGCCGTTGGACAAATCCCGTTGGATGTGCCGCGGTGCCGACACCGGGTATTCCTGTCCCTTCGTCACTGCTGCTGTTGTTAGTGCTGCCCAGTTGACCGGGTCACTGGAATGGTTTAAAATCGAAAAAGATGCTGTTTGCTGCTTGACCTCGTAAGCGGTTGGCTTCGGAGTGGTGAAGGGATGGGGAGGGATGGGGCTGGAGGAACGCCTGGTGCCTGACTCGGCAACTGCAGCCTCCCCGGGCAAGGGCTGGGGACAGCGTGTACCGTGTAGACCTGGCAGTCGGATGCCTGTCTGGTTTAGCTTGTGGTCCTTTCATCCTTCCGTTAAGCTGGAGGAGCTCTCCAGGGATGGCTTGGGTGAAAGTGAGGAGAAGGAGAAAGAAGAACCTGCCTGGGGATTTCGCCGTCCTTTTGTCAGAGAAGCGCTGTGGTTGTGGGTGCAACACGCAAGCCGCACAGTGGTACCTGCCTGCAGTGTTTGGGGGGTAGAAATAACATCCAGATTTGAGACGTGATGGTTTCTGCCTTGGAATGCAAACTTTCAGTAGTTGTTTATGTACAGAAATGTTAGGAAGAGTGATTTTCTTTATTCATTTTTTTTAATGCTCAAAAGTAATTTAAATAAAACAAGGTGAGTGAGATTTGGGTTTTAGTCAGTCAGCTCAAGTCAAGGCTACCATGTTCCCTGTTTCTGTCTGGGTACACGCACTCCTTGCTCATGTTAGCACATGTGCTTCTGCAACCACAGGGACCGAATTTATGACTCAGAATTTTACCTTTTGAAAACTGTGTATATTTTTTTTAAATTTACACACGATACATGTTTTCTTAGCTGCCACCTCCCCCCGTCTCCCCTAGCTTTGTAAGGAGAAATGCTGTAATACTGAATTTGAGCTCTTCACTTACTCTACTGAGATGGTAGATCCCAGCAATACAGTTGAAGTATTGAGAAATTCAAATAATCCAGAAGATAGTTTTTCAGCCGAAGGTTGTTGAGAGGAGATCAAGAGCATTGCTTGAGTAGTCGCAACGGGAGTAAATCCCTTCTCCCCGCACCCTACTCACTTTCTGCCAGCGCCTGGCCCTGCGGTGGGGTTGCTGTGGTGGCTCGGCTGTGCCTGGGGGTCCCTCTGGGACCCTTCTGAGCCTGGGAAGGGCCCCGCAGTGGGACGATCCCATGGCTGCAGCACCCGCAGAGCCCTGGAGCGGAGGCAGCTGCGCCGGCCGGTTCTCCTCCAAGGCAGGGCTTTGCTTCTGCTGCTGGGACGGACACGCTGAAGGCCTGGGAGCCGCTGGAAGGATGGTTCTTCTGCTCAAAGACTCAGCAGAATAATCGGCTGAGCACAAAAAAACCCCACAAAACAACAACAACAAAAAAAAACCAAAAGTTTGAAAACTTTAAAAATAAGCTCTGCATTATACTGAGCTCTATGTTATTCTCCTTAAAACTCCTCAGTGGTAAAAACCTGAAGAGCGGGGGCCAGTTGCAATGCTTACTCCCTAGAGTAAGGATTGGGGTTTTTTAATCTCCATCAAACTACATGATGAATGTTTTGTGCAGTAGATTAATTTCACTATCGCTATAGCCAACGAGAAACTCCCTTTATTGCATTTGAAAATTCAGAATATTTCAGATGTGTTGTGGAGAAACGGTCCTAGATTGTTTCTTTTTAATTAGAAGTGTTATTTTAATAATCTCAATAATTTAGTTAATTATGCAATATTTCTTTCTCACCAGCAGTTAATTTATATGGAAAGGGCAGAGTCTATTTCTCCCCGCTATGTCGTGCTATGTGCATAGGGTTGTTTATCTGGGGTCACAGGAAAACAAGGATTTGTGCTTTAGCCTGGTGCAGGTTGTGATGCTCTCCGTAGCCGAGAGGCAGGCTGTGGAACAGAGCTCGCTTAACGTGCTCCTTGCAGTGGCGTGGCTTAGAAATAAGAGAAATTAAGTGAAATGGAAGGGAGGATGACGTAACCTGGTGAGTCACAGCCGTCCCCCTCACCTTTCTGGGCTATAAATGAAACCAGGCTGTGAAAAAGCGCGTTGGAGCCTTCTCTGGGGCAGCCGCGGCGTAGTTGAGAGCTACAGAAAGAGTCAGCTGGCGTAGAAGTGGTGAGGAGGATCCAGAGCCGATGTGAGGAGGTTCCTGTGCCTCGCTGGGGTTCGGGCAGCTCTGCTGGGCTCAGTGGTGGGGTCTCAGCGCCTGCCTTTAGGTTTGGCCTGACCACAAGACGTTCAGAGTCAGGAGTCTGTAAACGCGGTCTGCGAGAAAAGCTTGAAAAATGGGTTTGGTATTGGTCTGTGGAAGGGCAGGCTCAAGGGAGATCTGGGAAAGTGAAAGGGGACGGGTAGGGGCTTTCATAAAAGGTTGTTGGAAAGAAAATGATGGAAGGTTCCTCTGCCTGCTGTCGTGGGTGGAGAATGAACAAGCCAAACATTTTAGAGGAAAGAAATGCAAGTTGGACACACTTGCAGTGGGAAGGGAGGTGGGCAGTGGAAGGCACCAGCTGGGGACTTGGTGGAGCTTCAGTCCCTGGAGATGCTGAAGAAGAAACGGCAGCAGCAGTCAGGAGAAACTCAGGGAGAGTTGGGGAGGGGAGGGCTGTGCTCCCGCAGCTGCCTCTTTCAGGGACGTATTTTGTTTGTGTGCTACACTTGCCGACCCAGAGGAACGATATTCTGGTTGAGGCTTCTCTCCTTAAGATGCAGCTCTTTATTTTTTAATTCTTAACGAGCTGCTTCGGGGTTACCAAACCACTGTGAAGGCAGGAGGCGATGGCTCTCCCTCCGGTGTGAGCGCAGCCCAGCCGGGAAACCCCTGGGCCCGCCGAGGGCATCGCTGGGCGCTGCACCCATCCTCACCCTTGGAATTTCTGCTTGCGGGATTTTCCCAAGTTATTCTGGTGTAAATGCAATACTTTAATAATACTCCCAACAGAGAGAGAGAAAATATTAAACATCTTGAAAACTTTTTTTAATACTTGCTGACTATACATCTCTCTATATATCTGTGCAGATTTATATGTATTTATTGATCTATATTTATATAGTAACAGTATATCTATGTAGTAATATAGTGTAGATCTATATATAGTAATAATATATTAATATCTATAATATTACTATATACTATTACTATAATACATAGTAATATCTGTAATCTGCAATATAGATATAGTAATATCTATATGATAATAGATACAGATATAGATCCATAGCTATAGATATATATATAAAAGTATAGATATGAATATATAAACAACTGTGCTTCTGCGCAAGGAAGATGGCAATTTACCACCATGGCCCTGGTAGTTGTTTCTTGGTGGTAAACAGCAAATACAAATATTAATGACTATTTCTGCCTCGCAAAATAGCCCCGCAAGTACCCGAGTACCGACAGTGTTGGTGATTCTCCTTCCCTCCCCACTCGCCCGTGATGAAGAGGGCTTGCTTGTGGCAGGTGGGTGTTAATTGCTGTGCTTTTGATGAGCACGTTCAAACAGAGAGGTTTAGATGATTCACCAAAGTCCAGGATCCAAACATGTCATGAACAAAACTCGTCAGCCCCGGTGACGATGACTGCTGGCGCTGTCTCGGCGCTGGGCGGGCGGTAGGATGGAAAGTTTGCTTTAGTTTTCGCTGGCAGGATGATATTTCTCGCTGTGGGTGGACAGGTAAAGAATAGCCATCACCTAATTGTTGCCTCGTTTGGGGCAGGCGGAAAATAACGTACTGTGCAACTTCTTTGTTGGCTGGGTTTGGGGTCTGTTGCTGATTGTGGAGTCCTTTTGGCGTTGCCATGGGAATGCAGTGATTATATTACGAATAACTGGAGCATTTTCTTTTACTGCTGCAGAAAAGTGATGTTGTATAATTATCGCTGCCTTTAATGGAAGTTGTGCTCAAAGCCGATTGTTTAGCATTTGTATAAACCTGTTGCAGAGGACAGAACTTTTGCAAGTGAATGCCAGTTTGTACATCTGCCAGAAAGCTAACGCTTGCACACGCTCGCCCCCAAAACCATGAGCATCACTAGGATGTGTTGAGGAGCTGTTTCAAAATTGCAAAGGCAAAATGATGTCCGGAGTTGAACTTCCTGATGATGTCCTTTGCCTGTTGTTTGTCTTTCTGCAGACAAATAACCTCTGTTGATGGCAGGCCGGTAGTGCTGTGTAGTATGCAAACGATAATGTTGTTAATAACTGGTGCAAAATTAAAATCCTTCTCATTTTGTGACATCCGTTTTCCCTAGCGCTGAGCTCTGGATAGAAGTCAGTGCACTGGTTGTACGGGTCTGGGGGGCAGCCCAGCCGCAGCGCTGTGCATCAGGAGGATGCTAATGCTGCTGTGGCTGTTCAAGGCTTCAGCAGTGTTAAAGCCTGGTGACGTGAGATTCTTTGATTCTACAGTGAAGCCTGATGCTGACAGAGATCTCCCATCGTTTGCACAGGTCGGCAATATTATTTGATGGGTTTCTCCCGTTTCTGAATTCAGCTCTATGGTCTCTTTCTGTCCCTCGGAGCCGTCTGCGCAGGGCAGGCTGAGGTTTTCTGTGCGGTGTCGCATCTGTCTCGCCTCTCTTGGTAATGCTGTTCCCTCTATTCATCCATGGGATTTCTCTATTTCTCCCATAAACCAAATGGTTATACAAAGTAAAAAAAAAAAAAGGTTAGCAGAGATGAGGAAGAGTGTTTTTCGGTTTTTGTTTTGGTTTGGGGTTTTTTTTCCAAAATAGAGTATTTTTCTATGAGATAACCTACTGGTCTTCAGCAGTCTGAAGATTTATTCAGGCTTAAACAGTGTCTCATGACCTAAACCCTGTTCTGGGTTTGTGTCCAGTTGCTGTTCCCACCAGCTTCCTGTGTGACCCTGCATCAGGCGTTTCGTTTCTTGGTCCCACAGTTTTGCTTGTGAAGCGAAGAGCAAAACAACCCCACTGCAGCCAGATGTTCTGGGGATGGATTCCAGAGTCCCTGTGGGGTAATGTGGGGCTGGGGCAAAGCCATGCTTTTGTGCTCCTGCTTCAGATGTCAGGGTGTCATCTCAGGCTAATGTTCATCAAGAAATGAATGTCTCTCCGGTTTCGGGTTATTGTGTAGTGGCTCATGTGCTAACGGATTAATTTCAGATGTTTTCAACGTTGCTGGTTTTTCTCTTTGTTTCCACCATAGTCCTAATTTATTAAACAGTATTTGCCATTCAAGTCAACTGATTTTAGGCAGATGTTTGTCTCTTGTGTTTTAGTCTAGACATCTATGATTTACAATCTGTACCCCATCTGCTGAATTGCCATGGGAGTATGCTTATTTTCAGTGCTTGAAGTATTGCAACATACTCTTTGCAAGTGTTTCTGCAGTAGCGGCTGATGAACCAACCATCAGAAAAGGTTTAATGTAGCAGAGGAATCCAACTTGTTTGTTCAGATTAGGGCAGGAAAATACTCCATTTCTATTCAGAACAACAACAGCGAAATGTTCCACTCCAAAATGTTGCCTGTAAATTGAAATTCTAGAATAATACATGGGCCTAGTTTAAAAAAGAAACAAGACCCACCTGGGAATGTAGAAGCACAGCCAGAGACCTGAAGAATCCATCTCCTCCATCTTCGTTCTCTGGGGCTGAACAAGTATGCTCGTCTAACCTCTCCTGAATACTTCGGTGAGCTTTAGACTGTCCAAGTTTCTCGTAACGTGCTGCAGGTCGTGGTTGGTGATGCTCTGTCCCTGGGGCGGGATGGTCCCAAGCTGCGGGAGCAGGTCCTTGTCCCCCAGCGCTCTCTGCTCCCCTCCCAGCCCCACGGCCGGAGGAGAAGCTGTCGGTGGACCAGGGGCTGATGTGCCAGGCCATAAAAGCAGGCTGTGGACCTCGTCTGGACTCTCCTTCGCTCATTAAATTACTGAAGTGTGATGAGGTGTGGGACAGCGTGTGAGGTCTTGCAGGTGAGGAGGGGACAGTTCTTTACGATACGTATCTCAAAATGCCATGCACGTAACATTCAATGCATCCAACGTTTGATGTTTGAAACCTTATTAACATAGTTGTGTGGGGGATAAAACTGGACATTTGACCTAGCTTCCCCTTCAGCTTCCGATGCGATGCTGCTGCTGTGGAACAGCTCGTAGTGCCACCATAGCATTGGCCAGGGCATGGTCAGCGCAACTGGTACGTTTTAGTTCATTTCCTGGTTTTATGGGTTACTGTATTATTTCGAGAATATGCCCCAAACCAGAGTTCAGCATCTGGGAGACAAACGTTGCAAAAGAGCAGGCTGCTGAGTAGGCATCTCCTGGTTCTTACGTTAAAGCGTGGAGTGCTGCGGTTTCACAGACTGGACGTGCTCGAGCCTCCCGCTGTGTCCAGCAGGTCAAGGAGCAAACACAGGTGAAATAAATGGTTCTCAAGAACCTCTAGTGTAACCAGCAAAGGTGCTGCCATGTAAATAAGCCAGACAATGATCCAGGATCTGTCTTTGGCACAGAGCTCGTAGTATTTTGATCTGATGTTGGGTTGAGTGAGTTGTCTGAGCGCATTGAAGACATTGGTCCAACCCAGACTCGCGGCTGGAGGTGGTTGTAGGGCCGGTGGCTGCGAGATCCTGGTGCGGAACGAGTCTGCAGGATTTGCAGTGTCATGTCAATAATGGCAATGCACCAAAACTCGGAGACACCAATGTGTTTTTTGTAAGTTAAATTGTTTTTTAAATGCATACAACAAATGAACTTGTTAATCTGGGATGTGATGGAAGCACTGCTGTAATTTGTGACTTCTAATGTAGTCGCAGGATTTAGAAAGGGTATTGAAAAAAACAGAAAGCGGTCATAGGAGTCGCAGAGGAGCTGAAGAAACACATTGTACCTACGTTGAAAGTGCTTCGATCCCCACGTTCAAGCCCCCCGTTTGGGCGTGCAGGCTGAGGGGACTCTGTTCAGTGGCTGAGCCATGCAGGTGCAGGAGACTTCAGGCTGGTTTCGTTGTTTTTTTTTTTTTTTTTGGTGTGTTTTATTTGCATTTAAGTAGTCATTTGATGCAGGATCCAAGATTGTTTGAAATCCATGGAGCCATTTCTGTTAAACTGGAGGATTTCAGTAATGCTTTGGTACTGTTCTTGTAAGGTGAAGGAATTGCTTCCTACTACTAAACTGTGATCTGAAAAGAAAGAAACAGTCGAGGTGCCAGACGACGTGAATGGACAAGTGGTAGGCATCCTTTTCTTCACATCCATATTTGCGGATGAGGTTGTCTTGAAAAAATTGACAAATATGTACGGATAAGCAGTATAAAACTCTCCATCTGCTGCCTGCTTCAGGCACAAGCTGGTGCCACGGGGATGGCCAGGCGCTGGATGCTGTCGTTCACGCTATGCCTTGGTAAGCTGTGCTGATACTGTGATTTTTGCACCTTTCACCACCCCACCTATGGCAGGATGAGTGCAGCGTAGGTGGGGTTCTCTCTAACGTGTCAGACCTTGCCAAAGGGATTTTTTAAAGCTGTTGGTTTACCCCCTCGAGCACTTAATATTGTAAAAGCAGCTCCTTCTTTTCCCTCTAATGTGGAGTTGCTTGAATCTACAAATTTATACTCCTCTAAGGACAGAATATTCGGATCTTGATCAGCAGCAGACGTAAGATCCTGCATCTCGGTGACGTGAGTAGGCACCGGGGGTTGACTCTTCCTCTGCCCTTGACCGTCTGTGAGCAGAGTTCAGTGAGATCCGAGTTAGCTCTCGTCTCGGGGAGACAGCACCTCGGAACTGCGGTGCGAGCAGTGTGTGAAAGCTCCTTACATCCTGCTCTCAAGGCGTTTAGAAAGTGGTCTGACGCGCTGGTGTTAGCCGGTGCGAACAAGCCGTTTGGGGCTGCGGCCAACAGGCTGGGGAAAAACGCTCGCCGGACCTCTGCTGCGAAGGAAGGGGGGTGAAGGGAAGGATCCAGGATCTGGGGGGGCGTGTTTTCCTTGTCATCACCTTGTTTGGTCCGTGAGCTGCTTTGAGAACAACCAAGTGGAGGGAGAAGACACGTGTGCCGGGCAGCAACAGGGAGCCTGTTTGTGCTCATTTCATTGAGGAAATTGTTCCGGAACAGCTGCTCATCCATGTGAAAATGCAAACCCTTGGGTCCCGGCCAAGGTCAGCAAGCCCTGGGTCATTTGTTGTAGCAAAGCAGGCCAGTTTGCCCTTTAATTATCTTTCTTTTTTGTGCGGTCACACCTCTTGCTCCATAGATTTACATCCGGAGAAGCACCCTATGTGAAAGACGTGGTACCAGTTTTGCTGTGAGTCAGAGGGCAGCGTAATATTTTTTCATGGATTACCTATAAGTGTTAAACTTTATCAAATGCAATGCATTCACCTGGGTGGATTTCGTTTTCTACTTAGCAAGTGCAGTAGCTTCTTGTTACTAAAATGTACGGGATTGTTAAATTTCAAAGCAGAAGTGCTCAAATGACTTCATTTCCTATTCTTTCTCTGCTAATGCGGGTACTGCGGTGTGAAATGGTAAGTCAGAGAATTCCTGAGCTTCAGAGAGTTTTCGGTAACTGGTCTCAGAATGGGGATTTTATAACAAAGCCTGGCAGGCTTTGCTCTTAGTAACAAGCTACGCAAAACGGTGAGTGGAAACACGGAGTAAAACATAGGCCTATGTGCTGGAGCTGCATGTGAAAAATATTCTGCGGTGGACAGAATTCAGTAACAAAGAGAGAAAAGCAATGCTCTGTGAGCACTGAGGAAAGGAGAATAGTGTAGTAAAATTACTGACTTGCCCTATAACGCTGTACGGAAAGACAGGAATAGGAAAGATGTGTTGCTGTAGCTGGAGGAACTGAAATGCCAGATTTTGGCTTCTGTAATTTAAGGATAAATATCTAATTAAAGTAAAGCAATCTGTATCGCATGCATAAAAGTTCACTCAGGAATAAGAAAAAAGCATACTTATTCCAAAACTGGTTTTATATAAGAATTTTGAAAGTGCCATGGATTGCAAGCAAGGCTATAATTAGCCTTGAAAACCTTGGGACAGAAGTTTCTCAAGTAGATTGTGACATGATTCCTGAAGGAATACAAATGGCCAGAAGATCTGACCATGATACCAGAAGGAGCAGAATTGTTGCCATTTTCATTAGACTCCGCGTGCAAGTGTTTTTTAAAAAGGCAATAGATTTGAAAAACCTTTTTGGTCATCTAAAATGGTTAAAATAATGAGCTTCCACACCATCAGAGGAGTGACAGACCAGCACGGAAGAGGGAACATGTGGCTTGGAAGAGGAGGACAGGCTCTTACTGGGGTGTCAAGCTGTTAATTAGCTCTGCCACAGTATGAGACAGAGATGCTTCTTGTACTGCCCCTTAATTATTAACATGTGTTAGAAATGCGAAAACCTTGTGCTCTTGGAGCTAGGGACGAGTGTGGTCTGTCACCCGCTTGGCCGATGGACTTGGATGCCTTCAGCTTGGTGGCTCCTCTGCTTCTCCTCCTGCTTCAGAGGAGGGCAATGACTCCCTTGCATGGCGTTTTGGACGGGGCCAGCCCCAGTGTTTTGGGGCAGCCCTCCCGGAGCTGGTGCAGGGGCTCTGGGTTTACGATGTCAGAGCTCGGGCTGGAATTTGGCCCGGGGCTTTGTCAGCAGAGGTGGCCAGAGCTCATCTGGCTCGGTTTCGTTATGAACTCGGGAGACAGCCTTGGTTTGTTGACAGGTTCCAAAAGTATTACAGCAAGCTCATGTCAGTGTACAGCATCCGTGTTAGCACGGGCTGACATTTTTCTCATTTAAATTAAATTTTGTATTGAACCACCTGTGTCAGTTAAAACTTGAGAATTTCTAATTCCCTGGAGGACACATTACTTATATTCAGCCTGTGGATACAAGTGACTGGGGAACATCCTACTCTAAATGTCTACTTTTTAACAGGTCAAAAATAGTTGACATAACTAAAAATACTAAAAAAAAAACCCCAAACCCGAAAAGATGTGGTTTTATTTTAGTGTTAACTGGGGAGTGGTTTCACTGCCAGAATAATCTTTAATAATTCCTGGGACTCATTGTGCTGTGGAGATGGGGTCTGTGTTTTACTCGCTCCCACCTGAAGTTGTTTTGATACCATTGATGAGAGATTAAATAACGTGTGCTAAAGTCATTTGGCTAGCCTTGAAATCAAAGTGCTGGAAACAAAATCTAGCTGCAAATCACGAGGCCGTCATTCTTTTAAGCCCTGTTATCCAAATGACTTTAACAGTTTGTGGGTCATTTGCAAGGTGAAGAATCATCTTGCACGGTGCACATTTTGATGATAAAACTCAGTTTATTTTTTTTTATTGGAATGGAAGTGTTACAGTCAACAGTGTCGGTGTGGGAGTTTGGTTTCTGCCTGGAAGCAGATCGCTACTCCATATGAGCACTTGGCACAAGATTTAGAAGGACAGATAGGAGGCACGCCGAGCGACGTGCTTCTCAGATGGCATGTAGACACTACCTGGTTTGTAGGTAGAAACTGCAAAACCATTCCATTTTAAAACTTATTTCCAAGTCAGAGAACCTGTTTTTGAGAAAGGCTGGCTAGGGCCAATACAGCTATGAGTAGGCAGCGTTTTGGTGAGGGGCTGAAGCAGGTTAAACATTAAAGCTTTATTCTGTTGAGCAACGTTTACGTGTAACATTTAAATTATTGTTTGCTTCAATGGTGAACTCAGGATTTTTGATTTTATAAAGACTTTTTTGTTGCAGTTTTTCAGATTTGTGAAATCACTATCAAGGAATGAGTCGCATAACAATGTTAATTATTCATTTTACCTAATGTCAGGTGTGTTCCGTGCTGAAGAACTGAACACCGCTTGATAATCCTGCGTGGACTGAATCCCCCGAAAAAGCATCGTTGTGTGTTTGCTGGTGTTGACTGTTAGGGGTAGACATACTGTGCAGCTTACTGCGGGGTGAAACTGGGCGGTGTATGCAAACCAAAGCAGATTCAGAGGGAAATAAACACCCATATTTCTCAAAATGAATTTTCAGAGGAAAACCCATTTACTGAAATAATATTCCTGTAAAGTTCCTTCTGAACTAATTGTCACTTGGTATTTTTGCTGTGTTTAAATAGAGCTGTTTAGGTGACAGCTCCCCCCCAACAACTGCTTACTGCTCGTGCTGATTTTTTTTTTTGACATTCACACTAAAATTATTGACTGGGGAAACAAATAACATTGAAAGGCCTAGAGAATAAGGGGGGAGGGTGGAGAGCCATGTGTGCTGAATGAGAAGTAAGAAGTTTTTTATTCTTTTTGGTGCTGTGGTGTAGGTAACGCTTCCAGCTTAGTTAAGTGTAGGGGAGTACGAAGAGCAGCAGAACCACACATCTAAAATGACTTCTTTTAATTTAAACTTCAGAGTTTTCATGTGCTTAATACACTTGATAAATTACCATATTTCCAATCTAGATGTGGCTGGTAAATACCATATGTGCTGATTAGTCTGTAAATAAATGAGGTAGAGAAGATGAGCTGAGATCAGAGGAGAGAGAAATAACTCGGGTAGGTTTCTGTGTGTCACTTGCATTCTGAGGGGGTGAGAAGCCCTGCTCACCGCACGATAAGCAGCCGGAGGAGTGTGAAAATGGAGATGGATAGGGAATGACTGTTTGCTAATTCAACGTGGGCTGGTTTTGCTGATATCAGGTAACAGACTGTGGCTCACTTTGTTGCTGGGGATTTCACTGCATTTGTCTAAACTTTAGGAGCAGTCACTCCTGAAGGCTGTTACCTCCCATCTGTGCTTGAAGGCCTTCGTATGTTTTAGTGTTTAGCTTCCTTGCCCAGAACCTGATACGGTTTGGAGACATCAGGTGGCTTCTCCATCAGATAGAGTTATGAAGTTATCTTTTGTGTTGTTAGTCAAAGTGAAAATTCAGTTTGCAACAACAAGGAGCAGAGTTCTCTGACCTCTTCTCAAGAGTTTGACCATGACTATTTTCTTAGCCTATGGCAAATGACAGAAAACAGGTTAGTGTGAACATTTGAACACATAATAAGGAAGTAATTACATCGATTTTTCTTTTTCAAAGTAACAAACTCTCATTGCAGACATCTGTCTGATGTTTGGGGCGTTCACTTTATTGACGGCTCTGTGTGATGTTCCCCATTTTAGTGGCTGAATCAACGAGCAATGGCGTGACCTGCTTCAATTTTACCTAGGCGCTCTCTGTTAGCTGTGAGGCTCGCTTTGCAGAATTCGAATGGTTATGGCACTTGCTTTGTTATACTTGCACTCAGCGCCTTGAAATGGAACTTGTATGTTCAGGGCTGGATTTCAGAGTGGAAACCATAAGCTTCTTGCTTGTATAACCACATTCCAAGGTTAGTCTGAATAGCTGAGATAATGAATTTGGTCTTTGTGCATTCTTAAATAGATAGATAGTTTTTTGCAGATGTGATTTTTTTTTTTTTTTTTTTTTTTTTTTTTTTTTTTTTT
>Ga0065711_1046822_pt1 | contig 12678 bp, 10 predicted proteins | sample Hoacrofraction12_FD_59098 | JGI IMG/M metagenome (GOLD analysis project Ga0065711, IMG submission 59098) | Hoatzin crop microbial communities from Cojedes, Venezuela - Epithelial fraction 12 v2 (version 2) | ecosystem: Host-associated > Birds > Digestive system > Esophagus > Crop | place...
GGGGGGGGGGGGGGGGCAGAAAACACCCCTGGGGCAGGGGCACTGCTCCCCCACATCATCATGGCTGTGTGGCTGGGACGGAGGGCTGCACCCACTCACGCATCTCACATCAGCCACAGCGCAACGCTGCTGTCCCTGTTTTACCAGCTAAGGACTAGAGGGTGACCAGGGAGGTGATGTGGGAAGCCTTTGGCCAAGGAGGGGTTCAGGGCTGTGCCTCACAGGCTGCTGCCCTAACCCCTGCTGAAACCTTCCTCTCGGATACGGGTCACAGCCACCCGTGACGTTGCTATGGCCTATTTGTGGTTCACACAGCTCTGCTAATAAGAAATGTTTTTGGTTTTGTGAAGCAAGTCCCCCATTCAAGTTGTCCGTCTCTGCAGGAGGGTGCTCCGCTCTGGTGGAGCAAGCAAAGCTCAGCTCACGCCTTCCACGCTCCCCACAAGGCTGGCTGAGGGCACGCGCGAGTGTCTGCAGGAGGGTGCATGTAGATCCCGGAAAACTTCCACAACCAAATCATGATATTGGTCCTGCAAACATGTGCAGATGTAAGCAGGTTCCAGGGAACACTTTGTGGGAAGAAAATAGCAAACACCTTTAAATACAGGCAGAATCATGGCCTGGTACATTTACAACGCTCGCCTTGCCTGGAATACATTTTCCTAAATGACCTTTGCACTTCTGCTGTCAGATGAGCAACTGTAACCAAGTTGATTTTTGATTATTTTAAACAGATTGCGCCTTGCTGGCTCTACGCAGCGCTACGCATTGTGCTGGGGTTTGCTGGTTTTACAGGTGTAGGCTGACGACATCTGGAAGCCTCATTCCTACGCTTACCAAAGGCATAATCCCACATGTAGGCCTTGTGTGGAGACATTGAGCTGCTGCATCCAGACCCTCATCTTCTTCAGCCTCTGAGTCACTGATATTAACCTGGAGCAGAGCCCTGATTTCTAACATCCACTGAGTAAAACCAGCTCCAGCCCAGTATCCTAGCCCTAATCCTCCAAACCCATGCTATATTCAAGCTTGTCGGTGTGTTTTCTCACAGGATCGGAGCTTTACCTCAGTCCAAGTTAGGTGCGGTTTTCATTTGCGCTCCAGCTTTTCCAGCACACGCACTCGCTGAATTCATCATGCGATAGCCAGGATGCTGCATGTCATCATGAACTTGCCAGGGCAGGGGCTGGGAGGAGGGAAAGGGATTGGTTTTAAAGTCTCTGTTTAGCTTTCCATTAAGACTTATTGATTCTCTTAATTTTTTGTTCTCCTGGTTGCTAGGCACTCTCTCTCTCTTTCTCCTCCGTGTGCTGGAAGCCAGGGCTGCAGACAGAAATTTATATCTTGTAATAAAATCAAATATAGCAGAGCCTGTTGTCAATGTTGGGAGGGGAGGTTTCGTAAAGGACAGGCGGAGCAGGAGAACAGGGCCACCAAGGGTCGAACAACAGCGATCCTCAGCATTTAAGTCCCATCCCAATTACTACTCCAGACTTCACACCTGGGAACAAACAGCCCACGTGGGTAGAGGGGATGTGGAGAGGGAGGGGGAAAACTTGGAACTAAATCAGCCAGATACGAAGATAAACTTTTGTTCGGTGGAAAATCAAGGGCTTCATTCAGTCTCATGTATGCAAAGGTACACAGGTAGATCTACTCCTGGTTTGCCCAAGGATAAGAGGTTGGGTGTTGCTGGTCAGCACAGTGTTGATCCAGGGGAGATGCAGGAGCCAGTGAGGCTCTCCTGATGGACATCAGCTCTTAAGGATTGCAATTCCCGGCATAGAGCAGGGACAGCATCAGAGTTTACCATCCCGCGGGGGTAAAGAGGGAGGTTGCCCCGGCATGGCTGGCCGCTTCCCCCCGGGGGGGCTGACGGGAACCTCTGCTCAGCCTTGTCCACGTCAGACTGTTCCCTCCTGCCACACCGTGTCTGAGCTTTTCCCCACTTACCCCCACAGCCTGTGGGTACGACCTGTCAGGGAACGCTGAATGAATTTGCTCCTACTTCTTGCAAAGTCTCTGGCCAAACCCTCTGGGGTCCGGTTGTCACTGTCGATACATCACCCTCATTGAGACGGGTTCTGTCTCTCCACTGCTAAGTGACTTGTTAAGTTGGATATAAATTTATATACATATGTATATAAATACTTACCTATTTATGTGTAAATGGTGTTTGTTTGTAAACACACTCTTAACTCAGTCTTTTCTAAATCGCAAGGTTGTTGCCTTAGAAACGGACGTTATTAATGCGATCTCCCGAGGTGCCAAGCACAGTGGCAGCAAGGGCAGCCTCTGGAAATGCCAGACGCTGAGGTCAGGGCAAAGGATGCTCAGAAATTCCTGGAAACATTTTCATCATGTGGTGACGCCCTGAAAATGCACAGACATAACTATACCTACTCCTTGCCCCTCCATATTAGCTCCTTTCACCCTGGGATGGCCTTCTTCTGTTGTGACAGAGCTGTTTATGCTATTATGCAGTTGATTTTGCAGCACCAGTCCTGAAATGGCTAAATCAATGTCACAATCACGCAAGCAAAAGGGTGTTAAATTCAACCCCTTATGCGACCCAGGAGCGCCTTCACAGCGTAACACAGGGAAATGTTACAAATTCCTGCGTGAACAGCAAAACCTAACAAAAATATCAATAATTCATGCTGCTGCAACTGCATTCAAGCAAAACTCTCTGGAGTAGCAGAAACGCCAGGCTGCATCCCTTAGGCTTCCTCAACACCATAGGGGAGGCAGCTCTTGCAGCCGGAGGTTTGTGTGAACAAACCATAGTGCTGGCCACCTGCACCCATGCTACAGCAGCTAGTTTCCATTGCAGTATGGTTTCCTGTTCAAAAGAAAAAAAAAAAAAGAAATAAAGAAACTGAAATCCCAGAAGTTTTTCTTTAAAAAGAAAAAAAAAATCTCTTATTTTCTGGGTTATTCAGCTCAACCAAGAGTGGCTGCAGCTGGGAGGGAGGAATGTCACAGCACAGAGAGCTCAGACCAGGGCAATTGAAAACTGAACTGAAAATCCTGTACCTATGCTAACTTTCTCTGATTTTGAGCAAATTACTTTATGGACCCTGTGGGATTTTGTGCTGTAGAATGGGGAAAAGCACACTCACTGCATCTGCATGGTTAGGATGTGTTGGTCAAGTTGAAGAGGACCCTGCAAGAGAAAATGATGGGTGCAGAAAGAACAGGCTAAGAAGTTCCATGGCTGCAGAGCAGCTCTGCACCTGCACCAGCTCTCAAAGAATAAAAGGTGTCAAGCAGCTCTGAAAGCGCCTTCGCTGCGGAGTAATTTGCCGATCAGGGTTTCATTACATTTGCATAGTGGTGAACTCTGTTGCAAAGCCCAGTGTTACTGGTGTGAAAAAAAGGGGAGTCCTTTACTCCCATCAATGAATATCCACGCAGGTAACACCATGTATGCCAGACCATAGAGAACCTCCACAAGGGAGAAGAAACACAGAGAGTGAGAACAAGAAGTGGGTGCGGAGCAAAATCTCTCTGCTGATTGACCTAAACAACATTTTTGAGGCTTCTGCAAAGCCCTGGAGCTGAGAACTGCTCTCTCACAGCCGTGCCACAATGAAAAGGAAAGTAGCTCCAACCACTTCTCTGAGTCTGCCCACCACGAGCTCAGGGCATCCTTGCTGTTTCTTCTCCGCCCGCGCCCTGGCCAGGCTCGCTGCAGCGATGGGTTGGTTTGGGAATCGGTATACGGTCGCACAGGCTGCTGCTTAGCTGCTCTGACAGGGTGGTTGGGAGCCAAGAGACATCCTAGGGAGCGATGGGGTAGTTGATAGCTTCAGGATGTCGGATATTTGTACTTCTGCTCCATGGCACATGGGAAATCTCAACACAAGAAAAACCGTGGTACGATAGTCCTGTTGCTGTTGTACCAAACCATACATACAACGTAAAACGTGACGTGGAAGTTGCAGCTGGGAGAATTGGCTCCATGGCAGCTACCACGCACCCGACTGGAACTATGCTGGTTTCTACGGCCTAATGATGGGCTCTTTTCAGCTCTTAGAGAAGATGAAATTAGACCAGTGAAGTCAATAATTCACCTACGCCAGTAGTAGACTGCTGCTTTTAGCATTAGTCCTGATTTATACTAATTAAAAGACTTAGGCTTGGGGAATCTCTGTACGGAGAAAGGCAACATACGTGTAAAGAGATTCACACATCAGGGTACCATCTCCTTCAAGAAAAGTCAAAGTGATTATTCAGAGCGGGCCATCATCAATTCAGTCTGAGTCAGAGACAGCAGCAGGACAGGTTCGACGTGCAAACCGCAGGGCAGGCACTTGTCACGGAAATTGCTTTTGCTCAGTTCCAATAATTTAATCTCTTCCTGGCTCAAATGGCTCATCCTTCCAGGAACAGCTTGGAGACATTCAAGCAGGAGACTGCGCTACATGATGTCCCATTGCAGGGTGGAGACGGAAGCGGAGCAGCCAACTGCTGCTGCTCTGGGGGCCCTGGGAACCAATGGCTGCTCCTGCCAGGGACCCAATGCCAAAAGGGTGATGGAGAAGATGTTGACTATGGGACAGAGAGCAAGGAGCTGAAGCCCAGCACATCGCTTCTGCTCTGGAAGCCTCTGCAGCAGAGCCCGAGTCCCTGAGAAAGAAGACAAGCCCTTCTAAAAGGACACAGAGAAAAAAAGGGACCATTACAGGTCCCAGCAATGGGTCTTGTGTCACGGACTGCTGCCTTCAGCTGCCGGCACGGCTCAGACATCTGAGACCACATCACTTCCTGTAACATAGCTCAGCTGTGATTTGAATAAAGCATTAGATGGAAATAAAGCTGTGGTTTTTCTCTAGAAAGAGAAGATCAGAAATGATGGCCTGAAGAAAGCTGCTGAACAGCTGGAGACGATAATTGAGCCTCCCCCCAATTAACTTTGTCCACAGAAAGTTGAGGATCACGTCCTACCCTGACTCTGGCTGCTGATAGGATTTTTTGGATGTCACCGCATGCCTCCTAAAAGCTCCCGCAACATCGAGATACAGAGCATGCAGCTCACTGATTTGTTTATCTCAATACGCTCTGCCAAAGAAAAATCAGCAAAGAATTAATTAACAGCAATTATTTCTAGCAACAACAGAGCAGCCCTGCTCCAGAAGCCACGAAAACAACATCATGAGACCCCTGTGGCTGAAAAGCCTTTATAAACAGGTGCAAAAATAAACAATTTTATAGCAGGCTATAAAAAGAGCCCAAGCCAGGTTGGGGAATGGCAGGGGAACAGCCATTTCGATGGCTGAGTCAGAGCAGCCATCCAGGTGACATTTGTGAAGAGCTTTAATAAACAAACTAGCACAGAAGCACCAACTTGAGTCAAAGAACCAGCAGGACTGGGTTATTGCTGTGATGGAGGGTTTACTATACCCGTCACTCTGTGTTATTAGTGCTGCTAAAGTGATTTACTGTCTAAGTCAGTCCAACCGATTGGAGCTGTGATCTAAAGTACTAGCCAGCTCCGATTTCAGTGATAAACATCACCCCTCCGCCTATTACTTGCTAAAATAAGATGAAATAAAGCCATCAATCCAGACATCTCTCTGCTCAAATGAGTCTTTCTAGCTGACATCACCACACCTGCAAGTCTCCTGCCATGCACGCTGAAAGGATGGAGGTAGATATTCCAGGCACGCTCTCATTTTTTGCTCACCTGGTTCTTTTTCAGCAGCTGGTGAACTCAGCATTTCTGTCCCTTTGACCAGAACTGGCACATCCCTCATTGCCAAAGCCCTGCCGTGACCTGGCTCTGGCTACATCTCCATGCTGCACGCACATACACTGAGCATCTCCCCGCCTGAGGAGGCCAGCATGCATCTCCTGCCAGAGGTGTTCACCTCCGTGCTGCATCCTCGCAGCCCCTTTTCTACAGCACAGGCTGGGGAGAGGGAAGCTGAACTGAAGGCCATTCCACTCTCCTGTACCATTCACACTGATGTCTGTGCACAGAGACTGTTAACGCCTGATCTGTGGCATCGCCTGCACTCTCCTGTACAGATACTGGTCTGGGATCGGGCTGTGTGGACCCAGTACACGAATACCTCTAGATCAGACAGAAATCTGAATGCATAGAGAGAGGGGGACAGACTTATGCTGCCTTAGCAACTGCTCCGAGCATGCACACACACACCAGAGATGTGCCAAGCAACAGGCACAGCCCAGAGCGTGTGCTCTGTAAGGGCTGGGTCGCAGCGATGGGCGGTGAGGACAAGGGGTTAAAGGCAGCCTGCTAAATCCAAGGGTTGAAGTCAGCACAGTGTGACTCCCACGCTCACACTAAAGAGCAAAAGCCGAGGGAGGCGACCCCAGCGACAAAAGCAACCAGCCTCATTACACTCCTGGGATTTCCTATCTGGTACCTGTTCACAGGGATGCAGAGGCTCATTTACTGACGGGGGGGGTTTTGCTCCTGCTTGGTTCAGCATCCTGAGTTACCAGCAATTTTCTCAGAACTGATCTGATCTACAGCTTCTGTGCAATTCCTGAGTGGCAGCAGGAATTTTTTTTCCTATTTGGGTCTGCCTGTCCAAACCCAGTGCAGCGAAAGCCTTTTGACCATCCAGCAAGCCATGCTACCATGGGGCAGTCAGAGCAACCCAGAGGGAAAAGCCCTCTGGAGATTGCCAGCAGATTGCTCATCTACGCAGGCTGCAGCACACAGCGTCACATCAAATCCTCAGGGCAGTCCTGGTGTCCCAGGTTGTGTAGCGCTACTGTTCTCCTGCCTTGTCCACTAAGGAGACATTCAGTGCCTCCAAACCCTGCTGAAACCCAGAACACAGTCTGACAGCAAAGAAATGTAAAGGGAGCAAACAAAACTGGAGCTGGCTCCCTCGCAGAGCACCTCCTCCCTCGCGACTGCCTTCCCACATGCTATCCTTGCTGAGCAGCTTTGCAAGCAAGATCAGAACCAAGCATGTGAGCAGGTTCTTGCTGAGCAGGGCTTGCAAGGAAACTAGAAACCCTTCAGCTCCTAGAAGGTTACTGAAATAGTTAAAGGACTCTGTTGCCCAAAGGGGCTGCAGAAGCAGACCCCGCTGCCTGCTTTTTAAAATCATCAAGACAAAGTTAAAAGCCTGGGTCATTCTGGGCAGTCTCCTTGATTTCTTCAGCCCCCTGCTCTCTTTTTGCAGGGATGTTTTCCATCACTGCTCCTATCAGAGTTTGCCATAATCCATAAGCACCTGAACAGCAGAGCATCTGCAGTACTCGGAGGTTTAAAGTATTGCTCATTACCAGGCAGCAGGACACACAGCCAGATGGACTACAACAGCCCTCCAACACCAGTGGGAACCAGCCTTACTCTGCGTGGGAGCTGGACCACCAGCCGGGGAGGTGGCAAAGCATGGGACAGTAAGGACTGGATTCAGCCCACCAGATTTGATACACTCGGACTGTTCTACAGCCACAGAGATAACTATGGCCTTTGCTGGGTTATATGGTAAATGCCAGGCTTATTTGGGGTGTTCTTCATCCAACCAAGCCCAGTAGGAATGAGCAAGCGTACCACTGATGCACCTGCTAATGCAAGTCCCAAGATCTCCTGGAATAACGTGAGTAAACCATCCAGTGGTAAAACAGTCTGTGCAGCGCTACAGAGAAAGCATGAGCATCAGAGCCTCTAGGAAGAGCCATAAAACCCCCTGCCACCATCCGTCCCAGGAAACAAAACAAAATACGCATCTATCAAGTCCTCTGCACACACACATTGGACTTCTAGGTGACTTTCTATGAAGCTCCTATTTTGAGCAGTGATCAATTATGCATTTCAAGCCATATGGCACCCTCATTCCAGAAGGAAGGCGTTTTGTCTGGAAATCTGTAAGCTAGAAAATCTGCTGTATCCTGACGGAAATGCAGCATTGCCAGCTATCCACAGAAGCTGAATCCATTAAAAGAAAAGAAGACCCAGGATAAGCTTAATCAGACATCCAATGTCCATTGAAACACCCCCAGAAGGGTGTTGCATGTGCCCTTCCAAACAGTCTTTTTCTTAACTAATATGAGTTAAGAGCTTTCATTTTTGTGAGAAACCCAACACAATTATGCCACATATCCAATTTAGCAGGAACATCTCTTCCAGAAGGGATCTCCTCCAGGCAGAAAAGTAACTAAAGTCCTTTGGGGTCACTGGATATGCTACCAGAAATGACTGCACTCTTGTGTACTAGCACAAGCATCATTCCCTTTCCAGGAACCATGGTTTAGAAGCGTAGAAACATACTGCTCTCCAGTGGAACCAGAACACCCAAGGGACTTTTCAGAGCCTAGAGCATGAAGCCATGCTGCGGATGTCTTTTGTACAGGGAGCAGGCTGCTCCTTCTCCCCTAGCCTGCCTACAGTATTTCCTGATCCTTAACTGCATCAGTGGCACACTCCAGGTTTAGCTCCAGCAGCTTTGTGGAAACAGCATTGCCTTCCAGTGCTCTCCAGGCCTGCTTGGAGCGAGGTAGCGACGGGGTGAAACTCCAGAGGTACTCTAAACAATGTAGTTCCCTCCCAGTGTTAGCACCAGTTAAGTTGAACCTACAAAAGCAGCAGAAAGTCATTTTGTTTTCTGCTGCAAAGTGCAATTAATCAATCACCAGCCAAGGCCAGGAACTCTGTGGTCTCCAAAGGAAACCAAGTTGGTGACTACTCATCGTGTGATGCCCACCCATCAGGACGTCTGTGGCCTCGAAGTAGGCAGGACAAACTGGGGAGAACACTTTGGGAGAGGATTCAGGGCAGGACCGGGCGTGAAGGTCAGCTGGCTACACCCTTTGCCTGTGTGTAAGTCTGTGCCAAACCCCAACCACTCACTTTGCAGGTGCCGACAGACGCAACCCCTCTGCTACACCAGGTATCCCACTTCCAGGCTGCAGACGCAGCAACAACCCTTCCTCACCATAGAGCACCGGCTCATTGCACTCCCACAAAGGACTTCAGATCATGGCCCACCTCCAGCGCAAGCACTGGAGGGTCTCTTTGTACAGGCTTTTCTACGAAAGGACGCTCAGAGCCCTGGGAATGTTTATTAAACCCTTTCTTCCTTGTTCTGCAGGTCATTGCTGTTGTTTGGAAAGATACAGCTAGAGCTCAAGGTCTCCCAGGAAGACATAATGAGGCTTGGCTTGCAGCAATGTTCTTTCTGTAAATAACTGCGGCGATCAAGGTTAAGCTCTTTGCGGTTGAATTGATTCTAATCTGAGCAAAGAAGCAGGGAATGCATGGGCAAGGCTCTCCTAAGTGCCAACACAAAGCTCTGCCGACCCAGAGCCCTCCAGGGACTCCCTGCGACAGGATCCCAAGCAGGAGGGTGCCTACAGTTACGCCGTGAATGGGGCTCTGTTGAAGAAAAGCCGCAGGGAAGACGCTTACTCTCCCCTCGCTTATCGAGTTCCACTATTAACAGCTTACATAGATCTTCACTCCGACACAGCCAACGCTCCCTCCTGCTTCGGGCTGTCCCTTCCACACCTGTACAGTCACAGCCAGGCTGGCGGTTCGTACATCAATCCAAGCTGAATCTTTTTTTGCGACTGTCGGCGCTTCTCCAGCTCCCGGGGTCTGGCAGGAGGTGGTGCTCCACGGCAGCACCAGCACAGGCAGCACGCTGGCTGCTCGCATGAAGATTGATGCACTTGTGTGGGACTCACCTTGCTCCCAGTGCCACGCGCAGCAGAGCAGCTCATCAACTCCAAACAGCTCCGTACAGAAACCGGTGGCCCTGACAAACTGCCTCTCCTGCAGCACACACACTTCAGTTCGGCGGTTCCAAAATACAGATTTTCCCGTCTTGGTGTCAGGCTTCTGGAGAGGTTCCTCCTTGGTACGGGAACGAGAAAAATAACTACAAACTTAGGACTTCCCTTCGGCTTATACACTGCTGTCATTTTAAAGGAGACAAATGTGGATCCCAAAAGCAAAGCTAAAATAAAGAGGTTTTAAATGGAAAGGCTATAACCAACGATCTGTGTGCTGGTGGGAATAAATTCAAGAGCATTCTGGGACTTCTCCCAGGTGACTCTGGTGTTGCAGGGACTCATCCCATAGAGCAGTGGGAAAATCGTTCGACCCCAGGCTCGGCATTGATTAACCTGTTTTTCCATCACTTCTCCATTGCCTCAGATCTCAGTCAAGACCAACTAATGGCCCTCACCAGCGTTGAGCTCACCTCACCGCTCCACTGAACATACTCTCTTCTCCAGCTCCTGCCTCACAGCGAGGAACACGTGCCTCTGCCAATACCCCAAGCTTTCAGCTATCCCCTCACAGCCCTGCTCTTGTCCTGGGAGGAAGGGGACAGCATTGGGAAGCTGACTCACGGTGCTGGGCAAGCACGATGAACCATGCCCATGGATCTGGAGAGGACAAGGACGCTGCCTTCTTTGGGCTGGTGAAAGGTGCAAACCTCTCAGCCCAGCGTTCCCTGTTCGGGTGGCAATCACTATTGCTGTAGCTATTCAGCGAAGGACGACGTGTGCTCTGCCCATTTCGATGGCTCAGCAGCGGTCGGTGCATGCAATGCAGGGTCCTGCAGCTGGCATCACTGCAACACTGCAGGAGGACAGCAGCCTACCAGCAGCACAGAGCACTGCTCTCTTTGGCATGCCACAAAGTTGTCTGAAACTGCTTTTGCTCCCACCATCCCTCCTGCAGTAGGTCCAAAATTTGGGCCTCGGTCAATACAAACAAAGAGTCCCCAACGGCCCTTCCTACAGTGTGTGACCTCAGATGGTTCATCTAAACGGCAACTATCACTCCAGCCCAACAGTCCAAATTCAGTCACTCCAGACTTCAAAAACATCACCTCCTTTATAACAATCTGGAGGAGAGAGGTGGTATCTCAGCAAAAAGCACGCATCTAACTCACAAAGTAACTGTTTGGCCAAACACCAGTGCAGAGTAACATGCAAAAGACGAAGCCACCGCTGAGAACAGCCCCCATCACCACCACCGGTGGGTTCTTCCACACCTACCAGGGATTCACTTCACCTTGCAATATTCAGGGAGCACAGAAGCATGAAATTTGATTTCTTTCTTCTGAAGATGATGGAGATTATTTTAATAATTATTACTCAGTATCACTGAAAGAAAGCTCTTGTTCAGTGGCTTAATATAAAGTCTTTTAATATCTGTTTCAGCAATAAAATCTCTGCTTTCTCTTCTATAAATACACTAATCTCACCAAAGGATGTAATTTAAACAGTAGAATGAAGTAGAATAAAAATATGCAGCAGCAAGCGAACATTCTTTTCAAACAGGGACCCGCTCTGAACTATCTGCAGTCTGTTCAATCAGATTAGACCCCAGCAACAATTCAAATCCCAGCTCAAACCATCAATGTGAAGAGCAGAAAAAGTTCTTTCACCCTTTCATGGATCTCTTTGCGAACAGATGCACACCAGAGGGAAGCAGAAGCAAAAGAATAGCAGCAGACCGCAGGAAGTGTGAGCTGTATCAAACAGAGGACACCAAATAAAGTAGAAATCACAGCAGAACTGCCTTGGCAAACAGTGTGTGTATCATTACCTGCAGGCCCTGACCCTAAAGCTTGCTGTCCGAGAGCCAGATACACAGCAAAATGATTCACTGGGGTTAAAAAAAAACACCCAAAACAACACACAAACAAAAAATGAAACAGGGGGCACAAGGCAGGAAATACAGTGGAAAACAGAAAAATATATGTAGAAGATTTATAAATTTATTGTCTGCTTAACAGAAATTTCTAAAGGGCTAACAGGCCAAATGATTTTGGCTTGAACTCAGAATTAATAAAGCAAGCCTCATTTGCATATGCAAGAGCAATACCACTGGCTCTGATAACTCATGTAAGCTATACAAACACCTGCCAGCGGCCTGAGAGACACACTCAGACCTGACTGCCCATCTACCGTATGGCCTGCTGCATTGCCCTCTCAATCTATGGGCTGTAACTACGTGTTCCGGAATGAAATACTGCATTTCTTTACATAGCCAGTTCTCGAGCTACCCTGGTTTTTAACATAAAACATTTTTTTGTAAAGAATAAAATTCTCCAATCACATTTGTATGTAGATTTCACAGTTACTTAGAACACAAATAAATACCATTCTTGTCTCCACACTGATTTCACCATAAAGATATTTAAAAACCATGGCAGTTCCACTCAGAGAAATGAATATATTCATAATGAAAGATTCCCAGTTAAATGATGAAGTAAAGTTAGGTGAACCCTGCTGGCATAGTAAATAAAAGCAGAATCACTACCTGACTGGTGCCTGGAACTAGAAATAATCTCCCAACAACGACAAAGGTTAAAATACTGAACCCCCACCCCAGTACCCCACCCCAGTACCCAATACCCAGTATTCTATAGCAGGGTGAGAAGCAGATCACCCCAAACATGGGGATTAATACCAGTATTTAATAAAAAACAATTTGCAAGTACCACAATAGCTTTACTTCCACCTGACAAGTGGAATATGCTGTAAGCATATTAGTAATCATAGAATATGGTTTGGGTTGGAAGGGACCTTAAAGATCATCTGGTTCCAACCCCTCTACCATTAGCAGGGACATCTTCCACTAGACCAGGTTGCTCAGAGCTCCATCCAATCTGGCCTTGAACACTGCCAGGGAGGGGGCAGCCACAGCTTCTCTGGGCAACCGGGGCCAGG
>Ga0065711_1046823_pt1 | contig 12677 bp, 16 predicted proteins | sample Hoacrofraction12_FD_59098 | JGI IMG/M metagenome (GOLD analysis project Ga0065711, IMG submission 59098) | Hoatzin crop microbial communities from Cojedes, Venezuela - Epithelial fraction 12 v2 (version 2) | ecosystem: Host-associated > Birds > Digestive system > Esophagus > Crop | place...
GAATCATTCTCAGTTCTGGCGTCAAATACTTCTCTTAAATAAGATTTGTCTATCCAGACATTTTCACAATGTATGCAAGTATTAACACAGCACACTATCATAAGGCATACAGATGTTCTGCTTGGTCAAGTATATTTTTGTGATGTTGAGCAAAAACACTCGGTAGCTCCAGGTTTTCATGCTCAGATTGCTTTCTCCTGCCAAAACAGAAAACAGTTGGGAGCTGGCAATGCTACCGAGCTACAGGACATTTGGTGGAAGCAATACTCAGAAACTACACTGAACTACATCCACAGTAAGTAAACATACAATTAGGTGGCTTTCCACCCCACAGCCTAAGCAAAATAAAGTATTGCGATCATCTACCATTAGATATAGCACCCAGTGATGGCCAGCCTTTTTCCTCCTGAAATCTGCAGGTAAAATGCTCATTAAGGACTCCTGCTTCAGCTAAAGTCAAGCACCAGTAATCCAGTGCTCCTGAACCACACTGAATTTTCTTTTTAATGGGATAAAAAGGGTGATCTTAATATATACTTCAAAATAGGACACACATAAATAACATGTCCCATTTTATAACCGTATACTATTTTAAAAAGCAAGAGAAGAGACTGAAGTTGCCAAAATGTCAAGTTTACCCAAATTCCTTCTACTACAATCACTGTAATTAAACTGTGCAGAACAGTATATTCCCGTCTTAAGTTGCAATGGATGCAAAACAAGTATTGATCTACATTGTACAACTTAATTAAAACTTGTCCTGGAGATGCTACTAATGAATGTAATCAGACAGTGTGTTTGATGCCATAAACTTCTTCATGACACGCTAATTAAGAAAAAAGGCAGAAAAAGTGCTTTTATTCAAACATCAAATCATAAAAAGAACATGATATAACTAAATATTGTACCATCTTTCTATCAACGACAATTTTTAAATTGCTGTTATTAACTTCAATTTCAAAATAATTTTCTGCATATGAAAAGATAATACAACCCATTCAACTCTAACTCAAGTCAGTGGGAATTTTCCTACCGGTGAGTCAGCCAGCAGAGTTGAATACTGAATCTTCAGTTAGAAAAGACTCAATTCCTCCCTTATTTTTATAGAATTCTGCATAGAGCAGAATAAATAGGAGAGGATGGGATACACCTTTTGACAGGCATGGCACAGTAACCCAAAATTCACATGCCAGGAAGACAAAAGCCACAGGCGACTTTAAGCTCCCCCTGTGCCTGGGCTGCTCTGGAGACCAGAGAGGCTCCCAGCACAGCTCGGAGGGGCTGCTAAGGCACAGCAGACTCTCCGGCTGCCCCACAGGCTTCTGCCCAGGACTGCCCTCATAGAATATCTTCTAAAATACTACACTGCATTGATCTCCTCTGAGGTATATATTTAGCCAGCAGTTATTCTAAATTGCCTGCAAGGACTGAAGCGTTTTGCTTTGAGAATCCCCAAAATTATGGTGTAAACACAGATTACCACTGTTTCACCTACATACAAGGTATATGCATCTTCCCCATCACCACCCTTCCCAGTCATTTCCAGTATGCGTGTCCTTCACTGGCATCATTGCCAGGCCCAAACCTCACCCCAATCCAGCCTCAAACCAGACCCAAGCCCCAGCACCCCCTCTCCAAGTGGGTGGCTTCTCTGATGGCCCAGCTGCAGGAGCTTCCCGCTCAGGGCAATGGTGCTATGAACACTTTCGGTATGCTCTCTAAGGCTGCCTTCCCATGCCCCACTGCTGGAGAGACCACCAGCACATGGTCTCATTAAACAAGTCCATATGGGCTCAGCACCACCCTTTTTCCCACCACCTTCCAGCCTGGCAGGAACATTATTTTTGCCAAAATGGCTTTCATCAAAAAACTGCAGATTGACCAGGTTGGGGAAGAAGCAGTAGACAAAAAGCAGGTAAAGTACATACCTGCAACATGGAGGAAACTATTTTAGCAGAGACTTTAGAGAAGGGCTTCTACCATCCTCAACAGATCTTCCATAACCCACCACATGGCTGCCTGGGAAAAGATGAAGCTTTTTTGCACCTGAATAAAAATCCCTGAAACTGTCTCTGGTTTAACCCACAGCAAGACAGAAAAAGAGACCAGAGGTCTCCTCCAGAGCAGCAAAACAAGTTCCTCCCCATCCAACCTGCAATAACCATCAGCATGCATTTGGCCATGGCTGTCTAATAACCTACTAACCCAAACACTCAGGTCACTGAAGGAGGTAATTTGGGAAAACCTCCACCTATGGTGCTTAAGGCTTCCATACTTCAGGAGGTCTAGTGCCAGCTCCTGTCTAGTTTGTGACTCCTGGACCAGCCCCGATGCTGTAGATACTCCACAGGCATCACACAGAGCTGTACTTGGCAGCCCTTGGGATGCAGGAGACCTCACTCCACTGAAGAAATCTCTCCAGAAATCGCTAGCAACTCTGCTTGGCCCATAAACTTGAAAGCTTCCAAAGTAACAGAACTCATTTATTACCAGTTCCTTTCTCCTCAACACCACCTATCAATGTCTCTACGAACAAGCAAGAAACCTTGGAACACATAAGCACACTCTCAGCGCCCTTATCTTTGCCAGCAAACTTGGAAGAGGCACATACACATTCAAAAATGTTTTCTGCTCATCTCCACCATCAGTGCATCCATCCCACAAGCCCTAATTATTTCTAATGCTCAGTCAAGGGGAACACAAAACCGCACAGATCTATATCATCATTAACTTCCATGCCTTCAGGGTAGGATAAATGATGATTAAGTCTAAAGTCATACCACAGCCTTTTTTTTTTTTTTTTCCTTTTTTAATACAGAATAATAGCCTGGGGAATTTGCATACACTCTTGTTCTCAGACAGGCTAGTTACTACGGGTGAGCAATCAAGTTAGAATAAAAGCAGAAGTGATCTAAACCTTTGCCCTGAACTCTAGCTGGTGAATTAATACTGTTTTTCACTCAAGAATCTCTGACAGGGAGAGTGGATACAGTTTTTTACTCAGATGTCGCTGTCACGTTCACAGAGCCAGGCATTTAGCAGCTTCACTATGGCTACACAGCGATTATGGCTGGAAGGAAGCACAAAAAATACCAGGGCTGATGGCATTCAACGTTGACCTAAACCAACAACATTGTTGTCCACACAGCAGGGCACCCCATTGGACACAGCCACCTAAAACAGTGCCATGTGGCAGCATTAGCTTGCCCAGGCAAAAGCAGGACAGGTCTACCATGATGGTACAATGCCTGACGTAGAAGCCACCAATCCACGGAATTTTTTTGCTCACATCACTGCAGCAAGACGGCTCCTCTGGCTCTCGGCTGGGGTGGGATCAGCTGGAGCAGCTTCATTTTCTTCACTCCAATTTCAAATGGCAAAAAAATAAGCTGAAAAAAAAATACCCCACCAACAGGCTGAGCACTTCTCATCCTAACAGCCACACATCCTCCTGCCACTTCAGCTTCTAAGAATCTTCTAGAAAAACCTTCATTGCTCACGCCGGGACAAAGTCTCTACAGACATAAAAATGACTGAACTCTTCTGGGTTGCTATGGTCTTTGAGCCGATTTCCAATAAACCCTTACACACCAGAGTAGTCCTGCTCTTCAGCAGCACCATTTGCAAGCTAAGGCTTACCACAAGGCATGCTCTACCAAAGTTTATCCTGACAAATTGCTCTAGAAGAGGCAAAATGGTCAAAACAGCAAAAGGTGATGGAGGTTATGCCATGAAGCTATACAGCCGTAACAATCTTTTTTTCATTTCACTGAAATACACCTAAAGCAGGAGCAAAAGAACATCCTCTTTGACCAAATCAATACCCTATAAATACAGTTTCCATCACAAAACAAACAGGAGTAAAGAAACCTTCCTTAAAGCCTGGATAAATATTTCAAAACACCACATGATTTGTAAAGTAGCGTATTTTTAAACAGTAACAGTTGTTTAAAACAAAACATTTTGATTCAAATGAAGTAAAACTCTACTTTAACACATTTGTTACAAATTGAACAGGAGCCTGAACATTGTTTTGGGCCACCTGAATCTGAACTCCCATATGAAAAAAGGCATGAAGCAAGTGCTCCCACATCCCACATCCTCCTGCAGCTCCCGGCAAAGCACTCTGCTGGTAGCCACCCATGAAAAGATTAGAGCTACATCAAGGTACCCCAGCTCTGACCCAACACTCATAGCTTGTGGGAGCAACTACAGTCAAAATACTTGCGACAAACCTCACAAGAGACTACTCATACACTGCCAATTAAGCACGAGGCGAAACGCTCTGCTGGACGAGGGTCAAGGTACACAAGACATGACAGCAGTGCTTTGCACCGAATCCTCACTGGAAGGCCTCCTGAATAGCATCACAGGCTTTCCACCAAGCTTCACGCCTCTGCTCTTCACCTCTTTCCCAAGGCAGGGGTAGAGCTGCCACAGACATCACCATTAAGAGAACTGGTTTCTCCTTACACTGCATACCTCCCCATCCTTCCTCCTGTGCTCCTAGAGTTCACAGCACTACCAAGACACACTGACTGCAGAGGACTCTTCATAATCATGAGTCGACGTTTTCCTGCTTCATAAATCTTCACTGGTTTTACTACAGTATTGTTGCCATTCATTTTCCAACTGTTTTCTCTGTTGTGCCAAGTATTTCTTCAAAAAAGTATAAATCCAAGGCGCTCCAACAAGTGACTGTCAAAAATAATCCGAGAAAGCACAAACAAATGAAAAAAAATAAACTCTTGAAAGAAATCAAAGTCATCAGGGAGCAGATGTTTTGTATTAATTAGCTACACTGAGTCGGGACAAAAAACACGCAGGCGAGAACCTTGGAAACATTTCCATCAGTGGAAACCAGCTACAGCGCAGTGCAAGCTGTAGCAGTACCTATTATTTATGGTCCACTGGAGGAAGAAAATATACACTACTTAATGAACTCGCAAACTAATATTAACTGCAGATTTATATTTTATTACGTTGGCTTCACTCTGCTCTAAGTTTTCTCATGATTCCCTTTTATAGCAAGAGACAAAATGCTAGAATCTGCATCACAGATTCATAGGTTTTTAAGGCCAGATGGACAACTGCAATCATAACATCAGCCAGAGAATTTTACCCAGTAATTTCTGCATTATGTCTGTAATTTGTTTGAATACACTGTTTACGAGGGGTACGATACTGCCCTTCGACAAAGTTCTTCGGGTTGGCTGCATTTTTTCCCGGCAGGCACGCACCGGCCACAGCTCCAGGGAGTGGGACCAAAAGCTCACCTCGATAACCAGACTCACCAAAACAAGTAGGAAGCTGCATGCAGATTTCTTCCTTACAAGGACTCTAACTCAAGACAAGAGGCAGTCATATGTTCTTCCCACCATGCACAACTTCAAAGCAGAAGTGGTCAGGAGATCATTACCTTGACACTAAAGTGCCTGGAAACTTAAGAACTCCAGTATGCTTTGCCTTTCTTAAACAGCAAATACTCCCATTCCCACCAAATCACTATTTAACTGAAAATGAATTATTCACTGTGAGGAAAGTCAGTAAAAAGCTTCCAGCACCACTCATAAGATCCACTGGAAACAACGCTGCACCAACACAACAGCAGATCTCCAAGCTGGCTGCAGCACAAATCTTTGGGGAATCCATCTCAGCAAGTATCACCCTGCCATTAAGAATGAAAAAGAAGCTTCCACTGAAGGCAAGATACAAGCAGCACCCGCAGCCAGCAACCTGACAACCAGCCTGCGTGGAGAAACAAAAAACCAGCCGCTGCCTGCAGACCCAGGGTATCTGCAAATGGTTGAAGGAGACAGCCAGTTTCTTCAAGACCCTACTTAAAGCAAGCACCTTATTAAGCACTCACATCAAGCCAAGCTCTAAAATCCTAACAGCTTCCCAGTGCAATCAAAAGCCCTGCTGGCAGTGCTGAGTTGAAATGTCACCTTCTTCCCTAAATCAGAGCATTGCCAACTAAAAGCAATACAGCCTCTGTTCCTAAAAGGTATCCTAAAAGACACGGACAAATTCCGTTATGCATATAACTAAACTCAACAAAAGTAAAGAAGCTCAGCACAGACACATCTGAGCTGTCAGGGCTGTCAGCTTTCACTGCCAGCGGACTCGCGAGACCCCGCTGTCCAGCGCCAATAAAGCCTTCCTGTTGACAATAATGACTACTCCGCTGCCACTGAGTTCACTCAAGTAGGAAAAAAAGGAACTGACATAACGCTTAGATAGCATTCGGGAGCAAAAAAATGTTTAAGATGATCTGTTGGCTTTTCAGGGGGGCTGACAGTTTATCCCTTCTATTTCTGGTCAGGGAAGAGGGTGGAGGTTGCTAGTGAGAACAGCACATTGCCAACACGTTTTAGGAAGAAATTGCACGTGAACATTGGAAAAGCAAAGAGGGATAAACCAAAATGACTTATTTTTTTGGAGAAGGCAAATATACAGATAGTTTCCTCAAGTAGTTTCACTGGTTTGGGACATGCAAAACAGTTTAAAAAATGATACAAGTCCACCCAGAAACATCATGAAATGCACATTACTGATGCTGAATAATTAATTCCCCCCCAGGTGTTTCTCTAACCCCTCAGAGAATTACAAAGTTTCAATCGGTTGTTCTGACCTCTTTCTAGCATTAAGTGATCCAGGTTAGAGAACCCAGGAGTTAATACCTTGGCAAGACACTTCAGTACTGCCCCTTGCACCAAAATGAAGTCGTTGGCATGAAAGCCTGCAAACACAGGGTCCTACCCTCTCTCCTACAGGCTCAGTATCCGGTACACAGCCACCTGAGCCTAGAACCTCTCGACGTCTGCAGCGGACTGCTTCCTCTCCATGCACAACCCCCTCCAAAGCAGTTTGCTCAGGTGCACACCAGCTGACCCCCTGCTGATGCTCAGAAGCTCACCAGGGGGAAGAGGAGGGGCAGAAGTCACCTTCTCCTTCAGAGCTGCTAGACCAGCTCATGTAGGTATTCCCCAATCTGCTGTGGTAGTAGGTGCTACATCACCTTCTCCAAGAGGCATCTCTCGTCCTTCCAACTAGTGGTCACCCAGGCAGCAGGTCAAAGTCCTCCTAACATACCTGCCGCACAACTCAAATACCAGGGAAGAGGGAGAGAAAAGGAGGGTTTTTTTCCATCAGTGACACCCCCTGTGGGACAGTCACACCACACACTGAATGCCCCCATGGCAATTATTCTGCCCCAAAGCATGTTTAGCCCTCTCTGCAAAGCAGAGTGCTCATACGCACAGCCCAGCGCAGCCTGCGGGTCCCAGCACCCTTGTCCACAGCAGGCAACGTGCCACTGGACCTCTGCAAACAGCCACCCATGACCTCCCACCTCCCAAACTCAGAAGGTCAGGCGCTGTGAATCACAGTGCCTGCATCTCCTCCTGACTGTCCCCTCTCCACCAGCTTCCTTGCAGAGACAGGGATAATTGCTTTCTACCTCCACGAGGATAAGCGCATTAAACCTTCGGAGAGGCTCAGATACCGCACTGACCAAAGCCATAGCAAATACCAAAACTGAGACTGTAAGAGATATAATAGGTCAAAGAGACAACTGAAAGGGTAACAAATCCCTAGAGAGACCGAAGCTACTGAAGGCCAGCGCTCAAGTCTGCCAATACAGCTGGCTGCGAAAGCAACCGGGGCAGCAAACGCTTTAACCTCAGCAAAACCTGTCACCTCAATGTCCAGCCAGCCACAGAGCAGAGTGAGGGACAGGCGTGATGTGAACACAGAGGACAATCCCTCTCTCCGTTCCACCTGTGCCAAAAAATAGAGACATCTTGAGAACAAAATATATTTTCAAAGGAAAAAAGGATTCTCTACTAGCTTTTAAAATATGCATCAATTTTACAGCAGAGATCAAAGAAAATGAGTTTAGTAAAGATCAAGTTATAAAAAAAAAAAATCCTTCATCTCAATGCAATCATTAACACAGTATTTCTGCAACATTCTCTGCGTAAAGAAAAATACCTATCTGAAGTCCACCCTGGTTGAAATGAGGCCCCATCTCTCACCAGCACTTACAGCCAGAGAGAAAGGTGCACTTATGACAGATATCTCAATTCTGTGTTTAGATGTTTTACTGTAAGCCAAAGATTTTATTTAATTTTTTTTAAAAAACCTTCATAATGGATAGTAGGCTGAGTATCTGCCGAAGAGCTGCACCAAGTACTTTCCGCCATAGCAGTGAACACTTAAAAACTACGAAATTCAGTGCTTCTTCAAAGTGTGCATTTTGGTTTTTTACATCTCGTTTTGCCCTTGAACCACATACAGATTTAGATTTCTTTCCTAAAGAGGAAGTGAGAATATTAAAAAAAAAAAAAAATGCCAAAATAGTTTGTTTTCTTTTTATTTTGAAGCCTGAGTAATTTTTAAAGTTCATCTCTATTCAAGAATATACATACCTGCACACTTACAGAAACAGACCACTAAAAACATAGCTCCAAGTCAGAAAGACCGGGGGGGATCTAACAGCCCCACTTCTGCTCAAGAACCTAAAGCCAAGAGGGTCCAACCCCACTGCTCAGCTGAGCGATCTCAGCTGGACTTTCCCAGGTGAAGGGCTCTGCACTCGCTCAGCGCGTGCTGCAAACAAGAATTCCTGCAGAAGCCGCGCGGAAATCCTCAGAACAATGAAGCGTACAACTGGCAAGACCAGAGAGCAAGGCACCACATAATAAACTGTCCCAGGCTTGCAGTTTCTGGCAGATACTACAAAACCCTGTTCCTACCTTCACCCCGCAGATCCTGCTGCAACACACTTTGCATTTTAGTGCAAAGAACAAACATTTCTTTACAGGCAAGATTGTTTTCTTATTTAAGAGAAAGAGAACAGCAGACATGGAGATGCACTGTCCACAGGAGCTAAAAAGTTAGGTAACAGTGGGAGAGTTAACAGCAAAGGGGGAAGAAGCTGCCAGGCAAGCACGCTAACTCTTCCCTTTCTCCCAAGGTACCTGCCAGTTTACCCGTCTGTAAATTGATGTGCAAATAGCTGCTTTACACATCAAATTATGGTGTCAACATTTACAATACTATAAGCAGACGGTCTGTCAGTGGTTCCGTTTAAGACAGTTTGTCTGTTTTCCTCTATTTATTGCAATTTTTAAGATAAGCTTCAAAAGGAAATAGGTACTATCCTGGAGTCAATCTTTGCTATTGTTTATTTCCCTTTTTTTTAAATGTTTCACTAGGCAGCAATGCTTTTAGTCATCTACTTAAAAGTGCTGCGTTTCAAATGTTGTTTTACTATCAAAAGGATATTAGTTTCCATTCTGAAGCCATGATTGAGTCACTCTAAACCTCTTGAGAAGCCACATATCACACATCAGCCTGATCCCAAAAAGACCATTAAATATGAGCTGTCCTTCCTCATACCAGTAATTCCACTGCAGTAAATTTAAAAGTTAATGGGATTACTCCTATGAGTAAAATAAACACACGGCACCGAGACTACCCTCCGCTATCACAGAAAGCACACAGGGATCCATTCCAATGCACAAAATTAAGAACAGATACCTCCTCAAAGCCTCCTTACAAAGCACCGTGATTGGACTGAAACGTGCCCAAACTTACCCATTCTGCAAACACAAGGCATATGCATGCTAGCAGTACTTTATACCTACAGAATTACACAAAATGCAATAGCTGCGTGAATGCATGACATACAAATCCAAGCTACTAAAAGCAACCGAATAAGCAAAATGTTCTGATCAAGTGCATTTTTACCCAAAGCTTTAGGCTAATGGGAATACACTGGCACGAAAATTAAGACTATTTTCACACCTGCTTCTACTCAACACACAAAACACCTCCTTGAAAAAGACTTTATTCACTGATTAAAGATAAATATTGTGATGTTACACCTAAATATGCATTTATCCTGTGTGCCATGACACAGAAGTTATGTCAGTATGAAACAACACACACACAAGTAAACACACTGAGAACAGGTAGGCTCATTCCAGGCTCTGAAATGAATAACCTGCAAATTACAACCTTCCTTTATTTTTGCCTGCACCAGACCCACCCCTTTAATTGCACTCATTTATTCATTCATTCAAATAAAAAATGATACATTAAGATAAAGCGAGCTTCAAAAAAACACTGGAAGAATTAAGAGGAAGAGGGCCAAACACAGGAGCTTATAACTAAAGAATATCCTTCTAGTGGTAAAACAAACACAACACATTACAACACCAGACTTGTTTAGTCTCTCTCACCTTTGTCTATTTAAGTCAATGTCATTACTTCAAACTGTATTGCTTTTGATTTGCTTAACAATATACTCCGTTGTTACAGCACTTCCTCATCAGCACTTACTTCTGCTGAAAAGCCCTAAAATGAAATATACTTTGTATTCAATGACAATCATGCAAGTATGTTGTGGAGTTACTTTGTTACAAGCAATCAGATGTAATGTACTCCATTCTTTTAATTCGCCCGAATGATGCTTTTTAAGGTCATCTGGGTGACGTCCAGATAAGATCTGCAAACCAATCCAAATCCACAGGCGATGCGTAAAAATCATGAAGTTTAGGGTGGGGAGGGAGGTCTTTAAACAATTCCCTCGTTCATTCCATGTTTCACATAAATAATTCATATAAGCCACTTCCCAAACCCTCATACTTACAACAGAAAGATGTAACACACAAACATTTTTAAACCAAACGAGGTGCAGGAAGCCCAGTTGCATACTGCAGGGCTGCCTCTCATGCTGTATTGTCATAGGGAATGCATTTTAAAGTAATAGTGTACTTCTGAAATACCAGCACTTTGAAATTATGTAATAATTTCAGTGTGCTCTTTGGAATATTCTCCTTGTGACTAATTTCTGAATGTGTAAAAATAGTCATAGGGAAAAAGGAAATCTCTGGTTCTAATCAATGAACTCTGCTAAAGAGTTAAAAATAATGGCTAGATAATACTTGAAAATGCATGAAATAGCACTGAGCCTTCATCCTTCACCACATGTTCTGTTTTTAGCATATAAACTGAGAAAGGTGATTGAAATAAATTTTATTTCCCTATTATAGGAAAATCTGGGGAAAAAAATAATTTGGTTGTCCCAATGTATATCTTCCAATCCATAACTGGAGATACCTATAAAGGTGAGCAGGCTTACGATGCAGGCTGGGCACTTCATACTTCCCCACAAAAATGGCAGGACCTCCTGAAACTCAGCTGCCCTTGCAAAAAGCTATTTCCATGCTGAGGAACCCAAACACTGAATTTCCTTTTTTTTCCCCCTCCAAATCTTAACCTAGATTTTTAAAGCATTATCCCCTAAAGCATCCCTCTGCTAGAGGGTAAAACAGAAAATAACGCACTGTGAATTGTTAACTGCATATGTCTTATCCTACAAAGTCACTGTGTATTATACTAAGATTCAGAGAAGAAAAAAAATGTGATGCACTGTTAAAGAAAAAAGCAATTAAGAGAATTTGTCATCCTTTATGCAACTACATACGTGTTACATACCTACACAGCACAGGGTATCAGCTAGCTGTTTAACTCACCTGGTGAGTAGGATGAGGGATAATAAAAAACAAAACCCAGAGAAAACAATATCGCCAACTTTTGAAAATACTGTTCACAGGTCTAAGATGGCTACCTCCATCCGAGCAAAAGTTCCCAACCAGCTGAATATGACAACTAACCCCAGGGGAGGATCTCTCTCATTAGAGCCCAGAAGCAGCCAAACCGAACTTTTCAAACCCAAACTGGTGACACCTGTCAGCAGCATACAGCTAGGCAGGTGGACTTCAGCATCGGAGGTTTCTCATGCATTAGACTCCATGTACTGCAGAGTGAGCCGTTCCCAGAAGCGGAGCTGTTCAGTAGTAATTGGCAAAGGAGACATGCTGTGAGAAGCACTTGTCAAATAACGCTTGTTTACAAATAAATCTCCTAGCAGCAAAGGACAGCAGTTACTGAATAAGTTCAGGTCTGCAGCCGGACCCCTCCTACCAGCAGTCTTTTAGCTTTGCATTTACTGAAGAGACACGAATTAGAGAGCAGCAGTCAGAAAAGTAAGGGGAGAGAGACCCCGAAGCAAGCGCTCATGCTGCTGATCCCTACTGTAACATTCCCATGCAACGCCTGTAATGACGACACTAAAGCCCTTTGCTGGGCAGCTTCATTAATTCTTTCCAGTATCGTTTCCTATCGTGTCAGAGTTCTGTTCTGCAGCTGCCTGTTCATGCAGAGACACCTCTATGCTCGGCGAACGGTCCCACTGACCCCATGAGTACCATTCAGATTTCCCAAGAACTGGCGAGGACACCCAAGACAGGTGTCGGAGCACCTGCCAGTCCCTCGGCTGAGTCCGAGGGCAGACGGGCGCACGACGGATGGCGTGCCCCCCAAGTGATGGGGAGAGCAGCCACACTGCCTCCCTCCCCGGCATCGCTCTCATGGGAGAAATCATCTGAAACCACGATGAGGCTGAAGGATTGGGCCCATCGTCCTCCTACCAAGGCAAAGCCAAAGCCATTTCCATCACTCCCCAAACCAGTGCACTTCCTGAACGTTTGATATCTTCACACAGAGGAACTGCGTCTTCCCCTTTCTCAGCAGTTTTGGTTTTTTTCTTTAAAAAAAAAAAACAAAAACAAAAAACAAAAAAAAAAAAAAAAAAAAAAAAAAAA
>Ga0065711_1046824_pt1 | contig 12677 bp, 12 predicted proteins | sample Hoacrofraction12_FD_59098 | JGI IMG/M metagenome (GOLD analysis project Ga0065711, IMG submission 59098) | Hoatzin crop microbial communities from Cojedes, Venezuela - Epithelial fraction 12 v2 (version 2) | ecosystem: Host-associated > Birds > Digestive system > Esophagus > Crop | place...
TCCCTCTGCGGTCACCTACCAGCTTCCGGATCCTGTCCAGTACTTGGTCGATGATCTCTTTGCCGATGGTGTAGTGCCCGCGGGCGTAGTTGTTGGCAGCATCCTCCTTGCCGGTGATCATCTGTTCAGGGTGGAAGAGCTGGCGGTAGACTCCTCCCCGAACCTCATCTAGGAGAGGTTGGCACAATGTCAGAGATATTCTAACTGGCTCTGGGGAACGGTGGCAGGAGCAACCCTAGGGAGCATCCCACGGTTGGTTGTTCCCAGAGATAGTGACCACTGTCACTGCCCAACTGAGGTGCACTCACCGATCACGGTGGGCTCCAGGTCCACGAAGATGGCCCGTGGGACATGCTTCCCAGCCCCGGTCTCACAGAAGAAGGTGGTGAAGGAGTCGTCCCCTCCACCGATGGTTTTGTCGCTGGGCATCTGCCCGTCGGGCTGGATGCCGTGCTCCAGGCAGTACAGCTCCCAGCAGGTGTTGCCCATCTGGACGCCGGCCTGGCCGACGTGGACTGAGATGCACTCGCGCTGGGGAGGGGGAGGCAGGGTCAGATCCCAGCCGGGACCACAAACGCAATTGCCGCCCTATGGCCGGGGTGCCTTCTGTTCATCCCAACCTGCTGCCCTCTCCCAGATGTGGTGCTCTGCCTCCCATCACTGCACTGCCCATCTCAGGGGCCCAGGGAGATGGAGACCCATCTGCTGGAGCCTGGGACACCAGGCCAACATGTTCCCTGGACTGCCCCCACCCACACCCCTCGGAAGCACGCAGTGAGCACCTTCTCCATCGCCCACACACCCACTTGGCGTAAGGGCTGGGGCCCTGCAGCAGCTACCATGGCCCCTGTTGCTGCTCCAACAACACGGCTGAGGTGACAGAGCAGATGCTGGGAGCTGAGGAGGTGACGGCACTGAGGATGGGTGCCCAGCAAAGGGGGGGGATTTGCAGCAGCGAGCGGTTGCCATGCTCTGAGTCTCGGCTTCCCTAAATTAGCTCTGGAGATGGAGTAAGCATTGGCTGCGCTTCTGAGCTGAACCAAAGGGCTGAGGTGGGAGGGTCCTGGAGCTCAGGGCTTCAAGGGCAGCCTCGGGTCCCTCAGCGGACACCAGGCTGAGGTGGGCTCTGCAGCCTCGCTCTCTCCAGGTAAGGCATCACAGAGGCTGCAGCCCTTTCGACGAGAACCAAAATATTCCCTGCCTCAGCCCCGCTGTTGCCAAGGACCTGGATGCGTCATCAGGCACAACCAAGGCAGAGGAGCATCCAAACCAAACCGGATTTCCAGAGCCATGGGTGCCCTGCTGTGAGTCAGCTGGCGGGAAGCCGGTGGAGCCAGCCATTTTGCGCTCAGGAGCACGGCAGCGATCGCCGTCTGAGGAAGTTGCACGGGTCGCAGCAAGTCCAGGCTCTGTGCAGCTAGGGTGCTTCTGGTGCTGCATTTCAGAGGCAGCAGCAACAGTGAGGGATGACAGAAAAATAAGCCCTTGATACCTGTGGTGAGAGCCAGAGGTCCATCTCCCCACCTTTCCCAAAGCTGAGGTTCAAGGAGCGGCAAGGTGACCCCCCCCTTATCCCTCCCAGCAGGTCCATAAAGGTTTTGTAACACAAGGAGCTGATGGCAAGTCCTGAGGAATCTCCAGGATCCTCAGCAGAAGTGTGCAGCAAACACTGACACAGCTTGCAAGCACCTCTGGGTGGCCACGAGAAAGAAGAAAGGTCTCCTCCCTGGTCAAGGACCTTGCAAATCGGGGCGGGGGGCAGAGGGTGATGCTGATCAGCGCACTTCATCCCGCCAACACGCAGCAGCCGGGACAGGCTCTGCGGGACCCGGCGCTGACAGCAGGCTGGGCAGAAACCAGCAGCGCCCGGGACGCAGCAGCGCTGGTCACCAGCCAGCAGACTCTGCCTTCTTCACGGCAAGGTCTGGCTCGGGAAGGGCAGGGAGCACGGCCCTGGCACCCTGGGGTTGGGGTGTTCTCCAGGGCAGCCGGACACCTCAGGAGCCAGAGCTGGCAGGAGGGTCACCCACAGCGATGCCCACCCACAGGCCAGCCCCTGGCACCCGAGGGGCAGCGGGTGAAGCCACGGCTTGCTCCCGGGGCTCAGCTGGGGATCTGCAGCTCGGGGGTGCTCGCAGACCCGGCGCTCCCCCCACCCAGCGGGGGACGTGACCACGGGAGATGGGCAGGATCCGTGGCTGTTATGAGATGGAGAAGGGGAAGCGGTGAGGGGGTCAGCCCTGACGCTGACGGCGGGGTCTGGCTTGGTGGCCTCCTCGCCTCGGACGTGCCAGACGCCAGCAGCTCACACGGGTGCGGGGAGATGCTCGGAGGAGGAGGCTGCTGGGTGCCGGGGTGGGAGCGGCTCGGAGGAGGCTGCAGGCAGCTCCCCGCACCTCCGGGCTCCCAGTAGAGCCCCTCTGCGAAGCCGCCGGGGTCGCAGCCTGCCCCGGGGAGGGCCCCGCCGGGGTTTCCCCCCGCTCCCGGGAGCACCCGTGGGTCCGAGGGAGGGGGCAGCCCGGGGCCGGCACTCACCATGCTGCCGCGCCGCACGACCCCGCCTGTCCCCGGGCTGCCGCAGCTCCGCACGGCCAGGCGGGCGCGCCGCCCCCCCTTATACCGGGGGCGGCTCCGGGACGGGCCGCCCCGCCCGACAGGCCTCCGCCTCTGTGCCTAAATTTGCGTGCATCGCCCGTGTTTGCATACATTTGCATAGACGCGGCTGCACTGCCCGGCAGCCGGCAGGGTGCATTGACGGAGCCCCCCAGCTCCCTGCTTCGAGGGGACACGGGTGACCCGGGGGTCCCCTCGAGGGAAGAGCGGGTGGCCACAGAGGTTGGCTTTGCTACGCTTGCTGGTCTTGGCAGGGGGGCTTCTTGCTAGCTGTCCCGCCGGTGCGAGGCACCATCCAGGGATGAACTAGGATGGACTTCGGGAGCTGAGCAAGGAACAGCAGCAGAGAACCTGGCTCAGGTCTTCCCTCCTGGTGGGTGGAGGTGCTGATGTGATCCCCGGGTGAGCTCAGAGCTGGGTCTCTGCCAGACATCCAAGACCCCCAAGGAACACCCGGGAGAATTTCTGGAGAAAACACAGGCAGAGGAAACACTTCAGAGACAAGCACAAGCTTTCCCAGCCTCTTTTGAGATCAGCGAGGAAAAAGCAGGAAAACTCTGTCCTGTCCTTTGCTGCAAGCCCTTCAAGGACAGGAGTGCTCTGGAGCTGTGTCTGAACGCCCGGTCTGCTGACGGACTCCTCCTTCTCCAGCCTGGCTCTGATTTACCTCAGTGGTTTTGACCTGATTTCACAAAGCTTTATGAAATGAGCGGTGAGGGGAACGGGAGAGCTCGGAGCACCTCGAAAGGGGTCTCTCTTTGCGGTGACTTCACTGATGTCTGGCTTCACCGCAGTGAATAACGTGTCCGTCCTTCCCTCCCCCCTCCAAAATGCTCACAGTATCCGTTGCCATGCAGAACCAGCCCTGCCTCTGCCCGAGCCCTCCAACTTAATGAGTTTTCACTGAAAGGCTCTGTCATCTCTCGGCTTGCTCCAAAAGTTGAAAGCTGGGCCGAAATTATCCACCCACAATGGCTTTTCTTTGTGCCTGAGTCACCTGGAAAGTGTCACCTTCACTGACGAAGACGTGTAAAGTGACTGAAAGCAGCGGCACTGCTGTGAAGCCTGCGCCGGTGTCTAAGCAACACATTTTTGAGACCTGCAGAAACAGCTGAGCCAAACGATCTGAGTGGGTTTAATCAAGCTGGTGGGAAAAGGGTTTTTTTTTCCACAGAGATGCCCCAGGCTGTGAGTGCTGCTGAACCTGGACAGGATGCTGTGGCGGCTAGATGACTCTGGAAATGCCTAAACTCCTCCTCGTAGTATAAATGTCCTTTGAGTAACCTCAGAGATCACTAGATAACGCAGACCATGCTGATGCAGAGAGTCCATGAGAGTGAAAGAGTAATTGGTAGCACCGAGGCATCAAAATTTGAGCCCCAAAAGTTAACTGCTATGAAAAGGAGTGATGGGACCATCTTTCCACATGAAAATCTTTGCCAAGGCGCTCACTGAAACGTATGCTGGATGCCAAGGTGTCACTTCTGACTGAGTGTCTCCTAGCACCCTCCTTAATTCCACAGCACCACTTCATTCTGGGGTGTTTATAGCCTGAACACTTTGCAGCGGTGGCTGGAAGCACAAGCGTCAGAGCTAGGTGGTGAGCAGACTTTCGGGCGGCCACACGAGCCTTGTGTGGTTCACTCAACTTTGGAAGATTTATATGACAACCTGGTGGCACCTCGAGGTTTAAAATGGTGTGATACTTCCTCAAGAGATGCCTAGGTCTGTTTATATACCGTTCTGGTAGAGATTTGAGGGTGAAATGTCCCTGATTCACCATTGCTGCAAATGCACTCGCACAGGGAATGCAGCCATTCAGGTGCTGTTGTGTCGAACGAGCAGGGCAGCAACGACTGACAAGAGAGCCGTGAGTCATTCAGAGCTGTGCATCTCTGTGTACCTCTGATCTGAAAAGCCCGAACAGATGTCTAAGCTTTTCTGAAATGCTTAAGAACAGCTGGCTAAATCCAGGGACCACCAATGGGGTGTGTCTTGTCAGTGCCTAACTGCTCAGCAGCCTGCCAGATGCTGGCAGCAGCAGCCTGCGAGCACATGGTGGGGGCTGAGCTCACCCTGGCTGGAAGCAGATTCGTCCCGAGGCGACCCCTCTCTCAGAGATGTTACCCACATGTCTAAGAAGACCCTGCTAATGTTTTCAGACCAGATCAGAAATCACAAGGTTGCAAGAATTGCTCGGGAAACATTTTCATCATTGCTCAGAATAAAGTTGGACCCTGCACCAGCACCCAGAGAGGTACAAAAAGTAAGCAAGGCAAATTTTTGGCTAGTGAGTTAGAATTCAACTATCTCTTGGTAGAAAAAATGGGAAAAAACAAACTGAAGATACCCCAGGGGCAGAGCCCTGCATGCTGCAGGGGAGACCCCCGCTTGCCGCTACCCACGGAGCCCAGGAGATCTGCCAGCTCTCGGACAGGTACCTGCTGGTCCAGGAACTGCGTCAGCAGAGCTTGCAGTTACCCAGACAAAGCCTCTCAGACAGCTTTCTTTCAGAAACACAGTCTGCCACACCTAAAAGCACCCAGAACTGAAACTGGGGAGGAGATGACCCGTTCAGAGTCCAGCCTGGTACGCCCCATCCACACCCCAGTCCCCTCATCTCTTCACAGCGGAAGGCCCAAACTGTTGTTCCCACTTTTCAGACCTCAGCTCCACCCAGACTGCTCCAGGCAGAGCACACGTGTCACAGGGCACTTGGGGGAAGGTAGAGAAGACCACAGCTGTGTGGTGGGCTCGGGCAGGAAGCCCAGTGCCCTCCACTTCAAGCCTAGCTTGGAGGGGCACAAGGCAAGCACCAGATGATGAGGGGTGCTTCAGGAACAGGGGTTCTGTCCACATCTTTAACCTCAGCCAGGAGCCTTCCAAAGAGATGGCCTCCATGCCTTCCCCGCTTAACCCTCCCTCCATCCTTGCACAGTTGCTCTGCCCATAACCCTCTCAGCAGCGTGGAGGAGCTGGGATATGCCTCCAGCCCGTCAGTGCCCTGTGTGGTTTGCTCTCCAGCAGCGGCTGCACTGGGTGACGTGGCAGCACCCCGAGCCCAGGAGCAACCAGGCAGGAGGGAGCTCCTGCAGCTCGCACGGCTCCCAGAGCCCCATATGGCCAAGTACTGCCTCCTGCTTGGCTGAGGGCTCAGCCAGCAAACCCAGCTGCTGGGCTGGTAAGCCCAGAGATCCAGTGACACTCTGCTGCGGGGTGAGTCGCGATGACAACCTTCTCAACGCAGAAAGGCAGCTCTGCGTTAACATAAGGCAGACAGCATTGACTGGTGAAACTAATGACTCTGTTGAAAGCATAGGGCTTGACAGCATCTTGCAGATGTTGGGAGTACAAGCAAGTCCTGTGAGATGCTAACTGCTCCAGCAATACCCCAGCAAGCCATTGTGCAGAGTCTCTCAAACACAGCTTGCTCCTGATGATGGCCCAGCATCGTATGTCTGATTGCTGCTGCAGTTCTAGCATGGCAGCCTTTGGGACATACTTTGCCACCCTGAAAAGTTCTAGCAAGCATGGGGGTGGGCAGAAAATGCTCCCTTTCGCATTGCTTAAGATATGCATGCCTCGTTAAGGCCGGAAAGGGGCCTCTGAGCACTTCATCCTTCATCTGGAGTAGATGGAGATGATCCAGAGATGAGAAAGAAGGGTGACTGGAAGGCTAGACGCCATGGGCTGCAGTGAAAGGCTGAAAGAATGGGGACTATCTAGAAGACCAAGCAGAGACTCAATAAAGGCCTTAAAATACTTTTAAGGCAGATGCAGATAGGAAGGGGATTAACTCTGCTGCATTCTCAGGGCGAGAAGATGCAAGTTTAAGGCTTGCTAGCAGTAAGGGTGGTGAAGCACGATCGTCTCAGGGTGAAGTGATCTTCATCAGCGGACGTCTTCAATAACCCAAGTGTGGCATTTACTCCTGAAGACCTGCTGGGATGTAGAGCATGGTAGTGATCTGACAGAAGTTCTCTCTGCTGAACCTGAGCAACAGCAGCGTAATTGCTGTTTCAGATAAAATGAAGTCAGTTGTGCAATGCCTGCTGCATTGCCCGGAGCGTGCGCCGCGTTACAGGAACAATAAAGCTAATTCTAGATCTCACTACAGTCCTAAGCCCTGAATCACCGGGCAGGGGCAAGGGTAGGGAGGTACTCCCAGGGACGCAGGCAGCCCCACGCACACGCCGAGCCCCAACCTGCAAGGCTGAAAGGGCCCGGCAGACGAGTCGGGACTAGCTCGATTTCAGGCGCAGCAGCCCTGGGTGAGCAGCCCGCCTGGCTCAGAGTCAGCCACCCCGGCTGCCGGTGTCACCCGCCTTTCTTCGCGTCCTGGGAAAGGCAGCTACACACCCATGGGAGCAAAATAAAACCGCAGCTGCCTAATTGCAGCGACTTCACGTCAGGGCTCCGAGCGCGCCTGGCATGAACCAGCTGCCTCCAGGCAGGTGCTGGAGGGGCTGAGCCTGCTGAGGGGTCCCCACGCTCGCAGGGGATGCCGCTGCGCAGTGCTGGCAGCTGGTGCGGAGGGGCCAGCGCTGCTTTTCCTCTTCTCCAGCAGCTCTCGGAGCTGGCGGTGGCACAGGCGGTGTGGGAATAGCGGGAAGCAGCAGTGCAATGATTTCTGCAAGGCTGGGAGCTCCTGGAGGGGCGGGGGTCACCCTGCCAGACTGGAGGGGCTCTGCCCCCCCAGACAGGACTGGAGGCATGCTGACGAGTCAGTCTCCATCCGCGGCCGTTTAGGCCTCCCTGTCTTACAAGTTCTCAGGAACTGCAACAAAGCTGCGGTCAGCTCTGTTGCAATGCCGCTGAGCCTGCTTGTGTGAGCTGGCAGCGATGGGGCAAGAGGCAGCGATGGCTTCCCCCGCTCCCAGGGGTGCACGCCTCGTCCGCGGGGCTGTGGCTGAGCCCCCAGCCTCTGGGCAGCGGAGGGGACACGGCAGGTTCACGCCGGGTGGCTCCGCAGATGCACCCGCTCCTTCAAGGCACATAAACCACTGCCAGCTGGGCAAGTCCAGCATCCCCTGGGAAAGCGAACAATTCCTGGCGCAGGAGCATCTTGCCAACAGCTTTTCTCTGCCCTGGTCTTTGAGGAGCAGTTGGGCTTCCGATGGCTGGACAGGGGGGTTTTTTTGCACGTGGAAGTGTGTTGTACATAATACAAACAACTTGCCAGCCTGAGGGCACGCTGAGAGCAGAGCTGGGCCTGGAGAAACTGGCCCAGAGTCTTGGGGATAGCTGTAGAGTTGTTAGAAGCGGAAAGGAGGTGCTGGCGGCTGGCCAAGCGCTGGTGGATGTCGGAGGGAAATGGTTTACGAGATAAAAGATGCATTTAATAACCCAGCCGTGCAACGGCTCCCAGAGTGCTCCCGCCTGGAGCGGTTTGTATACGGAGAGAGTGCGGTATGCGAAACCAGGGCTGTCCTCCCTGCTCCTCCCAGAGCCGCGGGTGCTGCAATCCGGTGGCCCCAGGTCACTGGGCTGAGAACTTGCGTTCCATGGCCGCCCAGAGGATGCCTGGCTCGAACACGTACATGAGAGCCTCCTAGCATAGTTAAGTCAGGTGATGACGGACTATGTAAGTAAAACAACAGCTATTCAGAAGGATTTCCCTGCTGTAAGGACTCAGGAGCCCTGCTTTGCTGAGCTCCCGTGCCTAACGCGGCCCTCCTCATTAGGACAAGCCATCCCTGGGTGCCCTGTGCACACCGGGGCTGTTGTAGCTGTCCCTAGGATGGCGTGGCGCTTACGCTGCCATTTCACAGCCCTGCATCAGACACAGCCAGGAGGGCTTCACCACCTCCCAGGCAGCAGGACACAGAGCTTGGCAAGACCCAGGTACCAGCGGTTCCTGCACGTGTTGGGGACCCTCAGCACCCTTGCCAGGCATTGACTGACCATGGGAAACCCACCTCGCCAAAGAAGCCTGGTTTCAGTTCTTGAGACAGCGGGTTTGCTCAGGGGAACGCGGAGATGTAACTGGCTTGTAGCAGGGAGGGTGCCCTGGGGAGCGAGCAGCAGTGTCGGCGCGGTGCCTGGCGAGGCAGCCCGTGGCTGGTGATGGTGAACCATCAGCAAAGGGCTGCTGGGCTTCTGCAGGGATCTCTGCCAGGCACCACCGGCTTCAGCGCTTTGGTCAGCGGCCTTGAAATGAATCCCAGATTACTGCTGATACAGTTTGAGGGTGGCAAGCGGATGTGCAGAGCAGGGAGTGATAGGACTGCCCCTTCCTCCAAATTCCCAAATGAATTACTTTGCATTTCACTATATCACAGCAAATTTTGCTGCATTAAAGCAAATGTTGCTGCAACGTGGCCTTTTAACTGGGCAATTATAAACCATGCCTAATAGTTAATTGTCCCCTTCACTAGCTACTACCCCACCGAGCTTAGCGTTATCCCAGATTTTTCTTGGTAAACATTTATCATCACTGTGAGCTTTGCACCTACCCCCAGGGATCCCCACTACAAAGGCCCTCAGCGTATAGCTGCTGGCTAACAAGCACACTTTTGCTACTGATCTATCTGCTGTGTCCTTAGCAATGCAGGAGTATAAACTGGCTACGTTGGCATGCTGAGACAAATATCGTGGGACAACACAAATGTAGATCTGGAAAGACCTTTGGCAGCAGCTCTGAGCCTCCTTCTTCTGTGGACACGGAAAACACACTATTCCATCCCTCTCTGCGGCAACATCGTGACTTATGCAAATGCTGTTATCATTATCTCTTGCCAGTTTCCAAGTAAGGGTGTCATGCCAGCAGTGTTGATCTGAATCAGCCAGACATGTAATTGCGCTGAAAGGTGACAGCAAGTTTGCATAGCAATACCTGCCTTCCCTGAGACAAGGCTGATCAGTACTGAATGCACTTTCCAGTCTTTAATTCTATGCTGGCAGAATCAAAATGAACTCTTCTGGTTGTTTGTTTTTTTTTTTTCCTCTGGCATTACCAGTAATCAAGAGTTTTCTGGGTCAACCAGTTTGTTTTCTTAATGACTGGAGTGATTTCTGTCCTTTAGCCCTTTGGAATTACCCCAGTTTTCCTAGCTCTGTTTAAAATCACCACCAGCAGCTCAGCAAGACCCTCAATTAGACCAATTAATACTCTCAGTGTGGGCCTGATGAATTGAAAATATCAATTTTAGCAGGAGATGCTTTACACGGGGGTTTGTTACAGATTGCACCCAAATTACAGCCTTCTTTGCATCCACAGCATTGCACTGGTATTTAGGCACCAGCGGCTGTGGACCACAGCAGAAGGCTGCTTACCGGCATCCTTTTGTGCTTTTTCTTGGTTTTTTTTTTTCTAATGTAAGTGCATTTGCCCCATCTCCTTTTTCACTTCACCCTGCTTGGCTTGTTTTTGCCCCCTTGAGCCATGCCTAGCACAAAGGCAATGGGCCAAAGCTGGGCGTGTAGCTGGAGGGCATGGTGAGGATCAGACAGCCCGTGACCCCAGTCGTGCCAGGCACCGCAGAAAATCCTGGCCCAGCCAGATGGACACGAGGGTCTTGGTGCCTGGGAGTGTGCGGGGATCAGATGTGTGATCAGATCCAGACCATGCAGCCCCCAGCCTCACCCGCGGCTGGGTGTGGGGTGCCCTGCTCCTGTGCATCGCGGGGTTATCCAGGCTCTGCAGCCCACTCTGTTCCCAACCACGTGCCAGGGACAGGGGTGAAACCCCTTGCTGCTGTGAAGATCAGCTGCTGCCTGGGCCTGTCCTTGTGCTCACGTGGATAAGCTATTCAGTCGGAGGCTTCTGCCACTTCTGCCAGCCTCTGACTCTGTTGATTTAAAATCTGCAAGCACCTCAGTTTTGCCTGGGTTTTGGCTGGGGCAGCAGCCCCGGCGTCAGCGCAGGCGAGCGCTCCTCTGGGGTGGTGCCCGGGATGCACTGCCTGCATCTATCGCATCGCTGAATCCGGCCCAAAGTCACTGCCCTGCTTGAATGAAAGTCACGCTGACTTTGCTGTTTCTCACTTCTCTTTCCTGCTACGCCAACCGAAAGCACCCAGATGACTTTGCCTCCCTGGATACTCTCCAGCTCCTAGAAGGCAGAGTTCTGGAAAAGCCAGCTGGGATGAGAACGGAGCGGATTAGGAAAGAGATGGCCAGGGGACTGAGACCGTGGCCATCAAGGCAAACATGAGAAGCATCAAAAACGCGAGGGTGTGGAGAAATTTGCTGTCCAGGGAAGTCAGGAAAGCCGGGCAGGGCCGTTCAGATGAGACAGCCGGACCGGGGGTAAAAGAGCAAATGTGGATTTTAAAAATGGGTGTCCTGCTCAGGTGATGTCCTCAGCTTCCACCAGCCCCCACCACTCCGGGGTCCCCACCCTGGTGCAGCCCTCCCAGGGGTGAGCAAACCCACTGGTCCCACTGGTCCCCTTTTTTGGGGGGCTGCACCAACCCTGTCGTCATGCCCAGAAATGGGGAGCTTGGCCACGGCCGTGGCTGTTGTGTCTCCTGGGAGTGGGCAGGCAGAGGAAGGTGGCATGGAAATGGCGCCCACGAGCCTGCCTGGCTGTGCTCAGGTGCTTCTCACCCCATCCCACCGGCTCGAGCTCCTGCTCCCTCCCTGCTGCATCTCCACAAGGCTGCCCTGGAACGGGGACCTTCCCTCTGGGCGCAGGGAGAAGGGGAGTGGAGGTGGCTGGCTGTGTCGAGGGGAGCAGAGGGCATGTGGCTCGCCGAGCACAGCACTCCACAGCTCAAATATAGCCAAGAACACGATTTTGCAGTATGTAATTGCCAGTTTTGAGGAGGCCGTTAAAGGGTTTGCATCCTCCTGAGGAAATCAAAAGCTGAAATGTTGCGCAGCCCTGAAAAAAAGACCTCTCTTAATATGAGGTTTGCATAATAATATAGCACGAGTTTATGATGCAATTCTATTGTCTTCCTAAGAGATCGGGTAACCAGGATAAAAAAACCTGGTCCATTGGGCTCCTTCGCTCACCCGAAAGCTCTTTTCTCAGAAAGCCTCGAGAGTATTTCAAGAACACGTTTGTGATGCTGGAAAGCTAAAAACAGCATCACAACACAGCGATCTCTGGAATTTATAAAGAAATAAGGGTCTTCTTGAGACACGCTCCAGGTGCCCGTGCTGGGTTTGAAGGTGGCGTGAGCCAGGCCGGCAGATGGGTGCACCAGGACTTGGGGCAGACCCAGGAGAGACGGGCAGGGAGAAGAGGGCAGGGTGCTGTGGCTGAAGGTGTGCGCCCTGTGAGGCAGCAGCGGGTGACAGGCTGCCCCTCTTCAGCTGCTGCCAGGCGGCCGGCTTCGCTGCTTTGAGTAGGGGAGTGATGGTGGCAGCGCTGGGACGAGGTGCGTCAGCACAGCATCCTCTCTGCTGCCAGCGCTGTGGTGGGCTGCTGCCCAGCTCTGCATGGCCTCCTGTAAGGGCGTTAGGGAGGTGTAAGTCCTTCTCACCGTGTATCCTGGTGTCACAGGTGAGGGACATACGTGCTGTGAAGACAGGAGCTGTGTTCCCCTGGCTCCAGAGTCCCGGCCAGCGTGCGGGTTCCTCTCCTTTCCCAGCACAGCGGCATCCCCATCCAGCGGTGGGCACAGAGCGGGCTGCGAGCTGGCAGCTCTGGGTGCTCCTTGTCCCCACGTCAGCTGCAAGAACCGGGGAAAGGAAACCAAGGCGCTGAGGCGCGGCTCGGTCCTGGTGGCATCTCCCCGGCTTCCCGGCCGGCGGGCTGCCGTCCCTGTGAGGCAGCCTGTGGCTCCATCTAGTGCCCACGCCAGCCGGGCTGGGCCAGCCCCGCACCCATCGCTGGGCAGAGGGGCCAAATGGGAGCCCCCCCGGCAGCTGCCCCCGGCATCCAGGGAGAAAAAAACCAACCCCAACAACGGGGAATACCCCAGGGATTCGCCCGAGGACATCACCAAGGGCTGCCCGACCGCAGCGGACGCTTCTCCCACCCCTTGGCAGGGAGATGCCCCTTGGCACAGGAGCTGCCCTTGGCGTTTCACCCGTCCTAGAGCTCACCCAGACCCGGCCCGGGAGGGAATGACCCGCTCTGGGGGGGGGAATGACCCGCTCTGGGGGGGGGG
>Ga0065711_1008517_pt1 | contig 12675 bp, 3 predicted proteins | sample Hoacrofraction12_FD_59098 | JGI IMG/M metagenome (GOLD analysis project Ga0065711, IMG submission 59098) | Hoatzin crop microbial communities from Cojedes, Venezuela - Epithelial fraction 12 v2 (version 2) | ecosystem: Host-associated > Birds > Digestive system > Esophagus > Crop | place...
CCCGACCCACCAGTTTCTGCCTGTTTCTTTTCATTCTCCTCCGCACGCCGGCGGGGGGAGGGGCGGCCGCGTGGCGCTTTTGTTGCCGGCGGCAGCCGAAACCAAGACAAAAGGTATATATCCTACATTTATTTTTATATATATTTGATTATAGACTTTGAAATAGAACACTGATATAGTTATATTCTTAATATATTTTTTTAAAAATTAGCCATAATGACTTAGCAGAGAAGATAAATGGAGCACTGTAGGTATTTTACATTAATTTCTGCCTTTGTTTTTATTTTCTGCAAACTAGATACAGAGATGACTCTGCTCTTGCTTTATAGCTCTTCTATTTCATTACTATATGTGCGATCTGCTATATAAAGCAGAAAATAGAAAATATCCTTAAATCAAGTATACCTTCCAAACAAGGTGTTCAGTTTGAAAGGATCTTCTGGAAAGGCTAGGGAAATGAATTACGATAATCTGATTATGAATTTTTATTAACTGTTTAGTATCTGTTTCTTATGTGTATCTAAACAAAACTTGCATAAAATTGTAGTAGAGTTTTGGAGAACAGGACCCCTTGCTTGTCTGGTCTCAGTATATGTATCTGTGACCACCTCACTAACATGTATCGGAAAAATTCTGAAATTTCATGTTAACATATCACTGTCTGCTGAATTTCCCCATTCTTGGCATGTAGGACAAAAAAACAGTAACTCATACTGGATACTGTGCTGAAAATGCAGTGGCCTTGGTATCATATTAGGTTTAACAGTTTGCCCTTGATGCTAGAGAAATTGATGATCTTGCTGTATTGTATTCAGCTGGGGATGGCAGTAGTTTGTTCCTCCAGTAAGATCCTTGGATCTGTCAGGGCTTTTCTGAAATGCTGTGGAAACCAATAGTACTGCTACTTGAAAAATTCTTCCTGTTTCTTAGAGTTAAGTGCTATAAAATTTGGAGCAAGGAGGTGAAGTGCAGAGGTGTTGAGAGCTTGGTAGGTGAGGAACCAGATGAATTGTTTGAGGAAACGCTAGGTAGCAGGAACAAAAGGCCACTGTTGTGTTTCTTTATGGTAATGCTATGTAGGTGTAACAGAGAACAACTTTCTTTAGTCTTCCCCGTTACCTCTTTTAACAAGCAGATTCCATATACCTGGACTTTGCATTCTAGTTGCTGAAGTCTTGCTTTACAGTCTCAGTTCCATGGGTAGGAGTTTAGGATTGCATATCATGTTATCCACATTTTATGTGCAATGGAATATTTTTATGCTGGTTAAGTAATGTGTTGTGGAAACCCTAAAAGTTCATAAATTTAATGCTGCAGATTGTGAAGCTGTTGCTTCGACATGGTGGAAATCCATTTCAAGCCAATAAGCATGGGGAGAGACCTGTTGATGTTGCTGAAACTGAAGAGTTGGAAATGCTATTGAAAAGGGAGGTGCCCATCTCTGATGATGAGGACAGTTGCTCAGGTAAAAGCAGCTATTTAATTGCATACTTCTATCACATCAATTCACCTGAAGTTAGGGGTTTTAAATCTTTTGCATAGTGTTAGCTATAAAGAGTTGCTGCAGGTAGCAATTGCTATTGCTAAGGTTGTTTTCCACTTCTAGTTTCAGAGGTAGTTTTCAGATCTTTCAACTGAATTATCTGAAATGTTTATTCTGACTTTTTTTTTCTTTCTCTCTCTTTTTAATAAGGCCTTCCCAGTCTCCAAATCAACCCTACCTCAGAATAGTGGTTTTACCAGAGAAAGATACAGAGAAAAATACCATATTTATTATACAAAACGGTTTCTGAGAGGTCTTCTTGGGGCAAAATATCTCCAAAGTCACTTATTTCACATCCTTAGTAGATGAATCAGGAGCTAGTGTCTCACACAGGTATAGCTGAGTTACATTTACTCAGTAAAGAAAGTCCCTGCCAGTAGGGGAATCGCTGGTTTGTGAAGGTGACCAGATAGTAGCTTGCTTACACGGAGGCAGTAATTCTTGGCCCCTACTGTATTTCTGGAGATTAAGAGGCAGGTATTACTTCTTGGGGCACGGAAAGAACTATTATCTCCTTGGAAGCAACAGATTCTTGACCATGAGGAACTGGCTTGAGTGGCAGGCAGGAACTTTTCATTCTGCTTTCACAGAATCTTCAGGAATTCAGATTATTTTGAGTAAAAGAAATCAGTTGGATTGAAAACTGGCCGAATGGCCAGGCCCAGAGGGTGGTGATCAGTGGCACAAAGTTTAGTTGGAGGCCAGTAAATAGCAGTGTACCTCACGGGTCGATACTGGGTCCAGTCCTGTTTAATACCTTCATTAATGATTGAGGTAGAGTGTACCGTCAGAAAGTTTCCCGATGACGCAAAAGTAGGAGTGACTGACGCACCAGAGGGTCATGCTGACATCCACAGGGTCCTTGACATGTTGGAGAAATGGGCTGATGGGAACCTCTTGTAGTTCAACAAGGGGAAATGTGAAGTCCTGCACCTGGGGTAGAAACAGCCCCAGACACCAGTACAGGCTGGGTCTGACCAGGTGGAGAGCAGCTTTGCAGAAAAGGATGTGGGGGTTCTGGTGGACACCAGGTTGAACACAAATCAGCAATGTGCCCTTGCTGCAAAGAAGGCCAGTGGTAATCTGGGCTGCATTAGCAGGAGCGTTGCCAGCAGGTCAAGGAGGGTGATCTTTCCCCTCTGCTCATCACTGGTGAGGCCACAGCTGGAGTGCTGGGTCCAGTTGTGGGCTCCCAATTATAAGAGAGAGATGGACATACTGGAGAGAGTCTGATGAAGGGACTGGATCATCCCTCCTATGAGGAAGGGCTGAGAGAGCTGGGACTGTTCAGCCTGGAGAAAAGGCTCAGGGGGAGCTTACCAATGTGTACAAATACCTGAAGGGAGGGTGAAAAGAGGACGGAGCCAGGCTTTTCTCAGTGGTGCCCAGTGCCAGGACCACAGGCAATGGACACAACGTGAAACACAGGAGGTTCCCTCTGAACACCAGGAAACAGTTTTGACCTGTGAGAGTGACAGACCACTGGCAGAGGTTGCCCAGGGAGGTTGTGGAGTCTCCACCCTTGGAGATATTCAGAAGTCATCTAGACATAGTCTTGGGCATCTGGCCCTGGGTGTCCCTGCTTGAGCAGAGGGGTTTGGACAAGATGACCTCCAGAGGTTCCTTCTAACCTCAGCCATTCTGGGTTTCTGTGAAAATTACATGAGGGAGAGCATCGTGTCACATGATTGTTAAAGTTTCTTAAAGATTGTTAAAATGAAACCAATTAAACAAAGGAACAAAAAAAACCCCCAAGACCAAACCCCTAGGGATGTTTTCTATTCAAAGTTTCACGGTACTTCAAGCAAAAAAAAAAAAAAAAAAAAAAAGGTCACATTGCCCTATGTAAAGCTAATAAATGTTCTGATGTAGTGTTAGCTTTTTTTGGCGTTAGAAGAATAGCCTGAAAAACAGTGTGTAATCATTCTGTTTTAAGGGACAGTTGTGGCGTTGCTCCACAGAATCTACTTAAGCTTAGCCAAATCATTAATCTTTAAGAAAAATATTTTTACATATGTATAATAGAAACTTGCTACTATTTAGCAATTGATTCCTCAACAGTTGTCTGTGCAGGGTATTGCTTATTTTCCATGGGCTGGTTTCCAAGAGGAGCAGAACGTTCTCTGCAGTTTCTCCAGGAGTCAGGATTAGAGAATAGGTGATCTGTCTCCTGTACTTGCATTGCTTTATCTTTGGTCATTAAGGAATAAACTCTCTGATGTGTTTGGAATGGGGAAAAACTCTTAAGAGCAGAGCAGGTAGAGACATGGAATAGAGAAGCACCAACTGCCTTGTAGGAAAAGGGTGAAGGGAAGGCACAGACAAGCTACAAGAAGTGTTTAGAGTTAAGTCGGGAAGATTATGTCATGTACATATAGGTGAGGGGGCAATATATAAAAAGCTGGTAGCACGGAACTAGTAGTATGTTTTGGGTGCTACAGATAATATAGAAGATAATAAGAACTTCTGGAATCTGTTTTATTGATACTGTGTTGTTGAATACAAAGTAGCTAAGAAGCATGCTGGCAAGATATATGTCTTAACCATTGTGTACCAGCAGCTGGTCCACAGAGGATCCTACTGGAAATGAGGGGGAATCTTGCCGCAGAACATTTCCCCCTCCCCCCTTCAAACTTTTAATGCATTTAAACTGCCTCATGACTTTCCTTCCACTATTATTTCAAACTCTTCTGTTACTTTTTATTCCGTATGTCAAATCTCTAGTCCATGGTACTGAATATTACAATAGTCAGTTCTTTTTAAAAAGCAAACTGATAGATTCAGCTGAAGAGACTTGACTTGGAACCTTACTGGGAGAGAACAATACATCCAGAAATACTTTTTAAAGTTTTTTGAGTTCTTTCTAGATTTTCATATGGTCAGGTGGTGATAACACTCCATATGTTTCCTAAAATTTAATTTAATGAGAGGTTTACATTTTGGACTTGCAAGTCCAAGACATCCAGTACAACATGTTTGCTCCATGCTGTGCACTTGTGTGGCAGAGAGCAGTTGCAGTGAACTGTAGCATAGTTTAGGCTGTCCATATCAGGTGCATAAAAATCCATGAGGGAATTTCTTTACACGAGCAGCTCTTTGTCTTTTAAGAATAAAAGCTTATCTGCCATTGAAACATGACTAAATAGTTCATGTGGAGGAACATAGTTTAGTTGTCAAAGGGCATAAGAGTTGAAGCGTTCCTAGAGGAATGAGTCATCATGGTAAGATGTCCTTGAGAAATAGTCAGGTTATGCAGGAATTATGCAAAGTAGATGAGGTTTACAAAATTTAAAGTGCATTGATTTTATTAGATTGGAATATAAATGCTTAATATTTTTACATACTTGAGTGAGGACTGTAAAGTGTGGGGAGCACTTTGGTTTCAGGCCCTTTTGTTTTCTCTTAAAAAGCTTAATTCTAGTGAGAATGTTCATTGTGTGTTTTGAGTGTGGGGTTTTTTTTTCGTTTGTATAGCAGTGTGAGTGCTGAACTGAACTATTTTGTCCTGAATATCCTGTCCTAGTGTGAAGAACGTTCCATCAGTATTGAACTAATTTTTTATTTTCTTACTGTAGATTCTGAAGAAGCTCCATCTGTAAATCCTTCCAGTGTAGAGGGGAATGCTGATTCAGAAGCAGAAAAGGACTCTGTAGCCAATGACAGCAAACAAATGGCCCCTAGTAAGGCACCACTTCCATCTGCTCTTGATGAGTATGAGTTTAAAGATGATGATGAAGATGAAATGAAAAAAATGATCGATGACAAACATATTCTTAGAAAAGACCTAAAGAAAGAGGATGAGACTGAAGTTGAAAAGAACAGCTTATTTGTGAAACAAGAGAAAGTTGTCTTTTCAAAATCATTTAAAAGCAAGAAGCAGAAATCATCTAGAGTTCTGTATTCAAGTTCTGAAAGTTCAGATGAAGAAATACTTCAGGACAAGAAGATAGTCTCTCCTTGCTCTATTTCAGAGACATCAAATTCTGATGTAAGAGTGAAGAAAGAATATATGGTTACAAACGAACATAAGCAAAAAGGCAAAGTCAAAAGGAAAGTAAAAAATCAGAGCAAAAATAAAGAAAATCAAGAACTAAAGCAAGAAAAAGAAAATGCTAGAATAACAAATATAGCTGCTTCTGGGTTAGATTCTTTAGATAAAACTAGAGAGGAAGAAACCTTTAAGAAGTCTTTCACCACAAAAGAAGATTCTTCTTTACATCTGTTTCCTATCACTGCTGGCAAATCTCCGAAGCATCCCTGTGGATTAAGTGAAAAGCAGTCAACGCCATTAAAGCAAGAAAACACCAAAACTTGCTTATCACCAGGAGGTTCTGAAATAACATTGCAATCCGAATTAGTTCGGTATGATCACAACACTGACTCTGAGTATCTAGTAGAAAGTTCTAGTGGGAAATCTTGTAAGCACAAAGAAAAAAACAAACATCATCAGAAAGATTTTCACTTAGAATCTGGTGAAAAATCTAGTCCTAAAATTAAAGAGGAAGATAATAGCTCAGCATTTGAGAATTCAGAGTATACTCTGAGAAAGATTGACAAGGAAGGTAAAACACTTAAAAAGCATAAGTTAAGGCACAAAGAAAGAGAAAAGGACAAGCACAAAAAGGAACAGGATGGGGAGAAGGAAAAACATAAACATAATGTTAAAGAGGTTCAAAGAAGTATTGAGTTTGACAGAGAATTTTGGAAAGAGAACTTTTTCAAAAGTGATGAAAATGAAGATATGTTGTTAAATATAGAACATGAATCTCTTTCTTCAGACAGAAAATCAAAGCTAGAAAAAGCTGTGGCAAAAGAAGAGAAGTTAGTTAAGGAGAGACAGTTCCAGAAAGAGAGAAATGCTAAAGAGGAGAGAGAGAAAGAGAAGAGCAAAAAGGAAAATGAGAAGTTTCTTAAAGATGAAAAAATAAAAGATACAAAAGAAGAAAAAGAAATTATGCTTGCAGATAAAGAAATTGAATTGTTCTGCGTTGGTGTTAAAGATGAGGCAGCCAGCATGCATGTAACAGAAAAAGAAACAGATACTGAAAAGCAGGAAAAGAATTCAAAGGAAAATAAAGAAAAGACTGAAAAGCGAACTTCAGCCAAAGAAAAAGATGTTGAAAAGATAGAAAGAAAGAATGGAGAAAAAGAGAAAAAGCTAAAACATGAATATAAGATGGAGAAAGAAAAAGCTGAAGTAAATGAAAACATAGAGAAAGTAAAGGAGAAGCCAAATTTCCAGCAAACAGAAAGATGCCATAAGGAAAATGATAAAATAAAAGGCATGGGTACTCTTAAAAAACTTGATGACAAAGAAAGAAATAAAGAAAAACCTGATAAGAAGCACGATAAAGAAAAGACCGATAAAGACAGACATTGGGCTGAAAGCAAAGAAAAACACTGTACTGAAAGAAAAGTCAAACAGTCTGAAAAAGAATCCGAATATGCTAAATCAGAAAAAAATAGAACTAAAGACAAAGAAAAGGAACTTGAAAAAAAAGACAAATCCAAAGACAAGGAGATCTCGACAGTAGCAAACTCAAAACACGTGCAAGAGGAAAGGATATGCAGTATTACAGAAAGTAATAAAACAGTCAATGACAAACTGTCATCTTTGAAAGAAAAATCAAAAGATGATTTGTTGAAAACTCCAGACGGTAGAGAGAAAGATAAAAAAGATAAAGATATAGACCGATACAAAGAGAGAGACAAGCATAAACTGCATCAAAGTAGTTTACTTAAACTAAAACTTGAACATGAGAAACCTAAGCCTAAACCAGCTCCTGCACCAAAGGATGCTCGACCTAAGGAAAAAAGACTAGTCAATGATGATTTAATGCAAACTAGTTTCGAAAGAATGCTTAGCCTTAAAGATCTGGAAATAGAACAGTGGCATAGAAAACACAAAGAAAAAATAAAACAGAAAGAGAAGGAACGTTTAAGAAACCGCGCTTGTTTAGAACTTAACAAGATGAAAGAAAAACCAAAACACCCATTAGCTGAAGTAAAAAGCAAAGAACTGATTCGTTCAAAAAGCTCAGAGTTGCCAGATGTTTGTATGAAGGAAAAACAGCAGAAAGACGCTACAAGTAGTAGATCGCAATCAGTAGATACAAGAAGTGTCAATGTTATAAAGCCTTCACTGGTTTTAGATAATTTAAATAGATCCCCCAAATCAGAAAGTGAGAAGACAGGTCTGAGCTCTAGGTCAGTGTCCATGGTGTCAATTGCGAGCTCTGAGGATTCTTGCCATACCACAGTAACTACTCCAAGGCCTGTAATCGAGTATGATTCGGACTTCATGCTAGAAGGTTCCGATTCCCAAATGTCTTTTTCACAACCACTGTTTCTGGCAAGTGCCAAATCACCAGCCCTTCTTGAAAAGGAGACCGATGGTCTTGCTGAGTTGCCAGATCGCATTAAGCCACATTTTGTCGAACAGGCTTCCACCAGCGTACATTAGATCAGCATCTGTCGAAGATGTTAAACTGGTTTTCAGTGAGTGCAGACCTGTTGTAGAGGTTCGAAGATGCAGCATGCCTGCTGCCGTTTCTGAATACAGCAAACAGCCTCAAATATATGAAGAAAATAATCAGAATGGTCTGCCATCAGTTCAGACTTACACTAGCACTTCTAAACCAGAACTACCATGTAGCATGCTTGAAAGAGATTTTCAAAGTAGCATGTCTGGTTTGCAGTCAAACTTTACATCATCTCCAACTGGAGCTGTTAGCAACAAGCAGGCAACAATGGGTACAAGTACAATTAAAAATATTGTTCAGATGAGCCCTTCAGAAGACTACAGTATGCACTCAGAGCCAGGTAATCAAAGTGGTGTGACTCAGCAAACCAAACCATCAGATGTGCCTTTTGACAGACTTAATTCATTAAACAGTGAGTTTAGCAGCTCAGGTTATGGTGTATCAGAGCAAGATACTAACAGTGTTATAGCAATGCATAATTCTGAAAACAGGACACTAAAAGAGCAACAAGTATCTGATTTTTTGCATCAGCACGCTGAAATTAAGGGAAGTTCCAGTTCTCAAGAATCTGCATCATTTTTGCCTTCACAGTCGCCTCGTTCTTTACCTATCCAGCCCCTCCCAGATGTGTCTAAACACATTTCTTTACCAGGCATTAGCAGTCAAGATTCATCGTTTCTACAACAACAAAATCTAGTTCAAACTACAACTTCTACTCTGGATACAGATGCTACTAGTACCAGAGAGCTGGAAAATGCTGTTTTGCCTTCAAACATTAAGAAGGCTGATGCACCTCTTGCTGTATATTCTGAGAGTTCTGCGAAGGATATTTCACAGAGCTATGAGAGGGTGAATGATTTACCTACGGTACCGTTAGAAGAAGATGCTCATGAAAGTGGTAGCACTTCACAACTAAATGTAAATTCGTATGCGTTCAGTAAAGCTGTTTGTAAGAATGCTCAGAGTGAAGTGGATAGTAACACAGCGGATACTTCAGACATTAGAAATGAAAAAGGCCAACAAGAAAAGCTGGTTTCAGTGCATGTTGTTGATAATAAAAACGACGCTGATCTCTGTGAACTAAGTTCAGGAATGTCAAAGGGAATTACGAACGAATTGGCTAATAAAAACCCCTGCACTGCAGACAGAGAAAATGTGTTGACAGATGATCCACCACAGTACTCCTCTTTATCTAATTTGGAAAATAGTTCACAACAGATTACACAGGAAGTGGTGCATAAATACAGCCAAATAGTTAAACTGGAAGAAGAAATTGCTGAGGATCAGAAGGTGGAACAGGAAGAAATACCTCAAAGAATCACGAGGAACAGAGCAAATATGCTTGCTAACCAGGGTAAGCAGAATCCTCTTGGTTGCACGCAGACATCAGAAAAAGAGTCTGAATCGTCAGCATCTATGAAAGCAAGGATTAGATTAACTGAAGAGGATGATGCTCAAGTACATCATCCGCGTAAAAGAAAGGTGTCGCGTGTGCCTCAGCCTGTGCAAGTGAACTCTTCTTTACTGCAGGCTAAGGAGAAAACCCAGCAGTCACTGGCAGCTGTTGTTGATTCTTTGAAACTTGAAGAGATTCAGCCATACAGTACTGAGAGAGCAAACCCGTATTTTGAATACTTGCACATAAGAAAAAAAATAGAAGAGAAGCGTAAATTACTGTGCAGTGTTATTCCTCAGGCACCTCAATATTATGATGAATATGTGACCTTCAATGGTTCATACCTACTGGATGGCAATCCCTTGAGCAAGATATGCATCCCAACTGTAAGTAACGTGGTCTTTAAATATACACTGCAATGAAAGGCATGTTTTGGTTTTATTTTTGTAACTTTCATATTCTTCCTAACTTGTTTCTGAGTACTTGTGCTGAAAATAGTAAGCTGACATATGTCAAATTAATATTGATCAGTAATGTCATATTTTAAAGCCCCATTCAGTGGAAATATAAACAGTGGTTTCACGGTCACTACAAGACAAACCATCATCTGTGACACCTGCAAAAGGCACACAGACGAACATTATAGTTCAAAGCATTTACTACTGTAAAGGCTACCCTTCTCAAAAGTGAAGTCAGTTGTTGAGAGCTTCTCCGAATTTCTGCTGGCAATAATTTGGTTAAGACTAATTATTCAAAGCTGTTTCATTTGAATGGGGATGGATGTGCAATGCTTCAAAATTTGAAGTCTATCACCAGAAGTTTTCAGTAGGAGAGTGCCTGCTAGCTATCTCAGTTTCTCCTTAATACCCTCAAGAGCAGCAGATGTAATCTGCTATGTCCCAGCGTTTGTAATCCATCAGTTTAAAGTGTTCAGAATTTTTATTTAATAATGTGAAGTTCTTTTCCCTTTCACTGAAGAACGTCCATAGTTCAGGGACACTTGTTTAGTTCTAAGCTCTCCGTAGTTCTGACACAGGCATACTCCTGATGACAGCTGTGAAGGAGGTCTATGCAGTGCAGAACATAACTGGCTCAAGTGCAGTTGGTATTACTATTTGCTATGGAGGTGCCCCTCAAGGTGTCCCAGGATAACACGGTCATTGCTGGTCTCTGTTTTTAAGTCAGCATAATCACAGTAGCACTTGAATCATGCTTCCTTTCTTTGCTTCTCAGCACACCTTATTCTGTGCTTACTGTTCTGCATGGGGGAGAGGGGAGACCCAAAGCATTGTGCATTGAGGGTTTTCTGAAGCATCGCTACTCTTGGGAGTAGGAGGTTTTCTACTTTTCCACCTATTATCTGATCTACTTAAACTGCTCTAGTTCTGAGGTAAAACATACTAGCTTAAACCTGTTTGAATGGTTTAAATGAACACACGTAATAGCTGAAATAGGCTGAGAACCATGTATTTCATTTCCTAAAGCAGTTGTTTGGCTGACATACAGTAACTTGGTCATGTCAGAATTCAGTAGTATTTGATTGTATCCCCATTCTGTAAGGTGTGTCAAGTTAGGAAAAGTCTGAGTTTGGGAGGAGTGGGGAGAATATCTTAATCCTTGAATGGCAAAAATGCTTACTAAACTGAACTATTTGTATGTATGAAATATCATATGCACAAGCCAAGCATCCAGTCTTCAGCCTCTGTATTGCTGAATGGACTGGTTATTTTATCGACTCATTTAAGATAACTCACCCGTACTTGAGATATTGCCTTAGCTTTTTCCAGTAGAGTTGGAGATTCTTTTGATTAAGCAATGAACACAAATTTAATGTATAAAAGTAAATTGAAAAACATGTTTGCTTCATTCCAGAGGTAGTCATAATCCCCTATATAAGCTGTCTCTTCTAATTTTTCCACTATGCCCCCTGTGTCTGCCCAAGAGAATTCATGTGTATCCTCCTAGTATTGAGTTCTCTCTTATATGATGGTGACTACAGTTCTTTGAAATTAGTAGATCAGTTGTAGTCTGAGGAAAGGATGACCCTTCTACTTGGTTTGTAACTGAATTAGGATGTATAGTAAGCTTTGCAACAATGTACCAGGCTGTCAGCCTTCCCCAGTCTACAAATACTTCTCAGTAGCTGTTGCAGCTTCTATAATATATCTTTATCACTGGAAGCAGAGATTTTTTTTTTTTTAATCTTTTTTTTTTTAGCAGCTGCTAGTCAAGTACATACTGTTTCCAAGCCTACAACTTACTGCTTTGGCATCACACTTCAGTGCTTAATTTGGGATAAGCGGAAAGTGGAGAAGCACAGCATGTATTTTCCCTTGGTCCATCTTCTGCCTGGGCAATAGAATTCATTTCGCTGTCATAAATGGCAATGTCTGTAGGCAGGGAGGGTGATTGACTTGATATTAAAGCAGTGCCTCGTACTTCTTTCGTGTCTCTCGTGCTGTGTGTAACAGGGACTTTGCAGTTCATGAAAATAAATTTAGGTAGTGGGGTAGTGCAAATTCTTGGGTAACTTAAGTACTTAGGTTCAGAAAATACCAGAGATGAATGCGTGCTCCCCATTCTCAAGGGCTTTTAATTACTTGTTGAAAAGAAAAAAACTCTTAAATAAAAAAAAAAAAAGTGAATACATACTTAAAGGACTACAGTTACTGATTTTCATCTCATTTAGATTTCTGGGTTGCTACCCTACACATGTTCTGGTGATACTGGTGTTTTAAACTGTTACTTGTTTTGTATATGCTTGCATGATACTGTAAATTTCTACAGTTGTAGAAATAACTGATAATAAAATAACTGAGAAGCCAAAATAAGTGATTAGGAAATCAGTGTTTATTTCCACTGGGTCTAAAGTGTAAGAAAGCAGCACGAGTTTTAATCTACAGAGGGGAGATATTTTAAGCATTTTAGTTTTGCTTGTCTGAAAAATTATCTAGAATGCAGCTAAATGCTTTGTTTAATTACTGTAACTTGTGTAAATACACAATTTTGATAAAATTTCTTGTTTCTTTTCAGAAAAAAGATACCATTTAAAAAATTAGTAGTTTGGATTTAATGTCTCTGCAGACCTTGCTTGTGTATACAATTTAATAATTTTGTCACAGAATCAAGGAATCACAGAATGGTAGGGGTTGGAAGGGACCTCTGTGGGTCATCTAGTCCAACCCTCCTGCCGAAGCAGGGTCACCTACAGCAGGCTGCACAGGGCCTTGTCCAGGCGGGTCTTGAATATCTCC